>Ga0075424_100000241_pt1 | contig 39216 bp, 37 predicted proteins | sample SoiMethybrSBSTD3_FD_75301 | JGI IMG/M metagenome (GOLD analysis project Ga0075424, IMG submission 75301) | Bulk soil microbial communities from a Populus tree surrounding site in Tennessee, USA - Soil MetaG P. TD hybrid SBSTD3 | ecosystem: Environmental > Terrestrial > Soil > Tree plantation...
TGGCCAGCGCCACTGTAGCGTAATCGGTCTAGCGGTGGAGTCCGCGAAGCTCCGCTCCGCCGATTCCTAGCCTGATCCAAAGGTCGCCAGAATCGCCTCCGCAACCTCGCGCAGCGGCCTCCCCGTCTGCTGGCTGGCGCCGCGCAGGCGGGCGAACGCCTCCCCCTCGCTGAGCCCTTCCTTCTCCATCAGCAGGCCCTTCGCGCGCTCGATCAGCTTGCGCGCCTCCAGCGCGTCGCGCAGCGATCCCGCCTCGTCGCGCAGCGCCTGCAGCTCCGCGTGCCGGGCCCGCGCCGCCTCGATCGCCGGCAGCAGGTCGCTCTCGCGGAACGGCTTGACCAGGTAGCCGAACACGCCGGCGTCGACGGCACGGCCGACCAGCGCCGCCTCCGAGAACGCGGTCAGCATCACGATCGGGATCTGCCGCTGCTCGAGCATCTGGCGGGCCGCCTCGATGCCGTCCAGCTCGGGCATCTTGACGTCCATCACCGCCAGGTCGGGCCGGTGCTCCGCTGCCAGCGCGACCGCCTCGCGCCCGTCGCGGGCCTCGGCCACCACCTCGAACCCGGCCCGCTCCAGCATCGCCCGCACGTCCAGGCGGATGATGGTCTCGTCCTCCGCGATCAGGACGCGGCCGGAAATCGCACCACCGCCTTCCCTCGCAGGTCGATCCGCCCGCGCAGCTCCTCGCGCACCAGCGCCGCCGCGATCGTCAGGCCGAGCCCCTGGCGCGGGCCGGGCGGCGGCCCCTGGCCCTCGTCGCCAACGCTCATCACGATGCTGCCGCCGTCGCGCACCAGCTCCACCGAGATGCGGCCGCGGCCGTGCTCGAGCGCGTTCTGGAACAGCTCGCAGAACACCAGCGCGACGGCCGTGGCACGCTGGCCGGGGAGCACCACCGGCTGCAGCGTGCTGACCACCTCGCGCCCGCTCAGGCCCTGCCCCAGCATCGCCTCCAACCGCCCGATCAGCCCAGCGCAGTCGACGTCGTCGTGGTGCGAGGTGGTCAGCAGGTCGTGCACAGCCGCGATCGACAGGATCCGGTGCACGCTCTCCTCGAGCGCCCGCTCGGCGGCCGGGTCGTCGATCGCGCGCGCCTGCAGGCGCAGCAGCGACGCGACCGTCTGCAGGTTGTTCTTGACACGGTGGTGGATCTCCTGGACTGCCAGCGACTCCAGCTCCGACACCCGCGCCCGCGTCTGCTCGTACAGCTTCGCGTTCTCGATGGCCTGCCCTACCTGCCCTGCGATCGCGGTCAGCAGCGCCACCTCGTCCTCGCCGAAGGCACGCGGCAGCCGCGTGCGCACGTTCAGCGCGCCCTCCAGCCGGTCGCGCGCGTGCACCGGCACGGCCAGGATCGACTCGTACTCGTCCTCGGGCAGGTTCGGGAAGCCGACGAAGCGCGCGTCGAGGTGCGCCGCCTCGGCGATCATGACCGGACGGCCCTCCGCCGCCGACGTCCCGGTGATGCCCTCGCCCAGGTGCATGCGGGGGCGGTGGCTGGGATCGCCGAAGCGCCCGTCGTGCGTGGCGCGCAGCTCCAGCACGTCGTCGGTCTCGTCGTACAGGTAGACGAAGCAGGCGTCCGCCTCGAGCGCGGAGGTGACCTTGGCCGCGATCCGCTCGAACACGACGTCGAGGTCGAGCGAGGAGTTGACCGCGGCGATCGTGTCGGTGAGCAGCTCAAGGTGGCGAGCCGTACGGTCGGTGGCGGCCATAGGTGAGTGTAGATGCGCGGGTTCCCTGATATGCGAGAGTGCCGTCATGACCCTTCCGCTGAAGCCACCGATCAAACCCCAGCTCGCGAAGCCTCAGGACGAGCTGCCCGAGGGCGAGGGCTGGTGCTACGAGCCCAAGCTGGACGGATTCCGGACGATCGTCTTCGTCGACGGCGACTCCCACATGCTGCAGTCGCGGAACGGCCGGCCCATGGACCGCTACTTCCCGGAGCTGCGGTTCCCGCCCGGCCGCTACGTGCTGGACGGCGAGCTGATCATCCCGGACGGCGAGGCCGAGGACTTCGAGGCACTCCAGAACCGCATCCATCCGGCCGCCTCGCGCGTGCAGATGCTGGCCGAGCAGACGCCGGCGCGGTTCGTCGCGTTCGACCTGCTCGCGCACGACGACACCGTCACCCTCGACCAGGAGCTGGCCGCACGACGGGGGCTGCTGGAGCAGGTGGTGGCCGATCCGGTGATCCTGATCGACCAGACCGCCGACCGGAAGCGCGCCGAGCGCTGGCTACAGGAGCGCGAGGGCGTCGTCGCCAAGGTGGACGACGCTCCCTACCGCCCGGGTGAGCGCGTGGGCATGGTGAAGGTGCGCCGGCAGCGCACGATCGACGCCGTCGCGATCGGCTGGCGCGAACGCAAGGCCGGCGGCGCCGTCGCCTCCCTGATCCTGGCCCTCTATGACAAGGACGGCGAACTGCGGCACGTCGGGCACACGTCCGGCTTCACCGCCAAGCGCGCGCGTGAGCTGCTCGACGTGGTCAGGCCGCTCGAGACCGGCGAGCACGGCGAGCCCGGGCCCAACCGCTGGACCGGCGAACGCGAGACCGCCTGGCACAGCCTGCGGCCGGAGCTGGTCTGCGAGGTGCAGATCGAGCACACCAGCGGCGGGCGCATCCGCCACGGCGCGAAGCTGCTGCGCTTCCGCGACGACAAGCTCCCCTCGGAGTGCCTGGTCGACCAGATCGACCGATGAGCTCGCACGAGCCGCCCGCGATCACCCTCGCGCACCTGTCCGACCTGCACTTCGGCACCGAGGACTGGACGATGGCGGCGCGGCTGCTGGAAGAGGTCGCGGAGCTGCGTCCGCGCCTGACCGTGGTCAGCGGCGACCTCACGCAGCGCGCCCGGCGCCGCCAGTTCGCCGCCGCCCGCGCCTACCTCGACCGGCTGGGCCCGCTGCTGGTCGTGCCCGGCAACCACGACATCCCGCTCTACGACGTCACCCGGCGGGCGCTGTCACCGATGGGCCGCTACCGGTCGATGGTGACCGACGAGCTGAACCCATTCGTCGTGGACGACGAGCTGGCGGTGCTGGGGCTGAACACGACCAGGCCGGCGCGCTGGAAGGAGGGCAGCATCTCACCGGCCCAGGTGGAGCTGATCCGATCGAGCTTCGCCGGCGCACCGGCCACGGCCCGGCGGGTGCTGATCACCCACCACCCGTTCCTGCCACCGCCGTCGCTGCCCCGGGCGATCGTGGTGCACGGCCGCGAGGCGGCACTGACCGCCATCCGCGAGGCGGGCGTGGAGCTGCTCCTGGCCGGCCACCTGCACCTGGGCTACGCCGACGTGGTCGGTGGCGGCGACGGGCCGCTGTCGGTGCAGGCCGGCACCGCCTTCTCGCGCCGGCGCCGCGGACAGCCCAACGCCTACAACGTGATCACGCTCGACGCCGCCGGCGTGCAGGTGCAGCCACGGGTCTGGGACGGCCACGGGTTCCGGCCGGCGGCCGGGCCGGGCGCCCAGGATGCGGGCGCCGGACCCGGCTCGGCCGGATCGATCGGCTAGAGCATCGGCAGGTAGCGGTCGAGCTCCCAGGCCGAGAGCTGCACCCGGTACTCGTCCCACTCGCGTCGCTTCAGCGCCAGCAGGCGGTCGCGGAGCTCGGGGCCGAGCGCCTTCTCGACCACCTCGGACTCCTCGGCGGCCGCGATCGCCTCGCCCAGGCTCTCGGGCAGCGACTCGATGCCCAGCGAACGGCGCTCGGGCGCCGTCAGCTCGTAGAGGTTCGTCTCCATCGGATCCGGCAGCTCGTAGCCGCGCTCGATCCCCTCCAGCCCGGCGTGCAGCAGGCCGGCGAACGCCAGGTACGGGTTGCAGGCGGGATCGGGGCAGCGGATCTCGGCGCGGGTCGCCTTCTCCTTGCCGGGGTGGTACAGCGGCACCCTGATCAGCGCGGAGCGATTGCGCCGCGACCAGGCCACGTACACCGGCGCCTCATAGCCGGGTACCAGCCGCTTGTAGCTGTTGACCCACTGCGCGAACAGCAGCGAGATCTCCCGGGCGTGCCGCAGCTGGCCGGCGATGAAGCTCTTGGCCACATCGGACAGGTACCAGGGGTCATCGGCATCGAAGAAGGCGTTCGAGTCCCCGATGAACAGCGACTGGTGCGTGTGCATGCCGGAGCCGTTCTCGCCGAACAGCGGCTTCGGCATGAACGTGGCGTGCAGCCCGTGGCGCTGCGCCACCTCCTTCACCAGCGAGCGGTAGGTCATGCAGTGGTCGGCCATCTGCAGCGCGTCCGCATAGCGGATGTCGATCTCGTGCTGGCTGGGGCCGACCTCGTGGTGCAGGTACTCGACCGGAATGCCCATCTCCTCCAGCGCGAGCACGATCTCCTTGCGCAGGTTGACCGCGGCGTCCATGGTCGTGTCCTCGAAGTAGCCGCCCGCGTCCAGCGTGTGGGGGCGGCCCTGCTCGTCCATCCGGAACAGGAAGAACTCGAGCTCGGGACCGATCTTGAAGCTGTCGAAGCCGAGCCCGGCCATGCGGTCGAGCGCGCTTCGCAGCACCTGCCGGGAGTCGGCCTCGTACGGCTCACCGTCGGGCGTGCGGATGTCGCAGAACATCCGCGCCGAGGCGTGCTCGCCCGACTCGGGCGGCATCATCCGGAAGGTGGCGGGATCCGGCATGGCGATCATGTCGGACTCCTCGATCGCGTTGAAGCCGGTCACCGACGACCCGTCGAAGCCCATCCCGTGGTCGAGTGCGGATGCCAGCTCGTCCCGCGTGATCGCGAAGCTCTTGAGCCGCCCGACCAGATCGGTGAACCACAGCCGCACGAACTTGATCTCCGCCTCGCCCACCTCGCGCAGCACCCGCTGGCGCGCCTCGGCGAGCCCGGCCGTGCTGGTGTCGATCGTCTCCATCGTGCTCCCTTCGCTCGGTTTCCGGGCACAAAAAAACGCCCCCAGGTGGCTCCCGACGGAGTCACCTGGAGGCGTCATCGCCCTTCGCGGCCGGCGCCATTGCCGACCACGGGAACACGATAGCCGATCGCGCGGATGGGGTGTCGCGGCTAGCCGGTAGCGGCGATCACGGCCGCCAGCACGTCCACCACCTGCGGGTCGAAGTCCCTGCCCGAGCAGCGGCGTAGCTCCTGCATCGCCTCCTGCGAGGGCCGCGCCGTGCGGTACACGCGATCGGTGGTGATCGCGTCGTACGCGTCGCAGGCCAGGATCACGCGCGCCCCCAGCGGAATCTCGGGCCCGGCCAGGCCGTTGGGGTAGCCGCTGCCGTCCCAGTGCTCGTGGCAGCTGATCACCAGCTCCGCCGCGCCGGCCAGCGCCCGCACGGGCTCCAGGATCTGCGCGCCCAGCTGCGGGTGCGTCTTCATCACGGCCCATTCCGACGCCGTCAGCGGGCCCGGCTTGTTGAGGATCTCGGCCGGGATCCCGATCTTGCCGATGTCGTGCAGGGCGGCGGCCACGCTGATGTCGCGCAGCTCGGAGCCGGCCACCCCGAGCCGGTCGGCGACCGCCGTGCAGAGGCCGACCAGGGCCTGGGCGTGGTCGTTGGTGTAGGCATCCTTCGCGTCCAGCGCGTTGCCGAGGGCCTGCATGGTGGCCAGGAACGAGGTGTCGAGCTCGTCGTAGAGGGCGCGGTTGGTGATAGCCAGCAGCGCCTGGTCGGCGATGCCGAGCAGCATCCGCTGGTCGCGCGGAGAGATCGGCCCGCGGCGCGGCCCCCGCTGCACGATCACGGCGCCGCGGTTGCGCGACCGCTCGCCGATCGCGATCACCGCATACGTGGTGCCGGCCGGGGCGGCGTCCAGGCATCCCGTCAGTGCCGGGGTCTGGTCGAGATCGAGCGACGCGATGCCGCGGCCCGAGAGCGCCGCCGCCAGCGGCTGGTCGGTGACGCGCAGCCTGGTGCGCATCAGCCGGTGCGCCTCGCGGGGCGTGTAACCGACCGTGGTTGCGGGCACCAGCATGTCTCCGTCGCGCTCCCAGATCGAGATGCCGGCGCACTCGACGAGCCGGTCGATCGCGATCGCCAGCATGGACGCGATGCCCTCGACGTTCTCCTGCAGCGACAGTGCCGCGCCCAGCTCGAGCAGCGCCTCCGAGATGTCGGCCGCCTCCTGCTGTTCGGCGATCAGGCGCACGTTCTCGCAGGCGATGGCGGCGTGCGCCGCGATCACCTCGAGCAGGCGCAGGTCGTCGTCGTCGAACCGGGCAAGACCCTCCTTGCTGAGCACGATCACGCCCACGGATCCATGCTCGGACACCATCGGCGCCACCAGCATCGACTCGTCGATCGGTTCGGTGCCCGGGATCTCGACGCTGAAGGGCACAGCCGACGCGTCGTCGATCCGCAGCGGCTTCCGGGTCTCGAACACGCGGCCGGTGATGCCCTCGCCGACCGCTACCACCAGATCCTCGACGTCCTCGCCGGCGTAGACCTCGCCCACGCCCATCAGCGCTGCCGGCAGCAGCAGGTCTCCGTCTTGCGAGACGACGTAGAAGCGGCAGGAGTGGTAGTCGATCAGCGTGTGCAGCTGCCCGACGACGATCCGCCCCACCTCGGGCAGCGACCGCACCCCGATGAAGGCTCCGGCCAGCGATCGCACGAGCTGCATCTGCTCGAGCGCTCGGTCGCCGCGAGCGGTCTGCCCGGGCGCCATCGCCTGCTCGAGCAGCATGTACTCGCGCGCGGCCGACACTGCGGCCACCATCTCCAGACATGAGGCCAGATGCGCGGCCAGGGCGGCGGCGCAGGCCCGGTCGGCCTCAGACAGCTCGCGGCCGGGATGGGCGGTGGCGGCGATCACGTGGCTGACCGCGCCCTCGGACACGATCGGCACCGCTACCAGCTGCAGCCGGCCGAACGCGCCCTGCGTGACCCCGCTGCCATGGCCGTCGCAGAGCTCGACGGCGGCGGCCATGCGGGCATCGCCGACCCGGTTTGGCCGGGCGCCGGAGCGGGCCCAGCGGCCCTCGCAGGCAAAGCCGGTCTCGGTCAACTTGACCGCTGCGACGGCGTCCAGCGCGAGCAGGCGCCCGAAGGCGGCGCATCCCGCTTCGAGCAGCTCGACACGCTCGCGTTTGGAGCTGAGCCCGGCGAGGGTAGCCACGAGGTCCAGCGAGGCGTCGGACGCGTCGGCCGGGACGGCGGTGACCCGAGTACGGTGAGGCATCTGCAGGGAACCTAGGCGATGACGTCGAAGATATGCAATCCCCAGTTCCGGGTAACGGCTCTACTGCAAACGTGACACCTGCTGCTGGAGCCGTCGCCAAGGGCCGGAACCGGCTCGGCGGCAAGCTCTGCCGTCCGGCCACCAGTTGATACTGCAACAACCGTCGCCGTGAACGATCGCATCACCGCCACCCCCGTTCATCCCGCCACCGGCGCCGGCAACGCCACCTCGCCGGCGGCTGGCTGGTGCGACTGGTGGCCCTGGCTGTTCGCGATCGACCCGCAGCGCCCCTGGTCGAACCGAACACCGCTGCCGCCGGTTTCGGTCTCGACCGATACCCACTAGCCTGGTAGGCGGCATGGCGCACGCCCACCACCACGGGCACCACCACCCCCAGCCGGATCGCGACCGCGGTCGCCGCGGGCTGACGATCGCCCTGGGGCTGACGCTGGCCGTGTTCGCAGTCGAGGTGCTGGGCGGCCTGGCAGGCGGGAGCCTGGCGCTCCTGGCCGACGCGGGTCACATGCTGACCGACGCGGCCGCGCTCTTGCTGGCGCTGCTGGCCGGGTGGATGGCGAGCCGTCCGGCCCGCGGCCGGCACACCTTCGGCTGGCAGCGGGCCGAGATCCTGGCCGCGCTGGCAAACGGCCTGGTGCTCGTGCTGATCGCGGCCGCCACGCTGTATGCGGCCCTGCAGAGGATGTCCGACCCGCCCACCGTGAAAGGCGGGATCACGCTGCTGGTCGCGACCGCCGGGCTGGCGTTCAACCTGGCGTCCGGCGGAGTGCTGATGCGCTCGGGCGGGGGCCTGAACGTGCGGGCGGCGCTGCGCCACGTGCTGGCCGATGCGCTCTCCTCGTTCGGCGTGATCCTGGCGGCGCTCTGCATCATCCTCTTCGGCTGGCAGATCGCCGACCCCCTGGTCAGCATCGCGATCGCCGTGATGATCCTGCTTGCCGCGGTCTCGATCGTGCGCGAGTCGCTGGACGTGCTGCTTGAGGCGGCGCCGGCCGGCATCGACGTGAAGCGCATGGGGCAGGCGATGGCGGGGGTGGACGGCGTCATCGAGGTGCACGACCTGCACGTGTGGACGGTCACGTCCGGCTTCGCCGCCGTCGCAGCGCACGTGACGGTGACGTCGAGCGCCGAGCCGTCGCTGGTGCGGCGCCGCATGGCCGAGATGCTGGAGCGGCACTTCGGGGTCGCTCACTCCACGCTGCAGGTGGAGCGGGAGGGCGCCGAGCACGCGCTGCTGCAGATCCGCCGCGGCGACGACGCCGTCGGCGGCTGACTCGAGTCAGATCAGAGCGCCGTGGCCTGCTCCAGGGCGCGGGTCTCCTCCGGCGACAGCTCCAGATCGCTCTCACCCGCGGTCACCTGCTTGATGTAGATGCGCGCGTACTCGCGATCCTGGATCGCCGTCAGGATCATGCCGTTGGCGCCCGCGTCCAGCAGCGCCAGCGACACGGACTGGCGGCCGCCGGTACCCTCGAGCGCGTCGTAGCGCAACAGCGCCCAGCGCTGCAGGACGCCATCGAGGCGCCCGGTCACCTGCTGCAGGCCCTGCTCGACGTGGTCGGCGCGCGACTCGACGTGCTCGACCCGCGCCAGCAGGCCCACGGCGTACTCGACCAGGTCCTGCTGGTCGGCACCCAGCAGCAGCCGCTGACCGCGCCGCATCCGGCGCAGCTGCACGACCAGGTAGATCGTTGCCAGCCCCAGCAGGACGGCCAGCGCGCAGGCAACGGCGGCGACCAGCAGGGCGGTGTCGGCGGTGCTCACAGGCTGAAGATGACTTGATACGTCTGCGAGTTGTTGCTGGCGGTGCGCTCACCGGGCACCGGCGTCACCAGCACCTTCAGCGGCACCGCCTTGTCGAACTGCAGCGTGGTCGACTCGAAGCCGCCGATTGTGACCGTCTGCTTCTGACCCTTCTGGATCTGGCTGATCGTGGCGGTCTTCGTGACCGCGTTGGTCCCGGTTCCGATCGTGAGCTTGACCGGGATGTTGTACTCGGTGAAGTCGCCGCCGTTGGAGGCGGTGATCAGGAACGACATCCCGTGCACCTTGACCGCGTTCACCGTGCCCGCCTGCAAGGTCACCAGCTTGCCGTCGCCCTGCTTCGCCACCACCGTGTTCAGGCTCAGGCCGTGCAGGCCGTGAGCCGCGCTGGGCTTCCAGCGCTGCAGCACCGAGGCCATGCCGGCCGGAGTCAGCGCGGTCGCGTCAGACTCGTCAAGGAACACCGACGTCGGCACCTGGACGTCGATGCCGTCCTTGTGCAGGGTGGCCGTCGCCGGCGTCGAGTAGGAGTCGGTGTAGATGATGTCGGAGGCGAGCATCCGCTGCGTGCACGGCACCAGCAGCTTGCCGCCGACCAGTGCCGGCTTCGCATGGTAGGCCTGGGGCATCGCGGTGATCATGCAGTCGAGCCCGTTCACGCGATAGGACAGCGTCTGCAGCAGCCACGGCTGCAGCGACGCCACCTGCCTGGTGGGCTTGAGGCTGGTGGCCGCCGTGACCGCGGACTGGGCCTGGGCGCGCATCTTGGTCAGCCGTGAGCGCACCTGCTTCAGCTTGACCGGCTGCCGGGAGTTGAGCAGGTCGTGCAGCTGGGCGCCGGCGGCGTCAGACTTGGCCAGCACCGTCTTCACCTGGTTGAAGTAGGCCTGGTTCTTCGAGGTCGCGCTGCTACCGCTGCAGGCGCGGGCGAGCAGCAGCAGCACCAGCACCACCACCACGATGCCCGCCGCCAGCATGCCCAGCCGGCGCCACTCGAGGCCCTCCAGCGACGGCATGCCGGCCGGCCGCGAGAGGGATGGGCGCTTGCCCGACGACCGGCCGCGACTGCGTTCGCGCGGGGGCCGTGCAGGCCGGTCTGGCGACCGACCTTCTTCGCCTGCGGGACGCGTGGGAGCGGTTTCCTGCGTGCGGCTCGGCTCCTCCCACTCGCCATCGAAGAAGTCGTCTGGCGGCACGAACGGACCCTATCACCGCCCGCGGATGCAAATCTCGGCAGGAGTCCGGCCTTGCAAGGCAAATCACTGGTCGTGGCCCAGCCTGCATCTGTCGCACCCTCGCTCGAGCTGACGGGCCGCACGGTCGCCGAGCGCTACGTGCTGACCGGCCTGCTGGGACGCGGCGGATTCGGCACCGTCTACTCGGGTCGCGACCTGACCGGCGCCGGCGAGGTGGCGGTGAAGGTCTTCAGCCGCTCCGAGGGGTTCGCGTCGCGTGCGGCCCGTGAGGCGCGCACGGCGACCAAGCTCGACCACCCGAACATCCACACCTGCCTGGGCGTCGAGCAGGATGATGACCACGCATACCTGATCTCGCGCCTCGTGGTCGGCAAGCGGCTCGACCGGTCGCAGCTGTCCGACGATGAGGCCGTGCGCGCAATCGCCGCCGTGGCGGACGCGCTCGCCCACGCGCACGAGCGCGGCGTCGTGCACCGCGACGTGAAGCCGTCGAACATCCTGATCGGCGACGACGGCGCGATCGTGCTGACCGACTTCGGCATCGCACGCGACGAGGACGCCCGCGACCAGACGCTGGACGAGCGCGTGCTGGGCACGCTCTCCTACATGGCGCCCGAGCAGGCGGCCGGCGACCAGGCCACCGGTGCCACCGACGTGTGGGCGGCGGCGCTGACGCTGTACGAGGCGCTGACCGGCGCCAACCCCTTTCGCACGAAGTCGCTGAGCGACTTGCTGGAGCGGCTGGCCGCGGGCACCACGCCGCTGGTACAGGAGCGACCGGACCTGCCGCGGGCGCTTTCCCGCATCGTCCAGCAGGCGCTGCACCGCGACCCCCGCAGGCGTCCCTCGGCGATCGAGCTGCGAGACGGCCTGCTGGCGGCAATGCGAAACGAGGTCGACGACGACGACGTGGTCAGCGCAGCGCACAAGCGCGCTCCGCGCGAGCTGCCTCGGTTCGAGCGGCTGCAGCGGCCGGCCGCCACCGCCATGCTGTCGCTGTCGCTGGTGTACATGCTGACCGCCTTCCCGGTCTACCCGCAGGCCTGGACGCTGCCCCTGGCGGCGGTGGTGGCGGCCCTGTACTGGCGCTGGCCGGTGGTGGCCGCGAGCGTGGCAGCCGCCCTCTGCCTGCCCGCGTTCTGGAACTACTCACAGGCCGCTGCGCTCATCTACGCGCCGCTGGTTGCGATCTGGATCCGGGGCGGCCGCAAGTGGGGCGCGCGCATGCTGGTGCCGTTGACCGCCATCCCGCTGACCGTGCTCGGCATCGGCCCGGCCGTGGTGCTGGTGGCAGCCACCGCACCGACTCCCAGGCGCCGGGCGACAGAGGCGGCGGCCGGCGGCCTGGTCGCCATCGTGACCGCGCCCCTGATCGCGGCACGAGCGACGCAGGGGCTGCCCAGTGCGAACTCGCCGCTGGTCTACCTGACCGCGCTCGAGCGCTCGCCGGCGACCGTGCTGATCTGGCTCGCGGTGATCGGTTTCAGCGTGCTTCTGCCCGTCGCCTGGGCGCAGGCCGGAGGCCGGCGGGTGCAGGCGCTGGCGCTGTGGGGAATCGGGTTCGCGCTGGTCGCCGCCGGACTGCCGGCGGCTCTGGCAAGCCATCCAGGGGCACTCGCACCTGCGGTAGGAGCGGCGGCACTCGTGGCTATACTGCCTGCCGCCTCGGCGGTTGCTGCGCCCCGCTTCCGGCTGGGCCGGTAACGGCCGTCGCCCACGTACTCCGCAACCGGAATGCACGGCTGAGCCTCCTTCGTAACATCGAGCAGAAGATCAGCGGCCTCTTCGAGGGCGTGTTCTCGCGCACGTTCCGTTCGACCGTGCAGCCGGTCGAGCTGGCACGCAAGCTGGCCAAAGAGATGGACGACCACAAGACCATCTCGATCCACCGCGTCTACGTGCCGGACGAGTACACCATCTTCCTGAACCCGGCCGATCGCGAGCAGTTCGCCGCCTACGAGACGCAGATGCGGAACGAGCTGGTCGAATACCTGGTCGAGCACGCCCGGCGCGAGGGCTACTCGCTGGCGGCGCGTCCGCTGGTGCTGCTGGAGACCGACGACGACCTCACCATCGGCACCTTCGGGATCGCCGTCTCCACGCAAAGCCCGGCCAGCGCAGCGGAGGCGGCTCGCGCACCCGAGCCGGCAACGCCGGAGCCGCCCGCACGCGACCCGCAGCCGCCGATCGTGCCGCCCGCGGCACCGGCCGTTCCCGACCTGCCGCCGGCCGCGATCGCGAGCCCGCCGCTGGCCGCGGGCGCCACCATGATCTACGCACCCGGTGACGACGACGGCGAGCAGGGGCCCCCGGCCGCTGCCGAGCCGGAGCCGCGCCAGGAGACCGCGACGCTGGAATGGGCCGACGGCACGGTCACGATCGGCTCGCGGGTGGTCACCATCGGCCGCTCGAGCGACTGCGACGTCCGCGTCGACGATGCCAACGTGTCACGCCGCCACGCCGAGGTGCGGCGGATCGGCGACGGGTACTCGCTGGTCGACCTGGGGTCGACCAACGGCACCGAGGTGAACGGCCAGCGCATCCAGGAGACGGCGCTGATGAACGGCGACGTGATCTCGGTCGGCACGACCCGGATCACGTTCGAGCGGCGCCTTGGTTGAGCAACTACTGCTCGTCCTACAGGTCGCGTTCGTGGTGCTGCTCTACCTCTTCATCTGGCGAGTGGTGCGGGTCGCCTCGCGTGACATCTCGGTCGGCCAGGAGAGCATGGTCCTGACCCCGGTGCGGCCCGACCCGGCACCGGTGCGGGCGAGCGGCGTGCTGGTGGTGACCGCCAGCCCCGAGCTTGCGCCCGGCACCCGACTGGAGATCCGGGCCGAGCTGGTGGCGGGACGTGACCCGCATAACGCCATCTCGATCCCCGCGGACGGATACGCTTCCGGTCGCCATGCCCGGTTCCTGCGCGGAGACCAGTCGGACATCGTCGAGGATCTCAAGTCGACGAACGGGACGTTCGTGAACGGCCGGCGGCTGGGCGGCGCACAGCCGCTGCGGCCCGGCGACGTGGTCACGATCGGGCAGACGCAGCTCACCTACGAGGCGCCGACGTGACCGCGCTGGGCGTCGTGGACGAGGCCGGCCTCACCCAGACCGGCCACGTGCGGCGCAACAACGAGGACTCCTACCTGATCCGGGGCGACCTGTTCATGATCGCCGACGGCATGGGCGGCGCCGCCGCCGGAGAGGTGGCCTCGGCCATGTGCGCCCAGGCGTTCGCCGAGATCGACCTGATCCGCAACCGCGGCGACGGCGCCCTGCGCGACGCCATCGTCGTCGCCAACACCCGCATCCACGAGCGCGCCGCCAGCGACCCGGCCGCCTCCGGCATGGGCACCACCGTGACCGCCGCGCTGGTCGAAAGCGACGGCCGCGTGGCGCTGGCCAACGTCGGCGACAGCCGCGCCTACCTGCTGCGAGAGGGCGCCCTGCGACGCCTCACGGAGGACCACTCGGTGGTGGCCGAGCTGGTTGCGACCGGCCAGATCTCCGACTGGGAGGCGAGCAGCCATCCGCAGCGAAACGTGGTCACTCGGGTGCTCGGCGCCGAGGCCACCGTGCAGGTCGACACCTTCTGGCTGGATGCGCAGGACGGCGACGTCGTGCTGCTCTGCAGCGACGGCCTCACCGACATGGTGGCGGAGGAGGAGTTCGCGAAGCTGCTGGCGGCGGACAAGAGCTGTGAGCAGATCGCGCGCGACCTGGTGCAGGCGGCACTGGCACAGGGCGGCGAGGACAACGTCACCACGGTGCTGTTCCGGATCGGTCCCAGCCAGGCGCAGGAGGCCGCGCAGCCGCGAACCGTGCTGACCCAGGATCCCGACCTGGAACCGGTCGACGACGGCGGCGGCCGCAGCCGCAGGCGCACCGTGCTGCGGGTCATGACGACGCTGGGCGTGATTGCGATCCTGGGCGCCGGCAGCATCTACTTCCTGCGCTGGGCGCACTTCGTCGGCGCCGACGAGTCGAGCGGCCACGTCGCCGTCTACCAAGGCCTTCCCATCGACCTGTTCGGCGGCGTCAAGCTCTACCACGAGGTGTCGGACACGCACATCGCCTACGCGGCGCTCAACCAGGCCACCCGCAAGAAGCTGTTCGACCACACGATCCGCTCCGCGGCGAGCGCCCGCTCGGTGGCCGAGACCGCCGGCAGCTCTGGCCCATGATGTCCGCGCGCTTCCGCGAGCTCTGGAACCTGCTCGCGGTCGCCGTCCTCACGGGCGTCGGCTTCCTGAGCGTGTACACGGCGCGACAGCAGGAGATCACCAGCACCTCGCTGATCTACGCCGCGTTCTTCCTGGCGCTCTACTTCGTGGCGCACCTGGGGCTGCGTGCGGGGCTGCCGGACGCGGATCCCTGGCTGCTACCGCTGTCGGCGCTTTTGACGGCGATGGGGCTGACCGAGATCTATCGCCTGAACCCGCTGCTGGCCCGGGATCAGTCGATCTGGATCGTGGTCGGACTGGGCGGGTTCCTGGCCCTGATCCTGCTGGTCGGAGACCAGCGCAAGCTGGAGTCGTACAAGTACACGTTGGGCGTGGCGGCGGTGGCGATGCTGGTGATCACGATGCTGGTGGGCACGACCATCAACGGCGCCAAGCTGTGGCTGCGGGTGGGCGGCATTCAGGTGCAGCCGGGCGAGTTCGCAAAGCTGCTGCTCGTGATCTTCCTGGCCGGTTACCTGCGCGAGAAGCGGGAGCTGCTGACGATGGCGCACCGCCGGATCCTGGGCGTGGGGCTGCCGGCGGCGCGGCATCTGGGGCCATTGCTGGCGATGACGGGCGTGGCGCTGGGCGTGGTCGCGGTGATGAACGACATGGGCACCGCGCTGCTGCTGTACGGCATCTTCCTGGCGATGGTCTACGTCGCCACCGGCCGCCAGCTATACACGGTGGCCGGGCTGGCGCTGTTCGTGGGCGGTTCGTTCCTGGTCTACCGCATCACCCCGCACGTGCAGGAGCGCTTCCAGGTGTGGCTCGACCCCTGGAAAACCCCGCACACCAACGGCTACCAGATCATCCAGTCGATCGAGTCGATCGCCGACGGCGGCATCTTCGGCTCCGGGCTGGGGCGCAGCTTCCAGGTGTTCAGCAACGGCAGCTCGGTGATTCCGGCCGCCCAGACCGACGGCATCTACGCGGTCTGGGCCAACGAGACCGGGCTGGCCGGAGCCGCCGGGATGCTGCTGATCTACCTGCTGTTCGCCTATCGCGGCTTCAAGATCGCGAGCGTCGCCGATGACAGCTTCTCGAAGCTGCTGGCCGCGGGGCTCACGTTCACGGTTGTGCTGCAGGCCTTCCTGATCGTCGGCGGCATCACCCGCCTGATCCCGCTGACCGGCATCACCCTGCCGTTCGTCAGCTACGGCGGCAGCTCCGTGGTCTCGAACTTCATGCTGTTGGCACTGCTCCTGATGGTGTCGTCGCGCACCGCGAGGGTGCGGAGATGAATCCGCGCATCGGCACCCTGTTCAAGCTGTGCGCGGGCGCCTGCCTGGTGCTGATCTCGTTCACCGCCTACTGGCAGATCTGGGCGGCGTCCGGCCTGGCCGCTCGGCAGGACAACGCCCGCCTCGTCTACCGGCAGCTGCAGATCAAGCGCGGGCTGATCCTGGCTGCGAACGGCCACACGGTGCTGGCCACCAACACCGAGCGCACGAAGGACGGCCTGAACATCTTCCTGCGCCGCTATCCGCTGGGGCCGTTGTTCGGCCACCCGATCGGGTACAACACGGTCGGCTCAGGACGCTCGGGGCTGGAGCTGTCCCAGAACGACTACCTGACCGCCTCCAACGCCGACCTCTCGACCGTGCTGGGCCGGATCGGCGACAAGCTGCAGGGCGAGACGGTGACGGGCAACAACGTGGTCACCAGCCTGTCGGTGCCGGCCCAGCGGGCGGCTATGCAGGGCCTGAGGGGCCACTCCGGCGCCGTCGTCGCGATCGAGCCGAGCACGGGACGGGTGCTGGCGATGGCCTCGACGCCCGGCTACAACCCGAACACCGTCGCCCGCAACTTCGCCAAGCTGAACAAGCCAAGCAGCGGCGCTCCCCTGCTCAACCGCGGCACGCAGGGCCTGTACGCACCCGGCTCCACGTTCAAGGTGGTGACGGCCACGGCGGCGCTCGAGAGCGGCAAGTTCACGCCCAACACGCTCATCAACGGGCACGGCACGTGCATCACCGTGCAGACGGTGCCGCTCTGCAACGCCGGCGGCGAGAGCGCCGGGGTGGTGTCCCTGTCCGACGCGCTCACGTTCTCCTACAACACGGTGTTCGCACAGGTGGGACAGGCCGTCGGGCAGCAACGACTGTACGCAACCATGCGGGACTACGGGTTCTTCCGCGACCCGCCGCTCGACTACCCGTCCGACGAGATGGAGCCGAGCGGGCTCTACAGCCACGGTCACCTGCTGTCGCAGCGGGCGCCGATCGACGTCGCCAGGGTGGCGATCGGGCAGGAGCGGCTGGGGGTGACGCCGATGCAGATGGCCGAGGTGGTGGCGACCGTCGCCAACCACGGCGTGCGCATGCGGCCGAGCCTGGTCGACCGGGTGGTCGCGCCCGGCGGGGGCAACGTCTCCACCACGCATCCGGAGCAGCTCGTGCGCGTGATGTCACCGCAGACGGCCAACGAGCTACGAGACATGATGCGGCGGGTCGTGGAGGAGGGCACCGGTCAGGCCGCGAATGTTGGAAACCTGTCGGTTGCTGGCAAGACCGGCACCGCCGAGACCGGAGTCTCAGGACTCAACACCGCATGGTTCATCGCATTCGCCCCCGCGGACAACCCCAAGATCGCGATCGCGGTCACGATCGAGCACACCCCGGAGTTCGGCGGGACCATCGCCGCGCCGATCGCGGCCAAGGTGATCACCGCGTACCTTGGCCAAGGCGTGGCAAAGTAGGGCCGACCTACAAGGCAGGGCCAAACTAGTTGGGCGTGGACAACATCATCGGCGAGCTATTCGACGGCCGCTACCGGCTGGAACGCCGGATCGGAGCCGGCGGCATGGCGGACGTCTACCTGGCGCAGGACGAGTCCCTGCATCGCCGGGTGGCGATCAAGATCCTGGCCGACCGCTACACCCGCGACCCCGGCTTCGTGGAGCGGTTTCGCCGTGAGGCGACGGCCGCGGCCGGCCTCAGCCATCCCAACATCGTCTCCATCTACGACCGCGGCGAGGCCGAGGGCACCTACTACATCGCGATGGAGTACATCGAGGGTCCGACGCTCAAGGAGGAGATCACCGAGCGCGCGCCGTTGCCCGAGGCGGAGGCCGTGGGCTACGCCGTGCAGGCTCTGCAGGCGCTCGAGTTCGCGCACCGCCGCGGCGTGATCCACCGCGACATCAAGCCTCACAACATGATGCTGACGCCCGACGGCCTGCTGAAGGTGACCGACTTCGGCATCGCCCGCGCCACCAACGAGGTGGAGATGACGGAGGTCGGTTCGATCGTGGGCACGGCCCAGTACCTGTCGCCCGAACAGGCCCGTGGCCATAGCGTCGGGCCGCAGTCCGACATCTACTCGATGGGCGTGGTGCTGTACGAGATGCTGACCGGCGAGGTGCCGTTCACGGGCTCCTCCGCGGTCGAGATCGCGATGAAGCAGGTGAACGAAACACCGCAGCCGCCCAGCACCAAGAACCGGCTGATCACCCACGGCCTCGAGCAGGTGGTGATGCGAGCGCTGGCCAAGGACCCGGCCCTGCGCTTCCACTCGGCCCGAGAGATGGCCGACGAGCTCGAGCGCACGCGCCGGGGCCTGGCGGTCTCGCAGGACACCGCGCAGGCGACGGCCGTGATCGGCGCCTACGCAGCCGGGGAGGCGACCACCGTGATGGGCGCCCCGCCGCCGACCGCGCCGCCACCGCCGGCACAGGCCAAGCGCAGCGCCGTCCCCTGGCTGCTGGTGGCGCTGCTGCTGCTGGCCAGCGCGGTGGTGGGCTACGTCGTCTACCAGCAGCTGCAGGGCAGCGACCAGGTCAAGGTGCCGGACGTGCGCGGGTTCACCCAGCAGCAGGCGCAGACGCAGCTGATACAGGCCGGGTTCACGACCGCCGTCGAACACAAGGCGAGCAAGAAGGTGACCAAGGGCCAGGTGATCGACACCGATCCCACGCACGGCACCGAGGCCGACAAGGGCTCGAAGGTGACCATCATCGTGTCGAAGGGGCCGAAGAGTGTGACGCTGCCGAACCTGCGCGGGAAATCGGTGAGCAACGCCACCCAGACGATCGTCGGCCTGGGCCTGCCGAGCCCACAGCAGCAGCTGATCACGTCCAAGCTGCCGGCCGGCCAGGTGGTGCGCACCAACCCCGCGCCGGGGCCGGTGCCACCGAACACGGTCGTCACCCTGTTCGTCTCCAACGGCAACGTGAAGGTGCCGAACGTCGTCGGCATGACCTGCGACGCCGCCAAGCAAACGCTGTCCGCCTCGAACCTGCAGGGCAGCTGCACGAACACGCCCAGCGATACCGTGCCGGCCGGCCAGGTGATCAGCCAGACGCCCGGTGCGGGCAGCCAGACCCCGCAGGGCAGCACCGTCTCGCTTCAGGTCTCGTCCGGCCCCGCGCAGGTACAGGTGCCCGACGTCAGCAACACCGACTACCACACCGCCCAGAAGACGCTGCAGAACCTCGGGCTGCATGCCCAGCGCTCGGACTGCCTGGCGTCCGATCCCACCATCCCCGACGGCACCGTGGTCGGGACCGACCCGCCGGCCGGGTCCATGGTCGACCCCAAGTCAGACGTGACCGTGTTCGTGGCCGACTCCACGTCGACCACCCCCTGTCCGTGAGCGAGCGGCCGCGCATCAGGGTGGCGGTGCTGGGCGGCGGTCGCAGCTCCGAGCACGAGGTGTCGCTGCGATCGGCGGCATCGGTGGTGGCGGCGCTCGACCCCGAGCGCTTCGACGTGGTGCCGGTGCAGATCGACCGCGGCGGCGCCTGGCAGATCGAATCGTCGGCGCAGCTGGCCCTCGAGCCCGGGGACAAGCAGATCGAATCATCGGCCCGGCTGTCGCTGGAGCCCGGCGCCGAGAGCCGCTCGCTGGTGCCCACCGCGCCGGCCGGCCTGCCCGCTCCGGCGGGGATCGGCCCGATCGACGTGGTGCTGCCGATCCTGCACGGCCCCTTCGGCGAGGACGGGCGGCTGCAGGGGCTGCTGGACATGATCAACATCCCCTACGTCGGATCCGGCGTCGCCGCCTCGGCGCTGACCATGGACAAGGACAAGGTCAAGTACGTGCTGCGCGGCGTGGGCATCGCCGTGGCCGACCACGTGGTGCTTCGCAACCGACGGTTCGGCGCGGTCGATGCCGAGGCGGTCGAGCGGCTCGGCTACCCCTGCTTCGTGAAGCCGGCCAACCTCGGCTCCAGCGTCGGCATCAGCAAGGTCACCGCGCCGGACGGGCTGGCGGCCGCCGTCGAGCTGGCGTTCCGGCACGACCGCACGGTGCTGGTCGAGGAGATGATCGAGGGACGCGAGGTGGAGCTGGGCGTGCTCGGAAACAGCGACCCGCTGGTCAGTCCGCCGGGCGAGATCGTGATCGAGAACGACTCCGACTGGTACGACTACTCGGCCAAGTACGACGAGGGCGCCATGCGCCTGCGGGTGCCGGCCGAGCTGCCGGAGTCGGTCACCGCCGAGCTGCAGGACGTCGCCCGTCGCGCCTTCGAGGTCTGCGGGTGCAGCGGCATGGCCCGCATCGACTTCTTCGTCACGCCCGAGCATCGGGTGGTGCTGAACGAGATCAACACCATCCCTGGCTTCACAGCCACCAGCGTCTACGCGGAGCTGTTCGAGGCGATCGGCATCGGCTACCCGCAGCTGCTGGAGCGGCTGATCCAGCTGGCGCTAGAGCGGCACGCCGACGATCAGACCTACGCCTACTAAGCGGATGTGGTTGAGACCGCCCGCACTTTGACAAGAACTCTTTCGAAAGATATCTTTCGAAAGGTGGATGCGAAGCGCACAATCCGACTCACCGACCCGCGGGCGCTGCGGGCTCTGGCCCACCCCACGCGGCTGCGCCTGGTCGGGCTGCTGCGGCGCGAGGGGCCGCTGACGGCGACGCAGGCGGGTGCGCTGATCGGCGAGGTGCCGGCCAGCGCGTCGTTCCACCTGCGGCAGCTGGCCAAGTACGGGCTGGTCGAGGAGGCGGCGGGCGGGCGCGGCCGCGAGCGGCCCTGGCAGGCGACGGCGATGTTCACCAGCTGGTCGGGCGCGGGCGGCTCACCCGACCTGGCCATCGCTGACCAGATGCTGACCGCGGTCGTGGCCGAGCGCTACGCGGAGCAGCTGCAGGCGTGGCTGGCCGCGAAGCCCGGCGAGCCGGTCGAGTGGCAGGAGGCGGCCGGCCTTGGCGACGTGTTGCTGTACGTCACCGCCGACGAGCTGAAGCAGATCGGCGACGGGCTGGACGACCTGCTGCGGCCCTATCTCGACCGGGTCGACGACCGCAGCAAGCGACCCGAAAGTGCACGGCTCGTGAGCTTCATCCGGATGGCGCTTCCCACGGACGAACCGGATGCGCGTTGAGCTTCCCGCACGCCGCCTGATCCCGGAGCTGCTGGCCGAGAACGCCGCGTTCCGGGGCCTCTGGATGGCGCAGTCGATCTCGCTGGTGGGTGACCAGGTGTCGCTGCTGGCGCTGCCGCTGGTGGCGGTGCTGACGCTGCACGCGGGGCCGGCCGAGATGGGCTACCTGGTCGCCGCCGAGCTGGTGCCGAGCCTGCTGTTCTCGCTGCATGCGGGCGTCTGGGCCGACCGCCGCGGCGACCGGCGCGGGCTGATGATCGCAACCGACGTGGGCCGGGCCGCGCTGCTGGCCACGATCCCGGTTGCGGCCGTGCTGGGCGTGCTGTCGATGACGCAGATGTACGTCGTCGCATTTCTGGTGGGCAGCCTGACCGTGCTGTTCTGGGTCTCCTACAACGCCCTGTTCGTGGTGCTGGTGCCGCGCGAGCGCTTCATCAGCGGCAGCTCGCTGCTGAACGGCAGCCGGGCGGTGTCGTACATGGCCGGCCCCGCCATCGGCGGCCTGCTGGTGCAGGCGCTGACGGCGCCGCTGGCGGTGGGCGCGGACGCGCTCTCGTTCGTGGCCTCGGCGCTGTTCATGCGCGGGATCGACTCGCCCGAGCCGGAACCCGACCCGGACGCCGGCAGCGGCGGCGTCATGGCCGGACTGCGGTTCATCGCTCGCAACCCGATCATGCGCGCGTCGCTGGGGGCGACAGCCACCATCAACCTGTTCAACTTCATGTTCTTCGCGCTCTGGATCCTGTTCGCAACCAGGACGCTGCACGTGAACGCCGGCGCGCTGGGACTCGTGATCGGGGCCGGCGCGATCGGCAGCGTGATCGGGTCGTTCGTGACGGGGGCCGTGCAGCGCCGGCTCGGCGTCGGGCCCACCTTCGCGATCGGCTGCGTGCTGTTCCCGGCGCCGCTGATGCTGGTGCCGGCGGCGGGCGGCGCCCGGCCGCTGGTGCTGTGCATGCTGTTCCTGGCCGAGTTCTTCAGCGGCATGGGCGTGATGATGCTCGACATCACGGGCGGCGCGATCTCGGCGGCGCTGGTGCCCGCCGGGCTGCGCTCACGGGTTGCGGGGTCGTACATGGTCGTGAACTACGGCGTGCGCCCGATCGGCTCGCTGATCGGTGGCCTGATGGGCGCATCGCTGGGGCTGCGGCCGGCCGTGTGGGTGGCAACGGTGGGTGCCGTCGCCGGCGTGCTGTGGCTGCTGCCCTCGCCGATCATGCGGCTGCGGGAGCTGCCCCAACCGGCCGAGCAGCCGGCCGACCTACGATGAGGCGACCGCGCCCGCGGTCAGCTCGGCGAAACGGGCGGCGCCCACGTTGCCGCCGGACAGCACCACGCCCACGCGCCGTCCCGTCAGGTGCACGCGGCCGGCGAGGAGCGCGGCCAGGGCACAGGCGCCGCTGGGCTCCAGCACCACCTTCATGCGGTCGAAGGCAAACAGCATCGCGTCGACGATCTCGCCGTCTGAGACCAGCTCGACCGAGTCGGCCAGTCGCCGGTTGACCTCGAACGTGAGCTCACCGGGCGTCTCCACCTGCTGGCCGTCGGCGATCGTGCGCGGCACCGGGATCCGCACCCGTTCGCCGGCCGCCAGCGAACGGCGGGTGTCGTCGCCCTGCTCCGGCTCGATCCCGATCACCTCGATGTCCGGCGCGAGCGCCTTGGCGGCGGTGGCGCAGCCGGCCATCAGCCCGCCGCCGCCGACCGGCACAAGCAGCGCGTCGAGTCCGGGCGCCTGATCCAGCAGCTCCAGCGCCGCGGTGCCCTGGCCGCTCATCACCAGCGGATGCTCGTAGGGTGGCACCAGGGTGAGCCCGCGCGACGCGGCCAGCTCGCGGCCGAGCCGGTCGCGATCCTGGGAGTAGCGGTCATAGGTGACCACCTCGGCGCCGTAGCCGCGGGTGGCGTCCAGCTTGGCAGCCGGCGCGTCCTCCGGCATCAGGATTACGGCCGGGGCATCGAGCATCGCCGCCGCGATTGCGACCGCCTGGGCGTGGTTACCGGACGAGTACGCGGCGACGCCCCGGGCGCGCTCCTGCGAGGGCACCCGCGAGATCATCGAGAACGCGCCGCGGAACTTGAATGCACCCCCGCGCTGGTAGCACTCCGCCTTGCAGAAGACCGTGGCGCCCGTCGCCGCGTCCAGCGTGCGGGACGACAGCACCGGTGTGCGGTGCGCGACGCCGTCGAGGGCAGCCGCGGCGGAGCGGACGTCGTCGATGCCGATCATTGCCGCGGAAGACTAGAGGCTAGAAATCAAACGGCATGATGCCGTCGCTTTCGAGCGCGGAGCGGAAGCGGTCGACCGCCTCGTTCATGTTCTCGCGGGTGACGCGGTCGAGCTCCTCGATCAGGCGGTCGGTGGCGTCGTTCAGCACGTCGTCGAACCGCTCGACCTCGTGCGCGTCATACGTATCCGTGTGGCGCCACTCGCAGTCGGGGCAGCGCAGGGCCAGCTGCCAGCGCATCTCCTCGACCTCGTTCCACTCGGTGGGATGCACGCGCTCGCCGCCGCACCCACCGCACAGCTCGAGGCGGCGGACGTACAGCTCGGCGCCGGCCTCGATGTCGCGCAGGTCGCTGACGGGCCGCTCGCCGTCGCTCGCCTGGTAGTAGACGATCTCGACGGTCTTGCCGCTCGGCAGCACGATTCGCTTGATGTGAAACTCACCCATCGTCCCGATGTATCGGGCGCGGCAGGGCACTTCTTGAGGGGCAAAATACGCGAACCGATCAGATCATATTGATGCGTGTGCAAACGCGATCAGGGGCCGCCGAAATCGTTGGTCACGTAGTAGGCAGCATTGCCGCTCCAGATGCCGCGCGCGATGCCGATTCCGATCCACCGGTAATGCCGGCCCAGCAGGTTCGCACGGTGCGGCGCGCTCGCGATCCACGACCGCAGCATCCTGCGCGGGCTCCACAGACCGACCCCAAGGTTCTCGCCCGCCCAGCTCCCGTGGAAGCCGAACGAGCGCAGGCGCGTGAGCCACGTGGCGCCCGAGGACGAGTTGTGCGTCATCAGGTGGTGACGGGACATGTACAGGCTGTGCGCGCTGGCAGCGTCTCCCAGATGCGGCCCCAGCTTCAGCCGGTGGACGCCGTGAGCCGACCGGTAGTGGTTGATCCGGTGCAGCAGTTCAAGCCGCCATGCCTTGGCAGAAAACGTCGCCTGCGCAGGCGCCGCGACCGACCCCAGCAGCACCACCGCGAGCAGACAGACCATCAGCTTCGCCCTCACCCGTCACCTCCTGTACGCGTTGCAGCGAGTCCGATGCTAGAGCAGTTCGCGCAAGGCGAGAGGGTGCTTACAAGCTTTTTACGTGGGTCAAACAGACGTATGTTCGACCGCTGACCAAGGCCGGCGGCAGCCCACCGGCAACCGCTTCCAACGTGGCCTAGCGTCCCGTCGCGGCCGCCGCCAGCGGCACGCCCAGGGCCTCGTCCACGGCCGCCTCGAACACGTCAAGTGATTCCTCGACCTGCTCGTCCGTGGCGACAAGGGACACCAGCACACGTAGGCAGTTCCCGTGCATGCCGGCCTTCAGGATCAGCAGCCCGCGACGCATCGCCGCCTCGGCCACGGCTGTTGCCAGATCAGACGCGGGCGCCTTCGAGATCGGGTCCTCCACGAACTCGGCGGCCAGCATCGGGCCCAGGCCGCGCACGTCGCCGAGGCGCGGATGCCGCAGCTGCAGCGCGTGAAACCGCGACCGCATCCGCTCGCCGATCGCAGTACCGCGCGCGAGCAGGTCACGGCGCTCGATCTCATCCAGCACCGCGATGCCGGCAACGCAGCCCAGCGGCGAGCCCACGTAGGTGCCGCCGATGGTGGAGTCGCCGGCAGCATCCATCACGGCCGCGCGCCCGATCACGCCCGATATGGGAACCCCTGCCGCGATCGACTTGGCCACGGTGATCAGGTCGGGCTCGATGCCGAAGTGCTCGATCCCGAACATCTTGCCGGTGCGCCCATAGCCGGACTGCACCTCGTCCGCGATCAGCACGATGCCGTGGGCGTCTGCGATCTCGCGCAGGCCCCGCACCCATGCGACCGGGGGCACCACGAAGCCGCCCTCGCCCTGCACCGGTTCGAAGATGATCGCGGCCACCTGCTCGGCCGCGACGTGGGTGCTGAACATCCCCCGCAGGCCGGCCAGCGCGGCGGCGGCCGGATCGGCCGACTCGTCTCGGTAGGGGTACGGGTAGGGAGCCCGGTACACCTCGGGAGCGAACGGGCCGAGGCCCGCCTTGTAGGGATGCTGCTTGGAGGTCAGCGACATCGCCATCAGGGTGCGGCCGTGGAAGGCGCGGTCGAAGCAGATCACGGCCGGGCGGCCGGTCGCCAGCTTCGCGATCTTGATCGCGTTCTCGACCGCCTCGGCGCCGGAGTTGAAGAATGCGGCCTTCTTGGGGCCGTCGATAGGCGTCCTCGCGAGTAGCCGCTCGGCCAGCTCGATGTAAGACTCGTACGGCACCATCGTAAAGTCGGTGTGCAGGAAACGGTCGACCTGGGCATGCAGCGCGGCCGAAACCGCCTCGTTGGTGTGCCCCACGTTCAGGCAGCCGATGCCGCCGGTCCAGTCCAGGAAGGTGTTGCCATCCACGTCGGTGACGGCGACGCCGTGAGCATGGTCGATCACGATCGGCAGGTAGATGCTCTTCGCATCGGCGATCACGCGCTGCTTGCGCGCCAGGATCTCCGTGGAACGCGGTCCCGGCAGCTCGGTGCGCAGGTCGATCGTCGGTGCCATCTCCCGTCCTTTCCCCAGCCGCCGCGGCTGCGACGGGCAAACTGCAAGAGGATACCCAATCCACTGGGCACGTTCCTGCGCATAGACTCCGCCCGATGGTGCTGTCCGATCACTCGATCCGTGAGGAGATCGCCGCCGGGCGAATCGTGGTCGATCCCTTTGTCGATGCGATGGTGCAGCCGTGCAGCATCGACGTGACGGTCGGGGACAGTTTCCGCGTGTTCCGCAACTCCCGCTACCCCTACATCGACGTCAAGCGCGAGATGGAGGATCTCACCGAGCTGGTGCGGGTCGACCGCGACGAGCCGTTCATCCTGCACCCGGGCGAGTTCGTGCTGGGCGTCGTGGCAGAGCGCGTCGCGCTGCCCGACGACATCGTCGCCACGCTCGACGGAAAGAGCTCGCTGGGCCGGCTGGGGCTGGTGGTGCACCAGACCGCCGGCGTGATCGACGCCGGGTTCGACGGCCACATCACCCTGGAGCTCGCCAACATGGCGAACCTGCCGATCACGGTCTATCCGGGCATGCGGATCGCGCAGCTCAGCTTCCTGACGCTCTCAACGCCGGCCGACCATCCCTACGGGTCGAGCAAGCTGGGCAGCAAGTATCAGGGCCAGGCCGAGCCCACGCCCAGCCGCTACTACCTGAACTTCGCGGAGCGCCCTTGAGGGTGCTGGTTACCGGCGGCACCGGCTACGTCGGCGCCGAGGTGGTGGCATCGCTGGCGTCGGCCGGGCACTCGCTGCGGGTGCTCGTGCACACCTCCGAGCCGGCCCTGCCGGAGGCGGCCGAGGCGGTGCGGGGCGACGTCACCGCCGCGGCGTCGCTGGAGGCGGCGGCCGCCGGATGCGACGCGATCGTGAACCTGGTCGCGATCCTGGACGGTCCGGACGCCGCCTTTGAGGCGGTCAACGCGGGTGGCCCGCGAAACGTGGTGGCCGCAGCCAACGCACACGAGATCCGGCGGATCGTGCACATGAGCGCGCTGGGCGTGTCGGCCGAGCACGCGCCGCTGACGCGCTACTGGCGATCGAAGTACGCGGGCAAACAGGCGGTCGTATCGAGCGGCCTGGACTGGACGGTGCTCGAACCGAGCTTCGTGTTCGGGCGCGGCGGCGGCGCGCTGAAGGCGTTCGAGACCCTGATCCGGATGCCGCTGGCGCCGGTGATCGGAGACGGGCGCTACCGGCACCAGCCGGTCTGGGCGGGCGATGTGGCGACGGCGTTCGTGCGGGCGCTGGAGCGGCCGGAGACGGCCGGCCAGGTGATCCCGCTGGGCGGGCCGCAGGTGTTCACGTTCGACGAGCTGCTGGACGAGCTGGCCCGCGTGACCGGCCGGGCGCCGCGGCGAAAGCTGCACATACCGGCCGGATTGATGAAGGCGCAGACGCCGCTGTTGTCTCGGCTGCCACCGCCGCTGAAGGTGACGCGGGAGCAGATCGTGATGCTGCTCGCGGGTACGGAGTGCGATCTCGAGCCGATGCGAAACGCGCTCGGCATCGAGCCCGCGGCGATCGCCGAGGCCTACACGCGCTGATCACCGAAATCGAGGGTTTGCGTCGTCGCCCTTCGTTGCTACACTCGCCCTACCACGGAAAGGAGGTGGTCCGACTTGTTAGATGGTTCAAGACGGGCGAGTGGAGGTGCTCGCGGGTAGTCGCGAGTCCCTGAACCTACGGGGAATCGCTGCAGCCGGCGTTGGGACAGCCGCCGCCACCTGCTAGGTGGACGGCAGGCACTCGCCGCTACCCAATCCACGCGAAACGCCGTTAGGGGCGCGCCGGGTTTACCCGGCGCGCCCCAATCATTTAAGCGGCTACATGCCCCAGCGGTCGGGGCCGACCAGCTGCAGCTCTGCTGCTGCCGCCCCCAGCGCCGAGATCTCTCCGTCGCCGCGGTCGTCCACCCGCACGGAGACCGTGCGGGCCAGGGCGTCCTGCACCCACACGCTTCCTGACTCGCCGACCAGCTCCGTCTCGGCCTCATCGCCCTCGCCGCGGCGGGCGCCGACGGTGTAGGTGTGGCCGGGCTCGACGGCGTGGCGCTTCATGTAGTGGAGCATCTCCTCGGCCTCGTTCTCGAGCCGCAGGACGACGACCGTGCTGCCCACGGGCACCGACGGCAGCGGCTCCCCCGGCTCGCGCGGGTAGTCGCCGATCGGGTGGCCGTGCGGGCAGGTGTGCACGTCGCCGATCATCTCCAGCATCTTGGCCTCGAGCCGCGGCGAGATCGAGTGCTCCATCGCGTGGGCCTCCTCGTGGACGTCGTCCCAGGGGATGCCCATGACCTTCACGAGGTAGGCCTCGACCAGACGGTGGCGTGCGACGATGCGCTCGGCCACCTCGCGGCCGCGGTCGGTGAAGTTGATCAGCTTGGCTTCGTCGCGACTGACCAGGTCGTCGTCGACCATGCGGCGCAGCATCTCCGAGACCGACGGCTGTGAGACCTGCAGTGCGCGGGCCAGGTTGGCCTGGGTGCGCTCGATGCCCGACTCGTACAGCCAGTAGATGCTCTCGAGGTATTCCTGTGTGGCCTCGGACAGCGTCTCCATGACGGCATCCTAGCCCGCTCAGGCTTCGATCAGGATGTCGCCGTCACGCACGATCACGGGAAACGTCTCGACACCGACGGTTGCCGGAAGCGACAACGCATCGCCGGTGCGCAGGTCGAACGTGGCGCCGTGGCGCGGGCACTCGACCGTGAGGCCGTCGCGGTCGCCCTCGCAGAGCGGGCCGTCGTCATGGCTGCAGCGGTCCTCGATCGCGTAGTAGCGGCCGTCGATCAGGTAGATGCCCACGAACAGGGAACCGGCCTGGATGATCTTGACGCCGCCCTCGGGGATCTCCCCCTCGGCCGCTACGCGGACTTCCACTCGATCCCGTCGGAGGGGTCGTTCCACTCAGGGGGCAGCGGCTCGCCGGTCAGCTCGCTGAGCGCCACCTTCAGCACGCCCACCGAGAGCATCGCGCACTTCAGGCGGATCGGCGAGAGCGGGATGCCCAGCTCCTCGAGCACGTCCTCCTTGCCGATCTGAGCCAGCTGGTCGACCGGCTTGCCCTTGACCACGTCGGAGAGCATCGACGCGGCGGCCTGGCTGATGGCGCAGCCGCGGCCGCTGTAGCGGATGTCGGTGACGACGCCGTCGTGCACCTCGAGCTCGACCGCCAGCTCGTCGCCGCAGAGCGGGTTCACGCCCTCGGCGGCCGCCGACGGATGCTCGAGATGCCCGTGGTTGCGCGGGTTGTTGTAGTGATCGAGGATGTTTTCCCGGTAAAAGTCGTCCATCGCCCTTGAAGTGTACCGGTGCCCCGCGAGCCGCCTGTCTACACGGAAAAGGTGCGCTTGACCTTCTCGATGCCGAGCGCCAGCGCGTCGATGTCGTCACGGCCGTTGTAGAGGTAGACGCTGGCGCGGGTGGTGGCCTGCAGGTCGAAGCGGCGCATCAGCGGCTGCGTGCAGTGGTGTCCGGCACGAACGGCGATGCCCTCCGAGTCGAGCACCTGGGCGACGTCGTGGGGGTGGACGTTCCCGACGTTGAAGCTGAGGATGCCGGCCCGGTTGGGCGGCTTGGGCCCGTACTGGGTGACTGCGCTGATGCCGTCGAGCACGTCGTAGGCGTAGGCGGTGAGCGCGTGCTCGTGTGCCTCGATCGCCTCCATGCCGATGCCCTGCAGGTACTGGGCGGCGGCGCCCAGCGCGATCGACTCGGCGATCGCGGGGGTGCCGGCCTCGAACTTCCAGGGCAGGTCGTTCCAGGTGGTCTTCTCGAGTGAGACCGTGCGGATCATCTCGCCGCCGGTCAAAAACGGCGGCATCTTCTCGAGCAGCTCGGCGCGGCCCCAGAGGATGCCGGCGCCGGGGCCGCACATCTTGTGGCCGGAGAGGGCGTAGAAGTCGCAGCCCAGCGCCTGGACGTCGACCGGACGGTGGGGGGCGGCCTGCGCGCCGTCGACGACCAGGACGGCGCCGCGATCGTGGGCCCACGTGGCCAGCGCCGGAATGTCGTTGATGGTGCCGAGCGAGTTGGAGACGTGGGCGACGGCGACTAGCTTGACGTTCTCGATGGCGGCCAGGCGTTCCTGCGAGTCGGGGTCGAGGCTGCCGTCGTCGGTCAGGCGCAGGTAGTGCAGCGTGGCGCCGGTCTGCTGGGCGAGGAACTGCCACGGCACCAGGTTCGAGTGGTGCTCCATCTCGGTGGCGACGATCGCGTCACCGGGGCCGACGAAGGTGCGGCCGTAGGCATAGGCGACCAGGTTCAGGGCCTCGGTCGCCTCGCGCACGAAGATCACCTCGCGGCGATCGCCGGCGTTGACGAACCCGGCCATGATGTCGCGCGCACCCTCATAACGCTCGGTGGCGCGGGCGCCGAGGTAATAGACGCCGCGATGGACGTTGGCGTAGGAGGTCTCGTAGACGTCGACCAGGGCCTCGATCACCTGACGCGGCTTCTGCGACGACGCCGCGGAATCGAGGAACACCAACCGCTTGCCGTGCACGGGCCGGGCCAGGATCGGAAAATCCGCGCGGATCTTCTCGAGGTCGAGCGGAGTGGTGAACTCGGCGACTGCCATAGCGGGAGTGTAGATGCGCGCGCTCCCGGCCCATCACCTGTCACAGCAGCGCAACGATCCCTACCGCGCACAAACCGCTGCGCTTCGTGCCGGTGATCCCCGGCATCGCAACCATCCTGCGACGACGCTGTAACGCCGGCTGTGTGGTAGTCAAACCCCGATCCGGGCCGCAACCCAGCGTTCAAGCCAGACCGGTGATACGCGCGGATCACGGCCTGTCACGGTGCTCTCGCGAAGTCAGTCGCGGCCCGAGGTGGGCTCTGAGCCCTTTACGAGTGGCGAACAGCCACGCGGGTGTGGCGAAAGGGTGACGGGCGTGGTTTCAGAGGCCGCGTCAGACGGTCTGCGGCACTTCGGTGGCGGCGATCGCCATCGCCAGCACCAGTGGCGCGCCTGCCTGCCGGGGCGAGTCCGGATGCTGTTCGAGAAACCGCTGCGAGTGCTCGAGCAGCGGCGCGATCCGCTCGAGGGCCGCGCCGGCCGCGCCGGGGTTCGCGTCGCGACAGGCCATCTGCGACAGCCACAGCATGTCCAGCGCCCGCTCGGCGGTGCCGGTGAACATGATCCCCAGCACCAGCATCAGGTTCGCGTGCAGCCGCGCCAGCTTCGCGTCCAGCAGGATCTGCTGCGGCGCGCGCGGCGCGGTCGTGGGCGCCAGCGGCTCGCCCGCCACCATCCGCGTGACGGTGCCGCCCACCACCGCCCGCCGCGTCTCGGCATCCACCCCCAGGCAGGCCAGCATCCGCAGCACCAGGTACAGGCCCACGAACGTGCGCCCGTAGGGCGGGTCCGAGCCGAACACGATCCGCTCCGCCGGCACCCGCGCGAACAGCGCCATCGTGTCCATCATGTTCATCCACGAGGTGTCGAACACCGCCGACGGGTGGTCGCGCAGCCCGTCGGCCAGAACGCCCTGGTCGGCCACTCCCACGTGCGCCATCACCAGCGGCGCACCCGGGTGGCGCTGCGCCAGCTCCACCAGCTCCGGGCCAAACGCGAGCGGCAACCCGCGGCCGGCGTGGATCAGGATCGGCACCCCGGCCTCCTCCGCCAGGGAGAAGATCGGCTCGCACAGCCCGTCCAGCGCGAACGCCTGCGCCCGCGGATGCAGCTTGATCCCCCGCGCACCCGCAGCCAGGCAGCGCTCGGCCTCGGCCGCAGGCGACTGCAGCGGGTCGAGCCGGCAGAACGGGATGAATCGCCCACCGCTCTCACGAGCCCACTCGAGCACCCGGTCGTTCGGCAGGCTGTAGGCCGGGTCCCGCTCCGGGTCGTGCAGCGGGAACACGACCGCCCGCTCGGCCGCCGCCGCGTCGAGCATCTCCACCAGCCCGGCCGGGTCGAGCGACATGCCGTCCTCGTCGTGGCCGAGGTGGGTGTGCACGTCGATCACCTCGGCGCCGCCGGGGCGCAGATGCATCAGCTCCTGCTCGAGCAGGTCGAACACGGGCTGGTGTGGGTCGCTCACCTGCCCGCTTCGCTCAGGGGAGCTCGTCCGTGGCCATGCGCGCCTCCAGCTCGGCGGCCAGCGACTCGCGCACCTCGTCCGAGCCGATCCGGTCGAGGATCGGCTGGAAGAACCCGCGCACGATCAGCCGCTCGGCCTGCACCCGGCTGAGCCCGCGGCTCATCAGGTAGAACAGCTGCAGCTTGTCGATCTGCCCGATCGTGGCGCCGTGCGTGCAGCGCACGTCATTGGCTTCGATCTCGAGCCCCGGGATCGAGTCGGCGTGGGCCTCGTGCGAGAGCAGCAGGTTGCGGTTCTCCTGGTAGGCGTCGGTCTTCTGCGCGCCCTTGTCGACCCGAATCACGCCGCGCCAGACGGCGCGCGAGTGGTCGGCCAACACGCCCTTGAAGAACAGGTCGGAGGTCGTGTTCGGCGCCGCGTGCTCCTGCGTCGTGTCGTAGTCCGCGTGCTCGCTGCCGGTCAGGAAGTACGCGCCCGTCACCTTCGCGTTCGCGCCCGGGCCGGCCAGGTAGCTCTCGATCCGCGACTTGGCGCGCGTCCCGCCCAGCCCCAGCACGACCCAGTCGACCTCGGCGTCGCGGTCTATCGTGGCCCGGTGCGTGCCGAACTGCCGTGTCTGCGGATGATGCTTCTGGGTCGTCACGTACTCCAGCCGGGCACCCTCGCCGATCACCAGCTCGACCACCGTGTTCACGTAGCCGGGCACGATCGAGCTGTAGTCCTCGGCGAAGGTGGCGCGCGCGCCCCGCTCGAGCACCACCAGCGTGCGGTGGTGGATGGCCGCGCCCTCGGCCGGCACCTCGATCGACGCTCGCAGCGGCACCGTCAGCTCGACGCCGGCAGGCACCAGCAGGAACGCCCCATCCGTCCAGTTAGCCGCGTTTCCGGCCGCGAACTTCTCCTCGCCCGAGACCACCGATCCGAGGTAGCGCTCCACCAGCTCCGGCCGCTCCGCGACCATCGCCGCCAGGCTGCCGAACAGCACCCCGTCGGGCAGCTCCACGTCGCTGAGAAGCAGCGCACCCGGCTGCTGCTCGAGCTGGTCGGGGTCGAACCCGCGCAGGTTCGTGTAGCGCCAGGCCTCGTCGCGGTTGGTCGGAACCGGCAGCGACTGATAGCGCTCGAGCGCCGCCGCGCGCCGGCCCGCAAGCCAGGCCGGCTCCGACACCGTCTGCGTCATCCGACCGAGCCCTCCATCTGCAGCTGGATCAACCGGTTCAGCTCGACCGCGTACTCGAGCGGCAGCTCCTTCGTGATCGGCTCCACGAACCCGGAGACGATCATCGCCGAGGCCTCCTCCTCCGACAGCCCGCGGCTCATCAGATAGAACAGCTGCTCCTCGCCGATCTTCGAGACCGTCGCCTCGTGCCCGATCTCGACGTCGTTCTCGTCGATGTTGATGTACGGGTACGTGTCGGTGCGGCTCTCGTCGTCGATGATGAGCGCGTCGCAGACTACCTTCGAGCGGCTGCCCACCGATCCCTTGTTCACCTGCAGCAGCCCGCGGTAGGAGCTGCGGCCGCCGTCCTTGGAGATCGACTTGGAGGTGATCACCGAGCTGGTGTTGGGCGCGGCGTGCGTGATCTTGCCGCCCGCGTCCTGGTGCTGGCCCTTTCCGGCGAAGGCGATCGACAGCACCTCGCCGTGCGCACCGTCGCCCTTCAGGATCACGGCCGGGTACTTCATCGTGATCTGCGATCCGAGGTTGCCGTCGACCCACTCCATGGTTGCGTTGCGCTCGGCCACCGCCCGCTTGGTGACCAGGTTGTAGACGTTCGTCGACCAGTTCTGGATGGTCGTGTAGCGGCAGCGCCCGCCCTCGGCGACGTGGATCTCGACGACGGCCGAGTGCAGCGAATCGGTCGAGTAGATCGGCGCCGTGCAGCCCTCGACGTAGTGTACGTAGGCATCCTTGTCGACGATGATCAGCGTCCGCTCGAACTGGCCCATGTTCTCGGCGTTGATCCGGAAGTAGGCCTGCAGCGGCAGCTCCACCTTCACGCCCGGCGGCACGTAGATGAACGACCCGCCCGACCACACCGCCGAGTTCAGCGCCGCGAACTTGTTGTCGTTGTAGGGGATGATGGTGCCGAAGTACTGCCGCACCAGCTCCTCGTGCTCGCGCAGCCCGGAGTCCATGTCCAGGAAGATCACGCCCTGCTTGGCGAGGTCCTCCTGCAGGTTGTGGTAGACGACCTCCGACTCGTACTGGGCGCCGACGCCGGCCAGGTACTTCTTCTCGGCCTCGGGGATACCCAGCTTGTCCCACGTCTCGCGCATGCCCGGCGGCAGGTCGTCCCACGACTTGGCCTGCTCCTCGACCGGCTTCAGGTAGTAGTAGATGTTGTCGAAGTCGATCGTGCTGAGGTCGGCTCCCCATTGCGGCATCGGCCGCGACAGGAAGTGCTTGTGGCTCTTCAGCCGGAAGTCGAGCATCCACTCCGGCTCCGACTTGTGCGCCGAGATCTCGCGCACCACGGCCTCGTCCAGGCCGCGCCTGGTGGCGAAGACCGACGTCACCTCATCGTGGAATCCGTACTTGTAGTCGCCGATGGCGACCGCTTCGCTCTCCTCGCGCGTCAGTTCGGTGTCCGACATCAGACCGCCGCCTCCTCAACGCCATATGGCGTATAGCCGTCGCGTTCCAGCTCGTCGGCCAGCTCCGGGCCGCCCGAGCGAACGACGCGCCCGCCCACAAGCACATGAATGTGGTCGGGCTTGATGTACTTCAAAAGCCGCGAGTAATGCGTGATCACGAGCGCGCCCATCTCCGGGCCGACCAGGCTGTTGACGCCGTCGGACACGATCCGAAGGGCGTCGATGTCCAGGCCTGAGTCGGTCTCGTCCAGGATCGCGATCTGCGGCCGCAGCACCGCCATCTGGAGCATCTCCATTCGCTTTTTCTCGCCGCCCGAGAAACCATCGTTGAGATACCGGCTGGTCATCGTGCGATCGATCTTGAGCTGCTCCATGTTCTCCTGCAGCAGCTTGCGAAACTCGGGGATGCGGATCGGATTGTCCTCGCCGTCCGGGGTGCGCCGGTGCGCGTTCACGGCCATCCGCAGGAAGTTCGCAACCGTCACGCCGGGAACGGCCGACGGGTACTGGAAGGCGAGGAACAGGCCCAGGCGGGAGCGTTCATCCGGCTCCAGCTCAAGCACCTGCTCGCCCATGAACTCGACCTCACCGTCGGTCACCTCATAGGAGGGGTGGCCCATCAGCACGTGCGCAAGCGTCGACTTGCCGGAGCCGTTCGGCCCCATGATCGCGTGCACCTCTCCCCTTGAGAGCTCGAGGTCGACGCCGCGCAGGATCTCGGCGCCGTCTATCGAGGCGTGCAGGTTACGGATGATCAGGTCTGGCATGTATTCCTCTCAGGGAGGTGAAAGTCGGTGCGGATACGGGCTCGGACGTGCCGTTCCCGTAATCCAAGTGTAGCTCCCACCCCGTATTCCCTCGCCGAACCCGTGGTACTCTGAACCCATGCCCGACGTATCTCCGATTCAGCTCATCATCGTCCTCATCATCGCGTTGGTCGTGCTCGGCCCCAAGCGGCTGCCCGAAGTGGGCCGGTCGCTGGGCAGGGGAATCCGGGAGTTCAAGGACTCTGTCAGCGGCCACGATGACAAGGACGAGGCCCCGCCGCAGCCGGCCGCCTCGCTCGAGCCGCCCGCAACGGCGTCCTACACGGCTCCCACCACCGAGCAGGGCCCGGTCCACCACACCAAGGACTAGCCCGTGGCCCGCGCCAGGCGCGTCAAGCCCGATGAGCAGCTGACGCTCGTCGAGCATCTCGACGAGTTGCGCTCGCGGATCATCGTCGTGCTGGTGGTGCTGACCGTCGCGATCGCCGTCTGCTTCTACAAGTCAGAGGCGATCCTGAACTTCTTGTCGTCCCCGCTGCCGTCGAACACGCCCGGCCATCCCGACGCCGCCTACAGGTTCCTGGCCACCAGCCCGCTGGACGGCATCCTCACCTCGATCTCGATCGCGATCTACAGCGCGCTGCTTCTGACCATGCCGATCGCGACCTACCAGCTGTACGCGTTCGTGATCCCGGCCTTCGCCGAGCAGCACCACAAGCACCTGAAGCCGCTGGTGATGATGATCCCGGCCCTGTTCGTGTGCGGCGTGATCTTCGGCTGGTACCTGGTGGTGCCTCCGGCCATCACCTTCCTGGTCACCTTCAACCAGCAGGCCTTCGACTACAACCTGCGGGCCAAGGACTACATCCAGTTCGTGCTGCTGACGCTGCTGGCGATGGGCATCGTGTTCGAGATGCCGGCGGTGATGCTGGTGCTGGCGCGCCTGCGGATCATGAGCTCGGCGCTGATGCGCCGCCACTGGCGGATCTCGATCGTGGTGCTGGCGGTGGTGGCGATGCTGCTGCCGGGCGTCGACCCGATCTCGTTCATCGTCGAGTTCATCCCGCTGCTGGTGCTGTACGGGCTGTCGTACTTCATCGTGGTGGCCGTGGAACGGGCCCGGGGCGCCGACGAGCCCGATCCAGAGCCGCTGACGTGATCCTGGGCGCCGACTGGGTGCTGCCCATGGACGGGCCGCCCGTGCGCGACGGCGCGGTTCGCATCGAGGGCGGCATCATCGCCGAGGTGTCCGACCGGCTGCAGCCCGACCGCCGCTTCGGCGACGCCGTGATCCTGCCCGGCCTGGTCAACGCCCACACCCACCTCGAGTACGGCTCGATGAGCGCGATGGGGGACGGTCTGCCGTTCTCGCCCTGGATCGAGCAGCTGATCGTGCGCAAGAGCGGCCTCGTTCGCGACGACTACCTGGCGCAGTCGCACGCCGGCGTGCACGCCTGCCTGGCCGGCGGCGTCACCACCATCGCCGACTGCTCCTACGCGGACACCGTCGCCGAGGCCGCGATCGCCCAGGGCCTGCGGGCGATCGTCTACCTCGAGGCGTTCAGCGACCAGGGCGACCCGGCCGGGCTGATGGCCGGCCGGCTGGACGCGCTGCCCTCCCACCCCCTGATCACACCCGGCATCTCACCGCACGCGCCCTACACGGTCACGATCGAGCACTACCAGCAGCTGGTGGGGCTGGCACGCGCGCGCGGCATCCCGGTGGCGACCCACCTGCTCGAGTCGGAGCGCGACACCCAGCCGCTGGCCGACCTGGCCGGCGTGCTCGGGCCCGACACGGTCGCGATCCACCTCGTGCGCGCCGATCCGGGGGCGATCTCGCTGCTGGCCGGGCTGGGCGTGCCGGCCGTCCACTGCCCGCGCTCGAACGCGCTGCTTGGCTGCGGGACGGCACCGGTGCCGGAGCTGCTGGACGCCGGCCTGGCGCTGGGCCTGGGCACCGACTCCCCGGCCTCGGCGCTCACCTTCGACATGTGGGACGAGATGCGGGCCGCGATCCTGGTCGCCCGTGCGCGAGCGCAACGGCCGGACGCGCTCAGCGCGGAGCGGGTGCTGCGGATGGCGACGATCGACGGCGCCCGCGCGATCGGGCTGGCCGGTTCGGTCGGATCATTGACGCCGCATAAGCGCGCCGACCTGACCGTGCTCGACCTGTCGGCTACGCCGTTTCTGCCCTGGGAGGACCCGATCACGGCCGCCGTGTACGGCGGCACGCCCGATCGCGTGCTGCTCACGATCGTGGATGGCCAGATACGCTTCAACCGGGACGGTGGCGGTGCCGATACCGAACCGGCGCGGCGCGTGCGCGCAAAGATGCTCGACCGCTGATCCCCGGCCGCAGGAACGCTCACACCCATGCTGTTCGAAAAGATCCGACGCACCCAGAAGCCCGTCTTCATCTTCCTGGGACTGGTTTTCGCACTCAGCTTCGTCTTCCTGGGCGTCGGCTCCGGCGCGGGCGGGATCAGCCTCGGCAACCTGCTCGGCCAGTCCAGCGGCAGCAGCACCACCAGCGTCAGCGACCTGCTTAACAAGGTGCACTCCGACCCCAAGGACGCCACGGCCTGGCGCCAGCTGGGCGACGCCTACCAGACCAGCGGGCAGACGACGCTGGCGCTGGGCGCCTACGCCCAGTACATGAACCTGCGCCCCAAGGACGCGAACACCATCACCCAGGTGGCCACGCTGTACGAGACGGAGGCCCAGAAGCAGGCCCAGCGCGCCGCCTACTGGCAGTCGCTGGCCAGCCAGTACGGGAGCACCAACAGCCCGCTGCCGGCCGGCGGTGAGAAGCTCGGCACCAGCATCGGCGACCCGCTGGTCTCGACCGCCCAGCAGCCCCTGACGCAGCGCGCGCAGACCTACCAGCAGCAGGCCCAGCAGTCCGTGTTGCAGGCGATCGCGCTGTGGAAGAAGGCGATCGTGCTGCAGCCCGACAACTCCACCTACGAGCGCGCCATAGCCCGCGACGCGCTTTCAGTCCAGGACTACAAGACCGCCTACCAGGCGGTGCAGCGGGTGCTGGTGCTGGAGCCGACGGCACCCGACAAGAAGCAGCTGACGACCCTGCTCAAGCAGCTGAAGCCGCTGATCGGCATCACCACCGTCAACGGCAGCACCGGCTCGCCATAAATTTAGCGTGGCAAACACCCTGCAAGGGGTGTGGCAAACCGTATCGTCCGCATGCCACCGGTGTGGCACGATGATCACGATGACGCCATCCATCCTGATCGTCGACGATCACCCCAGCTTCCGCGCAATGGCGCGGGCGCTGCTCCAGTCAGAGGGGTACACGATCGTCGGCGAGGCGGTGGACGGCGCGTCGGCACTGACCGCCGTGCGCGACCTGCACCCCGAGGTGGTGCTGCTCGACGTGCAGCTGCCGGACACGGACGGGTTCGCCGTCGCCAGCGAGCTGACCCGCGGCGCCGACCCGCCCGCGATCGTGCTCACCTCCAGCCGCGACGCCAGCGACTTCGGGCCGCTGATCGCGGAGAGCGGCGCCCGCGGCTTCGTCCCCAAGGGTGAGCTGTGCGGACGCACGCTCGCCGAAGCCCTGGAATGACGTCGCGCCGCCTGCGGATCGCGGCGCTGGTCGCCGGCCTGGTGCTGAGCGCCGTTGTCGCGGTCGGCGAGAGCAGGACGCACGTCGACCACAACACCGCGGCGTACCTGATCCTGGGCCTGCTGGTGGGCTGGTCGTTCATGATCGCCGGCCAGGTGGCCTGGCTGAGGCGGCCCACCAACCTGATCGGCCCGCTGATGTGCGCGACCGCTCTGTCATGGCTCTGCAACGGGCTCACGGACTGGCCGACCGACGCCGTGTTCACGGTGGGAGAGCTGTTCGCCAGCCTCTGGCTGGGGCTGCTCGTCCACACCATCCTGGCCTACCCCAGCGGCCGGCTGCGCACGCCGGACGCGCGGATCGTGACGCTGCTCGTCTACCTGGACACGTGGGTGCTGAGCCTGCTGGTGCTGCCGTTCACGGAGCCCCGGCTGGACGGCGCCGACCGCCACAGCGCCCACAACCTGCTGCTCGTCGACCACCACCACGACCTGGTCAGGGCCGCCGACGCCGTCTCGCTGCTGGTCGGCATCTGCCTGATCGTCGCGATGCTGGTGATCCTGGCCCGTCGCTGGCAGGCCGCGGGCGTCGCGGCCCGCGAGGTGCTGGCGCCGGTGTACCTGACCGGCGCGGCCTGCATGTTCGTGATCGGTGCGGTGGCGACCTACTCCGGGTTCGTCGAGCGCACCGGCGACATCCCGTTCTACGTGTTCAGCCTGTCGCTCGCGGCGATCCCGCAGGGCTTCCTCTACGGCCTGCTGCGCACGCAGATCGGCCGCTC
>Ga0075424_100000242_pt1 | contig 39187 bp, 37 predicted proteins | sample SoiMethybrSBSTD3_FD_75301 | JGI IMG/M metagenome (GOLD analysis project Ga0075424, IMG submission 75301) | Bulk soil microbial communities from a Populus tree surrounding site in Tennessee, USA - Soil MetaG P. TD hybrid SBSTD3 | ecosystem: Environmental > Terrestrial > Soil > Tree plantation...
GTCGAGCGAAGGAGAAATGGAGCGCGCACGCGCGATCCTGGAGCGCAGGTATCGCGCGCCCGCCGCCACGCGCGAGGAGCGCGCGAAGCGCGCGCGCTTCCTGCAGGGGCGCGGCTTCTCCGGCGAGGTCATCGTGCGCCTGGTTCTAGACCGCGACGAGGCGGCCTAGCCCCGTAGACGTCGACATAGCGGCATATCTAGTAGATTGTCGCCCATGGATACTAAATATGGTATGTCGTGGCTGGCCGACGAGCACATCGCTTTTGCAGCTTCGCGCGGCGAGGGATATGATGGCCTAGCTGCAGCCTAGCGACGCAGGCAAAAAAAGGAGAAAGCCATGCGACGAGTGGTCTTCAATCACAAGGGCGGTGTCGGCAAATCCACGATCGCTTGCAACCTGGCCGCAGTCAGCGCGGCCGGCGGTGCGCGCGTCCTCGTGGTGGATCTCGATCCACAGGGCAACTCGACGCAGTACCTCGTCGGCAAGTCCGGCCGCGAGCTCGATCCCACGCTCGCCGGGTTCTTCGACCAGGTGCTCGGCTTTCCGCTGAAACCGAAGAAGCCGGAGGAGTTCGTCCACGGCACGCGCTTCGACCGGCTCGACGTGCTGCCCTCGCACCCGACCCTCGCCGAGCAGCAGGGCAAGCTCGAGGCGCGCTACAAGATCTTCAAGCTGCGCGAGGCGCTGATCGAGCTCGACAAGCAGTACGACTTCATCTACATCGACCCGCCGCCCTCGCTCAACTTCTTCACCCGCTCGGCGCTGATCGCGGCGGATTGCTGCCTGATTCCCTTCGACTGCGACAATTTCTCGCGCCGCGCGCTTTATGGGCTGCTCGAGGACATCGGCGAGATCCGCGCCGATCACAACGCGGGACTTGGGGTGGAAGGCGTGGTGGTGAACCAGTTCCTGCCCCGCGCGCGCCTGCCGCAGAAGATGGTGCAGGACCTGATCGACGAGGGCCTGCCGGTGCTGCAGCCCTATCTCTCGTCCTCGGTGAAAGTGCGCGAGTCGCACGAGAGCGCGAAGCCGCTGATCTATCTCCATCCCAAGCACAAGCTCACGCAGCAATACGTCGACCTGCACGCCGGGCTGGAAGCGCGGCGGCAGAGCGAGGTGCGCGAGAACGCGCGCAGTCTGGACTCATCGCTCCGGCCTTTTCTGAAGGCCGTGGCCACCCGATCAAAGCCCGACGCGTTAACTCCCGCACCGGCATTGCCTGTAGAGGGGGATGAAACGCAACGGCCGCAAATCAAGCATTGACGGTAGTGAGGTCGCTCCGCAACGGAGTCGACCCTGAAAGCGGCGAGGTGTTTCCGCGTCAAGGGGGAGGGCGGCGGTCTTAGCGCACAGGCAGGACACGGTGCGGAGGGCTTCGTCATGGCCCTGTTTGCCGGTCCGGCACCGAGCGACAGCGGTCCGCAATGCCTGAGCCCGCGTCCGGCTGGCCCGCCTCGGACCCCGGCGGTGCGCAAACAGCGTTGGCGAAAACAATGGAGTCACAGGCGATCTCGGTTGCGGCGGCCAAGTCCCAGTCAGTCACGCCGTCTACACGCCGGCTGGTGATCCGCCTAGAGATAATTTCGAAAGGGGCGCCCCGCCCCCTTGTCCGCCGGCGCTTGAACAGAGGTGCGCTGCTGCTGATTCTAGGAGCTGTCGCAGTACTGCTGAGCTGGGTTGGCATCAGTGCGTTCAGGACCGAGCCGACTGCTGCGTCTGCCGCCGACGAACGGGGGCCAAACTCGGAGTCTCAGCCCCCGACGCCCGTACCTGCGCCGAGCAAAGCCACACCCGTGGTCAGGAAGCAACCCGATGCGTCACTATCACCCATCAGCGAAGTGATCCCAGACGTCCCGCGAAGCGCTCGGAAAACTATCCGCGGCACAGTCAGAGTGTCCGTTCGGGTGATCGTCGACAAGGAAGGTACGGTTCTCGTCGCCACCTCCGACGATCCCGGTCCGAGCCGCTATTTCGAGTGGCTCGCCATCCAGGCATCAAAGAAGTGGATATTTGCGCCGATGGATTCGGAAGAGCGGCGGATCATGCTGGTGAGGTTCAACTTCACGCGTGCCGGGACAACAGCTCGCGCGAACTCACTGCAATAGCCCGAGCCCGTTTGCTTCCGTGTCAAGAGGGAAGGCGGAGTCGTTAGTGCACGAATAGGGAACTACGGCCGGCCGTTCCGTGTGGGGCCGCACGCATCGCCATGCCGGAGCATGAACGCCGAACTAGGGCATAACCACGCCGAGGCGAATGCCGACGCCGATGCCGGGATGCCCATGGCCATGCCGATGATCCGGATCATGGCCATGGCCACGATGTGCATCATCATGATGATGATCGGCGGCGGCAAGACCACCACCAAACCGCTATAGCGGTGCCGTGGGTGCGAAGTGCGCGAGAGCGGGCGCAGCCTGGACTTATCGCTGCGTCCTTTTCTGCGAGCAGTGTCTACCCGGCCCAAGCCCGACGCGTTAACTCCCGCACAGGCATTGCCTGTAGAGGGGGGTGAAACGCAATGGACGCAGCACAAGCCTTGACGGTAGTAAGGTCGCTCGCCAACGGAGTCGATCCGGAGAGCGGCGAAGTGTTTCCGCCGGAGAGTGCGTATCAGAGGCCGCAGGTGGTGAGGGCGCTGTACGAGGCGGCGAGCGCCCTCGAGCGCATCGAGCGCTTCGAGCGGCGCAAAAGCCAGTTGCCGCAGAAGACCGGCGAGCCCTGGACCGAGGACGAGGACCGCAAGCTCCTCGCCGCGTTCGATGCCGGCCGCGCGCTGCAGGAGCTCGCCGCCGCGCACGAGCGCACGATGGGGGCGGTTCGAGCACGGCTCCTGAAGTACGGTCGAATCAACGCGTAGCAGCCGATCCCCGGGGCGGCGGCTGCGCCGTCCCGGTTTTTTGAACCAGCCTAGAAGCTGATCCCGAGGCCGAGCGCCCAGCCGGTCACGTTGTTGCCGATCTTGTAGCGCAGGAGCAGCCGGGTGCGCGTCACGTAGACATCGCGCGCGCTCGAATCGAGCTCGAGGCCGGCGCCGAACGAATGCACGTCCTCGAAGCCGAGCACGCCTCTCAGATCGGCGAGGAAGCTGGTGTAGGCGTACTCGAGGACGTAGCGCACGGGCCGCTCCAGCGCCGTGAGGCCGGTCGGCGCCCGGTAGCGCGACCAGAGCGACAGGGTCTGCGCGTTCGCGTGGCCTTCGACTGCCTGCGAGCTGTCGAAGCTCTGCAGGCGGATGTTGGTGTAGCGAAGCTCGAGGTCGACCTCGTTCTCGGGCCGGTAGCGCTCGTAGTCGAGCATCAGGGAGCCCCCGAGACCGGTCGCGTTAAGCCTGCCGTTGCTCAGGAAATCCAGCGTGTCGCGGCTGCTCGGAGCCTGCGCGGCGGTGACCGTACCTTCGCTTTCAACGCGCCCCAAGGAGAAATTCAGGATGGGTCGCAGCACGAGTTCCCGGGCGATCGGAAAGTCCCAGCCGACGCCGCCCGTTGCCATGAGGCTCTCCCACTTCACCGAGACCGTGGCTTGGGCATCGCCCACCGCGAACGCGGGGTCATAGCGTCCGTACGCCAGCGTTCCCTCCAGATACAGCGGGACGTCTGGCTTGAGCCTGCCGCCGCCGGCGATCGAGGTCTGGCGAAAGTAGGGATTGCCGGCGCTCTGGTCCGAGATCGAAAGTGCGCCGGTGGTGACATCCGGCACCAGCGAGAAGCCCATCAGCGTCAGGATCGCGTTGGCGCGCTTCTGCAGGTCGGCGTCGCTCACCTGCGCACGCGCCGATGCGGAAACGCAGAGTAGAGCAATGCACAGCGCTCGAAAGACGGCGTCCGGCCGGCGCCTGAAGTAAAATTCTTGCAATGAAATCAAGCGAGATCCGCTCGGGCTTCCTCGACTACTTCCGTTCGAAGGGACACGCCGTGGTGGCTTCGAGCCCGCTCGTGCCGGCGAACGATCCGACGCTGCTCTTCGTCAATTCCGGCATGGTGCAGTTCAAGGACGTGTTCCTCGGCAAGGAAAAGCGGCCGTACGTGCGCGCCACGACCTCGCAGCGCTCGGTCCGCGCCGGCGGCAAGCACAACGACCTCGAGAACGTCGGCTACACCGCGCGCCATCACACCTTCTTCGAGATGCTGGGCAACTTCTCCTTCGGCGACTACTTCAAGAAGGACGCGATCCAGTTCGCCTGGGAGCTGCTCACCAAAGTGTACAAGCTCGACCGCCGCAAGCTCTGGGCGACGGTCTACCAGACCGACGACGAGGCCTACGACATCTGGACCAAGGTGATCGGCTTGCCGAAGGAGCGCGTCGTGCGCATCGGCGACAAGCCCGGCGGCCAGAAATACCAGTCCGACAATTTCTGGCAGATGGCCGACACCGGTCCCTGCGGCCCTTGCAGCGAGATCTTCTACGACCACGGCCCGGGCATCGAGGGCGGGCCGCCCGGATCGCCGGAGGCCGACGGCGACCGCTACATCGAGATCTGGAATCTCGTGTTCATGCAGTTCAACCGCGATGACCAGGGCGTGATGCATCCGCTGCCCAAGCCTTCGGTCGATACCGGCATGGGCCTGGAGCGCATCGCCGCGGTGCTGCAGGGCAAGCACTCGAACTACGAGATCGACCTCTTTCAGGACCTCATCCGGGCCGCCGCGCGGGAAACGGGCCAGAAAGAGTTCAAGAACCCATCGCTCAACGTCATCGCCGACCACATCCGCGCCTGCGCTTTCCTGATCGTTGACGGCGTGATTCCTGGCAATGAGGGCCGCGGGTATGTATTGAGAAGAATTATTAGAAGAGCAATCCGGCACGGCTACAAGCTGGGACAGCACCAGCCGTTTTTCTACCGCCTGGTCGAGGATCTCGACCGCGCCATGGGCGACGCCTATCCCGAGCTGAGAGACGCCAAGGGCCGCGTGGCCGACGTGCTCAAGCAGGAAGAAGAGCGCTTCGCCGAGACGCTCGAAAACGGCATGGCGGTGCTCGAGTCCGCGCTCGCCTCCGGCGAGAAGCTGCTCGATGGCGACACCGTGTTCAAGCTCTACGACACCTACGGCTTCCCGGTGGACCTCACCGCCGACATCTGCCGCGAGCGCGGCGTGATGATCGACATGGCGGGCTTCGAGGCAGCGATGGAGGAGCAGCGCAGCCGGGCGCGCGCGGCGTCGCGGTTTTCCGCGGCCGCCGGGCTCGAATACTCGGGCGGCAAGACGCAGTTCCACGGCTACGACACGCTGACGCTTCCCGCGAAGGTGGTCGCGCTCTACCGCGAGGGCGCCCAGGTGCAGGCGCTGAAAAGCGGCGACACCGGCACGGTCGTGCTCGACCGCACGCCCTTCTACGCCGAGGCCGGCGGGCAGGTCGGCGACCGCGGCGAGCTGGTCGGCTCGGCCGGCACCTTCGAGGTGACGGACACGCAGAAGATCCAGGCCGACGTGTACGGGCACGAAGGCAGCCTGAAGACCGGCGCGCTCAAGGTGGGCGACGAAGTCGAGGCGCGCGTCGACACGGCGCTGCGCGCGAGCACCATGCGCAACCACTCGGTCACGCACCTCATGCACAAGGCGCTGCGCGAGGTGCTCGGTCCGCACGTCCAGCAGCGAGGCTCGCTCGTCGACGCCGACAAGACACGCTTCGATTTTTCCCACAACAAGCCGGTGAGCGGCGAGGAAATCCGCGAGGTCGAGGCGCGCGTGAACGCCGAGATCATGCAGAACACGCCCACCCGCGCCCAGGTCATGCCGATCGAGGAGGCGAAGAAGTCGGGCGCGATGATGCTGTTCGGCGAGAAGTACGGCGACGAGGTGCGGGTGCTCGACATCGGCAGCTCGCGCGAGTTCTGCGGCGGCACGCATGTCGCGCGCACCGGCGACATCGGCGTATTCAAGATCTACTCGGAAGGCGGCGTGGCCGCCGGCATCCGCCGGGTGGAGGCGACCACCGGTGCGACCGCGCTCGCCATGATGAACGGGCAGCTGCAGGAGCTGCACGAGGTGGCGCGCGAGCTGCGCGCCCAGCCGGGCCCCGGCATGATCCAGAAGGCGGTCAGGGATCTGCTCGAGGAAAAGAAAGGGCTGGAGAAAGAGCTCTCGCGCACCCGCTCCAAGCTCGCGCTCGGACAGGGACAGGACCTCGCGTCGCAGGCAGTCGACGTCAAGGGGGCCAAGGTCCTCGCCGTGACGCTGGACGGCGCCGACCCGAAGACCTTGCGCGACACCATGGACAAGCTGAAGGACCGGCTGAAATCGGCCGCCATCGTCCTCGGGGCGGTGAACGACGGCAAGGTGTCGCTGATCGCCGGAGTCACCTCCGATCTCACCGCCAAGCTGAAGGCCGGAGACCTGGTGAACTACGTCGCCCAGCAGGTCGGCGGCAAGGGCGGCGGGCGCCCGGACATGGCGCAGGCCGGCGGCACCGAGCCGGCGAAGCTGCCCAACGCGCTGCTGTCGGTGAGGAGCTGGGTCGAGGAACGGGTGTGAAGCGAAGCGTTCTCGCGGCGTTCCTCGCCGTTCCGGCGATGGCCGCGGCACACCATGAACGGGGCGAGTACGACTCTTCGAAGCTCGTCAAGCTCACCGGCAAGATCGTCGAGTCCGCCTACGAGAATCCGCACAGCCACATGCGGCTCGAGACCAAAGCAGAAGGCGCCACGGCAGGCAAGACCTGGAACGTGGTGCTGGCGCCGCTTTCGCGCATGAAGCATCGGGGCCTGGACCAGGCCGCCCTCAAACCGGGGACGACGGCTACGGTGGAAGGTTATCCGAACCGCGGCAAGCCCGGCGAGCTGCGCGCAGAGCGCATCACGGTGAACGGCAAGACCGTAGAGCTGAGATGACGCCCGTCGGCGCCCTGGAGGCTTCCGGCCTGGGGCAAGCGATGCGGCAGTGGGAGTGGCTCTACCCTGCGGTCGAGATCGTGCACATCGTCGGCATCGGCCTGCTGTTCGGCTCGATCGCGATCCTCGACCTCCGGTTGCTCGGTTTCTCGAGGAGCATTTCTGCAAAGAGGCTGGCGCGCCATGTGCTGCCGTGGACCGCGGCGGCGTTCCTCCTCATCGTCCCGAGCGGGTTCATGATGTTCATTGCGCACGCCTCCGACCTCATCGCGAGCCCGGTGTTCGTGGTCAAGATGTGCCTCATCATGGGGGCGGCGCTGAACGCCGCGCTCTTTCACACGATCGTGTTGCCGAGCGTCGACGTGTGGGATGCCGAGGAAATGCGCAAGCTCGGGCCGCCGCCTTCGGCGCGCGTCTCGGCCGCGGTGTCGCTCGCGATCTGGGTTTGCGTGATCGCCTGCGGACGCCTGCTGGCCTACTTCTAGAGACTCCTAGAAGCCGATCCTCTGCTTGCGCCCGCGCGGATCCTGGATATCGTCCGGCCCGACTTCGCTGCGCCCGGCCATCTTGGCGTTGCCGAACGCCGACTGGATGGCGCGGCGCATCTCGCGCGGCGGCAGCGCGGCGAGCTTCTCCAGCGCCGAAGGCGAAAGTGTCTCGGGGAATTGCCGGCCCCAGTCGTGCGCGCCACGGATCTCGCCGTAGATCGTGCGCGCGATGCGCGCCGCGCCCTCGGCGTCGGGTGCCTCGATCTGGTACACCGCGAGCCGGCTGAGCAGCGGCTCGGGGATGCGCGCGGCGTCGTTCGCGGTGGCGAGCCAGACCGCGCCGGAGGCGTCGATCGGCAGCTCGACGAACTCGTCGACGAAGCGCGTCGCGGTCTCGATCTCGAGCAGCTCGTAGAGCGCGCCGAGCGGATCGTACTGGCCGTCGGCGCTCGCCTTGTCGATCTCGTCCACCACGATCACCGGGTTGGCGTAGTCGCCGTTCACGAAGGTGTCGAACACCTTGCCGGGCTTGGCGTTCTTCCATTGCGAGGAGGCGCCCGAGAGCACCCAGCCGGCGGTGAGCGAGCTCATCGGCACGAAGCCGAAGCCGGTGCCGAGGAGCTGCGACAGCTTGCGCGCGAAGTGGGTCTTGCCGATGCCCGGCTCGCCGAGCAGCAGCATCGGCGGCACCTCGACGCAGTCGTTCGAGTCGATGCACAGCGCGAGGTGCTTGCGGATGTCCTCGAGCACCTCGGTGAAGTTCGGCAGCTCGTCGAAGAGCGCGTCCATCTCCGGCAGCGCAGAAGGCTTGACCGTGAAGCGTTGGCCGCCGAGGCGCAGCATCTTCTCGTAGACCGCGCGCAGCGCTTCGTTTGCCGAGGCGGGAAGCTCGTGCAGCGCCTTCTCGACGCCCGCGACATCGTAGACGTCCTTGAAGCCCGCGATGGGAATAGACACGCTTGCCGACATTTGTGGCCTACCTTCCTTTTTTATCGCCGGTAAATCCGCGCCGAGTGAAAACGCTAGCATGACGCCTGGCATGAAGCAAACCCCGCGCCTGGCAAAGTGCGCCTTCGACTGCTAATTTTCCCTGCGCCGACATGACTATCAGAACGCCCTCGTTCCGACCCGAGTTGACCGCCGGAGAGTTCAACCGGCGCAGCACAGGACATTTGCCCGGTCTCGCGGGTGTCGAAATTCTCAGTCTCGCTCCCGCGGCGGTGCGCAGCCGGATGGCGGTGCGGCGGGAAGTGATGGCGCCGAACGGCTTTTTGCACGCCGCCTCGGTCATCGCGCTCGCCGACACGAGTTGCGGCTACGGCTGCGTCGCCCACCTGCCGCAGGGCGCGAGCGGCTTCACCACCGTGGAGCTGAAGGCGAACTTCGTCGGCACGGCGCGCGAAGGGGCGATCGCCTGCCTGGCGACGCCCGTCCACCTCGGGCGCACGACCCAGGTGTGGGACGCCGAGGTGACCCTCGAAGGCACCGAAACGAGGATCGCGCTCTTCCGCTGCACCCAAATGCTGTTGTGGCCGAAATAGGGTTGTGGTTCAATGCATCCGGTGATGCGCCGGTTCTCAGATTTCTTCGAGTTTGGATTCTTTTATTCCCCCTGCCTGCTGGCGGAAGGGACCGGCTAAGCTCGAACCCAAACCGGACTCCAAAAAACCGCCAGCAAAGCCTGGCGGTTTTTTTTTGCCAAGGTGAAACCATGACCCGCCCCGCCGAACCCTATGTCCCCGCGGTCCCGATGGACCGGACCTCGCTCACCGATGACGAGCGCATCGACAATATCGTGCCGCTGCCGCCGCCCGAGCACCTGATCCGGTTCTTCCCGATCCAGGGCACGCCGGTCGAGGCGCTCGTGACCGAGACGCGCCGGCGCATCCGCGACATCCTGCACGCCCGCTCGGACCGCCTGCTGGTGGTGATCGGCCCCTGCTCGATCCACGATCCGGCCGCGGCGATCGCCTATGCAGAAAAACTCTTCCAGGAACGCAGGAAGCACCAGGAAGATCTGGAGATCCTGATGCGCGTCTACTTCGAGAAGCCGCGCACCACGGTGGGCTGGAAAGGCCTGATCAACGATCCCTATCTCAACGGCAGCTTCCGCATCAACGAGGGACTGCGCATCGCGCGCGACCTGCTGGTGCGCATCAACCAGGCCGGCGTGCCGGCGGGCTGCGAGTTCCTCGACGTGATCTCGCCGCAGTACATCGGTGACCTCGTGTCGTGGGGCGCGATCGGCGCGCGCACCACCGAGAGCCAGGTGCACCGCGAGCTCGCCTCCGGCCTTTCGGCGGCGGTGGGGTTCAAGAACGGCACCGACGGCAACGTGAAGATCGCGGTCGACGCCCTGCTCGCGGCGCGCCAGAAGCACCATTTCCTTTCGGTGCACAAGAGCGGCCAGGTGGCGATCGTCGAGACGCGCGGCAACGACGACTGCCACATCATCCTGCGCGGCGGGAAGAGCCCGAACTACGACGCCGCGAGCGTCGCGGCCGCGTGCCAGGAGCTCGCCAAGGCGAAGCTGCACCAGCGCCTGATGATCGACTGCTCGCACGCCAACGCGTCGAAGCAGTACAAGCGCCAGGCGGACGTGGCGCGCGATATCGGCGCGCAGCTCGCCGACGGCGAGCGGCGCATCGTCGGCGTCATGGTCGAGTCGCACCTGGTCGAAGGCCGCCAGGAGCTCGAGCCGGGCAAGCCGCTCGAGTTCGGCCAGAGCATCACCGACCCCTGCCTCGGCTGGAGCGACTCGACCGCGCTGCTCGCCGGCCTCGCGGAAGCGGTCAGAAAACGACGCAAATAAAAAGTTCGGCATAATGCCGGACACGATGGAGCCGGCGCAGCAGCTTGCGGGCCTCGAGTACATGGGCGATGCGATCCGCTTCGCCGGCCGCATCCATTCCCTGATTCCGAAATGCCCGCTGCTCGAGAATTTCTCGCACGGCGAAGTGCGCCTGCTCGCGCATTTCATGGAGGTGTACCGCGCGCTGCCCGGCGTGGAGATGATCCGCGAGGGCGAGGGCGGCGACCTGATGATGCTGGTGATCGAGGGCCGGGTCGACGTCGCCAAGCGCGACCGCTGGAACACGCCGCAGCTCATCGCCCAGGTCGAGCCCGGCCGCACGCTCGGCGAGATGTCGATGATCGACGGCGAGCCGCGCTTCGCCACCTGCATCGCGATCGAGCCGACGCTGGTGGCGGTGCTGAACCGCGAAAACCTCGCCCGCATCATCGTCGAGCAGCCGCTCCTCGGCGCCAAGCTCCTGATGGAGCTGGTGCTCATGCTTTCCCAGCGCCTGCGCGCGACGAGCGGGAAGCTCCTCGACCTCATCGACGAGCAGCCGCAGCGCCTGCCGGGCACCGTCCAGGGCCCGTGAGCCGCGGCCGGCTTGCCGTCGTGCTGCTGGTCGCAGCCGCGGCAGTCGCGTTCTTTGCCGCGGGCGGGCATCGCTACCTCAGCCTGGAAAACCTGAAAGCGCAGCAGGCGGCGCTGCAGAGCTGGCGCGCAGCCCACCCGGCGGGTGCCGCGGCCGCGTTTTTCGCCGCGTACGTGGCGGTGACCGGGCTCTCGCTTCCCGGCGCGGCGCTGCTCACGCTCGCCGGCGGCGCGCTTTTCGGGCTGCTGTGGGGAACGGTGCTCGTCTCCTTCGCCTCTTCCATCGGCGCGACGCTCGCCTTTCTCGCCTCGCGCTTCGTGCTGCGGGGGTGGGTGCAGCGGACCTACGGCGCGCAGCTCCGCGCGATCGATCGCGGCGTGGAAAAGGAGGGCGGCTTCTACCTCTTCACGCTGCGGCTCATCCCGGCGGTGCCCTTCTTCGTCATCAACCTGGCGATGGGGCTCACCCGGATGCGGGTGCTCACGTTCTATTGGGTGAGCCAGCTCGGGATGCTCGCCGGCACGCTGGTCTACGTCTACGCCGGGACGCAGCTCGCAGGCATCGGCTCCCTGCGCGACGTGGTGTCGCCCGGCCTGATCGGCGCGCTGCTCGCGCTCGGCGTTTTTCCGCTCGCCGCAAAGAAAGTGGTCGACGCGTACAAGGCGCGCCGGGTCTACGCGCGCTGGCAGCGGCCGGCGCGCTTCGAGCGCAACCTCGTGGTGATCGGGGCGGGGTCGGCGGGGCTCGTGTCGGCCTACATCGCCGCCGCGGTGCGCGCGAAGGTCACCTTGATCGAGAAGCACCGCATGGGCGGGGACTGCCTGAACACCGGCTGCGTGCCCTCGAAGGCTTTGCTGCGCTCGGCCAAGCTCGCCTGGCAGATCCGGAACGCGGAGAAGTACGGTATTCGCCAGGCGGGCGCCGAGGCCGACTTCGCCGACGTGATGGAGCGCGTCGAACGCGTGATCCGTACGGTGGCGCCGCACGACTCGGCCGAGCGCTACGAGAGCCTCGGGGTCGAGTGCATTCGCGGCGAAGCGAAAATCACCTCGCCATGGACGGTGGAAGTCGACGGCAGGACCCTCACCACGAGGGCCATCGTGATCGCCGCGGGTGCGCGTCCGATCGTGCCGCCGATTCCCGGAATCGAAGCGGCGACGGTGCTCACCTCGGACAATCTGTGGTCGCTGCGCGAGCTGCCGCCGCGGCTCGTGGTGCTCGGCGGCGGGCCGGTCGGCTGCGAGCTGGCGCAGGCGTTCGCCCGCTTCGGCTCGAAGGTCACGCAGGTCGAGATGCTGCCGCGGCTGCTCGCGCGCGAAGACCCGGAAGTCTCCGAGATGATCCGCGCGCGCTTCGTCGATGAAGGCGTCGAGGTCCTCGCCGGGCACCGCGCGGTCCGCTGCGAGGGGCCGCACGTGCTCGTCTGCGAGCACGCCGGACACGAGAGGCGGGTCGAGTTCGACGCCCTGCTGTGCGCGGTCGGGCGCCTCCCGAACACCTCGGGGTTCGGCCTCGAGGCGCTCGGCATCCCGGTTACCGCCGCGCGCACCGTCGAGACCAACGAATACCTGCAGACGCTGTACCCGAACATCTACGCCTGCGGCGACGTCGCCGGCCCCTACCAGTTCACCCACACCGCGTCGCACCAGGCGTGGTTCGCCGCGGTCAACGCGCTCTTCGGCGGGCTGCGCAGGTTCCGCGTCGACTATTCGGTGATTCCGTGGGCCACCTTCACCGATCCGGAGGTGGCGCGCGTCGGTCTGAACGAAACCGACGCAAAAGCGCAGAACATTCCGTACGAGACCACGGTCTACAGAATCGATGAGCTCGACCGCGCGATCGCCGACGAAGCGGGCTACGGCATGGTGAAGGTGCTGACGGTTCCGGGCAAGGACCGGATCCTCGGCGCCAGCGTCGTCGCCGAGCACGCGGGCGAGCTGATCGCCGAGCTGATCTCGGCGATGAAGCATCGCATCGGCCTGAACAAGATCCTCGGCACGATCCACATCTATCCGACCCTCTCCGAGGCGAACAAGTACGCTGCCGGGGCCTGGAAGAAGGCGCACGCTCCCGAGCGCGTGCTGCGCGTGCTGGAGCGCTATCACGCATGGACGCGGGGCTGAAGCTCTCGATCGTCATTCCGGCGCTGAACGAAGCCGAGCGCATCGAGGCGGCGCTGCAGGCGCTTGCCCCTCTGCGGCGGCGCGGCTGCGAGGTGATCGTCGTCGACGGCGGCAGCGCCGACCGCACGCGCGAGCTTGCCGCGCCGCTGTGCGACCGGATCTTCTCCAGCGCGCGCGGGCGCGCGGTGCAGATGAACTGCGGGGCGCGCCACGCCTGCGGCGACGCGCTGCTCTTCCTGCATGTGGATACGTTCCTGCCTCCCGACGGCGATGTTCTTGTCAGTAAGGCATTGGAAAACCGTTTGTGGGGACGCTTCGACGTCGAGATCGAAGGCCGGCACCGGCTCCTCGGGGTAGTCGCCTGCGCGATGAACCTGCGCTCGCGCCTCTCGGGCATCGCGACCGGCGACCAGGCCATCTTCGTGCGCCGCGCCGCGTTTCCCGGCTTCGTTCCGATCGCGCTGATGGAGGACATCGCCTTCAGCCGCGAAATGAAGCGCCGCGGCGCGCCGGCGTGCCTGCGCGAGCGGGTGCGCACCTCGGGCCGGCGCTGGGAAAGGCGCGGCGTGCTGCGCACCATCGTGCGCATGTGGCAGTTGCGCCTGCTTTACTACTTCGGTGCAACACCGGAGCGGCTTGCGCGACTCTACGAACCTTGACGTCGCCGTACTGGTCTTTTCGCGCGCCCCGGTGCCCGGGCGAGTGAAGACGCGGCTCGTGCCCCACCTGGGTGCATGGCGCGCGGCGCGGCTGCACCGGCGCCTCACGCGCCACGCGCTGGGCACCGCGCGGGCGGCGGCGTGCGGGCCGATCGATCTCTACGACACCTCCAGGCAGCGTGGGTCGGACCTCGGGGAGCGGATGCACCACGCGCTGGCACGCGCGCTGCGCCGCCACCGCGCTGCGATCATCATCGGTGCCGACTGCCCGGCGCTGCGGCCGCGCGACCTGCGGCGCGCGGCACGCTGGCTCGCCGGCGGCTGCGACGTCGTGATCGCGCCCGCGGAAGACGGCGGCTACGCGCTCATCGGCGCGAAGCGCGTCTCGCCGCTTCTTTTCAGCGGCATCGCGTGGGGCGGTCCCGACGTCTACGAGTCAACAATGCGAAAACTCGTTTCGCTAGGTTATCGCTGGCGCGCCCTCGAGCGGGTCTGGGACGTCGACCGGCCCGAGGACCTCGAGCGGCTCAGATGGCTCCGCTTTGCTTCAGCCGTTCGGCCAGGCGTTCGGCGATGACGCGGTAGCCGCGCGCGTTCGGATGGATCGGATCGGACTTGAGCGCGTTGTCCCTCAGCACCTGCGTCAGGGCCGCGTCCTCATAAGGCAGGCGGAAATCCGCCGCGATGGCGGCAAAAAAAGCGGGCGGGGCGAGGGTCAGGCCGGGTTCGGGTGTCCCGATCAGCACGATATCGACGCCTCGGCTACGGGCGAGCTTCACCATGGCGCGAACGTTCGCCTCGGCCTGTGCCGCCCCGAGGCGCTGCAGGAAATCGTTGCCTCCGATGCAGAGCAGCAAGAGCCTGGGAGAATGCTCGTCGAGTGCTTGCGGCAGCCGCTCGAGCGCCTGCGCAGTGACTTCGCCCGGCACGCCTGCGCGGACCACGCGCCGGCCGATGAGGCGCTCGAGCTGCGCGGGATAGCTCTCGTCCTCGGTTGCGCCGGTGCCGTAGGTCAGGCTGTCGCCGAATGCGAGCACCACCGCGTCGCTCGCGAGGTGCTCCAGCTTGGGGCGCTCGCCGCATGCGGCGAGCGCCAAGACGAGGAGCGCAGCCGCGAGACGCCCGCCTGACTGGAAGCGCAAGGTGTTGACTCCGAAGCGCATGCTACACTTTTGCGCGCACAAGATCGCCCTGGGGGGCGGCGGCGCAGGAGGAGATCAATGAGGATCAAGAGTCCCAAGGATTTTTGGGCGGGGCTGATGTTTATCAGCACTGGCCTGTTTTTCGCGATCTGGTCGTACGCGTTCTATCAGATGGGCACAGCGGTGCGCATGGGCCCTGCCTACTTTCCGTTCGTGCTGGGCGGCCTGATGGTTTTCCTTGGTTTGCTCGTGCTCATCGAGGGCTTCGTCTTCGAGGGCACGGGAGAACCGCTGCGTCTCCCCTTCAACATAGTCGACCTGATCATCGCGATCGCCGTCTTCGCGGTGCTGCTCGAGCTCGCGCCGAGGGTCGGGCTCTCCGTCGACTGGGGCATGATCGCCGCATCGGTGGTGTTGTCGGTGCTGACCGTCCTGTTCCGCCCGGAGGCGAAGGCGCTGGTCCTGATCAGCGTCGCCTGCCTGGTGTATGGCTACTCGATGAAGCCCCTCGGCCTGGTGGGCGCGACCGCGGCCCTGGTCTTCATCAGCGCCTACGGCGGCCACGAGTTCAAGTGGAAGGAGGTTCTCGTCCTCTTCCTCATCCTGATCCTCTTCTCGTACCTGGTCTTCGTGAAGGGCCTGACGCTGCCTTTCCCGATGTGCCCGGCCGCATTCTCGTTCTGCTGAGGCGCGCATGGATCTCTTCCACAACCTCATCCTCGGCTTCGGCGTAGCGGTCAGCCCGCTCAACCTGCTGTACGCGCTCATCGGCGTGCTGCTCGGCACGCTGATCGGAGTGCTTCCCGGCGTCGGCCCGGTCGCCACCATCGCGATGCTGCTGCCGATCACGTTCAACTTGAACCCGGTCTCGGCGCTCATCATGCTCGCCGGCATCTACTACGGCGCGCAGTACGGCGGCTCGACCACGGCCATCCTGGTCAACATCCCCGGCGAGTCCTCGTCGGTGGTCACCTGTCTCGACGGCTACCAGATGGCGCGTCAGGGGCGTGCCGGGCCGGCGCTCGCGATTGCGGCGATCGGCTCGTTCTTCGCGGGCTGCGTCGCCACCCTGATCATCGCGGTCGCGGCGCCGCCGCTCGCCGAGGTGGCGCTGAAGTTCGGGCCGTCCGAATATTTCTCGCTGATGGTGTTCGGCCTGATCGCGGCCACCGTGCTTGCGCGCGGCTCGCTGGTCAAGGCGATCGCCATGGTGGTGTTCGGCCTGCTGCTCGGCCTGGTGGGCACGGACGTCAATTCCGGCGTGCTGCGCTTCACCTTCGGCATCCCCGAGCTTTCCGACGGCATCGGCTTCGTGGTGGTGGCGATGGGGATGTTCGGCACCGCGGAGATCATCGCCAACCTCGACCTGAAGGACAAGCGGGAGGTGTTCCTCAGCAAGGTGACCCACCTCTATCCGACCAAGGACGACCTCAAGCGCTCGTGGGCTTCGATCCTGCGCGGGACGGCGCTCGGGTCCTGCCTCGGCATCCTGCCCGGCGGCGGTGCGCTGCTCGCTTCCTTCGGCGCCTACACTCTGGAGAAGAAGGTATCGAGCCACCCCGAGCAGTTCGGCAAGGGCGCGATCGAGGGCGTGGCGGGGCCGGAGTCGGCGAACAATGCCGGCGCCCAGACGTCCTTCATCCCGATGCTGACCCTCGGCATCCCCGGCAACGCGGTCATGGCGCTGATGATCGGCGCGCTCATGATCCAGGGCATCGCGCCCGGGCCGCAGGTGATGAACGAGAAGCCGGAGCTCTTCTGGGGCCTCATCGCCTCGATGTGGGTCGGCAACCTGATGCTGGTGGTTCTCAACCTGCCGATGATCGGCATGTGGGTGAAGCTCCTCACCGTGCCGTACCGCTACCTCTTCCCGTCGATCCTGGTCTTCATGGCGATCGGGGTGTTCAGCCTGTCGAACAACCCGTTCGACGTGCTGATCATGGCGGTGTTCGGCGTGCTCGGCTACATCTGCGTCAAGCTCGAGTGCGAGCCCGCGCCGATGATCCTCGGCTTTATCCTGGGTCCCCTGATGGAGGAGAACCTGCGCCGGGCGATGCTGCTGTCGCGCGGCGATCCGTTCGTGTTCTTCCAGAAGCCGATCAGCCTGGGCTTCATGGTCGCCTCGGCGATCCTGCTCGTGATCGTGGCGTTGCCGGCGATCCGCGCGAAGCGCGAAGAGGCGTTCGTCGAAGAAGCGAAGTAGCCTGAACGCCGAGCTTTCGTTGCGGGCCGTGGCCGACACGGCCCGGATGGCATGGGCGCCGAGCCCGAGCGGCAGCGTGTGGCGCAAGCGGGTCCACCTCGTGGGCCCGCCTGAATCCGGGCAGGTGACTTCCGTCGTGCGCTACGAGCCGCGCTCGCGCTTTCCGGCGCACGATCATCCCGACGGCGAGGAGATCCTCGTGCTCGAGGGCGTGTTCTCCGACGAGCACGGCCACTGGCCCGCGGGCAGCTTTCTGCTGAACCCGGAAGGCTTCCGCCACGCCCCGTTCTCCGAGCCGGGGTGCGTGCTGTTCGTGAAGCTGCGCCAGTTCCCCGGCCGCGAGCGCAACCACGTGGTCATCGACACGGCAAAGCTTTCATGGGAAGCGAGCTCGACCCGAGGCGTCAGTCTGAAGTTGCTCTATGAGCAGACCGGCTTTTCCGACGTGACACGCCTTGAGCGCTGGGACGCCGGCGCAGACCTCGGTGTCGTCTCCTATGAGCGAGGCGCGGAGCTCTTTGTACTCGAGGGCGAGTTCGCCGACGAGGCGGGGACGTACTCCCAGGGCTGGTGGTTGCGGCAACCGGTGGGCTCGAGGCACAGTCCGCGCTCGGAGCGCGGCTGCACGCTCTACGTCAAGCGCGGCGGACTGCCCTATCTGAAGAGCGCCGCCTAGAGCGCGGCGACGGTCTGCACCTCGATCAGGTATTGCTCGCCGACCAGCCGGTCGATGACGAGGAGCGTGTTGGGCGGATAGCGGCCGTCGGGAAACAGGCGCGGGAACTCGCGCAGGCGCCACTGCATGAATTTCGGGATGTCCTGCGAGTGCACGAGGTAGGTGGTGAACTGCACCACGTTGCCCCAGCCGGCGCCCGCCGACTTGAGCGCGGCCTCGATCTGGCTGAAGACGCCGCTGCACTGGGCGTCGAAGGTCTCGCCCGCGGCGAGCATCCCGGCGATGAAGAGGTGCTCGGCTGCCTTGACGCGCGTGACGTGCGAGTACTGGCCGAGCGGCTTGCCCAGCGCCTCGACGTTGTAGATCTTGATCTCAGCCATTTCAGGGCTTTCTCTTGTGTTTCCACTGCACGTCGCCGCCGCCGGCGGCGCGGTTCAGGCTGCGCCCGGCGACGAACAGCAGGTCGGACAGCCGGTTGAGGTAGCGCCGCGCCGCATCGCCGACCGGCTCGCGCCGGCCGAGCGCCACCAGCGTGCGCTCGGCGCGCCGGCACACCGTGCGCGCGAGGTGCGCGGCGGCGGCGGCCCGGCTGCCGCCCGGGAGGATGAACTCCTTGAGCGGCGGCAGCGCGGCATTCCATCGTTCGAGCTCGGCCTCCAGCGCCGCGACTCTCTCTTCTTTGAGAAGCGAGTGCCCGGGGATGGAAACCTCGCCGCCGAGGTCGAGAAGATCCTGCTGCACCGCTTCGAGTGCGGCCTTCATGTCGGCGGGCATTTCTTCTGCGAGCACGACGCCGATGGCGCTGTTCAGCTCGTCGATGTCGCCGAGCGCTGCGATGCGCGCGCTGTCCTTAGCCACGCGGGCGCCGTCGCCGAGGCCGGTGTCGCCGGCGTCGCCGGTGCGCGTGGTGATCTTCGAAAGGCGATGGCCCATCAGGAAGTCCGCTTCACTTCGCTCTCGACTTCGCCGCGCGCGAGTCGCGTGCGCAGCGGTTCACCGGGCCGCGCGTCGGCCGCGTCGCGCAGCACGGCGCCGCTCGCGCCGTACGTGATGCTGTAGCCGCGCTTGAGCACCGCCTGGGGGTCGAGGCCGGCGAGGCCCGCCTGCAGGCGGGCGAGCTTCGCTTCGCCGCCGCGCAGTCGGTGCAGCAACGCGAAGCCCAGGCGTGCGGAAAGCTGGCCGACGAGGCTGCCGTGGGCCCGCAGACGCTCGCGTGGATGGACCAGCCGGCGCGCGCACGCGTCCAGCCCTTGCGCCGCATAGTCGAGGCGCCGCCGCATCTCGCGTGCTAGCCGGCGCGCGCAATCGGCGAGCAACGCCGCGAGCTGCAGGCGGGACGGACTGACGAGCTCCGCCGCCGCGGTAGGCGTTGGCGCGCGCTGGTCGGCGGCGAAATCCGCGATCGTGAAGTCGGTCTCGTGCCCGACGCCGACCACCACGGGGATCGCGCAGGCGCGGATCGCCCGTGCCAGTGCCTCCTCGTTGAACTGCCACAGGTCCTCGAGCGAGCCGCCGCCGCGCACGAGAAGCAGCACGTCGCACTCGCCGCGCGCGCTTGCCCGCCGCAGCATCGCTGCGATGCGCCCCGCGGCGCCTTCGCCCTGTACCGGCACGGGGTAGACGATGACCGCGATCGCCGGATTGCGCCGCGCGATCGTGGTGAGGACGTCGCGCAGTGCCGCGGCAGCGGGCGAGGTCAGCACGCCGACGGTCTGCGGGTGCGGCGGAAGCGGGCGCTTTGCCGCGGCGTCGAACAGGCCCTCGTCGCCAAGCTTCCTCTTCAGGCGCAGGAAGCGCTCGTAGAGCGGGCCCAGGCCGGCTTGGCGCATCGACTCGACCGTGAGCTGGAAGCGCCCGCGCGGCTCGTAGAGCGAGACCAGCGCGCGCACCTCGACCTGCGCGCCGTTGGCCGGCTCGAAGTCGAGCGCGACGAAGCGGCTCTTGAACATCACGCAATCCACCTGGGCGCCGTCGTCCTTGAGCGTGAAGTAGCAGTGCCCCGACGGGGCCCGCGACAGATTGGAGAGCTCGCCCCGGACCCACATGAGCGGAAAGCGCCGCTCGAGCGTGTCGCGGACGTTCCGCAGCAACTGGGAAACGCTGACCACGGAAGTCGGGCGCGTGGCCGGGCCGCTGGGAAGTTCGTATTGCATCGTATCGAGGGGTTCGAGCCGAGCCTACACTAATCCACACTCCGCCCGGCTTGCGGGCGGCCGTCGCGCGAGCCGCGCGCGGACCCCGATTCTTTCAGCTAAGCGGATGAAAGCGCTCTGGAAAACTGTGCCCAAAAATTGACCTGGACCGACTCGGCGACCAATGTGACAGGCGCAAGTCCGCCTATTCAGCGACAATCCACAAACTTATCCACAGCTTTTTGTGGATATCGCTGTGTCCACTACAAGGGGAGCGTTTGATGCGGCGCGGAAACTTCGCCTTCCGGGCCGCGGGTGGTAAAGTCGGCCGCGCCCGTCTCCAAAAAAAGGCATAGGAAAAGGGTGTTCGCAATCATTCAGGCAGCGGGATGGCCGATCTGGCCGCTGCTGCTCGCTTCAGTCATCGCAGTGGCATTGATCATCGAGCGCTCGATCACGCTGCGCCGGAGCAACATCCTGCCGCCGACGCTGCTCGAGCAGGTGGTCTCGGTCTACAAGCGCCAGGGCGTTTCGAACGACGTGCTCGATCGCCTGGGGAGCGATTCGCCGCTCGGCGCGGTGCTCGCGGCGGGGCTGCGCAACCACCAGAGCTCGCGCTACGTGATGAAGGAGGCGATCGAGGAGACCGGCCGCGGCGTCGGCCACCAGCTCGAGCGCTTCCTCACCACGCTCGGCACGATCGCGGCGGCGGCGCCGCTGCTCGGCCTCTTCGGCACGGTGATCGGCATGATCGAGATCTTCGGCTCCCAGGCCCCGACCGGCGCCAACCCGCAGCAGCTCGCCCACGGCATCTCGGTGGCCCTCTACAACACCGCCTTCGGTATCGCCATCGCGGTCCCCGCGCTCATCTTCTACCGGCACTACCGCAACAAGATCGACACCTATGTGGTGGAGATGGAGCAGCAGGCGTCGAAGCTCGTCGACATCGTCCACGGCGAGCGCGTCGATTTCGGCGGCGAGCAGCGATGAACTTCCAGCGCGGCAGGGAGCGCGAGCCGCTCGAGATCAACCTCGTGCCGCTGATCGACGTGATGATGGTGATCCTCATCTTCCTCATGATCACCACCACGTATTCGAAGTACACCGAGCTGCAGATCAACCTGCCCACGGCGTCGGCCGAGAAGCAGCCCGAGCGGCCGAACGAGATCGCGGTGCTGGTGAACGCCCAGGGCCAGTACGTCATCAACCGCAACCCGGTGCCGTTCAAGAGCGTGGAGCAGCTCGCCGACGAGCTGCGCCGCGCCGGCGGCGCGCTCAAGGATCCGGTGATCGTGATCAGCGCCGACGCCGCCGCGACCCACCAGTCCGTGGTGCGCGTCATGGAGGCGGCGCGCATCGCCGGGCTGTCGCAGATCACCTTCACCACGCAGTCGAACAAATAGTGCGGCACTGGTACCGCCGCGGCGCCCTCGCGTGGCTGCTGTGGCCGCTGAGCCTTGCTTTCGGTTTTCTCGTTCTCCTCAGGAAGCTTCTCTACCGGCTGAGGATTCTCAAGAGCAGCCATCCCGGGATTCCCGTCGTGGTCGTGGGCAACCTCACGGCGGGCGGCAGCGGCAAGACGCCGCTCGTGCTCTGGATTGCCGAGCTCCTCAAGGCGCGCGGCTGGTCGCCGGCGATCGTGTCCCGCGGCTATGGCGGCGCGGGCGGTCCACCGCGTGCGGCGACGCTCGCGTCGGAGGCCGACGAAGTCGGCGACGAGCCCATCGTGCTCGCCCGGCGCAGCGGCTGCCCGGTCTGGATCGGCGCCGACCGGGTAAGGGTCATCGAGGCATTGCGCGCCCAGCACCCGGAAGTCGACGTGGTGGTGCTCGATGACGGCCTGCAGCACTATCGCTTGCGGCGCGATCTCGAGATCGCGGTGGTGGACTCGCGCGGCTTCGGCAACCGATGGCTGCTGCCGGCCGGTCCGCTGCGCGAGCCGCCGGGGCGGCTGCGCACCGTTCACGCCGTTGTCTCTCACCAGGCTCCGGACCTCGAAACCCGCAACCCGAATGTCTTCGAGATGCGGCTCGAAGGCGAGGTTGCGCACCGCATGAGCGACGCGCGCGACAGGCAGCCGCTCGGGGCGTGGCGCGGCCAAACGGTCCACGCGGTCGCCGGCATCGGCAACCCGGGCCGCTTCTTCCTCCACGTGGGCAGGCTCGGCCCGAAGGTGGTGCCGCATCCATTCGCCGATCACCACCGTTTCAGCGCCGCGGAGCTGGAGTTCGGCGACGCGGCGCCGGTCCTGATGACCGAGAAGGACGCGGTAAAATTGCGCCGCCATGCGCGCCCCAACTGGTGGGTCCTGCCGGTCACCGCTAACCTCGTCCCGGCGTTCGGCGGCTGGCTGCTGAACGAGCTCGATGGCCGCCGTCGATCCAAAGCTGCTTGAGATCCTGGTGTGCCCGCTGTGCAAGGGCAAGCTGGTGTACCGCAAAGCCGCCGACGAGCTCGTCTGCCGCGCCGACCGCCTCGGCTATCCGGTGAAGGACGGCATTCCGGTCATGCTGGAGGAGGAGGCGCGCAAGCTCCCGCCGGAAGAAGAAGTGGTTTGAGCTTCCACGTCGTCATCCCGGCGCGCTGGGCGTCGAGCCGGTTTCCGGGAAAGCCGCTCGCCGACCTGGCCGGGCGGCCGATGGTGGTGAGGGTATGCGAACGTGCGGCGCAGAGCGGCGCGGCGTCGGTCCACGTGGCGACCGACGACGAGCGTATTGCCTCCGCGGTGCGGGCAGCCGGTCACGGAATCGTGATGACGCGCGCCGACCACCCTTCGGGGACCGATCGCATCGCGGAAGCTGCTTCGCTTCTCAAGCTCGAGAATCGCGACATCGTGGTGAACGTGCAGGGCGACGAGCCGCTGATCTCGCCCAAGCTGATCGCGCAGGTTGCGCAACTTCTCGAACGGCTCAAGGACGCGTCGGTATCGACCGCCTGCCATGCCATCCACGACGAGCCGTCGCTCGCCAGCCCGAACGTGGTCAAGGTGGTCATGGACGCGCAGGGCTATGCCCTCTATTTCTCGCGCTCGAGAATTCCGTATCCGAGAGAGCAGGGCGGCGTCTGCTACCGGCACGCCGGCATCTACGGGTATCGGGTCGAATTCCTGAAGCGCTACGCGGCGCTCGCGGCCTCGCCGCTCGAGAAGGCCGAGGCGCTGGAGCAGCTCCGGATGCTCTGGCACGGCTACCGGATCGCGGTGGCGGTGAGCGAGGCGGAGATTCCGCCCGGCGTGGACACTCCACAGGATCTCGAAGCTGTCCGTAGAATGCTCTCATGAGGCTCATCCTTCTCGGTCCCCCCGGCGCCGGCAAAGGCACGCAGGCGAACTTCATCCGCGAGAAGTTCGGCATCCCTCAAATCTCCACCGGCGATATGCTGCGCGCAGCGGTGAAGGCCGGTACGCCGCTCGGGCTCGCGGCGAAGAAGGTGATGGACGCGGGGCAGCTCGTCTCCGACGACATCATCGTCGCCCTGGTGGAAGAGCGCCTCGGGCACGGCGACTGCACCAAGGGCTATCTCTTCGACGGCTTCCCGCGCACCATCCCGCAGGCTGAAGCGATGAGGGCGCGCGATGTCAGGATCGACCGCGTGCTCGAGATCGACGTGGCCGACGACGAGATCATCACCCGCATGAGCGGACGCCGCGTGCATCCTGCCTCGGGCCGCACCTATCACGTCAAGTTCAATCCGCCCCGCGTGGAGGGAAAGGACGACCTCACCGGCGAGCCGCTTGTGCAGCGCGACGACGACCGCGAGGAGACGGTGAGAAAGCGACTCGAGGTCTACCGCGCGCAGACGCGGCCGCTGGTGGACTACTACGGGAAGTGGGCTGCCTCGGGTGATGCGAAAGCGCCACGGTACCGGAGAATTTCGGGCACGGGCGCGGTAGATCAAATCCGCGACCGGGCCTTCGCCGCCTTGTCCTGATAAAATCCCCCGTCTTCAAGGGGAGCAACAATATGCAGAGCGGTCTCGTCTTCGCGCTCGTCTGCGCGCTACTCGCCATCGTCTACGGGATCTGGCAGATCGGCCGCATCCTGCGCCTGCCCGAGGGCAATCCGCGCATGCGCGAGATCGCGGCGGCGGTCCGCGAAGGCGCGATCGCCTATCTCCGGCGCCAGTACAGGACCATCGCGATGGTCGGCGTAGTGCTGTTCCTGGTCATCGGGCTGGTGCCCGGCCTGGGCTGGGCCACGGCCTTCGGGTTCCTCATCGGCGCGCTGCTTTCCGGGGCCTGCGGCATCATCGGCATGAACATCTCCGTGCGCGCGAACGTGCGCACCGCGGAAGCGGCGCGGGTCGGCCTGAACGAGGCGCTCCAGGTCGCCTTCAACGGCGGCGCGATCACGGGCCTGCTCGTGGTCGGGTTGGGCCTGCTCGGCGTGGCCGGTTACTTCGCCTTGCTCTATGCCAATGCGATCGACAAGACGCAGCTCGTTCGCATCATCCATCCGCTGGTCGGCCTGGGCTTCGGCGCTTCGCTCATCTCGATCTTCGCGCGTCTCGGCGGCGGCATCTTCACCAAGGGCGCCGACGTCGGCGCCGACCTCGTCGGCAAGGTCGAGGCGGGCATTCCGGAAGACGATCCGCGCAACCCCGCGGTGATCGCGGACAACGTCGGCGACAACGTCGGCGATTGCGCCGGCATGGCGGCGGACCTCTTCGAGACCTACGCCGTCACCATCATCGCCACGATGTTGCTCGGGGCGCTGCTCGTAAAGACCGCGTCGCCCGCAGCGCTCATCTATCCGCTCGCCATCGGCGGCTTCGCCATCATCGCCTCGATCATCGGCACCTGGTTCGTCAGGGCGAAGCCGACCGACGTGAACGTCATGCCGGCGCTGTACAAGGGCCTCGCGGTCGCCGGAGCTCTGGCGCTCATCGCTTTCTATCCCATCACGCTGCTCCTCATGGACGACGTGGTGAAGAGCGTGCCCTTCGACGTCTGGGGCCAGACCCGCAGCCTGACGGTGTGGCATCTCTACGGCACCGCGGTGGTCGGCATGGCGCTCACCGGCTTTCTGGTCTGGGTGACCGAGTACTACACCGGGACCCAGTTCAAGCCCGTCCGCCACGTGGCCGAGGCAAGCGTCACCGGTCATGCCACCAACATCATCGCGGGCCTCGGCGTGTCGATGAAATCCACCGCGTGGCCGGTGCTCGCGGTGTGCGTGGCGATCTTCTGCTCGTATTCGCTCGCCGGCCTGTACGGCATCGCGATCGCGGCCACTTCCATGCTGTCGATGGCGGGCATCATCGTGGCGCTCGACGCCTACGGCCCGATCACCGACAACGCCGGCGGCATCGCCGAGATGGCGGACCTCCCGGACTCGGTGCGCAACATCACCGACCCGCTGGATGCGGTCGGCAACACCACCAAGGCGGTCACCAAGGGCTACGCGATCGGCTCGGCCGGCCTTGCCGCGCTGGTGCTCTTCGCCGACTACACGCACGCGCTCGAGTCGGCCGGCAAGAGCTTCAGCTTCGATCTCTCCAACCCGATGGTGATCATCGGGCTGTTCATCGGCGGCATGGTGCCCTACCTCTTCGGCGCGATGGCGATGGAGGCCGTCGGCCGCGCCGCCGGCTCGGTGGTGCTCGAGGTGCGCCGGCAGTTCAAGGAGATCCCCGGCATCATGCAAGGCACGGCGAAGCCCGAGTACGGCACCGCCGTGGACATGCTCACGCGCGCGGCGATCAGGGAGATGATGATTCCGTCGCTGCTGCCGGTGCTGGTGCCGATTCTCGTGGGCCTGATCCTCGGGCCGCAGGCGCTCGGCGGCGTGCTGATGGGCACCATCGTCACCGGGCTCTTCGTCGCCATCTCGATGTGCACGGGGGGTGGCGCCTGGGATAACGCCAAGAAGTACATCGAGGACGGGCACCACGGCGGCAAGGGGTCCGACGCCCACAAGGCCGCGGTCACCGGCGACACCGTGGGCGATCCCTACAAGGACACCGCGGGCCCCGCGGTCAACCCGCTCATCAAGATCATCAACATCGTCGCCCTGCTGGTCGTGCCGCTGATGGTTTGACGACGGAGAAAGGCGGCTTCCGGCGGGGGCTCGGCGTGTGATTTTTCTCACCCGAGACACGCCTAAGTTCCTGCTTTGACGTTTGTTCATTTCCTCGCCGGCCCGGATGCTGCTATCTTTCGCGTACCAGTAACGCGGGGCGGAAGGCGCCACAGCGCATCGCCGTCCTGAAAAAGGCAAACGTGCCGAAAGGCGCGGACGCAAAGTCACCGGTCTAACGGGCGCTCGCGCCCCATGACGGCGGGACCGCCAGGTCAAGGGATGCGATGAGAGCTGTATCTACAATCAAAGGGTTTGCCCATCCGGGCGGATCCGCTTCGGTGCCCCGTGCCGAAGATCTCGCCGCCATGTCGGCGGACGTCTACTGGCAGCAGGACGAGGCCTACCGCTACACCGTCGTGGCGGGACGCGGCCTCGTCGAGGCCGGTCAACTGCTCGGCAAGACCCCCTGGGACAGCGGCGCGGTGCCGGTGCAGGACGGCGGCAGCTGGGAGGCGCACCGGAAGCTTCTCGAGACGCGGGCACCCTTCAGCGATTTCGTCTTCAAGCTCGCCAATGCGCGCGGCGAGCTGCGTTATCTGAGCGCGAGCGGCCGCCCGCTGCACGACGCCGACGGCAGCTTCCAGGGCTACTGCGGCACGGCCAAGGACATCACGCGCAGCGTGCAGATGGATCTGCGCCTCGCCCTCGAGCACGCGGTGACGCGGCTGCTCGAGCAATCGGCGAGCATAGAGGAGGCCGCGCCGCGGATCATCCGTGCGATCTGCGAGCAGCTCGGTTGGGCCTGCGGCGGACGCTGGCAACCGGAGGGGTCCGAAAATCTCATCAGATGCGCCGAGACCTGGGGCGTCGCCTCGGCGGACATCGACGCGTTCCTGGAGACGACGCGGCGCCTGCCGCCCGTTGCCGGCAGCGGGGGCCTGAACCGCCGTGCCTGGACCGAGCGCAAGCCGACCTGGATACTCGACGTGACCCGGGAACCGAGTTTCAGGCGAGCCCCGCAGGCGCGCAAGGCCGGTTTGCGCAGCGCATTCGCGTTTCCGCTTCAGGTCGGCCCGCAGGTCATCGGCGTCATGGAGTTCTTCAGCCAAGAGATGCATCAGCCCGACGCCGAGCTTCTCGACTGCATGAGTTACGTGGGCAGCCACATCGGCCAGTTCATCCAGCGCACGCGGGCGGAGGAGGAGCGGCGCCGTTTTCGCACCGCGATGGATGTCTCGGCGGACTTAGTGTTCCTGATCGATCCGGTGACGCAGCGTTACATTGACGTCAATGAGACCGCCTGCCGCGTCCTGGGCTACAGTCGCGAGGAGCTGCTCGGCATGGTGGTCGCGGACGTCTTCTCGGCGACTTCCGAGGATCTCGCGGGAATCTATTCCCGGTTGATCGCCGGCGAGCGCGGTGCCGGCACGACCGAGGGCTGGTATCGGCGCAAGGACGGATCGCGCCTCATGGTCGAATCGTTCCGGCGCGCGGTGCCTTCAGGCAAGGGCCACATCATCGTCGCCGTCGCGCGCGATACCGGCGAGCGCAAGCGCGGCGAGCAGCTGTTGAGACTCGAGCACAACGTGACGCAATACCTCGCCAGCGCGGACACGGTTAGCGCCGGGCTCGAAGCCGTCATCCGCCACCTCTGCGAGGCCGAAGGCTGGGCGGGCGGCCGCTACTGGCACGCGGATGCCGAAGCCGGGCTGCTGCGCTTCGGCGCAGCGTGGGCGCCCGCCGGATCGGCGATGGACAAGTACAACATCGACTCGCGCGCCAAGGTGTTCGGTCCCGGGGCCGGCTTCGCCGGCAGGGTGTGGCAATCCGGCGAGCCGCTTTGGATCGCGGACGCGCAAAAGGACGGGCGCGCGCTGCGCACCGACGCCGAGGCCGAGCTGCAGAACCGCAGCTCGTTCCTGTTCCCGGTGGCGATCGAGGGAAAAACGATCGGCGTACTCGCCTTCAACAGCTTCGAGGTGCGCCAGCCGGACCCGCGGCTGCTCCAGGCGGTGCGCGTGATCGGCAGCCAGATCGGGCAGTTCGTGCAGAGGAAGCAGGGCGAGATGGCGGTGCGTCGCAGCGAGGAGCGCTTCCGCAGCCTGACCGAGCTTTCATCGGACTTCTACTGGGAGAGCGACGCCGAGCACCGCCTGGCGCCGACGCAGCAGTCGAGCCGGAATCGGCCCGTGGTCCCGGGGGTGAACCGCTTCGGCAGGACCCGTTGGCAGCTCGCCTCGACACGCCCGGACGCTGCCGGCTGGGCCGCGCACCGCGCGTGCATGGAGCAGCACCAGCCGTTCCGCGATTTCGAGTTCGCGCGCCTCGACGAGGATGGCGTGGAGCGCCACCTGTCGATCAGCGGCGAACCGATGTTCGACGCCGAGGGCCGCTTCAGCGGCTATCGCGGCGTCGGCAAGGACATCACCGCGCGCAAGCGCGCGGAGGTGCTGCTCGAGCTCGAGCATACCGTGACCCGCTGCCTGGCGGAGGCCGAGGACGGGTCGCAGGCGCTGCGATCGGTCATGCGCGCGATGTGCGAAGCGAACGGCTGGGACTGCGGCCGCTATTTCCGCAAGGGCGAGGACAACGTGCTCCGCTTCGCCGAAAGCTGGCATCTGCCCGGTGCCGAAATGGAGCGCTTCATTCGCTACTCCGCCGAACGCAGCTTCCCGATCGGCGTCGGGATCGTCGGCCGGGCGGGTGCGGGCGAGCCGCAGTGGGTGGCCGACGTGGGCAAGGACCCGCGGGTGGTGCATGCCATGATGGCGAACGAGCACAGCATGCGCGGGGCATTCATGTTCGCGGTCATGGCCCAGGGCAGCGCGCTCGGCGTGCTGTCCTTCACCAGCCGCGAGATTCGCGAGCCCGACCAGCGGCTGTTGCAGGCGGTGCGCATGATTGGCAGCCAGATCGGCCAGTTCCTGAAGCGCAAGGAGGCCGAGGAGGTCACGCGCCAGAGCGAGGAGCGCTTTCGCGCACTGACGGAGCTCTCCTCCGACTGGTATTGGGAGCAGGACGAGAATTTCCGCTTCACCCGCATGGGCAACGCCGCCGCGGCCGCCAGCGCCGGCGGCCCGCGCAGCGGCGTCGGGCAGACACGCTGGGACGTGCCGGCGCTCAACATGACCGAGGCGGACTGGGCGGCGCATCGCGCGGTGCTGGAGGCGCATCAGCCGTTCCGCGATCTCGAGCTGCACCGGCTGACCGCCGACGGCAAGCTGAAATACACCAGCATCAGCGGCGCTCCGGTGTTCGACGCCGCCGGCAGCTTCAAGGGCTATCGCGGCGTCGGCAAGGACATCACGGCTCGCAAGCGCGCCGAGCAGCTCCAGCGCCTCGAGCACACCGTGACCCGCTCTCTTGCCGAGGCGGACGACTCGCCCGCGGCGCTGAAGGCGGCAATCCGCGCGGTGTGCGAGACCGAGGGCTGGGAATGCGGCCGCTACTTCCGGCCCGATGCCAAGGCCAACGTGCTTCGGCTCGAAGTCGCGTGGGGCGTGGAGCACGAGGCGGTGCAGCGTTACATCGAAGGCTCGCGCGACATCACCTACGCCCCGGGCGTCGGCCTGGCGGGGCGCGTGTGGCAATCGGGCCAGCCGGTGTGGGTGTCGGACCTCCACGCCGACGGCCGGGTGGCGCAGGCGGCGCTCGCGCAGCAGAGCGGCATGCACGGCGCCTTCGTCTTCCCGGTGGCTTCGGAGGGCAAGACCATCGGCGTGCTCGCCTTCAACAGCCGCGACGTGCGCCAGCCCGAAGAGCGGCTGCTGCAGACGATCCACATCGTCGGCGCCCAGATCGGCCAGTTCGTGCAGCGGAAGAACGCCGAAGAGGTGACGCGCGAGAGCGAGGAGCGCTTCCGCAGCCTGACGCTGCTTTCCTCCGACATGTACTGGGAGCAGGACGAGGAGCTGCGCTTCACCAAGTTCAGCGGCACCGGCTCGACGCGCGTAAACAGCAACAACCTTCCCTACATCGGGAAAAAGCGCTGGGAGCAGAACTACGTCAACATGAACGCGGAGGACTGGGAAAGGCACATCGAGCTGCTCGAGGCGCGCCAGCCGTTCAAGGACCTCGAGCTGTGCCGGCTCGACGAGTCGGGAAAGAAGGTCTGGATCAGCATCAGCGGCGAGCCGGTGCTGGACGCCGCGGGACGCTTCAAGGGCTATCGCGGCGTAGGCAAGGACATCACGGCGCGCAAGGTCGACGAGGAGCACATCCAGTACCTCGCCAACCACGACACGCTGACGGCGCTGCCCAACCGGTCCATGTTCAGCGAGATCGTCAACCTCGCGATCCACAGCGCGCGGCGCTATCACCGGGCCTTCGCGGTCCTGTTCGTCGACCTGGACCGCTTCAAGATCATCAACGACACGCTCGGCCACGAGGCCGGCGACGACCTGCTGAAGGAGATGGCGCATCGGCTCAAGACCACGGTGCGCGCGAGCGACGTGGTCGCGAGGCTCGGCGGCGACGAGTTCGTGGTGCTGGTGCAGGAGGTGGCCGAGGCGAAAGACGTGGAGATCGTCGCCCGCAAGCTGCTCGCCGCGTTGATGCGCCCGGTGCTGATCGATCGCCAGGAGTACCGCGTGACGGCCAGCATCGGCATCGCGATGTTCCCCTCTGACGGGGCGGACGAGCAGGCGCTGATGAAGAACGCGGACATCGCCATGTACGCGGCGAAGGAAGAGGGCAAGAACACCCACAAGTTCTACTCCGCGGAAGCCAACGTCCACTCCTTCGAGCGCCTGGCGCTCGAGTCGGGCCTGCGCCGGGGCCTGGAGCACAACGAGTTCCAGCTCCACTACCAGCCCAAGGTGGACCTCCACACCGGCAGGATCACCGGCATGGAGGCGCTGGTGCGCTGGCAGCATCCCGAGCTCGGGATGGTGCCGCCGGGCCAGTTCATTCCCCTGGCGGAGGAGTCCGGGCTCATCGTGCCGCTCGGCCGCTGGGTGCTCAAGCACGCCTGCGCACAGAACGTGGCGTGGCAGCGCGCCGGCCTGCCGCCGCTGTGCATCTCGGTCAACCTCTCGGCGCGCCAGTTCGCCGACGAGGACCTGCTGGCGGACATCGCCGGCGCTCTCGAGGAAAGCGGCCTGCGCCCCCAGTTCCTGGAGCTCGAGCTCACCGAGAGCATGGTGATGCGCAATCCCGAGCGCGCTCTGGCGGTGCTGGAGGCGGTGAAGCGGATGGGCGTGCGCCTCGCGATCGACGACTTCGGCGTCGGCTACTCCTCGCTCACCCACCTCAAGCGCTTCCCGATCGACACGCTCAAGGTGGACCGCTCCTTCATCCGCGACATCCCGCAGGACCCCGAAGACAAGGCGATCGCCGAAGCGATCATCGCCATGGGCAAGAGCCTGAACCTGACGGTGGTGGCCGAAGGCGTGGAGACCGCCGAGCAGCACGGCTTCCTGCGCGAGCACGCCTGCGACGAGATGCAGGGGTACTACTTCAGCAAGCCCGTGCCGGGCGAGCGCTTCGCCGAGCTGCTGCGGCAGTCGGTGGAGTCCGAGCAGTCCGAGAAGGACGCGGAGCTTCCCAAACCCTAGATTCGCTTGTCCTAGCGCGCGCCGGCTTGCAGCTTGCGCTCGACGAAGTCCATCAGATCGGCCGAAAGGTTGCCCGACGCCTTGGCGCGGCGGAACGCCTGCGCCGCCTCCTTCGGGTGGTCGGCGGCTTCCTGCGACAGCCCGAGGCCGATCCACCAGACGCCGACGCCCGGCGCGAGCTTGAGCACCGCCTGGTATTCGTCGATCGCTTCGGCGTGGCGCCCGAGGCGCTGGAGCAATGCCGCGACGAAGGCTCGGTACTCGGGATTGGCGGCTGCGGCCTCGCCATGCTCGCGCAACAGCGCCAGCGCCGCGGCGTCGCCGCCGCGTTCGAGCTTGAGCCGCGCGAGCACCAGCGCGAAGTTCGTCTGGCTCGGGTTGAGCCGCAGCCCTTCGGCCAGGACGCTCTCGGCGTCTTCGACGGCGGCCGCCTCGAGGAGCAGCGCGGCCAGCGCTTGACGCGCCGCCTCGTGCCGCGGGTCCAGCGCGATCGCCGAGCGCAGCGCCGCGGTCGCCTGTTCCATCCGCCCCCGCTCGATCAGCACCGCCGCGCGCCGGAATTCGCCGTCGGCGGACGGAGGGGCCTCGTCGCGGGAGCGCTTGTCGATCTTCGGCTGAGGCGGCTCGGGCGGCGCCAGGGATGCACGCTTGGCTGCGCGCTCCGGCGGCGCCGGCCGCGGCGTTTGCTTGAACTCGAGGCTCGTCGCGTTCGCCGCGGCAATCTCCTGCGCTGCGGCGGTTGCGGCGACTTCCGGCGGCTTGGCCGGCTCCGCGGGGGCCGCCACCGCGACCGGGGCGGCGTGCGGCGCTGCAACCGAGGGCATCGTCGTCGCGGGCGCGGCGCTCTGCGCCGCTGCCACGGCCGGTGCGGGCGCGGGCGCCGCCTTCGCGGACTCGAAGCTGCGCAGCGCATACCAGTTTGCGCCAGCGATCGCCACGGCGCCGACGGCTATCGCCGCCCAGCGCCCGAGCCGGTGGCCGCTCGGGGGGCGCACGTGCTGGCCGAAGATCCTTCGCTCGTCGCCCGCCTGCCGGCGGTCGAGCTCGCGCAGCATCTCGTTCACGACGCTCATGGCAACCACCCCCGCAGCCAGCCGCCGCCGGCGACGAGGCCCGCCATGCCGGCGAGGCCCAGCCAGGCGAGCGCGCGCCGGGGAGCCGCAGCCGCCGCCGACGTGTCGCGCACCGCGGCGCGCGCGTCGCGCCAGCGCACGCAGCGCACGCCGCGACCGTAGGCGAGCATGAGCGTCTTGTGCGCGAGGATGTTCACGAGCCGCGGCACGCCGCCGCTCGCGCGATGGAGCGCCCGCGTCGCGCTGCCCGAAAACACGCCGCCGCCCGAATAGCCGGCGACGATCAGTCGGTGCGCGAGATAGTGGGCCGTTTCAGCGGACGTGAGCGGCGCCATGCGATGCTCGAACGTGATGCGCTGGCGCAGCTGACGGATCTCGGGCCGCGCGAGCTTCTCGTCGAGCTCGGGCTGGCCGAACAGCACGACCTGGAGGAGCTTTCGCTTCTCGGTCTCCAGGTTGGTGAGCAGGCGCACGGTCTCCATCGTCTTGATCGGCATCGCCTGCGCCTCGTCGATGCACACGATCACGCGCCTGCCGGTGTCGGCGAGGGCGAGCAGCCGGCCATTGATCGCGCGCATCAGGCGGTGCTCGTCCAGATGGACCTCGGGCTCGCAGCCGAGCTCCTCGGCGAGCGCGAACAGCAGCGTGCGCGGGTTGATGCTCGGATTCGGCAGGTAGGCCGCGAGCCAATCCTGTCCCAGCGTGGCGAGGAACTTGCGGCAGAGCAGCGTCTTCCCGGTCCCGACCTCGCCGGTGATCTTGATGAAGCCTTCGCCGTTGGCGGCGGCGAAGCTGAGCGTGGCGAGCGCTTCCTCGATGCTGCGGCAGGAGCAGAAGAAGCTGGTATCGGGCGTGATGCCGAACGGCGATTCGCGCAGGCCGAAGTGCTTCAGGTAGATCATTGTGCCGGTTTGCTCTCGGACAGCGGCAGGCGCGGCAGCGAGCGGATCGGGTTTCCGAGCTCGAGCACGCGGCTGCGCGCCTGGCTGATTTCGGCCGTGTCGGTCTCGCCCTGGACGATGGTCGGCTTGATCAGGATCACCAGCTCCTTCTTGACCGACAGGCGATTGCGGCTGCCGAACAGGTTGTTGAACACCGGCACATCCTGCATGCCCGGCAGCCCCTGGCGGCGGTCGTTCACGTCGACCTTCATCAAGCCGCCGATCGCGACGATGTTGCTGTCGCTGACCTTCACGATGCTGTCGGTCTCGCTCACCGTGCTGCGCGCGAGCGGCAGCGTGAGATCGCCGAAGAGCGAGCCGAGGTTGACGCGTCGATCGTCCTGGTCCACGGTGCTGACCGAAGGGTGGATATGCAGAATGACGTTCGACGCCTCGTCGATCTGTGGCGTGATGTCGAGAGCGACCCCGGAAAAGAACGGCTGCAGCGTAAGCGTCGGGATGCTCTGCGTCGTGCCCCCGACCACGGTAGACGTCGTCGTCGTGCCGCTCTGCACGTTGGTGATGAAGAACTCGTCGGTCCCGACCTTCAGCACCGCCTTCTGATTGTTGAGCGTGGCGATGCGCGGGCTCGACAGCACCTGCACGCTGCCCTGCGCTTCGAGAAAGTCCAGCAGCGCGGCGAAATTGTGGGTCTGGAACGCGAGGCCGAACAGGCTGCCGCCGGGCACGCCCGGGATCACCGTGCCCGCGACGGCGCTGCTCGCGAGCGTGCGGTTGATCGGGTCGGAGGTCAGGTTCGGCGACACCAGCTGGCCGGTGGTCCCGAGAGAGGTGTTCGGGCCGAGCACGCCGATCTGCGCCTTGCCGCTCGGAAATGCCGCCCAGTTGACGCCGGCCTGGTGAGCCTCGGAAAGCGTCACCTCGACGATCTTCGCCTCCAGCATCACCTGGCGCTCGACCGAGAGCTTGATCGCGCGCAGATACTGCTCGACGTTGCGCATGTCGAGGGGCATGCCGCGCACCACGATCACCCCGGCCTGCGGATTCACCACCACGCTGCGGCCGGGCTCGGCGCCGACGATGACCCTCAGCGTGTCCTCGAGGTCCTTCCAGAAATCGCTGCGTGTGGAGGTCTGGATGCGCGCGGAGTCCGTAACGCGCGCCACGCCGCCGGGTTGTTGGGGCGCGCCCGGCACTCCCGCCGGGACCCCCGCCACGCTGCTCGGCGGCGCCGCGTCGGCGACCGAGCCCGAAATGACCCGCACCTCGCTGCGGCCGAGGCGCTGGCCGACCAGATAGTTCACCCGGAACACCCGCGTCTGCAGCGCGGCGGATTGCACGAAGATCCGCGTGCCCTCGACGCGATATTCATAGCCGTACAGGTCGCGCAGGCTGTCGAGCGCCTCGCGCACCGTGACGTCCTTGAGGTTCAACGAGATGGCCCCCTTCACCTCGGGATGAAGCAGCATGCTGTAGCGCGTGCCGGCGACGAGCGAAAGGAACACCTGTTGCGCCGGCGCGTTGTTGACGTTGAGGTCGAAGCGCGGCTCGAGCGCGCGCCCGTCCGCCTTCGGCAGCTCGAGCCGCAGCGGCGGGATGAGCGCCTGCTCGACCGCCGCGTCGCGCGCCGGCCTGGGTTTCGCCGCCGCGGCCGCGGCCATCTCGTCGACGATCGATTTGTCCAGCGTCGCCGGCCGTGGCGGGATGGTGCACGCGGCGAGAGTGCACGCCAGCGTGAGCGCTAGGGCTCGCTTCATTTTTCTTCTTCCTCTCCCGGAGCGCCGCCGCGCGCGAGTGTGGCGGGCGCGCCGGTCCTCTTCTGCGCCTGCGGCAGCAGCTTCAACACCTTCGTCTCCCCGGCGCCGCCGCGCAACGTGACCTGGGTCTCTTCGATGCGAACGACGCGCCCATCCCTCACCTGGCCCCCCTGCATGACGGGGTAACCGTCGATGACGGCGTAGCGCCGCCCGGGCGAGATCATGATCATTTGCACGCCCGGCGCGGTGGCGGTCTCGCCCGCTGCCGCCGGCCCGATCTCGGGCGGGCGCATCGGGTCGGCCATCGGCTGCGCCAGCGCGCTGCCGGCAAGCAACATGGCGCAGAGCGCCGCGATAGCGTGCCTCATACGACCACCCATGCGCGCTCGAGGCTCAGCGTGTACACCGTGAGCTTCATCGTGATCGTCGGATACTCGGTCGTCGCGAGATCGACCTCCTTCCAGAACATCCGCAACGGCAGCTGCTCGAGCGCGCTCAAATACCGCAGCAGGTCGAAATAGCTGCCGCGCACCGTCAGCTCCACGCCGTGGCGATAGACCTGCAGGCCCGCGCGCGCGGCCGTCGTCGCCTCGCCGGTGTCGTCCTTGTCCCCGAACAACGCGACCGGGGGCAGCGAGCGCAGGCCTACGAGCTCCAGCTTGCGCTCGCGACGCAGCATTTCCTCGAGCAGCCCCGGGATGCGCTCGGCCGGAACCAGCTCACGCTGCTTCTCGCCCAGGCGCGCGTCGATCTGGGCAATGCGCCGCTTCAACTCGTCGATGCGCGCCCGGCGTGCCGCATCGGGATCGCCGCCGCGCGAGCCGAGCAGCTTCTGCACCTGCTCCTGGATCGCGCGCGTATCGACCTGCTTCTGCGCCAGCTGCCGCGCGATCTGGCGCTCGCGCTCGGTGAGCGGATTTCCGAGCAGCGCAAAGAAGAGGAACATGACGACGAGCCCCGCCGCGACGAACGCGATCGCGCGCTCGCGCAGCACCATCGCATCGATGCGCTCGGACCAGCGTTGCCACCACTGCTTCACTTGGCCCCCCCGGCGGTCTTGGTCGCGCCGAGCGTGAACTCGACGTAGCGCGCGTTCGCGCCGTTGCCACCCTTGCCGGCGACCGGCGCGGCCTTCGCCTCCGGCGCGGCGAGCCGCACCTCGGTGAACCCGTGGCCGCGCAACGCGTCCTCGCGGTTCAGCATGCGGATGTACGACGGCAGCAATTCCGCGCGCAGCAGGCGTCCGCGAATCGCGAGCGGACCGTCGCTGCCATTGGCGGCGAAACCGGTGAGCCATACGCCCGGCACCGTTTGCCGCGCGAGCGCCGCGAGATAATGCGAGAAGCCCTTGGTGTTGCCCAGCCCGCCGTTATCCAGGCTGTCGAGCAGGGCTTCCTGCGCCTTGAGCTGCGCCTCCAGCCGGGTCGCCTCGTCGACGAGAACCTTGCTCGGCCCGCGTTTGGCGTCGGCGGCAAACTTCGCGAGCTGCTGCTGCGCCGCGCTGAACTGCTGGTCGGCCTCGGCGAAGTGATGTTCCAGGCCGGCGAGCTGGACGCGCTGGAAGACGTGGAGCGTCGCGAGGGCGGCGACGACCACCGCCAGGCCGCGCAGCATGGTGCGGCTGGAAAAGTATTTCTTCTGCCGCAGGAACAGCGGATTGAAGAGATTGAGCTGCTGGCTCACAGCGTCCCCGTCTCGTGTCGCAGCGAGGCGCCGAGCAGATGGAACAAGCGCCATTGCACGCGGGGCTCGAGCGCGCCGCCGCCGATCGTCAGCACCTCGTTGAGGTCGATCTGATGCACCGGAAAGCCGAGGCTCGCGCGCAGATATTCGGCCAGGCCGCTCGCCGCCGGCTCCGGGCCGAGCAGCAGCTTGGCCACCGGAATGCCGCGGAACTGGCGCTCGAAGTGATCCAGGGAGCGTTGCAGCTCGAGCAGCACTCGGGCGCGCGCTTCCTCGCGCGTTGCGCCATCGGCCGCGGCGAGCTCGCTCAGCGGCACGTCGAAGCGGCGCGTGAGATAGAGCTCGCCCTGGTAGTTGATCGTCATCAGGCCGCCGCCGTCGTCGAAGTAGAGCGCGGCGAGCGCCCGTCCGGATTCCTCGTACAGCGCGGCGATGTTGCGCTGCGCGGTTTCCGGAATGTCGATCACCGACAGCGGAATCGCCGCGTCCTCGAATTGCTTGATGCGCGCCTGAATCACGTCGTTGCGCGCGGCTACCGCATACATCGAATGATTCCGCGACGACGGCGCATCCTTGGGCAGCGGAATGTCGAGCACGTCGATGGTGGCATCGTCGACGTGGAAGTCGAGCAGGTCCTTCACGCGCCAGCGAATCGCGCTTTTCAGCTCTTCGCGCGGCACGTTCGGCGCATCCACCACCACGATCTGGTAGTCGCCCGCGCCGAGCAGCGTCGCGCATTGATAGCCGCCCAGGGCGAGCTCGCTGCTCGCGTGCTCGAGGCCGGCGGCGTCGGTGTCTGCGGCGCGTATCGAGTACTGATGGATGCGCGGCTTCTCCGAGGGCGCGTGCTCACCGTGGACCGCGCCGAGCTCGCCGCCGCCCACCCCGATCACCATCCAGCCGGACTGCTTGCGCGCGTTACGTCGCCAGCGCACGAGGCTCCCCCGATCAGCCGATCTAAAAGATAACTTGAAGTTAGAACAATAAGACCTTGTGGTCTATGGACTTTTTGGCAGAAACACACGAGTTCACGGGCGCCGCCGAGGGACTCAGTAGTTCTCGCGGAAGTAGATGAACCGGTTGGTGGTCTTGTCGGTGCCGTAAATGCCAAAAGTCGCACGCGCGACCGGGTCCTCGTCGTACGTCGCCCCGGTCCAGCTGCCCTGGAGATAGCTCCGGCTGGCGCTGGCGGCCCCGGCCTGGGTGGAGCCGTTGCAGTAGTTCTGGAATGGAGGGCTCGCCGGAACCGTGCCCAGAACCACCCGCAGATCGACGCTGCCGTTGTTGGCCGAGCCCGGCGCGGAGAGCGCCGCGGCGCTCGCGAGGCCGCCACTGAAGCTGACCGGTGCTCCGCCGAGGGCGGTCTCGCACGCGTTGAGGTTGAGCTGGTAGTTGTCCATGGCGACGTTCGGGCGCGCGAGCGTGGTGCAACTATCGAGCGTATTCAGCACGAAGCCGGTGCCGTTCCAGTACTCGACCTGCATCGGAACCTGCAACGCGAGGCGCTCCGAGCCGAGCGCGTTCTGGACCCGTAGCCGGCCGAAACGAATCTGCGTCTGGCCGATTTGCGCGTGGTCGTTGCCGCCCACGCCGTCGGCGTCGAGATCCAGGCTGCCCGAGGACAACTGGACATTGTCGCTTGGATCGTCCACCGGAGCGATGCCGATCCGGACCTGGCTGAACGGCCCATCGGGCGTGGCGGCGCGCGTAATGGCGAACGTCGCCAGAACATTGGCCGCGACGCCGCTCGCCCAGCTGCCCGCTACCGTGCCGCCGCCGGTGTCGATGCGCGCCGTCAGATTCGTGCCGGCCGCGGTATCGCGGGCGCCGAAGTTCAGCTCGCCGAAGGCGCTCGGGGACGTCAGGCTCAGCTTGGCGAAGCCTCCGGCGTAGTTCTGCGTCGTGGCGTTGGCGGCGTTCTGCGCCGTCAGGGTGAACTGCAAGCGCAACGGCTCGTTCATGTAGGTAAAGGTGGAAGGGGCGAGCGGATTGCAGGCCGAGAGGATGCGGTTCGTGAGCGAGCCGGCCGAAAGAGCGAAATGGTCGGGGGTGAAGCGTCCCACGTTGCCGCTGACGGTCCCGGTCACGTCGCCCGCCCCGAGGTAGTCGGCGTCGGCCACGCTCGGCGTCAGCGTGATGATTCCGACCTCGCCCCAGGAGAAGGTCGTTCCGGTCGCCACGCCGCTCGCGAAAGTGCCGAAGCTGCTCGGATTCCCGAGCGCGGGGTTGTTGGTGAGGCCGAGGCCCGTGACGAGGGTGCTCGTCAGCTTGACGCCTTCGGGCGTCACCTCTTGTCCATAGTTGGGCGTGGTGGCGCCGAGCGCGTTCACCGCCGTGACCGTCGCGGAAAAGGGCTGGCCGGCCTTGATGAACGGTTGGCCGCTCGCATTGGCCGCGCCGGGGTTGGCGAACGAATCCGAAGTCCGCTTGATGTTCGAAAGCTGGAACGACGAGGGCTTCACGACGAACGGATTGCTCGAGCCCGTCATCAGGTTGCCGGACGGCGCGCCGGTCCCGAGCGGGATGTTGTGGCGCGCAAACAGCGTGATCCGGCCGACGTC
>Ga0075424_100000247_pt1 | contig 38913 bp, 35 predicted proteins | sample SoiMethybrSBSTD3_FD_75301 | JGI IMG/M metagenome (GOLD analysis project Ga0075424, IMG submission 75301) | Bulk soil microbial communities from a Populus tree surrounding site in Tennessee, USA - Soil MetaG P. TD hybrid SBSTD3 | ecosystem: Environmental > Terrestrial > Soil > Tree plantation...
CGGCTCGCCGCGGCGCCGGGCCTGCGGCGAGGAGGCCCAAGGTCCTCAATTTCGTTGCAGCGTTCGTCGCGAGAAACCCATATTTTTGCTGGCCTCCGCGCGGCCTCGCCGCAGCCTCAGGAAAGGTCTGAGCACCATGAGTTCGATGCGCTCTCCAGACCGGCTTGCCGCCGTCCGCGCCCGCATTGCCGCGGCGGCTGCGGCGGACCAGCGGCCCGCCGAGGCGGTGAGGCTGATTGCGGTCAGCAAGACCTTTGGCCCGGAGCACATTCTACCCGTTCTCGATGCTGGCCACCGTGTCTTCGGTGAGAACCGCGTCCAAGAGGCGAAAGCCAAATGGCCGCAGCTGCGGCAGCGCTATCCAGGTACGGCGCTGCATCTGATCGGCCCCTTGCAATCCAACAAGGCGAGGGATGCCGTGCTGCTGTTCGATGCCATTCATACCGTTGATCGGCCCAAGATTGCCGAGGCAATCGCCGAGGCGATGCTGAAACAGGCCCGCCGTCTCGAGCTCTTCATCGAGGTCAACACCGGCGAGGAACCACAAAAAGCCGGCGTGCTGCCGAAAGAGGCGGCGGGCCTGCTGCGCCTTTGTCGTGAGGAGCTGAAGCTCGATATTTCGGGCCTGATGTGCATTCCCCCCCATGCGGAGCCGCCGGCGATTCATTTCGCCTTCCTCGCCAAGCTCGCCGCGGAGCTCGGCCTGCCGCATCTCAGCATGGGCATGAGCGCCGACTTCGAGACGGCGATAAAGTTTGGCGCCACCCACGTACGCGTTGGCTCCGAGATCTTCGGCCCGCGCGGCTAGGCGCGCGCAACGGGCCGTGGCCCCCAAGCCCTGCTGCCAGCGCGGTGCGGCGCAATTCTTGCGCACAACCGGGCTCGGCCACTCTGTCCCGACGGCTCCGACCTGCTAGGCTCGCGCCACTGATTCGCGCCACCTGTTGCTTCGAGTGCCGGCGCACGCAGCAAGGAAAATGCGAAAAAAAAGGGCCCGCTGCGGCCGGCCCGGCGCGGCTGCCTGGGATGGTTCCCGGGTCGAGGCGAGGAGGCGGGTGCATGGCGGACGGCAGCAATAGCTCGACGCTGGAAGTGACGGCAAAGGCTGCCGCCGCGGAAGCCGCGCGCGAGGCCAAGGCCGAGGTGTTGGACGGTGCGCTCACCGTCAAGAGCGCCGAGAAGCTGGCAACACCGGCGCGCCGGCAAACACCCAAGCTGCAGAAATCGCGCTGGACGGAGTTTCTCGTTGACGTCTGGATCACGTCCTTCAACTCCGTCGAGTTCGGTCTCTATAAGCATAGCCGCAACCGCGCCAAGTCGCGCCAGTTCACTACGGATATGGATATCTTCGCCGAGGTGATCGAGAACGGTGAGCGCACCGGATTGCTCGGTTATCGCGAGGATCTGTGGCGCAAGAACACGGGCATGGACAAGCGGCTGGTGTTCAAGCTCTTCAATGAAACCGTGAACTGGCGCGCCACCATGGACCTGATGATCGGGCGCAGCCTACAGCTGACCCTGGGGGCGCGCGGTCTGCCGGTCACCTGCTTTTCCATCAACGTTGGCGATCATGAGAACGTCGTCTACCTCGAGCGGTCTGCAAACAAGTGGCCCCTTATGCCCGAGGACTTCTCCTTCTTCCTTCTCGAGGACGGCAAACCGCAGTTTTTCCGCCTGCGCCGGCATCACATTGATCTCGGCGGCGACTACACGCTCTATAATCACCGCAATGAGCCGATCGGCGCGCTCGATGGCAAGGTGTTCTCGATCGGCGGAAAATGGCGGGGCCGGGTAGAGACGCAGCACGCCGATAGCCGACTGATGGTCGTACTCAAGCTGTTCTGCGGGATGCTGATCTTCAACGCCGACTGCCGCCGGCACATGCGTCGGCTGGCGCGCGATATCGCCAGCGGCAGGTACGCCCCGAAGCTCGAGAAGCAGGAAGCAGATCTCTACATGAATCCGCGCCGCGTGCGCTGAGGCGCGGCAGAGGCGTCGCAATCGGCGCGCTAATCCCGCAGCTGTGAGACGAACGTGACGAAGTCTTCCGCGGGCATGCGCTCCGGGCTAAAGGCGTTGACCTTCGCAGCAGGATCGGGATAGCCGAGCGACATGCCGCAAACGATCTGCTGCTCTCCGGGAATGCCGAGCCGACGCTGCAAGACATCGTAAAAGATGAGAAAGGCGGCCTGTGGGCAGGTCTCGAGCCCGAACTGGCGCGCCGCCACCATGATGGACTGCAGGAACATGCCGTAATCGAGCCAGGAGCCCAGCTCCAGGTCGCGATCGATGGAAAAAATCAGCCCGACCGGCGCATCGAAGAATAAGAAGTTGCGCCTGTGCTGAGCATGCATTTTCTCTTTCTCGGCGCGACCAATGCCCAGCGTTCCATAGAGACCCCAGCCGCAGGCCCGGCGCCGTGCCAAATATGGTTCGCGCCATTTCTCGGGGTAATAGTTGTACTCGCGTGGGGTGACGGCGCCACGGTCGTAGCGGTCGGCCAGATCGCGCGCCACTTGCACCTTGAGCGCGCCCTCGAGCACCCACACCTTCCATGGCTGCACGTTGCTGCCAGATGGCGCGCGCCCGGCGATCCTCATGAGGTTCAAGATCAGCTCGCGCGGCACGGGCCTCTCGAGAAAGGCGCGCACGCTGCGCCGTCCACTGATAGCCTCCTCGACCGTGATCATTCCATGCCCTGCCAGGTCAGTTGCCGTCGGACCATGCCACGGCCTAGTTTTGAGGGTCAATCAACCGGCCTCGCGGCACGATGTGCGGGAGCTTAGCCATGCCCTTCGATCCTAATGCTGCCGATCTTGTCGTTGGCGTCGTCGGCACCGGCGCCATGGGCCGCGGCATTGCGCAAGTCGCAGCTCAAAGGAGGCATGCGCGTCCGCGCCTTCGATGAAAAAGCGGGCGGCGGCCACGGCGGCAAAAGATCATATCGCCAAGATGCTGGAGGCGCAGGTGCAAAAGGGCCGACTTGCGGCCGAGCCCGCGCAGGCGGCGCTCGATCGCATCAGCCTCGCCGACGACCTCGCCGAGCTGGCACCGGCCAACGTCATCATCGAAGCCGTCGTCGAACGGCTCGACCTCAAGCAAGCCCTGTTTGCCAAGCTCGACAGCATGACCGGGCCCGATACGATCCTTGCCTCCAATACCTCCTCGATCCCCATCACCGCCATTGCCGCGGCCTGCCGCTCTCCTGAGCGCGTCTGTGGCATGCACTTCTTCAACCCGTGCCGCTGATGCGCCTGGTGGAAGTCATCCCGGGTCTCAAGACCGCGGCGTGGGTGGCCGACGCCTTGGCAAGCCTGGGGCGGCGCATGGCGCGTGAACCGGTGCTTTGCCGCGACAGTCCGGCTTTCCTGGTCAATCATGTGGGACGCGCCTTCGTTCCGGAGGCGCAACGCATCTTGACCGAAGGCATCGCCTCCCCGGCGGACATCGACCGCATTCTCACCGGCGCGCCCGGCTTTCGCATCGGCCCCTTCGCGCTCGCCGACCTCGTTGGCATCGACGTGCAGCATGCCGTGATGGAATCGATCTATGACCTGTTCTACAACGAGCCGGCCTTCACTCCCTTTCCAGTCTCGGCCCAGCGTGTTGCGGCCGGCCTTTGGGGGCAGAAGACCGGGGCCGGCTGCTTCAGCTACCAGAACGGCAGGAAAATCGAACCCCCTGTCGTGCCGGCGCCGACGGCCCGCCCGACATCCGTCTGGCTGCAGCGAAGCGCTGAGCATCCCGAGCTTGAGACGCCGGTCCTTGAGCTCATCACTGGGGCCGGTGTCACCCTGGAGGCAGGCGCCGCCCCGAGTGCACGGGCCCTGATTGTCTTGACCCCGATCGGTTGCGATCTGACGAGCGCCATCCTCGATTGCAAGCTCGAGGCGGCGCGCGCGGTGGCGATCGACACCCTGTTCGGCATGCAGGGCCCACGCACGCTGATGGTCACGCCGGCCACCGACCCCGAGTTCCGTGAGGCGGCGCATGGGCTCTTTGCCGCTGCTGGCCAGCCCGTCATCGTCATCAACGACAGTCCAGGCTTCATCGCGCAGCGCGTGGTGGCAATGATCGTCAATATCGCCTGCGGCGTGGCCCAGCGCGGCATCGCCGCCCCTGCCGATATCGACAAGGCCACCAAGTTGGGGTTGAGCTATCCGTTTGGGCCACTCGAATGGGGGGACCGCTTCGGGGCTAGGCGCGTCCTTGCCATCCTCGAGCACCTGCAGACGTTCTACGGCGAACCGCGCTATCGTCCGAGCCCATGGCTGAAGCGCCGTGCCGCGCTCGCCCTGCCGCTCGCCACGCCGGAGGGCCGCTAGCGGCAGCGCATTTGCCAAGGCATGTCGGCGCCCGTGGCCAGGAGTTTGCCGTCGCGCACCGCGTATTCGTTGGAACTGATAAAACTGTCGGCAAGGGTGCGCATGCGGCCATCGGCAGCCTTGGTGATGGTGATCTGCCGGCTTTGCGCCGTTACCGGGAAGAAGACCACCAGATCGATGCCTCCCGCGGTCAGGGAGGCGCGCATGATTTCGCCGACGTTGCGCTGCGAACCAAAGTCGCGATCATGCGCTATGTTCCCGCCCGGCGTCGCCACGTAGCTCAAATAGGCATTGGCCAGGCTCGGGGGTAGCCGGCAGTCGACCGCCCAGGTGCCCAACAGGCCGAAGGCCGCCGCCGTCTCCGCCGGCGTCTCGGCGCGTCCCGGACCAGAAAAGAGGCAAAGGCTCACAAAGGCGAGCGCCAACCGGTGCATCAGAGAGGTCATGGCTGCTAAGCTCAATCGCCTTCACGGTTCAATAGAGAACACCAATCTGCTATCTGCGGTTCCTGGGCGAGCGACGGGAGTGAGAGACGTGAGTTTTGAGGGGCTTTTTCATCCGCGCGGCGTGGCCATCATCGGCGCCTCATCCGATTTGACGCGTATTGGTGGCCACCCGATCAAGGCCATGAAAAACGCCGGCTACACGGGGGGTATCTTTCTGGTCAATCCCAAGTACCAAGAGATACACGGCCAGAAATGCTATCCGGACGCTCAATCGATTCGCCAACCGTGCGACCTCGCCATCATCGCCGTTCCCGCGCCGGCGGTCGCCAACGCCGTGCGCGACTGCGGCGCGGCCGGTATCGGCTACGCGGTTGTGCTGACGGCGGGCTTCCGCGAGACCGGGGGGCCGGGCCGCAAGTTGGAGGCAGAGCTTAAGCGTGCGGTCAGCCAAAGCGGCGTGCGTATCATCGGACCCAACTGCCAGGGCATGCTGTCGTTGCAGGCGCGGGTGTGGGCCGCCTTCGGCAGCGTCGCCGATGAAACCGATTTTCGTCCAGGCAACGTCTCCTGTGCCTTTCAGTCGGGCGGGTTTGGCTACGCTATCGTCAATTTGGCCGAGGCACAGGGTCTCGGCTTTCGCTATTGCGTGTCGTCGGGCAACGAAACCGATATCGACACGCCGGAGTTGCTCGCCGCATTTCTCGACGATCCTGGCACCTCGGCGATCTTCGCTTACCTCGAAGGCACCCCCGATGCGCGCCGCCTGCTCGACGTCGGGCGCAAGTCGCTTCTGAGCGACAAGCCGGTCATGATTTGGAAGGCGGCCACGACGGAGGCAGGCATTAAAGCGGCTGCCTCCCACACCGCCAACATGACGGGCAGTTACGATCTTTATCGCGCCGCGTTACGTCAAGCGGGCCTAATCGAAGTCGACGACGTCGAACCGATCGTTGACATCGCCAAACTGTTCGCCCAGGGCCGCAGGCCGAAGGGTCAATCCGTAGGCGTGCTGTCGATCTCGGGCGGATCTGGAATCGTCTATGCCGACGCGGCCGTGCGCGGCGGCTTGACGCTGCCGCCGTTCTCCGATGAGACGCTCGCCGCCTTGCGCAAGATCGTGCCGTCCTTCGGCTCGCCGGAAAACCCGGCCGATGTCACGGCCAGCTTCTTCAACGACATGAACCTGTTCACGAGCGCGCTCGAGATCGTGCTGGCCGATTCGCGTCTTGATCAGCTGTCAATTCTGCTCGCCTCCATCTCCGGGCCATCGGCGCGCCGGGCGGCCGAAGCCATTGCCGCCGTCGCCAACCGCACCGACAAGCCCCTGCACGTCGCCTGGTCCGGACGGCATGCCAAATCCGCCGAGACCATCAAGGCGTTCAACGACGCCGGTGTCCCGTTCATTACCACGCCGGTGCGCCTGGCGCGGGCGGCCGCGGTGCTGGCGCGCTTCACGGCGGACCAGCGACGGCTCTTGCCGCGGCGCCCGCCGGAGGTTGCAACCCCTACGGCCCTCGAGCTGCCGCGCGGCGCGGTGAGCCTCAGCGAAACGGAAAGCAAGGCGGTACTCGAGGCGTTCGGGGTGCCGATTGCCAAGGAAATGCTGCTGCCGGCCGGCGCCGACGCAGCGCTGGCCGCAGCCCGGCTCGTGCCACCCTACGCCGTCAAGATCGTCTCGCGTGACATCCCGCACAAGACCGATGTCGGCGGCGTCAAGCTTGCGGTGAGCAAAGACGGTCTCGGCGATGCCGTGCGCAGTGTCACGCAGAGCGCGCTGGCCGCCAAACCGGGAGCCAAGGTCGATGGCGTTCTGGTGTCGGAGATGGCGCAGGGCATCGAGGTCCTGATCGGCGTCATCAACGACGAGAGCTTCGGCCCGACGATCGCCTTGGCCCTCGGCGGCGTGCTGACCGAGGTGTTGAAGGACGTGAGCTACCGCATCGCCCCCTTTGATCTGGAGACTGCGCGCGAGATGATCGCCGAGTTGCGCGGAGCCAGACTGTTTGATGGCTACCGCGGCGCACCGCCCGCCGACAAGGAAGCACTGGCGCAAACGCTCGTGGCCGTTGGTCAAATGGCTGCCGCCCTTGGTCCTCGCCTCAAGGAGCTCGACATCAATCCGGTGTTCGTGGGAGCCGAGGGCGCCGGTGTCGTTGCCGCCGACGCCCTCCTCATTCTGAAAGCATGAGAGGGGCGGGCAGCCTGGCACCGTGCGCGCGCGTCGGCCAGGCTTGACCCTATCTCACGTCAACACGCCAATGGGATTGCCGGCGAACCAGGCCTCGATCGTGCGAACCATGCCGCCGTAGAAGCCACGATAGGTCTCCGCCGTCACGTAGCCCAAATGCGGCGTCAGAAGGGCGCGCGGTTCCTGGCGCAACGGATGGTCGGCGGGCATTGGTTCCACATCGAAGGTATCGGCGGCATAACCGGCAATTTTCTTCTCGCGCAAGGCGGCAAGCAGCGCCGCCTCCTCGACAATGGGTCCGCGAGAGGTGTTGACCAAGAGAGCGGTTGGCCGCATTTGGCTAAGCTCGCGCGCTCCGACCAGACCCCGCGTGCGCGCTGACAACACGCTATGGATGGAGAGGATATCGGCGCGTCGGAACAGCTCGTCCTTGCTCACGCGTTCGGTGCCGTGCTGGCGCGCCCGCTCTTGCGACAGGTTCTCGCTCCAGGCGATCGGCTGCATGCCGATCGCCGCGCCGATGCGGGCGACCCTGGCGCCGAGGTTGCCGAGCCCAAGAATGCCGAGTGTCTTGCCCTCCAGATCGAATCCGAGCGTTTCCTGCCAGCCTCCGCCGGGCCGCATGGTGTGAAACTCCTGGCGCAAGTTGCGGGCGAAGGCCAGCATCAGGGCGATGGCAAGTTCCGCCGTTGATAGGCCGCCGCCCCCCGTACCACACACGGTCACACCGTGATCCTTTGCGGCGTCGAGGTCGATCGAGGCGTTGCGCTTGCCGGTGGTCACGAGCAGCTTGAGGTTCGGCAGCTTTTCGATGAGCGCGCGCGGAAAGGGGGTGCGCTCGCGCATGATGCCAATCACCTCGAAAGCTGCCAGCGCCCGCGCCAGCGCCTCGATGCCGCCGATGCGCTCGTGGAAGACCTCGACGCGGTGCGCCTTTTTCAGCGGCGACCAATCGGCCATTGTCATGGCCACCTTCTGGTAATCGTCGAGAACGGCGATGCTGGCCATCGGTGGGCTCCCCTTGTTGACAAGGCCGAAATTTTACCTGAAGCGGCAAATTCTTAAGATAGCACGGCTGTGCCGGCCGCGGCGATTGAGGTCGTCTGGGCTTGTGGCCATTGGCGAGATCTTGGTGAGATCCGGGGCGAGATCTGGGCTTGCCGCGCGTCCTCGCCTCAGCGCAGGATGGAACCTAAGCACTGCCTTTTGTCCCGGAGTTCGCCTGTGGCCGCAATGATGCTTCTGCTCGCCATGGTGTTTGGCCTGGCCGTGCTGCCGCAAATGTGGGTGCGCAAGACGATCGCGCGACACTCGCACGAGCGGCCGGACTTCCCGGGCACCGGTGGAGAGTTCGCCCGCCATATCCTCGACGAAATGAAACTTTCCCACGTCCGCGTCGAGGAGAGCAAACTAGGGGATCATTACGATCCGGAAACCAAGACCGTACGCTTGCTGCCCGAACACTTCGGCGGCCGCTCGTTGGCCGCCGTCGTCATTGCCGCCCATGAGGCCGGCCACGCCATGCAGGATGCCACCGGCTATCCACCCCTCAAGGCGCGCACACGTCTCGCCAAGCAGGCCATACAGATGGAAAAGGTTGGGGCCGTCGTCATGCTGGCGGCACCCGTCGTGCTCGCCATTGTCAAAGCCCCGCACCTGATTCTAATCGAGGTGTGTTGCGGCGTTTTGCTGTTCGCCTTGGCCATCGTCCTGCACGCCGTCACCCTGCCAGTGGAGTTCGACGCCAGCTTCCGGCGCGCCTTGCCGGTGCTGAAGGCTGGCCGCTACATCAAACAAGAAGATATGCGCGCGGCGAAGCAGATCCTGCGCGCCGCCGCCTTTACCTACGTGGCGGCTGCCAGCATGAGCGTCCTTGACGTGATGCGCTGGCTGCGGGTGTTGCGCCTTTAGGCTGGACCTCGACCGACCCTGGGGCGACCCCGGCCGTTCGACCCAGAGCCGCATCACGAGCGCCGATGCGACGGCGCCTGCGGCTTCTTAGGCCTTGAACGTGCCCAGGTAAGTGAGGGCGATCTCGCGCTGCAGCGGCTGGTCGCGGTGCTCGATGAGGTAGAGCGCTTGCCAGCTACCGAGTACCGGCCTGCCGCCCAGCACGGGAATGGACAGTGAGGTCGCCGTCAGCATCGATCGAATGTGCGCCGGCATATCATCGGGGCCTTCGAGACTGTGGTGGTAACGGCGGCTGCGCGGTGCGGCCCGATCGAGCGCCTCGATCAGGTCCTTCTGCACATCGGGGTCGGCATTCTCCTGGATGGTGAGGGAGGCGGACGTATGCCGCACAAACACGGTCAGCACCCCGGCATCGGCGCGGATCTGGCCGATCCATTGGACGACCTCACGCGTCAGGTCGGTGAAGCCCTGCCCGCGCGTGGCGACGTGGATGCTATGGTGCGCTTGGCTCAGCACCCCGCCTCCTTGCGGCAGCCTACTACTTGCCCACGAACTTGGGGACACGCCGTTCGTTGACTGCATTCACACCTTCCTTGAAGTCGGCGGTGCGCCGCAGCCTGGTCTGTTTTTCCAGTTCGATGTCGGTTGCCGCGCGCACGCGCTCGGCAAGCCCAGCCCGCAAGGTAGCTCGCGTCTCGAGCACGCCCAGCGGCGAGTTCTCGGCAATTTCAGCGGCGAGCTTCTGGGCGGCCGCCCGTACCTCGGGCTGCGGCACGAGCAGATCGGCAAGTCCAATACGGTAGGCTTCCTCGCCGGAGATCCGGCGACTGGTGTAGAAGAGCATCGCCGCTTTGGCCGGCCCGACCAACGCCGGCAAGGTATGGGTCAGGCCGAAGCCCGGATGGAAGCCAAGCCGGGTGAAGTTCGCCGAAAAGCGGGCTTCGGGGCAGGCGACGCGCAGGTCCGGAACGAGCGCTAGACCGAGACCCCCGCCAACGGCCGCGCCGTGAATGGCGCCGACCATGGGTTTGGCGGTGCGAAAGAGGCGCACCGCTTCGATATAAAGGTGACCGGCCTGCCCGGTCTCGGACTTCTTGACAAGGACGTCCTGCACGTCGGCGCCATCGCCGAGCTTGGCGCCGGCGCAAAAGGCCGTACCTTGGGCGGCCAGCACAATGGCACGGCAGTCGGCTGACGCATCGAGCGCCTCGCAGGCATCGGCGATTTGCCGAATGAGGTCGATGTCGAAGAAATTGTGCGGCGGGCGGCGAATTTCGATGGTCGCCACCCAGCCCGCCTGCTCAACGCCGATGTCTTTGAAGGTGGCCATGGTTTTCTCCAGCAAAAATTAACGATTTCGGGAACAAACGGGCCCGTCAGACGTTCGGCTCTTGGACGCTGAGAAGGCGCTGCCTGCGCTGCCCCGGTATCCACCTTGAACGGACGCTGAGAACGCGCGTCGCTCGCGCCGCCCCGGTACCCAACCAGAGGCCCCGGTCCTAGCCCGGGGCCTTCTCTCGTTTGGCATGCGCCAGGCCCCTATCGCGTCAGCCCACATCTATCTGAGCCCCAGTCCGCGGGCGATGATCCCGCGCAGGATTTCCGTGGTACCACCCTGGATTGTGAGCTTCGGTGCGATCAAGGTGGCGAAGCGGAGCTGCTCCTCGAAACTAGCGCGATTGCTGGCGCCGTCCTGCGCGAACGCGGCTAGGTCGCGGGCGCGGTGCGGCAAGGCTTGCTCCCAGATCGTCCCCACGTCCTTGACAATCGCCGCCTCCACCACGGGCTCCTTGCCGGCATGCAGCATGCCCGCCACCGACACCGACATGCGCCGCAACGCATGCACTTGGGCCACCAGGCGACCCAAGCCTTCGGCGCCGCGCACATCGGGATTGGCACCGAGCACGCGCACCAGCTCCTGCAAGACGTAAAAGGTCTCCAAAAAGCGCTCCGGTCCGCTGCGCTCGTAGGCGAGCTCGGACGTTGCCTGCTTCCATGCCCCGTCGACCTCTCCCAAGACATGGTCATCGGGCATAAAGGCGTCCTGGAACACAACCTCGTTGAAGTCGTGCTGGCCGGTCATCTGGTAGATCGGATTGACACTGATACCGGGCGTCTTCATGTCGACGAGGAACTGGGTCAGGCCATGCCGACGGTTTTCCTTGCTGGCCGGCGAGGTCCGAAACAGCCCGATCAGATAATGCGCGTGATGCGCGTTGCTGGTCCAAACCTTGGTGCCGTTGATGAGCCAGCCACCCTTGGTCCGCGTGGCCTTGGTCGCGGCAGCAAAAAGGTCGGAGCCCGAGCCCGGCTCGCTCATGCCAATGGCGAAGCACACCTCGCCGCGGCAGATGCGCGGGAGAACGTCGCGCTTGATCGCCTCGTTGGCATACTTGATGAGCACCGGGCCGCTCTGTCGATCGGCCACGAAGTGGAGCCGCACGGGGGCATTGGCGACCCGGAACTCCTCGGTGATCACGTAACGCTCCAGAAAGCTGCGTTCGTGCCCGCCGTATTGCTTTGGCCAGGTCATGCCGATCCAACCCTTGGCTCCCACCTTGCGGCTAAACTCTGGGCTGAAACCATGGTCGTTGCCAGGCTCCTGCGGGTTGTAAGTGCCCGCGGCGATTTCTGCCGCAAGGAAGGCGCGCACCTCGCGGCGCAAGGCATCGCACTCGGGCGGTAGGCGGACGGCATCAAAGCTCAGCGCGCTCATGCTGGGTCTCCTCAGCGCGATGCCAGCAGCGGCCATAGTCCGTCGCTGCCCCGCGCTGCAATCAGCGCGCCGAGCCGCACCGCCCAGGCGCTCTCGTTGTCGAAGTCATCCCGCCACGCCCACAGCCGCTGCGTGAAACGATGCAGCACATGTTCGCGCGTGAAGCCAATCGCCCCCAACACCTGATGCGCTATGCCAGCACCCACGCCTGCCGCCTCGCCGACCCGAATTTTGGCGGCGGCCACCTCCAGGAACAAGGCATCCGCCAAGCTTTCGCTGGGCGGCGGCGTCGCCCCGGCGGGCGCGGCATAGGCGCTGGCGAGAGCCTCCGCGGCGGAGCCGGCCGCGGCCATGGCGGCGGCGGTCTCGCCGGCGAGACGGGCTAAGTTGTGTTGCACGGCTTGGAACTTGCCGATCGGGCGCGCGAAGGCAACACGCTCGTTGGCGTAGGCGACGGCGATCTCCAGGATGGCCGCCAGCGCCCCGCTCATCTGCATGGCGCGCGCCGCAGCACCCATGGCGAGAAGGTCCTTGGCAGCGAAGCCGACCGGCGCCATTTCGCTCTTAATGGGTCGCACCGCTTCCAAGTTGACCGTGTTAAGGGCATCCCCAGCGATGCTGCGACCGGGGGCCAGGCGCACGTCGGCGAGCGCGACCAGGGCGATGGCAGGGCGCGACCCGTCCTCACGCTCGGCGATCAGGGCCAAATGCTGGGCCCCTTCGGCAAAGGGAACCGCGCGCAGCCGACCGCTGACGGTGCCGGCGGAGGCCATGACGACCTTGTCGCCCTGCCGTGTTGGGGCGCACGTCAGCGCGCCCGGTGGCGGCGCAATCCTGCCGCGAGCCAACAGCCAACCCGCCAACAGCGTCTCGGTGAGCGGCAGGGCCAACGCGTAACGGCCGGCCAGGCCGATCAGGCCGAAGCCCTCCTCGAGGCCGACGCCCGCGCCGCCCAGGTCTTCTGGCACCCAAGCCAGCGGCAGACCTGCCTGTTCCATGGCGGCCCACGCCGGTCCCTGCCAAGTCGTACCGGCGGCGTTGTTCAGCGTCTGGGGATCGCAATGATGGCGCAGCAGGCGGGAGGCCGTCTCGGCGATGAGGCTCGTGCTCTCCATGCTTGCGCCCCTCGGCGTGCTATAAGGAAGGCAAGCTTTGGCAGCGGCGCGCGGCAACGTCAACTGCGCGCCGCAGCATTTGCGCCAGCTTGGGAGCACGGCATGCCGGCCAGCAAAACCCTTCTGAGCTGGAGCACGGGCAAGGACGCGGCCTGGGCGCTGCACTGCTTGCGGCAAGATGCGATGATCGAGGTGGTCGGCCTGGTTTCGACCATCAATGCTGCGGCCGCGCGCGTTGCCATGCACGGCGTGCGCCGTGAGCTGCTCGACGCGCAGGCCGCCGCTACCGGTCTGCCCCTGTTCGTTTTGCCACTGCCCTCGCCCTGCTCGAACCAGGTCTATGAGGACATCATGGCGACATTCGTTGCCAGCCAAGTGGCCGCGGGCGTTGAGGCGATCGCGTTCGGCGATCTCTTTCTTGCTGATGTCCGCCGCTACCGCGAGAACGCGCTCGCCGGCAGCGGCATGCGCGCAATCTTTCCGCTCTGGGGGCTGCCGACCGCGCCGCTTGCCCGCGCCATGCTTGCCGCCGGCCTCGAGGCCTACATCAGCTGTGTCGACCCAGCTCGGCTGCCGGCACGGTTTGCCGGACGCAGTTTTGACCTCGACCTATTGGCCGAGTTGCCGGCCGGCGTCGATCCTTGTGGCGAGAACGGTGAATTTCACAGCTTTGCCTGTGCCGGGCCTATGTTCGACCAGCGCCTCGCCGTCACGCCTGGCGAGCGCGTGCTGCGCGACGGCTTCATCTACTGCGACCTCTTGGCCCAACGGCCGCACGCGCCGGCGCCGGAGGGCACATGAGGTCAATCGAAGCCTTGCGGGTCGTCAGCTTGATTGCCAGTGCGACGGAGATGATTGCCGCGCTCGGACGTGGCGACTGGCTCGTCGGACGTAGCCACGAGTGCGACTACCCTGCCGAGGTCAGCCGTTTGCCGACGCTGACGACGCCGAAGCTCAGGGTCGATGCTGCGAGCGGCGAAATCGACCGCCAAGTGCGCGACATCGTTCGCGACGGCCTCTCCGTCTATCGGGTCGATGCCGAACGGCTGCGTGCGCTGGCGCCCGACGTGATTGTCACCCAAGATCACTGCGATGTCTGCGCCGTCAGCTTACGCGATGTGGCGGCAGCCACCTGCCATTGGACCGATCGCCGCGTCCAAATCGTCTCCCTACGACCCGATTGCCTGGCCGATGCCTACGCCGATATCGGCCGCGTCGCCCGGGCGCTCAAGGCGGAGGCCGAAGGCGCCCGCCTCACGGCCGAGATCGAGCGGCGCTTGGGCGCCCTGACGGTTCAGCCCGCGCAGCGGCGCCGACCGCGGGTCGCCTTCATTGAATGGGTCGAACCTCTGATGGCGGGCGGCAACTGGATGCCCGAGCTGATCGAAGCCGCGGGGGGACGCAACGTGTTCGGTGCCGCCGGCAGGCCATCGAGCTGGATGTCCTGGGCCGACTTCATCGCCGCCGATCCGGAGGTGATCGTCGTGGCGCCGTGCGGCTTTGCCCTGCAACGTTGCCTGGAGGAGCTGCCCTTGTTGCAAGGCAGGCCCGGTTGGGCCGAGATCAATGCCGTGCGCCAGGGCCGTGTTTATTTTGCCGACGGCAATGCCTACTTCAATCGCCCCGGGCCGCGTCTGGCGGACAGTGCCGAGATCCTGGCCGAAATGCTTTTTGGCGAGACACGGGCGAGGCGCGGTCGAGAGGTCGCCTGGGTCAAGGCCAAGGCTTAAGGGCGCCGGGCCTCGCGTGGCAACCCCGGGACTTGCGAGCCGCCTCAAGCGACGTCGGCACCGTAATAGAGCATGACAACGTGCTCGGCCTCGGCAAAAAACAGCCACCGCTCGATGAGGAGCCCCGCCGCCAGCGCGAGCGCCGCCGCGGCCGAGCCGATGAGCCCGAGGGGCGGCAGCAAAGCCACACAGCAGCCGGCAATTGGCAGCGCGAACAGGAAAATCCCAACCCCGCGGCGCAATCGCTTGGCGTGCTTGCGGGCGATCCGATAGCCCATCTCGCGCATGATGTAATTGGGCTCCGTGTGGGGCGGCTCGAGCGGGCGCACCTTGCCGAGCGGACCGAGACCGGTAGCCGCTTCCACCGTGTAGGTTCTGAGCTCGCCGTCGATCGTGCGCCAGTAGGTCCACTTCATGAGACCGGCGAGGAGCAGGGTGGCAAGCGCGAGCCAGGTCGGCCAGGCTGCGTTGAACCCGAAGGCGCGCGCAAGGAGGTTGAGCAAGACGGCGCCACTGGCAAGGCCCAGGGCGATATAGAGGGGCGCCGTCAAGGGCTGATGCCATTGTCGGATGGTGCGGAGCGAGGCGTAGATCATGCCGGTGCAAAAAAGCGTCATGACGGCGCTCATCGCCGTCAGCAGCGCGGCGAGCCGTAAGGCCGGGTGGTTCTCTGACGCCTCGGTCCAACCGAGCGCCAGGACAGCTGCGGGGATATAGGTGGCCAAGGCCAGCACGCCCTCCCGCGACAGCCATGAGGTGCGCCACTGCGAGAAGGCGCGCCAGGCGCGCTCGGGCCGGCCGAGATGGGCGGTGGACGCCAATAGGCCGCCGGTGATGAGCACAAACGCGAGGCCGAAGCTGGTCACGCCGAAGGCGCGCTCTGCCGGTAGCAGCGCCAGGAGCCAGGCCAACGCCAGCCAAACGAGCAAGCCATAGCCCGCCCCCGAAGCGGTCGTGAACAGGATAACGGAGTAGGCGGGGTGCATGGCGTGGGTGCCTAGGAAGTCCGATGCACCACGCGCTCCGCCTCGCCCTCACCGTGCGAGGGCGAGGTCTGGGCGCGGCGAGCGGCGAACGGGCGAACCCATCGCCTGCGGGTGTTGGCAGGGTGTCTGGTCACAAGCGGGGGCGTGTGCGCTGGCGGGTCCACGGCGCTTCACCGCGAAAGCATCTGATCGATCCAGGCGAATAGACGCTCCGCAGTGCTCCCCGCGCCGGCGCCCGCTGCCGCAGCGGTCGCACTCGCGCCGGCCGTCTGACCGGCGCCCGCCTCCGCCGCGGCGGAGGCCGCCTGGGCGTCGCGCCGCGGGCGCGGCGGCAGATACTTGTTGACGGGCCGGTAGCCGAACTCGGGCAACAGCGCAAAGCCGCCGCGCGCGCTCACGAGCTGCGACACGGCGCTTTGCGGGTCGCCAAGGTCGCCGAAATGACGGGCTCCGGTCGGGCAGGCGCGCACGCAGGCGGGCACGCGGTCCTCGGGGCTGAGATGATCATTGTAAATGCGGTCGATGCATAACGTGCATTTCTTCATGACGCCGTGGCCGTAGTCGTACTCGCGCGCCCCATAAGGGCAGGCCCACGAGCACAGCTTGCAGCCGATACAGGTGTCGGGGTCAACCAGGACGATGCCGTCTTCAGCGCGCTTGTAGGAGGCGCCCGTCGGGCAGACCGTGACACAGTCAGGTTCCTCGCAGTGCAGGCACGAGCGGGGAAAATTTACGGTCCTGCTCTCGGCACCTTCGCCGACCTCGAAAGCGTGGACGCGATTGAGCCAGGTGCCGTGCGGATCTCTTCCGTAGGGATCCTGATCGGTCAGCGGTGCCGCGTAGCCGCCAGCATTCCACTCCTTGCAGCTGGTCGCACAGGCGTGACAGCCGACACAGGTGTCGAGATCGATGACCAAGCCCAATTGCTTGTTCGTCCCGGCAGGGAGCGCGGTCATCGTTGGGCTTCCTTGCGCGGCGCCTTCGCCGTGTCGCGCGGCGAAGTCTGCTGGAGCTTTTCGGGGAGCGCCAGTCCCGGTGGCGCCTTGAGCGGGGCGAACTGGGGCAAGGTTGCCAGCGTCTCGTTGGCGCCAACCTTGGTGATGCGCACCTTGAGGTCGTACCAGGCCGCCTGGCCGGTAATGGGGTCGCTGTTGGTATAGCGGTAGCCATCCGGCCGTTCCGGCTGCAGTTCGGCAATCAGGTGGTTGAGCAGGAAGCCGCGCGTGGCTTCCGGTCCCTGTGGGTCGAGGCCCCAGGCGCCGGCGCGCTTGCCGATGGCATTCCAGGTCCAGACGGTATCAGGATTGACCCCCTCCATCAGTTTGACCTGTGCCTTGACGCGGCCGCAGCGGCTCTCGATCCACACCCAATCCTCATCGCCGATGCCGAACTCGGCGGCGCGGGCGCGGCTCAAATACAGACGGTTGCAGCTATGGATCTGCCGCAGCCAGGCGTTCTGCGAACCCCATGAATGGTACATCGCCATCGGCCGCTGGGTAATGGCGTGCAGCGGAAAGCCGGGCTCGGCGCTAGCCGCATTCTCGAAGGGCGCGTACCAAAAGGGCAGCGGGTCGAAGTAGGTCTCGACGCGCTGGCGATGCTCGTTGGGAGGCAGCACGGGACCGTGCCCCCGCGCTGCCAGGCGCATCTTCTGCATCGGCTCGCTGTAGAGCTGGAAAATGACCGGCGTCGGCGTGATGCGAAATCCCATGTCGACCGCCCAGTCGATGAAGGCGCGATTGGCATGTTTGAAGTAGCGCATGTGGGTCGGCAGCTCGTGCACGTGCACGCAACCATCCGCGACGTACTGTTCGAGCTGGCGCGGGTTCGGCGCGCCGCGGCCCCAAGCGCTGCCGTCCTTGCCGCGATAACCGGCCAGCGGACCAATGCCGGGCCGGCGTTCGTGATTGACGATATAGTCCTGATAGCCCCCAGGGTATTTCGGTGCCCCATCAGGCGTAGCGAAGCCCGGCAGCTTCAGGCGTGCGCCAAGGTCGATCAGCACGCTTTGGAACGGCCGCACGTCGCGATCGGGCGCGAGCACCGGTTGGCGAATGGCATCGGTGGGCGCGTTCGGTTCGGAAATCGGTCGATCGAGCAGCGAGATGCAGTCCCAGCGCTCGAGGTAGGTCGTATCGGGAAGAATGAGGTCCGCGTAGGGTACCGTCTCGGAGAAGTAGGCGTCCGAGTAGATGATCTTGGGTATCTTATAGTCGCCGCTGGCGGGGTCCTTGGCGGTGAGATGCGCCAAGGTGGCCGGCGTGTTCATGGCCGAGTTCCAGCCCATGTTGGCCATGTAGAGAAAGAGCACGTCGATGGGATAGGGATCGCCCTGCGCGGCATTGGCGATCACCGTGTGCATGAGCCCATGCGCCGCAAAGGGCGCCTCCCAGCTATAGGCCTTGTCGATGCGCTGCGGCTTGCCCGCCGCGTCGATCAGCAAGTCCTCGGGACCCGTGGGAAAGCCAAGGTGTGGGCCCGCCAGGGGCTGCATCGGCTGCACTTCGCCCGGCTTGCCCCTCGGCTTGAGCGTGGGCGGCGTCTGTTTTGGGTAGGGCGTCTTGTAACGAAAGCCGCCGGGACAATCGATCGAGCCCAACAGGATCTGCAAGACGTGCAGGATGCGGCAGGTGTGAAAGCCGTTGGCGTGGGCGGAGATGCCGCGCATGGCGTGCATGCCCACCGGCCGGCCGATGCTCTTGGCGTGCTGACGGCCGGCCCAGTCGGTCCAGGGAATGTCGAGCAGGAGGGGGTCGGCAAAGGCCGCCTGCGCCAGCTCATGCGCGATGCGGCGGACCGTCGCCGCCGCAATGCCCGTTGTGCGGGCGACGTTTTCCGGCGCGTACTCGGGAGCCAGAAAACGCTGAGCCAGAAGCTGAAACACCGGCACCGCCTGGCGCTTGTCGGCAAGCGCGAAGGTGCCGGAAAAGGCCGGTGCCAGCTCCGCCTCGAGCGCGCTCGTAAGGCGACCTGCCCGCGTGTCCCAAACCAGCGGCCGGCCGTCGTTATCGCGGGCGATCAAGCCGTCGTCGGCCGCGCCGGGCGCCGCAATCACGAGCCAGCCCGCATTGGTGTAGCGCCGAAGATAGTCCACATCGATCTGGTGTGTACTGAGAAGCTCATGCACCAGCGCGCCGGCAAAAAGGCCGTCGGTGCCGGGCCTAATCCCGATCCATTCATCCGCAATCGCGCTGTAGCCGGTTCGCACGGGGTTGACGCTCACGATCTTGACGCCGCGCGCTTTCAGCTTGCCGAGCTCGATCTTGAGCGGATTGGAGGCGTGGTCCTCGGCCACGCCCCAGAGCAGGAAATAGCGAGTGTGCTCCCAGTCGGTCTCGCCGAACTCCCAAAAGGAGCCGCCAAAGGTGTAAAGGCCGGCAGCCGCCATGTTGACCGAACAGAAGCCCCCATGGGCGGCGAAGTTCGGGGTCCCGAATTGCATGGCCCACCAGCTCGTCAGCGCCTGGCTCTGATCACGGCCGGTGAAGAAGGCGAGCTTGCTCGGGTCCTTGCGCCGTACCTCGCCAAGCCAGCCGCTGGCAAGCGCCAGCGCCTGGTCCCAGGAGATTTCTTTGAACTCGCCGGAGCCGCGCTCGCCGACGCGCAGCAGCGGTGCGCGGAGGCGTGCCGGCGAGTAGTGCTGCATGATGCCGGCCGAACCTTTGCCGCACAGGACGCCGCGGTTCACCGGATGCGCGCGATCGCCCTCGATATAGCGAACCTTTCCGTCTTTCAGGTAGACGCGAATGCCACAGCGGCACGCGCACATGTAGCACGTGGTGGTCTTGATCTCGTCGGCAGGTGGAACCGACAAGGCGATGTCGGGCTCAGGGGCGGCGCGCAAGCATTGCCTCGCAAATGACGGCCTCACGGGGGCCAGCACGAAAAGCGCGTGCGCGGCTGACCGGCCGGGACGATACGGCCGGATCGGCACGCCGCGAAATGCTTTTCTCGGCCAAGGGGCGCAGCCCGCCTATGCCCTATTGCCGCACGCCCCGGATCTGGAAGAAAGGCGCGAGGCTGCGGCATTAGCCGGCGGCAGCGGCCGTATTGGTCCGCCGGCCCGCCAGCGCCAAAAACAAAAAGCCGCAGCCCGTAGAGATCAAGTTGATCCCGGCCAGAAGACCGATCGCCCAGGCCGCCGAACTCGGGAGTCCGAGCGCGATCAGGAGGCCGACGGCCACGGCGATGAGACCGCTCAGCAAAAGCCAGCCCCAGCCCTCATGTGGGCGCACGCGCAGGGCCATGACCACCTCAAGGGCGCCTTCCACCAGGAACATGGCGGCGAGCAAAATCGTAAGTGTGATGATGCCGGTCAGCGGGAAGAACGCCAGATAGGCACCGGCGACCACGTAAAGGACGCCGAGCAACACCTCCCAAACGAGACCGCGCCAGCGGGAGGCGGAGAAGGCATGCACCACCATCAAGATGCCGCCGACCAGGAACACCCAGCCGAGCGCAATTTTGACGGCAACCGTGGAGAGGAGAGGAAAGGCGATGGCCGCGCAGCCCGCCACGATCAACACTAGTCCGAGCACCAGGAACCACCCCCAATGCGCGGCGACCTGTTGGCGAATTTCGGCCAGCGCACCGGCAACATCCGCACGCGAGAGCTGATCAGTCATGAGCCGAACCTCCGCTGAGGCGAGCACGAGATGACCTCGCGCCGTTTCCGAGCCGCGCCGATCCTAGCAGAAAAAGCGGCGGCCCGCCGAACCGCCAGGCCGGTTACTGACAGCAAACTGGAAGGTCGCGGCCCGAGCTCTGTCGGGTGGGCTATTCCGCGGCCATGCGAATGTCGTGTGGTGGCCGTTGGGCGATGCGATGTCGCACGAGATCGATGTGGCCGCGCAAATCGTAGAGCTGGCTCGAAAAATAGAGCGGCACGCGCAGTCGGCGCACGTGGCTGTCGATGCGCTCGATTTCGGCTTCGTGCGCGGCCGGATCGTACTTGGCGCCACCGCTGTCGAGGCTTCTCTCCAAGGCCTTCAATTGGCGGTACCAATAGAGCAGGCGCCGGCGCACGTTCCAGGCGTAGGCGATCGGCAAAAAGCGGATGAGCGGCACCAGCACCGCCAAAACCGGGATCAGCAACACGAGCTTAGCGGCATGCGCGCTGGTGTAGGCCGTGACATTGTAGGGCAGGCCAATGCGCTGGTTGAACGGGGCAAGCAAGCGCAGCAGGAACGGCAACTCATTGGTCTTGTAGATCTGGCGCGCCTCCTTGGGCACCTCGAATTCGGGATCGCTCGGGGATGGAAATTCGCCGGCCTTGTAGAACAGAACCGGATCGCCGTTCTTGTCGAAGCCGGGTTTGGGGTTGTTGATGAGGGCCTGAGTGAGCAGGCTTGCCAAAGAGGCATCGAGGTCCGGCCGCACCACCAGGGCCACCGAGGTCGCCAGCAGGGTGATATCCGCCGACGGGATCAGGGGCTTGAATTCGACCGAACCCGTTCGCATCACGAGTTTGGCAATAGCGGGAAAGCGATTGTCGTAAGCGTCGGCCTCGGCTGAGAAATCCATGAGGCGGATCATCGGCACGCGCAGCAGCGCCTGGATCTTATCGGTGTCGGCGGGCAGGATCAGGAAAGCGGCGTCGGCCTTTCCCTGCAATAGTTCGCCGGCATCCGCCGAGAGCTCCTGCTCAATGAACACCCCCTCTTCTTTTTCAATGCCATTGGCCTTCAGCAGCTGACGTGCAATACGTTTGGTACCGCTGTCCTTGGTGCCGACCATGACTCGTTTATCGTGTAGGTCTCGCAGGGATTGCAGCGGCGTATCGGCGCGTGTGAACACCCAGATCGGCTCATAGAACAGCCGACCCAGCGACTGCAGCTTGGCGTACTCGACGTGGCGTCCCTTGGCATTTTCGCTGGCGAGCCGCCCTTGCATGCTGCCCACCAGTCCACCCTTGACGAAGCCCGCATTGACCCCGGACTTGTCATTGGTGAGGTCCTTCAGCGTGGCAAAGCCTCCCACGTTTCTGAATTCCAGGCGCACACCATTGCGCTCCAGTTCGGGGCGCCAGGTCTCGGCCAGCTGCTGGTAGTGGGCATTGCCGGTCGCCATGACGATGCGCCCGTCGGTATGCGAGCCGGCCTGCAGGGTGACCGCATAGACCGCGACACCGAGCCCCCCGGCCAGAACGGTGCCGATCGAGGCCTTGGCCGTGTTGGATTCCATCGCGCACCCCCCAACCTTCCCCGCAGGCCCGCGCCTGAATGCCCAGTTCTGTTAAAGTTCCCAAGAGTGTAGTGGACTGTTAACCATCCTGCCACAGCTCGATGGCACGCGTGTGGCAGGCGCAGCCCGCCCGCCGATCCGAGGGCGGGTCGGTGGCTGGGCCGCGGAGCGCGCGTGCCTAGGCCGTCGGCCGCATCGCGGTCAGGCCGGGCACCGCATCGGCCCCCTGCGGGACCTCGAATTTGGCCCCCGCGAAATCGCCGCCGATGGGCTCAGCGCGGCCCCCCAGGTGTTGCACAAGAAAGGCCTCGGCGATGGCAAAAAAGGCAATGCGGTTGGCGGGTTCGGCGAAGCCGTGACCTTCCTCCGGGTAAAGCACGTACGTCACCGGCAGCGCCTTGGCGCGCATGGCGGCGATGATTTGGTCCGATTCGGATTGCTTCACGCGTGGGTCATTGGCGCCCTGACCGATGAGCAACGGCTTTTTGATGTTGCCGGCCGCGTAGAGCGGCGAGCGCGCTTGCAGGAGCTGGCGACCCGCTTCCGTACGCGGATCACCGACGCGACGAACCAGGTTTTCGAAAAAGGCCGCCCAGTACGGTGGTATCGTCGCCAGCAGGGTTTCCAAATTGGAGGGGCCAACAATATCGACGCCACAACAGAAGACGTCGGGGGTGAAGGCGAGGCCGGCCAGGGTGGCATAGCCGCCGTAGGAGCCCCCCATGATGGCGATGCGATCCTTGTCGGCGATCCCCTCCTTCACTGCCCAGGCCACCGCGTCGAGCAAGTCCTCGTGCATCTTGCGGCCCCACTCCAGATCGCCGGCATTGACAAAGGCCTTGCCGAAGCCGGTGGAGGCACGAAAGTTGACTGACAGCACGGCAAAGCCGCGGTTGGCGAGCCATTGGTGCAGGGCATTGAAGCCGTATTCGTCGCGCGACCATGGCCCTCCATGCACGAGCAGCACCAATGCGAGCGGCTCGATCGGTCGCAACGGCTCGGCCGCGGGCAGCGTGTAATAGGAGGGCAGCTCGAGCCCGTCGCGGGAGATGATCACCGCGCTGCGCATGCGCGCCAAGGTATAGCTTTTGAGCTCGGGTTGGGTGGCGAAGAGTTCGCTGATGTCGCCGCTCTCGCGCTGGTAGAGGTGATACGTCGTCGGGCTCTCCGCCGCGCTCGCCGCCACCACCCAAAAGCGATCATCGAGCGAGCGGTCGGCAATCGACACTTCGCCAGGCAAGGCGCCGTGCAGTTGTTTCAGATCGGCCGCCATGGGTTCGCTGAGCGCAATCCAGTCCAGCGCCAGGTGTTTGGCCCCGACCGCGTCGATGATGCCGGTAACCGGATGCGAGATGACGCGGCTGATATCCGCCTTGGGATGCTCGGCGATCAGGCGCGCGCTGCCGCTGTCCCAGGCGGTGGCGAACAGCGCGGCCTTGTCGCGCCCGATCGAGGAAATACTGTAAAACGTGGCAGCGTCATGCGTGAAGCCGATCGGCTGCGTCGTGAGATCGTCTTCGTGCTCGACGACGAACATTTCCTCGAGTCGGGTGCCGTCGATGCGGTAGACGACCTTGCCGCCCTCCGGCCCGCGCGGCTTGATGGCGAGGCGGGGGGTAAGCTGCCGATCGGTGAGAACGGCCCCGAGTTGGTCGGTGTTTTCGAACAGCAGTTGCCGCTCTGCCGTGTTGATGTCGATGCGATAAAGATCGTGCCAGGCCTTGTCCCGGTCGTTGATGGCCACGGCCAACGCCTCGGGCTGATCGAGGCTCAGCTGTTCGATGCGCGCGCTGACGCCAGGGAAGGGCGTCAGATCCCGTCCGGGACCGCCATCGATGGGCACCGCGTAGATGTGCCAGTCCTCGCTGCCGCCCTCGTCCTGCATGTAAATAATGTGCTGGCTGTTATAGGCCCAGGCGTAGAAGCGGATGCCGCGTTTCTTGTCCCTGGTGATGACGCGCGCCTCGCCGATGGCTGCCATCGGCGCCACCCAGACGTTGAGCACGCCGTCGTGTGGCGCCAGCCATGACAGGAAGCGACCGTTGGGAGCGATCTGCCCTTGCGCCCGCGTTGGATTGCCGAACAGTTTTGCGCGCGGGATGAGGGGCGGCAGGGCAGGCGCGGTTGTCGGCATGGGGTTGGGTCCTCGGCCTTGGCTCGAACCTGCGAGATGGGGGCACCGGCGGTCCCCCTGCAAGGGGTAGCCAACCAGCACGCCTGGCGAGGACGGCATTTTCAAGGTCACCACGCTTGCCTTCGCGGGCGGCGGCCGCAAACTTGATACGTGACCGGCCGGGACGCGACGTTTGCTCGCCGAGCTCGTTGGCACCCCGGCAACGGCCCGGCCCCTTGGCGCTCGCAATGGCTTGGCAAATTGGCCCTTTTTCTCTGCGCTGGCCGCAAGGCTCAATGCTGCAAAAACGGGAAGACAGCGCCGCGCGCCCACGATATGGAGACAAATGGGCCGGCTGCTTCGGTCGCCTCTCCCGTTGGCCTCTGCATCTTCACCGGAAGCCCATGAGCGCAGCGTCCCAGTCCCCCCTTCGCCAGCGCCGCAACGTGACGCTGTTGGCGTTAGCGCAGGCGCTCTTCATGTCGGTGCAAGGTATGGGGATCTCCGCCACGCCGTTGGCCGGCTACATGCTGCTCGGCGACTCGGAGAAATGGCTGGCAACGACGCCGGTCTTCCTGGTGCACCTTGCCATCATGGGCACCACCGTGCCGGCCTCGCTGTTGATGGCCAGGATCGGTCGCCGCGCCGGTTTTTCCGTGGGCGCCGTGGCGGGGGTATTGGCTGGGGGCATCGGCACGCTGGCGCTCTTGCGGGCGAGCTTCCCGTTGCTTTGCCTCTCCGCGGTACTGCAGGGCATGCAAGCGGCGTTCTTCTGGTATTTTCGGCTCGCCGCGGCCGACGCGGCCGAGCCTCCGTTTCGACCGAAGGCCATCTCCTTGGTGATGGCAGGTGGTGTGCTCGCCGGCGTGCTCGGGCCGCAAACGGCCAAACTGGCGGTCGATTGGCTGCAGCCGGTGCCATTTGCCGGCATCTATCTGGCCATGGCTGGTTTTTCCGTGGCCATCGGCCTCCTCGTGCAGTTGATCCGCATTCCGCGCCTCAGCGCCGCCGAGCGTGCCGCGGGCGGCCGCCCCATGACCCTGATTGCGCGCCAGCCGGCCTACCGCGTGGCGTTGGCCGCCTCCGTCTTCGGCTACGCGGTCATGACGCTCACCATGTCGGCGACGCCCCTGGCGATGCTGGCCTGCGGCTTTACCTTTAACGACAGCGCCACGGTAATCCAGGCGCATATCGTCGGCATGTTCCTGCCGTCATTCTTCACCGGTCATCTCATCCAGCGCTTCGGCGTGTTGCCGATCATTGCCGTGGGCGGGCTCATTGAGCTCGGCTGCGCGCTTGTCAACCTCATCGGCGTCGGCTTCGGCAATTTCCTCATCGCCAACATGCTCGTGGGCATCGGCTGGAACTTCGCTTTCGTTGGCGGATCCTCGTTGCTCACGACCACCTACACGCCGGGCGAACGCGCCAAGGTCCAGGCGAGCCACGACTTCACGGTCTATAGTGCCACGGCAACGGCGGCGGCCGTTTCCGGCGTCTTGGCGGCCAAGGCCGGTTGGGCGGTCATCAACCTGGCGGCGGTTCCCCTGATGTTTGCGGTGAGCGCTGCAGCCCTGTGGCTGCTGAGCCAGCAGCGTCGTATTTCCGCGGCGGCGGCAAAATAGGGCAGCAGCATGGGCGACCGCTATGACAGAAATCGGCGGCGCGGGCTTCACCCACTGGCGCGCGCGCTGCCAAAGCCGCCGCCGGAGATCATCGGCTGGGGGCTGACGGCGCCAGCGCGAATCGGCCACAACCAGGGCCCGCCACTGGATGAGCCCGTCGTTGACGCCTTCCACCGCTACCGCTGGCGCAAGGCGCACGCGGAAGTCTGGAAGCATCCGCCGCTCTCGATCCTGAAGTGGCGCATGCAAAGGGCCGAGGCCGCCGGGGTCAGCTATCGCGAGTATATGCTCGCCTTGTTGGATAGCGGGCGGCATCTGCAAGCCGCCGATGTCGCCAAATCTCAAGGCGAGGACGCAGCGGGCAAGACGGCGCCCCGCTGGCGGCCCGACAAGCCATGAGCGATCCGTTCGACCCTGAAGGGCACCGGTTGGCGCCCAGCCGCTACTTCGAAGACTTCGAGCTCGGGCAAACCTTTGCGTTGCCCTCGCGCACCGTGACCGAGGCGCAGTTTCTGGCCTTCCAGGCGGCCTCGGGCGACAATCATCCCATCCACTACGATCGCGAGTATTGCCGGCGCCATGGCCACCCGGAGCTGCTTGCCCACGGCTACCAGGTGGTGATCCAGACCGCGGCGGGCGCGGGCCTCTTTCCGTTTCTGGTGGAGGATTCGCTCGTGGCGTTTTTGGAACAGTCCTCGCGCTTTCTCGCCCCCGTTTATGCCGGAGATACGCTGTACCCGCGCTTGACCGTGGCCGAGCTCCGCCCGCAGCGCACGACCGGAGTTTTGAGCATGGCGACCAGTATCCACAACCAGCGGCGCCGGCTGGTGCTGGAAGGCGTGCAAAAATACCTGCTGCGACGGCGTCCCGTGGGCGCCGGGGAACCGGGCGGCGCGGCGGGCTAACGGCGGGCTGTTTCACGTGGAACAGGACGCGACCACACAGGTCCGTTTGGCGCTGCCTGGCTTTGCGCGTGCCTGTTAGAGCGCCGCGGCGGCAAGCCGCGCGCCTACAGGGGGCGCGCTGGTCGCCGGTTGGGCCGCGCCGGCCTCGATCCTTGCGGATCGACGATAAACCTGTTCGCGCCGGCTGCCGCCTTGGCCTAAGATTGCGCCAGCCAGACAAGAGCAGCGGACCCATCGAGCTGTGCCCATCATCGAGCCGGCGCCCTGGCGCCATCAGTTCTTTGAGCACGTCGTTTGTCCCCCCGACCTCTTCATCCCGACCGATGACCCGGAAGCCTGGGAATGGAATCCGCGGCATCGCTGGGTGTTCGACAAGCTGCAGGTGGCGCTCAGTCAGGGCTTAGCGGCAGGTCCACACGGGACCTGTCCGCCGCAGTATCCCGTCTTCTCAAAGCCGATCATGAATTTCCGCGGCCTTGGTGCCGGCAGCCGCATTCTGATGTCCGCCGACGACTATGATCGCAACCATGCGCCGGGGCATTTTTGGATGAGCCTGCTCGAGGGCCGCCACGTCTCCACCGACGTGGCCGTGGTGGCGGGGCAGCCCTGCTGGTGGCGACATGTAACCGGCCTCGCCGTGGGCGAGGGGATGTTCGATACCTGGACGGTGCACGCCCAGCACGATGCCGAGCTCGAAGCCTATTGTGGCAGCTGGATCCGCGGCAATCTCGTCGGCTACACGGGGATGCTGAACCTCGAAACCATCGGCGGGCGTATCATCGAGGCGCACTTGCGCCTCTCCGACCAATGGCCAGACCTTTATGGGCCCGGCTGGATCGATGCTTTCGTCGGCCTCTATCGTGACGGAATTTGGACCTATGCGGACGCCGATCGGCGCGATGGGTTCAGCCTGGTGCTGTGCGGTCCAACGGGACGGCAGTATCCTCAGCCGCCGCGCGACGTGCTGCAAACGGTGGAGCGGATGCCGGGTGTTTCCAGCGTGCAAATCACGTTTCATGCGGACAAGCCGCCGGAGCTGCACGCCATGCCCCCGGGCGGCTTCCGCGTTGCCGTCGTCAACGCGTTTGATCGCCAGGCGGGGGAGGCCGCGCGCGAAGTGCTACGGGCGTTTTTCCTTGGCGCGGAACCGGCGGTCAATATCGCGCGCAAGCCGTAGGGCTCCTCCCGGCTCCAGCGCTCCTCTCCAGCTAAGGATCAAAGCATCGTGAGACGGCATGAGGGAATCGCGGGCCTCGTTAGCCTCGCTCTGCTGCTCGCCCCCGCCGCCGCGGCCAGCCAGACGACGGCCGTCGAGCTGGCCGCCAAGCTAAGCCCGGCCCAGCGTCAGATCTATGAAGACTATCGCCGCGCGCGCGAGGCGTTCGAGGCCAAGCTGCGCGCCTATTGGACGCGCGTCGATGCCAAGCGCGATGCGCGCCGCGCCAAGCACATGCTGGCCCAAGCGTTGAGCGCCGACGACTACGTGCCCGAGCAGCCCCCCAAATATGCCGGGCCGGAGCTTCCCGCCGAGATCGCTAAAATCATTGGCGAGGTGCTGCCGCCGGTGCCGGCGCGTCCGCTGCCAGACGTCAACGATTTTCTGGCCGCTGCCAAGGCCCACTATGGCTTCGTGCCGACGCCGACGACGGAGTTGGACTTCAAGCGGCGCTATGCGCGCGAGGCGCTGGCGGCCGGCCTCAGCAAGGACCAGGTGCTGCGGATCTACGCGCTCGAGACCGGCGGTCAGGGGACCCATGACATGCAATCTGGCATCAATCCCGTGACCAAACAGGGTCGTCCGATTTCCTCCGCCCTTGGCTACGCCCAGCTTCTCAACGGCAATTCGGTGAGCGAGCTCGTCAAGCATGGCACCAGCTTCCAGCAGCGATTGCTCAAAATGGCCGCCGAGCCGGGTTTGCCTCCCGCCCGGGTGGCGGCGCTGCGCGAGAAGGCGGCGGTCCTTCGCCGCATGCTGCGTGCCGCGCGCAGCGTTCCCAACGAATGGGCCGCGCACGTGCGGCTGGGCGGCACGGTCAGCGGGCTTGGCATTCACGCCCTCAATTTGGACGCCGATGTGGGCCCCTGGTTGCAGGTCCTGAAACTCAAGGGCCTCAAGGAGGCCGCCGAGACCGCCGGCCGGGGCCAGTTGAGCGGTGCGGAAATCGAACTCATGAACCTCGCCGGTCCGCGCACCGGTCTGGAAATGATGACACCTTTGGGGCGGACCATGCCGACGGCCAATTTCTTCAGCGAAGGCGGATATTACCGCAACACCATCGTGCGCGAGAAAACCGCCGCTGAGCTACTGGCCGCCCTCGAGCAGCGCATGGAAGCCAATCTGAAGAAACCCGGCGCGGTCGAGTTCGCGCAGGTCTTCGACGAACTGGCACGGCGCTAGCCGGCAGCGCCGCCGCCACAACAGGCCGCGCTTCCCTCGCCGAGAAATTCGCGCTAGGCCTCGGCCATGAACCAAAGCCGAAACGCTTCAGCCCGTGCCGTACCCTTCACGCAGACGATTGGAGGCTGCCTGTCGACGAGCATTGGCGAGCATGGCTTGACGGAAGCCGAGCTCAAGGGTTGGCTCGCCCGGCTGACGGCGCCCTTGGCTGAACTCAAGCGCAGCTATCGCGAGCGAACGCTGCCGCTGTTGCGCATTGCCGAAGAGACGGCCGACCTGGAGGCCGCCGAGCAAGCCTATGCGAAATTGGTCGTGGGCGGGCGCGCGCTAGTGTTTTTCGGGATCGGCGGCTCGAGCCTTGGCGGCCAGGCGCTCGCCCAACTTGGCGGTTGGAGTATTCCGGGAACCGCCGATGAGGCACAGAAGGCGCGCCCACGCACGCGATTTTACGACAACCTTGATGCCCATACGTTGGGCGCGGCGCTTGCCGCCTTCGATCTCGACACCGCCCGCTTTGTGGTCACCTCGAAATCCGGTGGCACGCCGGAGACCCTGGTGCAGGCGCTCACCGCGCTCGATGCCGTGAAGCGACAAGGCCTCGAGCGGCGCATCCCCGAGTTGTTCTTAGGGATCACCGAGCCCAAGCGGGAAGGCAAGCCCAACGGCCTGCGCCAGCTGTTCGAGGCCCATGGCATTGCGCTCCTCGACCACCACACGGGCATCGGCGGGCGCTTCTCCGTTCTTACCAACGTTGGTCTATTGCCGGCCTTGGCGCGCGGCCTGAACGTTCGCGCGCTGCGGGCCGGCGCCCAGAGCGTGGTCGAGGCGATGCTGGCCGCTGAGGCGCCGCAAGACTGCGCCCCGGCCGTGGGAGCCGCTTTGGCGGTAGCGCTGGCGCGTGAGCGCGGCGTGCGCACGCTGGTGATGCTGCCCTATGCGGATCGGCTCAGCCGCTTCGCGCATTGGTTCGTGCAACTGTGGGCCGAAAGTCTCGGCAAGGACGGCCAAGGCACCACGCCGATTGCTTGTCTGGGGCCCGTCGACCAGCACAGCCAGTTGCAGCTGTTCATGGCTGGCCCACGGGAACATCTGATCACGGTGGTGCGCGCGCCGACGGCGAGCCAGGGACCGCGACTGTCCACAGATCTCGCGGGTGTGGCCGGCTTGGATTATCTCGGCGGCAAGACGGTAGGCGATTTGGTTGCTGCGCAAGCCATCGCGGTGCCCGCTGCGCTGGGGCGTGCCGGGCGGCCTGTGCGCACATTCGACCTCGCACGGCTTGACGAAGCCAATCTCGGCGCGTTGATGATGCATTTAATGCTGGAAACGATTCTCGCCGGGCGGCTGCTCGGCGTCGATCCGTTTGATCAGCCCGCCGTCGAGCTGGCCAAGGTGATTACGCGCGAACGCGTTGCCGCATTAAAGGCCTGACGGGCGGCTGCGTGGGGAGGAGGCAGTCCCAGCCGTGCCCATCCGTCAGCTCAGTGCCGAGACGATCAATCGGATCGCCGCCGGCGAGGTAATCGAGCGGCCCGCAAGCGTCGTCAAGGAGCTGGTCGAGAACGCCATCGATGCTGAGGCCACCGCCGTCGAGATCGTCACCGTCGCGGGCGGACTATCCCTCATCCGCGTGAGCGATAACGGTGTGGGCATGGCCGGCTCGGATCTGCTGCTGGCGGTGGATCGGCACGCCACCTCAAAGCTCGACGAGGAAGACCTCTTCAATATCGCGACGCTGGGCTTCCGCGGCGAGGCCCTGCCGTCGATTGGCGCCATCGCCCACTTGGCGCTGGCATCGCGTTCGCGGGCGGGGAATGATGCGCACGAGATCGTGGTGGATCGCGGCAACAAGGCAGCGCTGCGCCCGGCAGCAATTGCCGGCGGCACACGCGTTGAGGTGCGCGAGTTGTTCTCGGCCACCCCTGCCAGGCTCAAGTTCCTCAGAAGCGAGCGGGCGGAAAATTTTGCCATCAACGAGGTCGTCAAGAAGATCGCCCTGGCGCAGCCGGGCATCGCCTTCAGCCTGACGACCGGCGAGCGGACCGCCCTCAGACTGCCGCAGGAAGCCGCGGGACCCGCGGGACATCTGTCGCGCCTAGGCCGCATCATGGGCCAGGATTTCTTGCGCGATGCGCTGCCCGTGGCGGCCGAGCGCGAGGGTATTCGCGTCACAGGCTTTGCCGGCCTGCCCACGCTCAATCGCCCTGACAGCGCGCAACAGCACCTGTTCGTCAACGGCCGACCGGTCAGAGACCGCTTGCTGATAGGCGCCGTGCGGGCCGCCTATGCCGATCTGATCCCGCGCGGCCGCTCGCCGCTGCTTGCGCTGTTTGTGACGCTGCCGGCGCGCGAGGTCGACGTCAATGTGCATCCGACCAAGGCCGAGGTTCGTTTCCGCAACGTGCACGGCGTGCGCAGCCTGATGCTGGGTGCGCTCCGCGCCGCTTTGGAAGCTGCGGGACATCGCGCCTCGGACCGGGGCGGCACGGCCATGCTCGCCGCCCTGGCGCACTCCGCAGGTGACGGCAAAGCCGCCCCCGGCGCAAATTTTCCGATGGCCCCGGCGGCGCGAGCCTGGAGCGGCAGAGCCTATCCGCGCTCCTCGACAGCTACGCTTGCAGCCATGCAAGCGCCGCTCGAGGGTATGGTCGCGCCGAGCGCCGATTGGAGCGCTGCTGCAGCGCCGGCAGCGCCCGAACTCGTCGATCGCCCCCTGGGGGCGGCGCGCGCTCAGTTGCACGAGACCTACATCGTCGCGCAAACCCGCGATGCCGTGATTATCGTCGATCAGCATGCCGCCCACGAGCGGCTGCTTTACGAACGCATCAAGGCCCAGCTTGCCGACGGCGGCGTGGCCCGGCAGGCACTTCTGATCCCTGTGATCATCGAATTGGATGCGGACGAAATCGCGGGGCTCGCCGAGGCAGGCGCTGCGTTGCTCGAGCTCGGTCTTCGGCTTGAGACCTTCGGGCCGGGCGCCGTGATGGTGCGCGAGATTCCGGCGCTGCTCGGCGATGCGGACATCGGCGGGCTCGTCAAGGATCTGGCGCGGGAGGCTCTGCGGGAAAGCGCCGGCGCCTTGCTTAACGAACGCCTGGCAGCCGTATGCTCCAGCATGGCCTGCCATGGCAGCGTACGCGCCGGGCGTCGCCTCACGGGGCAGGAGATGAACGCGTTATTGCGCGAAATGGAGCTGACGCCCCATGCCGGCCAGTGCAATCACGGCCGACCTACCTACGTTGAACTCAAGCTTGCCGATATCGAGCGCCTGTTCGGCCGGCGTTAGCCCGCCGACGCCAGCCGCGCGCTTGCCAGGGTGCTTTGCTGGCGCGGCCGTTGCCAGCTTGCCAAGCGGCGCAAAAGGCGCTCCCCTGGCGGCCCTGGCACGCGGTGCTTCCATCGGGAGCTATCTCGCTCTATGAGTGCGCGCGAAGCCCACAATAGGGGTGAGGATGCTTGCGTGGTCGGCGGTTTGGCCGACGCCGCGAGAGGGCTCGAGCGGGTGCAATGTCGTTTGTGGTGATGAAGTTTGGTGGCACTTCGGTAGCCAATTTGGAGCGCATCCGCAATGTGGCGCGCCACGTCAAGCGCGAGGTGGATGCGGGCAACCACGTGGCCGTGGTGGTCTCGGCCATGGCCGGGGTGACCAATCAGCTCGTGGCCTGGGTGCGGGAGGCCTCGCCGCTGCACGACGCGCGCGAATATGACGCGGTCGTTGCCACCGGCGAACAGGTGACGGCGGGTCTACTGGCCATCGTGCTGCAGTCGATGGCAATTCCAGCGCGCTCCTGGCAGGGCTGGCAAATCCCGATCATGACGGACGACGCGCATGGCGTTGCCCGCATCAAGGATATTCCCGGTGACAAGATCCGCGCCCGCCTGGAACAGGGCGAGGTCGCCGTCATTACCGGCTTCCAGGGCATCGAGCCCAATCGCAACCGCATCTCGACGCTGGGACGCGGCGGCTCCGATACCAGCGCGGTGGCCCTGGCCGTGGCGGTGCGGGCCGATCTTTGCGACATCTACACCGACGTCGATGGCGTCTTCACCACCGATCCTCGCATTGTGCCGAGGGCTCGGCGGCTGGCCAAGGTCTCCTACGAGGAGATGCTGGAAATGGCTTCCCTGGGCTCCAAGGTTTTGCAGACGAGATCGGTCGAACTCGCCATGGTGCACCGGATGCGCTTGCGCGTGTTGTCGAGCTTCATGCCCCCGGAAAACTTACGACCAGTAGATGCGCAATCCTGGGACGAGATCGGCACCATTATTTGCAGTGAGGATGAGATCGTGGAGCAGCACGTCGTCAGCGGCATCGCCTATGCCAAGGATGAGGCCAAGGTTTCGCTGATCCGGGTCGAGGACAAGCCCGGGGTCGCCGCGCGCGTTTTTGGGCCGCTGGCCGAGGCCAATATCAATGTGGACATGATTGTGCAAAACACCTCCTCGGACGGCAAGCACACCGACATGACCTTCACGGTGCAGGGCTCGGATCTGGACCGCGCGCTCGAGGTGCTGCGTGGGGCCAAGCAGGAGATCGGCTACTTCGAGGTGAAGAGTTCATCCGACGTTGCCAAGGTGTCGGTGATCGGGGTTGGCATGCGCAGCCACGCCGGCGTCGCCGCCCAGATGTTCAAGGCGTTGGCCGAGCGGGGCATCAATATCCTCGCCATCACCACGTCGGAGATTAAGATCTCCGTATTGATCGATGCCGTCTACGCCGAACTGGCGGTGCGGACGCTGCATAGCCTATATGAGCTGGGTAAGGACTGAGGGGATGCCGTGCCGGGGCCGCGGCGCGAGCCGCATGCCCTCGGATATTCAGGGCGGTGACGCCGGGCCATGCCAATGCCCGCCCGGCGTGGCCGCGAGGAGCAAAAAAAGCGAGCGGAAATCGCGGCAGATCGCCCATGCAGAACCGAGGCGGGGACAATCCGAGGTTATCGACCTCAGAGCCGGCGCTCCGCATCATCATGCGCCGCCTCAGGGAGATCATGGCCGAGCCCGCCGACGGTCAGTCGCGGCTCGACAAGATCGTGCGCCAGATCGCGGGTTTGATGGTCGCCGAGGTGTGCTCGATCTACCTCAAGCGTCAGGACGGCTCGCTCGAACTATTCGCCACCGAAGGCCTAAACCCTGGTGCGGTCCACAACACCTTCATGCGGCGTGGCGAGGGCCTGGTCGGGCGCTGTGCCGAACTGGCCGTGCCGATCAACGAGCCGGATGCCCAAAACCATCCGGCGTTTTCCTACCGGCCTGAGACGGGAGAGGAGATTTACCATTCCTTCCTGGCAGTCCCGCTGCTGCGCGGCGGAGAGGTGCTGGGCGTCCTCACCATCCAGAACAAAACCGAGCGCGAGTATTCCGACGAAGATGTCGAAGTGCTGCAGACCACGGCCATGGTGCTCGCCGAGCACCTGCTCTCGGGCGCCGTCGCCGGCGTCAACACGGCCGCCGAATTCAGCCGCGCCGTTCCCCACCTCATTCGCGGCCAGCCGCTGTCGGAGGGCCTGGCGCTCGGGCACGCGGTTTTGCATGAATCGCGCGTCGTGGTGACGGAGCTGGAGGCCAAGGAGCCCAAGGAGGAAGAACGGCGCCTCGACATCGCCGTGGCCGACCTCAAGGCCTCCATCGATGAGATGCTCGAGCAAGGTGAGCTGGCCGCCTCCGGCGAGCATCGCGACATTCTCGAGGCCTATCGTATGTTTGCGCACGACCGCGGTTGGCTGCGGCGCATGAAAGATGCCATCAAACGCGGCATGACGGCGGAGGCCGCGGTCGAGCGGGTGCAGAACGACACCCGGGTTAGGATGTTGCGCCAGGCGGAAGCCTACTGGCACGAACGCCTGCGCGACCTCGACGAATTGTCCAACCGACTGCTGCGCATTCTCGCCGGGCGGCCCCGGTCGCACGCAATTGCCGCCAAGCTGCCCCATGACACGATCCTGGTGGCGCGTAGCATGGGACCGGCCGACCTATTGGATTACGACCGCTCGCGCCTGCGGGGGCTCATCATCGAGGAAACCGGCGGGCAAAGCCACGTGGCCATTGTCGCCAAGGCGCTCGGCATCGCCGCCATCGGCAACGCGCGCGGCGTCATGGAGCGCATCGACCAGGGCGATCCCGTCATTGTTGATGCCAACACGGGTGAAGTGCACATCCGTCCGCCCGGCAATGTCATTGGCGCTTATGCCGATAAGGCCCGCTTTCAAGCGCGACGGCATCGCAAATACCGGGCGCTGCGCGACAAGCCGGCCGTAACCAAGGATGGCAAACGCGTCGGGCTCTACATCAACGCCGGTTTGCTGGTGGACATGCCGCACCTGGCCGAGTCGGGCGCCGACGGCGTCGGCCTGTTCCGCACCGAGTTGCAGTTCATGATTTCGGCGACCTTGCCGCGTCTCGAGCAGCAGACGCAGATGTATCGCGCGATCTCGACGGAGGCTCAGGGCAAGCCCGTCGTGTTTCGCACCTTGGATGTGGGTGGCGACAAGGTTCTACCCTATCTGCGCCAGGCCGCGGAGGAAAACCCCGCGCTCGGCTGGCGGGCCATCCGTCTGTCGCTCGATCGACCCGGGCTTCTGCGCACGCAAGTGCGCGCCTTGCTTAGGGCAACCGCCGGCGCCGAGCTGCGCCTGCTGCTGCCGATGGTGACGGCGGTCGGTGAAATCGGCATGGCGCGTGCCCTGATCGATCGGGAACTCGAGCTGCTACGCCGGCGCGCTTCGCCGCTGCCCACGCAGGTGATGCTGGGCGTCATGATCGAAGTGCCCGCGCTGCTGTTCGAACTGGACGCCCTGCTGCCGCGCGTCGATTTTGTCTCGGTCGGGAGCAACGATCTGCTGCAGTACTTTTTTGCCGCCGATCGCAACAATGCGCGCGTGGCGGGTAGATACGATCCCTTGTCCTCGGCACCCTTGCGGGCACTGCGCGCCATCGCCGAGGCCGCCCGGCGCCATGCCAAGCCGCTTTCTTTGTGTGGAGAAATGGCGGGCCGACCCCTGGAAGCGATGGCCTTGCTCGGGCTCGGCTATCGCGCCATCTCGATGGCGCCCGTCTCGATCGGGCCCATCAAGTCGATGATCATGAGCCTCGATGTCTCCTTGCTGCAGCCGTGGCTATCGCGGCTCATCGAGGCCGGGGAGGGTAATCTGCGGGCCCAGCTCAAGCGCTTCGCGGAGGAGCACGCTGTGGAAATCTAGGCCATGTACCTGCCGTAATCTTCTCCTCTTTGACAAATCGGCAACTTTCCCCAAAAGATTGCCGACCAAGTCGGGGTGGTGACGCGTATGAAGAACGGCTTCGTTGGTGAGCGCGATGTCCGCCCGGCGGGGTCCACGTTCCCGCCGTCCGACGCGAGCGGCGAATTGGCCGCGGGTCGCGATGAACAGATCGGCAAGATCTTTCGCAACATGCGCACGGCGCTGAAGGTGCCGCGCGATGCGCTCGCCCGGCGACTGGCCACCAGCCCAGCGGTGATCGACAGCTTCGAGGCCGGCGCCATCACAGCCCTGCCGCACTGGAAGGAAACCGAGCGGATTGTGCGCAGCTACTGCGATCTGCTTCGCTTTGACCCCGAACCCGTGCTATGGCGCTTGCGCAGCCAGTTGCAGCTCGCGGCCAACTACGCGCGGGCCGCGCCGCAGTCGCCGCCCCAACTGCGTACGGGCGCGCCGCGTTCAGGATCGAGGGGCGAGCATTCCTCGGCCCAGCCGCCTGCCTCCCGACCGGGGCGGCGGCGGCGCCGGGCCCGAACGCTTTTTGTGCTCAGCACGCCGATTGTGTTTGCTGCTGGACTCGTTTACTTGGGGCAGTCGGCATCAAGGCCCGTTTACCAAGCCATCGCGTTGCTGCCGATGCCGATCGCGGGACCGGTGCGGACCGGCCTTGACTATCTGGTGGGCTTGACCATGCCCAGCCGCGATGGCCTGACCTGGATCGAAGTGAGTGATCCGCGCTCGCGCAAGGCCGACAAGCTGCCCTTGCGCGTGCAGTAGCGCTCCGTTCTGGGGGTACCCGCTCGCCCGTGCGGGCGAGTGGTCTGCGTTTCACCTTGTCGATTGTTGTCGAGTCCAACGCGCATGACCGCCATACCCACCGAGAAGCTCGACAAGCTGGTTGAGCGTTGGCAAGCGATTCAAGGGGAGCTCGCCCGGGGCGCCAACCAGCCGGCATACGTGGCGCTGGCAAAGGAGTTTTCCGAGCTCAATCCCGTCGTGCAGACCATTGCCGAGTTGCGCAAGCTTCAAGGCCAGCGGGATGAGCTCGCCGAACTCTTGGCCGATCCGGCGGCAGACGCAGAGCTCGCCACAATCGCGCGCGACGAACTTGCCATGCTGCAACCGCGTCTCGATGAACTCGAACAGGCATTGCGCGTGCAACTGCTGCCGAAGGACGCCGCCGATGCCAGGAGCGCCATCCTGGAGGTACGCGCCGGCACGGGCGGCGATGAGGCGGCCCTGTTCGCCGCCGACCTCTTCCGGATGTACGCGCGCTATGCCGAACAGCGGGGTTGGAAGGTCGAGATCATCAGCCTGTCGGAGAACGATCTTGGGGGCTACAAGGAGGTGGTCGCCTCCATTGTGGGCAAGGACGTCTTCGCCCGCTTGAAATACGAATCGGGTGTGCACAGGGTGCAGCGCGTGCCGCTTACGGAGGCGAGCGGCCGCATCCACACCTCGGCTGCCACCGTGGCAATTATGCCAGAAGCCGAAGAGATCGACCTCGAGATCAGGCCGGAAGATATTCGCATCGACACCATGCGCGCAGGCGGCGCCGGTGGGCAGCATGTGAACAAGACCGATTCGGCCGTGCGCATCACGCATCTGCCGAGCGGTCTTGTGGTGGTGTCCGCCGAGAAGTCGCAGCACCAGAACCGACGACTGGCCATGCAGGTCCTGCGCTCGCGGCTATTCGAACAGGAACGCCAAAAGGCCGCCGACGCGCGTGCGGCGCAGCGCAAGGATCAAGTCGGATCCGGTGACCGTTCCCAGCGCATCCGCACCTACAATTTTCCGCAAGGACGCGTCACCGACCATCGCATCGGCTTGACGCTGCACAAACTCGAGCAGGTGCTCGAGGGAACGGCTCTCGATGAACTGATCGATGCCTTGGTGACCGATCAGCAGGCGACACAGCTGGCAGCGATAAACGAAGATGCCAGGACTTGACCAACCCCTGCCGGCCTTGACCATCGGCGCGGCGCGGCGCTGGGGCCTGACCACCTTGTCGGCGGCCGGCATCGACAGCGCCGGCCTCGATGCTCGCCGGCTCTTGGCGGCGGCGCTCGACCTGCCGGAGGCGCAAATTCTGGCGCGGCCAGAGTGTCACCTGCCGGCTGAGCGCGCGCAGGTGTTTGCCGCCTACATTGAGCGCCGGCGGAGCCGCGAGCCTGTGTCGCGCATCCTCGGTCAGCGCGAGTTCTATGGCCGAAGCTTTGCCGTTTCGCCCGCGACCCTCGACCCGCGGCCCGAAAGCGAGACGCTGATCGAGACGGTCCTGGCGATCGTGCAGGGGGAAGGCTGGTCATCCCGGCCCCTGCGCATCCTCGATGTCGGCACCGGCACGGGATGCCTCATTCTCACGCTTTTGAGCGAGCTGCCGCGGGCAACAGGCATCGGCACCGACATCAGCGACGCCGCGCTTGGCGTGGCGCGCAACAATGCCGCAGCCTTGGGCCTCGCCCATCGCGTGGGCTGGTGTGCCACCGACCTGCTTGAAAACATCGAGGAGCAATTCCATATCTTGGTGTCGAATCCGCCCTATCTGAGCGCCGCTGAGCTTGGCGCTGTCGAACCTGAGGTGAGCCGGTTCGATCCCCGTGTGGCCCTCGACGGCGGTGTAGACGGCCTTGAGATCTTCCGCAGGCTTAGCAAAGGGATGGGCAGGGTGGTACGCAGCGGCTGGGTCGTGCTCGAGGTCGGCCATGAGCAGGCCGACCGCGTCGCCGCGATCATGCAGCCCGCCGCAGGCGGCCCCGGCGAGCTGCGGATCACGCGGGATGTCTCCGGCCGGCGACGCTGTGTTGCAGTGAGAACACGGAATTGAGCATACGCCCACAAACCCCTTGGAATCCGGCGTTGGTCGCGCTAGGCTGGGCATTAGTGGAATCGTTCTCGTATACGGCTGTTCCTCCTGCTTGCGTGGAGGATGTTGGATGCGAGGATCGACGCGAGGCAGGTTGATTTGCTCGCAACAGGGCGACCTATCGTCAGCACCACTTACCGTCCATAGAGAAGCACTGATGGCATAATTGCCGGGTAGGGACGCTCTCCCCCA
>Ga0075424_100000252_pt1 | contig 38638 bp, 34 predicted proteins | sample SoiMethybrSBSTD3_FD_75301 | JGI IMG/M metagenome (GOLD analysis project Ga0075424, IMG submission 75301) | Bulk soil microbial communities from a Populus tree surrounding site in Tennessee, USA - Soil MetaG P. TD hybrid SBSTD3 | ecosystem: Environmental > Terrestrial > Soil > Tree plantation...
GGTCTCTTTTCTGTGGCACTGGTCCGTGGGGTTTCCCCCCCTGGGCGTTACCCAGCACCCTGCCCTGCGGAGCCCGGACTTTCCTCCCGCCGCGTCACCGCGGCCGGCGATCGCCCAGCCTTCTCTGGCGCTCCAACAGTATAGCCGACCGCTCGGGCGCGCCGTCAGGCGGTGATCGCTGCGCGCGCGAGCGCGTCGACCCTGTTGTTCATGACGTCGTCAGCGTGGCCCGCTACCTTGTGCCAGACCACGTCGTGGCGCCGCATCTCGGCGAGGATGCGTTCCCACAGGTCGCGGTTGGCGACGGGCTTCTTCTGGCTGTTCTGCCAGCCGTTCTTTTCCCAGCGTTCCCACCAGCGCTCGAGGAAGCCGTTGACGATGTAGGCGCTGTCCGAATGGATGTGGACCCGGCGCCCGGCGGGTACCGCGGCGAGGCCCTCGGCGACGGCCTGGAGCTCCATGCGCTGGTTCGTGGTGTGCGGTGCGCGTCCCGAGACCACGCGCTCCACGGCGCCGTCGGTGATGATCGCGGCCCAGCCGCCGGGACCAGGATTGCCCGAGCACGCGCCGTCGGTGTACACGACTACGTCCGAATGGGCGCCCGGAGGTGGGGCGCCCGAGGGTCGAGCCGTCAGGCGGGGTCCTGCCAGTAGAGGTAGCGGCCGCAGTTTTCGCAGAGCATCGGCGCTTGCGCCGCCTTCAACTCCTGGATCGCCTGGGGCCGGATCGACACTCGACAGCCGCTGCACACCGCGGACGAGGTCACGCTCGCCACGGCGACGCCGCCGCGCGCCTTGAGGATCTTCTCGTAGTCCGCCAGCAAGGGCCGGGGCAGAGTCTGGGCGCGCGCGATGCGATCGGCGCGGACGCCGGCGAGCTCGGCCTCGACGGCGCCGAGCTTCTTGCGCACGACGGCCTCATCCTGGCGCGCCTGATCCTCGCGCGCCTTCAGGCGCGATTCGGCGTCTCGGCCCTCGACGCCCAGGCGCTCCTGAAGCTCCATCAAGCCGAGGATCTCCTCCTCGCCGCGCGCCTTCTCCTGCTTGATGGCTTCGATCTCGGAGAGCACGGCGGAGTACTCGGTGTTGTTCTTGACTTCCCAGAGGCGGCCCTCGGCCTTCGTTCGCTTGGCCGTGACGACTTCGAGATCCTTCTCCTTGGTCCGGAGATCCTTGCGGGTCGTGTCGGCCTTCTGCTTGACGGTGTCGAGGGTCTTCTGGGCTTCGGCGAGGGAGGCGTGGATGGCTTCGATCTGCTTGGGGAGACGGGCGGCCTCGGCTTCGAGTGCGGCTAGCCGCGTATCGAAGCCTTGTAAGTCGATCAGGGTCAGGAGCTGAGCGTCCACGCTTTCCTTGATTGTATCCGATCACGAGGACCAATGGGCCCACCTGGACTCGAACCAAGACCTAACCGGTTATGAGCCGGCTGCTCTGCCATTGAGCTATGGGCCCGCACGGTCATCGTGTCCGACACTCGGTCCCGATCACGACTCGAGGAAGCTCCGAAGCTTCTTGGAGCGCGAGGGATGACGGAGCTTGCGCAGGGCCTTGGCTTCTATCTGTCTGATGCGCTCCCGCGTGACGGCGAAGTCCTGGCCGACTTCCTCGAGCGTGTGCTCGCAGCCGTCGGAGAGGCCGAAGCGCAGACGCAGCACCTTCTCCTCGCGCGGCGTGAGCGTGTTGAGCACCTTGTTGGTCTGCTCGCGCAGCGAGAGGCCGATGATCGATTCCACCGGCGAGACCACCTGCTTGTCCTCGATGAAGTCTCCCAGATGACTGTCCTCTTCCTCGCCGATCGGCGTCTCGAGCGAGATCGGCTCCTGGGCGATCTTCAGGACCTTTCGTACTTTGTCGACCGGCACCTCCATCTTGGTGGCGATCTCTTCCGGGGTCGGCTCGCGGCCGAGCTCCTGGACGAGCTGGCGGGAGGTCCGGATGAGCTTGTTGATGGTCTCGATCATGTGCACGGGGATGCGGATCGTGCGCGCCTGGTCGGCGATCGCGCGGGTGATCGCCTGGCGGATCCACCAGGTCGCGTACGTCGAGAACTTGTAGCCGCGGCGGTACTCGAACTTGTCGACGGCCTTCATCAGCCCAATATTGCCTTCCTGGATCAAGTCCAAGAATTGAAGACCTCGATTGGTGTATTTTTTCGCGATCGAGATGACCAGTCGCAGGTTGGCCTCGACCATCTCCTTCTTGGCCTGCGCCGCCTTGACCTGGCCGGCCTTGATGATGGTCATCACGCGCTTGATCTCGTCGGCCTTGGCGTTGGCGCGTCCCTCGGCGACCTTGATCTCCTGCTGAGCGACCCAGACTTGCTGCTGCTTGGGCGAAGGGAACTTCTTGGCGGCCTTCAGGTGAAGATCGCCAACGCCGCTCGGGGCGGTCGCGGCGCCGCCGTTGGTCGCCGGATCGCGGAACGACACGTAGATGAGGTTCTGAACCTCGTCGGTCGACGGCCGCCGGCCGTTGGTCCAGAGGCGGATCACGCGCTCGGCGCGCTCGATGTCGTCGAGCAGGTCGCGCAGGCGCTGCACGAGGCCGCGCCGGCCGAGCTCCGAATCCTCACGGTCGATGATCTGGTTGCCGATGTTGAGCGCGCGGAGCTTCTCGAGCACGCGCGTCTGGCGCTGCTGGGCCTGCGCCTCGAGACGCTTCCACGCCGGCTCCTTGGCGCCCTTCTTCGGCTTGCGCCGGCTCGACGACTTCAGGCGCACCTTGCGCGCCTGGTCCACGAGCTTGTCGCGCTCGCGTAGCAGGCGGTCGACCATCGCGAACGCCGCGACGACGACGCGCGTGAGCTCGGCTTCCTTCTCTTCCGTGAACTCTTCCTCGTTGACGTCGACGACCTCCTTGACCGAAATGTCGTGACGGCGCAGCTGCTCACGCAGCTCGCGGAAGCGCTCGACGGCGAGGTTGGTGCTGAGAATGGCGGAGGTGACCTGGTTCTTGCCTTCTTCGATGCGCTTGGCGAGCGCGATCTCGCCTTCGCGCGTGAGGAGCGCGACGCGTCCCATCTCGCGCAGGTAGAGCCGGACCGGATCCTCGGTGCGCCCGACCGGACCCGGCGTGAGGTCGATCGGCTCGGGCGGCCCATCGTCGTCGTTTTCCTCGGGCTCCGGCTGCGCCTTCCGCTCGCGCACCTCGGAGGGCAACCGGCCGGCCTTGGCCGAGTCGACGACCTCGATGTCCATGGCGCCGAACATCATCATGATGTCATCGAGCTGGTCGAGGGAGACGAGGTCAGAAGGGAGGGCGTCATTGACCTCGTCGTAGGTGAGGAAGCCTTTTTGCTTCCCCATCGAGATGAGCCGGTCGAGCTCCTCCAGCCTTGGCTCTTCGCTCATTCGTCTGAGCTCCTTGGGGACGTCGACGTCCCGTGTTCTAACGACTGGGCGACTCCACCCGTGATCTCGTACACGACGGCGCTCTCCTTGTGCAGCGTCATGAGCTCCGCCTGCATCGGTGCCGCGACTCCGGTCTTTGCCTGAGCCTCGGCGATCGCCTGGCTGACCTCCCGGGCCCGCCGCAGCCGCTGGCTGCGCTCGAGCCGTCGCTGGAACTGTCCGATGCTAACCCGAGCGTCAATACTTTCGCGATCTTCGATGAGCAGCGAGGACAGCACCGACCGGGCTTCGTCGGTTGCCAGGTCGGTCATCAAGCTCTCAGCCGTAGCGTCGGGCCGCCGCTTGAGGGCGTCCACGATCGCTCGGAGCGAGGGATGGGCGAGCTCCTCGGCCTCGCCGAGCGGGCCCAGAAGCGCGCCGCGCGCCTCCTCGGAAAACAGAAGAAGCGCGACCAGGTCGCGCTCCACCGGCGGTATCGAGGTTGGCGTGCTCGGCGGCGACGCTACCGGCGGTGTCCTCAGCGAGGACTGAAGCCGCTGGGCCTCGATCCAGAGCTGGGTGGGATCCGCGCCGAGCTTCGCGGCGGCCTCGCGCGAGAGCGCGGCGGCCTCGTCGCCGTCGGCGACCTTTGCCAGCAGCATGGCGACCCTCGCGAAAGCGGTGGTGCGGGCCCGGGCGCCGGTCGCGCCGTCTGGATCGACGAGCGCCCGGTCGAGCGCGTAGGCCAGGATGCTCCGGGCCGCGGTGATTCGCTCGGCGAAGGCCTCGCGGCCGACCTCGCGCAAGAAGGTATCCGGATCGTGGCCGGCCGGAAGCAGGGCGACCTTCACCCGGAGCGTCCCGGCGCCCTCGAACGCGCCCGCGCGGTTGACCGCCCAGGCCATGCCGCGCCCGGTCGGCTCCAGGAGCTCCTCGGCTCGGGCGGCGGCCTTCTGACCGGCCGCGTCGGCATCGAAGAAGGTGACGACCTCGTCGCAGTAGCGACGGAGCAGCGACAGCTGCGCCGGGGTGAAGGCCGTGCCGAGCGCGGCCACCGTGCCCGTGAATCCGTGCTGGTGGGCCATGATGCAGTCGACATAGCCCTCGACCAGCAGCGCGCGGTTCTGGGACTGGATCGTCGGGCGAGCGACGTCGGCTGCGTACAGGAGATTGCCCTTGGTATAGAGCGGCGTCTCCGGCGAATTCAGATATTTCGGCTGCTCGTCGCCGAATCCGCGGCCGCCGAAGGCAACGACCCGGCCTTGCAGATCGCGGATCGGGAACAGCAGGCGGCCGCGGAATCGGTCGTAGGCCCCGGCGCGACTCTCGCGCGCGACGACCAGCCCGGTCGCGATCAACGCCTCTTCCAGCACCTTCTCGCCCTTCATGAACGTCAGCAGCGATTCCCAGCCTTCGGGGGCGTAGCCCAGGCCGAAGTGACGGGCGATGCCCGCGTCGATCCCGCGCTTGTCCAGATAGGCTCGCGCCCGCTCACCGGCCGGCTTCCAGAGCGTGTCGACGTAGAAGCGCCCGGCGAGATCCATCACCCGCAGGAGCTCCTCGCGGCCCGAGTCGCCGCTCGTGGCGCCGCGCTCGTCGGGCAGCGCCACCCCCGCGCTCTTGGCGAGGGAGCGGACGGCTTCCGGAAACGAGAGGCGATCCTGCCGCATGACGAAGCCGAAGGCGTCGCCGCCGACCCCGCACCCGAAGCAATGAAAGATGCCCTTCTGGGGATTGACGGTGAATGAAGGTGTCTTCTCCGCGTGGAAGGGGCACAGCCCTTTCCAGTGCGATCCGGCCTTGCGAAGGTTCACGAACCGGCTGACGAGATCGACGATGTCGACGGCGGCGCGGATGTCGTCGAGCAGCGTCTGGGAATACTGCATCAGCCGACCTTCAACGCGGCCACCGTCGCGCCCGAGCCGCCCTCGGAGGGCTCGCCGTCGCGGAACGACTCCACCAGCGGATGGCCCGCGAGGAGATCGCGGACGGTCTTGCGCAGGGCGCCGCTGCCCTTACCATGGACCAATCGTACGCTCGCCAGGCCCGCAAGGAAGGCATCGTCGAGATATTTCTCGACCCGGTCCCGCGCCTCGTCGGTCGTCTGCCCGAGCAGCAGGATCTCTCCCGCGACCGAGCGGTGGGAGGTCTGGACCGAGCCGGCCGCGCGAAATCCGCTCCTCGACGCGCCTCTGCCGGCCTCGTCGCGGCCGGTTGCGGCCACGCCGGCGGCGACGGGACGGAGCGCCTGAACCGGGACGCGCACCGTGACCGAGCCGGATCGCACGGTCGCCGAGCTTCCCGCGATTTCCACCAGCTCGCCGCGGACGCCGAGGTGCTCGGCCGCGACGGTCGCTCCGGGAGCCAGGGCCTCCGGGCGCTCGGCGGGGGCTTCCGGCGCGCTCGCCTCGATGCGCCCAGCGACCTCCCGGACGCGGCGCCGGCTCTCGTCGAGGGAGCGGCGCGACCGGTCCGTGCGCTTGAGCTTGTCCCATTCGGAGGTGAGCGCACGGCGGATCTCGCCGACCAGGGTCGTCGCCTCCGCGCGGGCCCGCGCGAGGATCGCCTGGGCTCGGCTTTCCGCGCCCGTTGCCGTCTGGCGCGCCTTCGCCAGCTGGGCCGCGGCCTCCGCGCGCATGCGCTCGATCTCGCGGGCGCGCTCGGCCTCGGTGCGCGCGTTGGCGTCGAGCGTCGCCAGAAGGTCGGCCAGGCGGGCCGCGTGCTCGGAGCGATGCGCGTTCGCTCTGGCGATGAGCTCGGCGCCGAGGCCCAGCCGGGCGGCGATCGTCAGCGCGTAGCTCTGTCCCGGCTGGTCGTAGCGAAGACGGAAGGTCGGCGCCAGGGTCGCGGTGTCGAACTCGACCGAGGCGTTGCGCGCGCGCGGGTGCGTCGAGGCGAACGCCTTGAGGGGCTCGAGGTGCGTCGTGGCGATCACGAGGGCGCCGCGCTCGGCCAGCTCCTCGAGGATCGCTTGCGCGAGGGCCGCGCCCTCGTCAGGATCGGTACCGGCGCCGAGCTCGTCGAGCAGCACCAGCGAGCGCTCGTCGGCCGCCTCGAGAATCTCGCGCGCCTGCTTCACGAACGCCGAGAACGTCGAAAGGTTCTCGGCCACGGACTGGTCGTCGCCGATGATCGCGAAGACGTCGTCGAACACCGGGAGGCGCGACCCCTCGTCGGCCGGTACATGGCAGCCGACCTGCGCCATCAGTGCGTGGACCGCGAGCGTCTTGAGGGCGATCGTCTTGCCGCCCGCGTTCGGGCCGGTGATCACGAGCAGCGGGCGCTCGGGTCCGAGCTCGATGTCCATCGGGACGACCGTGCGACTCGGATCCTTCCAGCTCTGGGCGAGCAGCAAGGGATGGCGCGCGGCGCGAAGCTCGACGGTCCGGAGGGCGTCGATCACGGGCGCCGTGGCGCCCATGCGCTCGGCGGCCTGGGCGCGCGCGAAGACCCAATCGAGCTCGCCGACCGCCGCGACGAAGCCGTCGAGATCGTCGAGCCGGGCGCGGACGCCGGCCGTCAGCTCGGCCAGGATCCGTGCAGTCTCGTGCTCCTCTTCGCGGGTGGCCTGCACCAGATCGTTGTTGGCGTCGACGACGTGCTCGGGCTCGATGAAGAGCGTCTGACCACTCTGCGAGCGATCGTGGACGATCCCGCGGACTCGACCCCGCGCCTCGGACCGTACGGGTAACACGTAGCGCCCGTGCCGCAGGGTGACGTAGCGGTCGGAGAAGAGGCGATCGGCGTCGCCGCCCTGAAACGCACGCTCGAGCTCGACGGCCAGCTGGCGGCGGCGCTCGCGGATCTCGCGGCGCAGCCGCTTGAGGGTCGGGCTCGCGTCGTCGGTCACGGCGCCGCTCGCATCGAGGGCGTGGCGCAGCCGATCGGCCAGCTCGGCGAAGCGCGGTAGACCGTCGGTCACCGTTGTGACCGAAGGGCTCGCCTCGCGGACGCCTCTGCCGTAGGCGCGCAGCTTGGGGCTCGCGTCGAGGACGGGCACGAGCTGGATCAGCTCGGCGCCGTCCAGCACGCTACCCTCGGCGCGACAGCGCGCCAGGATCGGGCGGATGTCGGGAAGAGCTTCCAGCGGGAGTGTTCCTGAAGTCGCGAGGCCCAGACGGGCTTGGCGCGTCATCTCGATCGCTGCCTGGACTTCGGAGGCGTCGGTGAGCGGCTCCGCGGCCGTCGCCCGATCACGCCCCATCTCGGTTAAAGCTTCACGAGCGAGGAGCGCCCGCACCGCGTTCCACTCGGTGCCGGGCTCCCAGATTCGGCCTGCCTCCAACCTTCGCCTCACTCGCTCCCGACCCGGGTCCCGGGAGTGCCGGCGTCCATCAAGAGATGTCCCGGCTAATCGGACATCCGTTCGCGCCGCTTGGCCTTCTTGCGGGCGGCGAGGGCTTTGCGCTTGCGCCGAACGCTGGGCTTTTCGTAGTGCTGACGCTTCTTGAATTCCGAGAGGAGCCCGGCCTTTTCACACTGCTTCTTGAAGCGCTTGAGCGCGCTTTCGAAAGACTCGTCGGGCTCGACGATGACCTTGGTCACACGGCTCCCCCCTCAGGACGGCGATATCACTGGATAAACAATAACTATATACCACGCGACCCACCCTCGGGCAATCAAGGGTCCCGGCTGATAGACTGGCGCCTTGGTCACGCCCGCCGCGCTGCCGCTCTATACCGTCGTGCCCTTCGTCGCCATGCTCCTGGCGATTGCCATCCTCCCGCTCTGGATCCCACACTGGTGGGAATCGAACCGGAACAAGCTCGTCGTTTCGGCGGCGCTGGGCCTGCCGATCCTGGCCCTCTATGCCGCCCGCCGCCCCGGCGCGCTCATATCGATGGCCGAGGAGTACGTGTCGTTCATCCTGCTGCTGGCCGGCCTCTTCGTGATCTCCGGCGGCGTCTCGCTGCGGGGCGATCTCCTCGCGACGCCCGCCACGAACACGGGCTTCCTTGCGCTGGGATCGGTACTGGCCTCGTTCGTTGGCACCACCGGGGCGTCGATGCTCCTGATTCGACCGCTGCTGCAGACCAACCGCGAGCGTACGCACCTCCGGCACACGGTCGTGTTCTTCATCTTCCTCGTGTCCAACATCGGCGGGATGCTGACTCCGCTCGGCGATCCGCCGCTGTTTCTCGGCTACCTGCAGGGTGTGCCGTTCACGTGGACCTTCGGGCTCTGGGCCCATTGGGGGCTGCAGGTGGCGGTGCTTCTGGCGCTGTACTTCGTCTGGGACACGCGGCAATACAGGCGAGAACCAGTCGCGGCGCTCCAGCGTGATCGCTCGCGGATCGCGCCGCTCCGTTTGGAAGGCGCACCGAACTTCATTGTGCTCGGCGTCGTGATCCTCGCGGTCGCATTGCTGCGCGCGCCCTGGCGCGAAGCGGTGATCGTGGCCGCGGGCGCCATCTCACTGTGGCGAACGCCGCGCGCGATCCGGCGCGCCAACGGCTTCACCGCGTATCCCATCGTGGAAGTCGCGGTGCTGTTCGCCGGGATCTTTCTCACGATGATTCCGGCCCTCGAGATCTTGCGGCTGCGCGGCGGAGAGCTCGGCGTGCGCGAGCCCTGGCAGTTCTTCTGGGCGACGGGGCTCCTCTCGTCGTTCCTCGACAACGCGCCGACCTATGTGACCTTCCTGGCGCTCGGGCAGGGGCTCGGCCTGGCGCGGGAGGTCGTGGACGTCCCGCACTCGATCCTGGCGGCCATCAGCGTCGGGGCCGTGTCCATGGGGGCCAACAGCTATATCGGTAACGCGCCGAACTTCATGGTGAAGGCGATCGCCGAGGAGCAGGGCGTGAAGATGCCGACCTTCTTCGGCTACATGGGTTACAGCGGCGCGATCCTCCTGCCGCTCTTCGTAATCGTCACGCTCGTGTTCTTCCGTCCCGGCAGCTAGCCGAGGAGCGCGAGGACCTTGTCGACCGCCTCGGCGACTGCGGCGTCGACGGCGGGCAGCTCGTCGGGCTCGAACGTAGTCAGCACGTGGTCGGGGACGTCACCTTTGTGTTCGGGGCGTCCCACACCCACCTTGACGCGCTTGATCTCCCCTGTTCCGAGCGCGTCGATCACGGAGCGGACGCCGTTGTGGCCGCCGTGGCTGCCCTTCATGCGCAGGCGTACCGTCCCGAGCGGCAGGTCGATGTCGTCGTAGACCAGGATCAAGTCTTGCGGACCGGCCTCCGCGCGGCGTAACGCCTTCGCGACGATCGGTCCGCTCTCGTTCATGAACGACAGAGGCTTGACGAGCCGGACTTCCTCGCCTCGCCAGCGGCCGCGGGCCACGATGGTGGCGCCGTCGCGCTTCCAGGCCCCGCGAACCGTCTTGGCGAGGACGTCGAGAACGCGCTGGCCCACGTTGTGGCGGGTGTCCTGATACTCCGGACCCGGGTTCCCCAGCCCCACGACCACTCGGCCGGAGCCCCGACCCTCCGCGTGGGCCACGCGCCTCTCGCTCGGCTACTTGTCCTTCTCGGACTTCTCCGCGCGCGCGGGCCGCGCCGGCTTCTTGGCGTCGTCGGCCGCCGCTTCCTCGCCTTCCTTCGGCTTGCGCTCGGTGAGCACTTCCGGCTCGGTGACCGCCGTCGCAGCGGGCGCCGCCGTCGGCGCCACTTCCTCCGCCATCGGCGGAGCCACGGTCGCGACCGCCTGACCGGGATCGTTCGCGATCTTCACGCCTTCGGGCGCGCGAAGCTCGGCCACCGTGAGCACGTCGCCGATCATCAGCGCGCTGACGTCCGCGTCGATGCGCTCGGGGATCGCGGTCGGCAGGCACGACACGGTGAGCTCGTGGAGCACGAGGTTCAAGATGCCCTTCTGCTCCTTCACCCCCGCGGCCTCGCCGACGGCGCGCACGGCCACCTGCACAGTGATCGCGCGGTCGGCGGCGACCTCCTGCAGGTCGACGTGCAGCAGATCCTCGGTAACGGGATCGAACTGCAGGTCGCGAATGATCGCCATCCGCGTGCCGTTGCCGCGGTCGCCGTCGAAGCGGAGCGTGAGCAGCTGAGTCGTACCCTCGTGGCCGTGGATCATCCGGAGCACGGCCTTCGGATCCACCGTGACCGACTCGGCTTTCTTGCCGTCGTAGAGCACGCCGGGAACCGCACCCGCCTTGCGCAGGCGCTTGACGAACGCCTTGCCGCTCCCGTCGCGCCGCTTGATCGTCAGCTCTTGCATCGTGGCCATGACTGAAGCTCCTTGAACGTCGAGTTACGCGAACAATGTGGAGACGGATTCCTCGTCGTGGATGCGCCGGATCGCTTCACCCAGGAGCGGCGCGACCGACAGCACCGTGATGCGCGCCGCAGCGCGCTTGGTATCGGGCAGGGGAACCGAGTTCGTGACCACGACCTCTTCGATCGGCGAGGCGGCGATGCGATCGATCGCCGGTCCGGAGAGCACCGCGTGGACCCCGCACGCCATGATGCGCCGCGCGCCCTCGCGCTCGAGCGCCGTGACGGCCTGCGTGAGCGTGCCGGCGGTGTCGATGATGTCGTCGATGACGACCGCGTCGCGGCCCTTCACGTCACCGATGAGGTGCATGGCGACTGCCGAGTTCGGGCCTTCGCGGCGCTTGTCGATGATGGCCAGGCCGGCGTCGAACCGCTTCGCGAGCGCGCGGGCGCGCTCCACACCGCCCGCGTCGGGGGCGACGATGACCGGATCGCGCAGGTCCTTCTTGCGCAGGTAATCGATCATCACGACCGGGCCGGCGAACAGATGGTCGACCGGCACGCTGAAGAATCCCTGGATCTGGCCGGCGTGCAGGTCGAGCGCGAGCACCCGGTGGATCCCCGCCGTCTCGAGGAGATCGGCGACCAGACGCGCCGAGATCGGCACGCGTGACTGCACTTTCCGGTCCTGCCGCGCGTAGCCGTAGTAGGGGAGGACCGCGGTGATCCGGCGTGCCGACGCGCGCTTCATCGCGTCGACCATGATCAGGAGCTCCATCAGCGTGTCGTTCACCGGCGGACACGTCGGCTGGATCACGAACACGTCGGCGCCGCGCACGTTCTCGTCGACTTGGACGTAGACCTCGCCGTCCGAGAAGCGTGTGACCTCGGCGTCGGCCATCGGGACGTGGAGGTATTGCGCGATCTCCTCGGCGAGCGGGCGGTTCGCGTTGCCGGTCAGGAGCTTCAGCTCATACGCCATCGTGCCCTCGTTCTAGCGTGTGGTTGGGGCGGGAGGATTCGAACCTCCGAATACGGGATCCAAAGTCCCGCGCCTTAGCCGCTTGGCCACGCCCCAGCGTGTTCTCTTCATGGCCTCAGCGCATGCGGATCGCGGGGCCGCGCAGCGTGCGGACCGCCCAGCATCCCCAGCGCCCGCGCGCCACCCGGGTCCGGATCTGTCGCGCGTGATCGTACGAGCGCGCGACGCCGAACACCGTGAGCCCGCTTCCCGACATCGCCGCCCCCAGCGCCCCCGCGGCCAGGAGCGCCGCCTCCATGTGCTCTACCTCACGGTACCGCGCGCTCGCGACCCGTTCCAGCGTGTTGCCGAGACTGGCCGCCACGCGGCCGGGCTGGCGGCTCCGCAAGGCTGCCACCATCCCCCGCGCTCGGGCACCGTCAGAATACATCGCCGCGGCAACGCCTCCGTAGATCTCCGCCGTGCTCGCCGCCACCCGCGGATTCACGAGCACGAGCGAGAGCGCCGAGCACGTCAGAGGCTCGAGCCGCTCGCCCCGTCCGGTGGCCAGTGCCGCGCCGCCGTAGAGAAAGAACGGCACGTCCATGCCGAGCTTCACCGCCACTTCGGCGAGTCGCGCCTTTGCCCATCCAAGTAGCCACAGCCGGTTCAGGCCTACCAGCACCGCGGCGGCGTCGGTGGATCCGCCGCCCAGACCCGCCGCGACGGGGATCCGCTTGTCGAGCGTGATCCGCGCCCCGCGACTCACCCCGGCCGCCTCGCGCAGGGTCAGCGCCGCCTTGAGCGCGAGATTGGTTCCGTCCGTCGGAACGTCTGACGCGGTGGTCCGGAGCTCCAGGACGTCCGAATCCTCCAGGATCAGCCGGTCGGACAAATCCACGGCCTGCATGACCGTGGCGATCTCGTGGTAGCCGTCGTCCCGCCGGCCAAGCACCTCGAGCGCGAGGTTGATCTTGCACGCCGCGCTGAGCACGATGCGACGGGACTTCCCCGCCCGCTTCGACAAGACATCGCACCATAGCACGGGCCCGGGGGGCTTTCAACGGATGGGCTGTGTTTTCGCCCCTTTCGGGATCGTCAGGACGAAGCGACCGTCCTCGATTTCCTCGCCTTCGACCAGGTTGCGGTAGGTGACCGAGCCGGTCAGGTAGGACATGGCTGCATCGAGGTCGAACCCCGCGAGCGCCCCGGAGCCGTCCCGCCGGTATTTGATGAGCGCGTTGAACTTGTTGCCGAAGATCTGACGCTGCTGGATCACGCCAGTCGTGAGATCGAGCCAGACGCGCTGCCGCCCGCCCGCGCCGTCCAGCAGGTTCAGCGACGGACCCACGTCGTCGGGTGCGAGCACTTCCGCGCTCCGGAGGTCGCGGGGCCCGGCGAACCGGCCGGCGAGCACGGACACGAGATCGTCAGGCTCCAAGGGCAGGCGCAGCACGCTCGAGATCGTTTCGGCGTCGGCGGGCCCGACGTGGGCCTCGTTCTTCAGCGCATTGTAGGCCGTGACCTGACCGTCGTGGACCGTGAGGACCATGAGCGGCGGACCGAACGGCGAGAGCGCCTCGAGCCGGACCGAGCTCGGCGCGCGCATGAGCAGGACGCCCTGCACCCGCTGGCGATCGCTCCCTCTCTTGAACGAGACGTCGGCCAGCGCGCGCATGCTGGTGAACTCGCCGTAGCGCTCGGCGAGCAGGACGAGGGCGCGGCGGGCGTCGTCGGCGATCGGCTGTTTGGGCGGCGCGGTCGCGCAGGCCGCGGCCAGCGCGAGCAGCACGAAGAGAAGAAGACTACTGAGAGGCCTTCGGACCACCCTTGACCCGGCGCTGACGATCCTTGAGGTCATTGACCTTCTTCTTGACCCCGTCGGCGGCCGGATCGAGCTGCAGAGCTTTTTCCCAGGCGGCGAGGGCGTCCTCGTCGAGACCGTTCTTGACCAGCGCGTCACCAAGGTGCTCGTAGATCACGGGATCCGGCTCCTTGGTCTTCATGACCGCGCGCTTGAGCTCCTTCAATGCTTCCGGATACTTGCCTTGCTGGTAGTACGCCCAGCCGAGACTGTCGATGAAGTAGCCGTTCTCGGGCTCGAGATCGAGCGCCTTGCCGATGAGCTGAATCGCCTCCTCGAGGTTCTGGCCCTTCTCGGCATACATGTAGCCGACGTAGTTGTACGCCTCGGCGTTCTTGGGATCGAGCGCGATCACCCGACGGAAGGCGCCGACGGCGTCATCGAATCGCGACTGCTTCTCGTACACGACCCCGAGCTGAAAGTGCAGATCCTTCTGCTTGTCGTCGAGCCCCAGGCCCTCTTGGAGCGTCTGGGCCGCGCGGTCGTATTCCTTGGCCCGGTAGTAGGCGGTCCCGAGATAGAGGAAGAGCTCGGGACGCTTGGGCTCCATGTTGACGGCTTCGCGCAGGGTCGAGATCGCCTCGTCGTACCGCTTGGCGCGCCCGTAGAGGAAGCCGAGCTGGACCCGCGCGTCGATCGAGCGCGGGTCGGCGCGCAAGATGCGCTCGAGCTCGGACTTGGCCTCGGCGTCGCGCCCCGCGTCCATATAAGTCGTGGCCAGGAAGTAGCGCGCACGCAGGTCGGCCGGCGTCAGCGCGACGACGCGCCGAAACGCTTCGATGGCCTTGTCCCACATCTTCTGCTCGTAGTACACGGCGCCGAGCTTCATCCACGCCCGCGGGTTTTGCGGCGTGGCCTCGGCGACGCCCTCGAGCTCGCTCTGGGCCTCCGGCAGGCGCCCCAGGCGGATCAGAAGGTCGGCGAGCTTGTCCGCGAACGCTGGATTGTCCGGGTTGGCTTTCACCGCGCGGCGATAGACCTCGATCGCCTCTTCGCTCTTGTGCAGCGCCTCGCCGTAGACTGCGCCGAGCGCGCTCCAGGCGCCGTCGTGATCCGGATCGATCTCGACCGCGGCGGTGAGGCGCGCGATCGCCTCGTCCCAGTTTTCGGTCTCGATCGCGAGCCGGCCAAGCAGGAACTGGGCCTGCGCCAGGCGCGGCTGCTGCTCGACCAGGCGCAGGAGCACCGCCCGAGCCTTGTCGTACGACTTCTGCTCGACATAGATGCGGGCCAGGGTGAGATACGGCTCCTCGGCGCGGGGATTCAGCTGGATCGAGCGCTCGAGCTCGGCCTCGGCCTCCGGGATCTTCCGCTGCGTGCGCAGAAGCTCGGCCAGGGTCATGTGCGTCGAGACCTGGTCCGGCGCCAGCTCGACGGCCTTGCGTGCGGCGCCCACGGCCTCTTCGAGGTTGTCGGCCCGCATCAGCAGCTGCGCGAGCTGCGTCCACAGGGCGGCCGAGTTCGGGTCACGCTTGATGGCCGACTTCATGAAGGGGACGGCGTCCTTGAATCGGCCGGCCTGCACGTACATCTGGGCGACGGTGTAGGAGTAGTACGCGTCGGCCCGGGGATCAGCGGCCGCGGCGCGGATCGGAATCTCGTCGTCGCTGGCCATGGTCGGGGTGCCCATGGAGGCGCAGCCCATCAACGCGGTCGACAGCGTCAGCACCGCCAACCCGGGCCACGCCTTCGTCAAGAGGCGGCGCGCGGCGGCAGCGACGCCGGGATCGGCGATGACCGCCGTGGCCTCGTCGATCTCACGCAGCGCCGGACGGTCGAGGCCCGCCGGCGTTTCGCTCTTATCGGAGCGGGCCGAGGCATCGGCGTCGATCGTCCCCGCGACGAACCGGAGCGAGCGGACGGCGTCGTAGCGCTCCTGCAGCCGACGCGTCAGCTCCTCGCTGCGCAGGGTGAGCTCGTGGAGCCAGGGCGAATTGTCGACGGCGACAGTGAGACAACCGTCGGCGAAGCTTCGTGCTTGAGCCCGCCGCGCCGCATCGGGGCCGACCACTTGCGGCCAGGCCCGGCGAATGCGGTGCTCCAGCAGCCGGTCTCTGAGGTCGGGAACAGCGGTGAGCAAGAGATCAGCGACGGCGCGCGGCGGTCGACTGTCCATGCTTTCGTATCATACATCCTCCGTGTCGGCCGCAACGAGAGCGGATGAGAACCCTGATATAGTGGCGTCAATCATGGCAAAACCGAGACGTGGCGACGTCCTCGATCTGACGATCGACGACCTCGCGTTCGGTGGCGAGGGGGTCGGGCGGGCCCAGGGCTACGTGCTCTTCGTCCGTGGCGGGGTGCCGGGCGACCACCTGCGCGTGAAAGTGATCGAGGCGCGCTCCCGATTCGGGCGGGCGGTGATCGAGTCGATCGAGACGCCGTCGCCCGACCGTGTCGAAGCGCCCTGCGCCTACTTCGGCCGCTGCGGCGGCTGTCGGCTGCAGCATCTCTCGTACCCGGCGCAGCTCGGCTTCAAGGAAAAGCAGGTGCGCGACTGCCTGGAGCGCATCGGCGGGCTTGGCGATTTCGAGCTCAAGCCGATCCTGCCGGCGCCCGACCCCTATGGGTATCGGAACAAGATGGAGTTCACGATCGCGCCGGGCGCGGACGGCCCCGAGATCGGGCTGCATCAGGCCGACCGCTACGACGTGGTGCTCGACATCGAGCGCTGTCATCTGCAGTCGGAGACGATGAATACCCTGCTCGGCGAGCTCCGCGCGCAGGCCCGCGCGCGGCGGCTCTCGGTCTACGATCAGGATTCGGGGGCCGGTCTGCTGCGTTTCGCGACCGTGCGCGAGGGCCGGCGGACCGGCGAGGCGATGGTGAACATCGTCGCGGCCGCGCCCGATGTGCAGACGCTGGCACCGCTCGCCAGTGACCTGCGTGCGCGCGTGCCCGCGCTGGCGAGCGTGGTCCTCAATGTGAACGCTAAGAAGGCGTCGGTGGCGGTGGGCACCGAGGAGCATCTGCTGGCCGGGCGCGATCACATTCGCGAATCGCTGGGCGGCCTCACCTTCCAGGTCTCGGCGGGTTCGTTCTTCCAGACCAACACGGCGCAGGCCGAGCGTCTCTTCGCGGTGGTCGAGGCCGCGTGCGAGCTCAGCGGAACCCAGACGGTCATAGATCTCTATTCCGGGACCGGCGCGATCAGCCTGTTGCTCGCGCGCCGAAGCCGCTGGGTCTACGGAATCGAGGTCGCATCGGCCGCGGTGGACGACGCGGTCCGCAACGCGCGCGAGAACGGGATCGAGAACTGCACGTTCTTGCCGGGCGAAGTGCGCTACGTGCTGCCGACGTTGATGCGCGACGGCATCCGCGCGGACGTCGTGGTCGCCGATCCCCCGCGCGCTGGATTCCATCCCAAGGCGCTCAACGCGCTGGCCACGCTTGCCCCCGCCCGCATCGTCTACGTGTCGTGCAATCCATCGACCTTGGCGCGCGACGTTGGCGATCTGGTGCGTCAGGGCTACCGGCTCGAGTGGGTGCAGCCGGTCGACATGTTCCCGCAGACGCCGCACATCGAGGCCGTCGCCCGTCTTCGCCGGGCGCCATGAAGATCTTCCTGGCCCGACGTCTGGCCCAGTCGCTGCTCGTCCTGCTCGGTGTGTCGTTCATCGTCTTCTTCATCCTGTATCTCACCGGCGATCCGGCGCTGGTCCTGCTACCGCCAGACTCGTCCGAGGAAGATGTGCAGAAGTTCCGGCAGGCCATGGGCTTCAACGATCCGTTCATCGTCCAGTACGGCCGTTTCCTCGTCGGCGCGCTCCACGGCAACTTCGGCCAGTCCGTGCGCCACGGCGAGCCCGCGTTCAACCTGGTCGTCGAGCGCATGCCGGCCACATTCGAGCTGTCGGGCGCGGCGCTTCTGGTGGCGCTCTGCCTGGCGATCCCCGCCGGGATCATCTCGGCGGTGAAGCGCAACACCATCCTCGACTACATCTCGACGGTCGTCGCGCTGCTCGGGCAGTCGATGCCGACGTTCTGGCTCGGGATCATGCTGATCCTGGTGTTCTCGGTGCAGTTCAATCTCTTGCCATCCTCGGGCCGCGGGAGCCTCGAGCACCTCATCCTGCCGGCGATCACGCTCGGGCTCTTCACGACCGCGCGGATCACACGCCTCACGCGCTCGGGGATGCTCGAGGTGCTGAGTCAGGACTACATCCGGACGGCGCGCGCCAAGGGCGTGAGCGGCCCGCCGGTCGTGTGGAAGCATGCGTTGAAGAACGCCGCGATCCCGATCGTGACTATCGTCGGGATCGAGCTCGGCACCTTGCTCGGGGGCTCGGTCATCACCGAGACGATCTTCGCGTGGCCCGGCGTCGGCCGCCTGTCGGTCCAGGCCATCTATAACCGAGACTATCCCGTGGTCCAGGCGGCGGTCTTCCTGCTCTCGACGACATTCGTGCTCGTAAACCTGTTCGTCGACGTCCTCTACACATATCTCGACCCGCGGATCCGGCTCAGGTGAGCGTTCCCATCAGCGCGCGGGCCATCGACCTCGCCGGCGACAAGAGCCCGGCGCGGCGGGAGTGGCTCGTCTTCGCCCGGCGCCTCGCCCGGCGGAGGACCGCGCTGTTCGGGCTCGTGGTCGTGACGGTCGTCCTCGTCGCGGCGCTGGGAGCGCCGTGGTTGTCCCCGTACGATCCGATCGAGCAGGACATCACGAACCGGCTGAAAGCACCCGGCGCGCTCGACGCGGCCGGTCGCGCGCATCTACTCGGCACCGACCACCTCGGCCGCGACATCCTGGCCCGCATGATCTTTGGCGCCCGGCCCGCGCTGATGGTCGGCTTCGCCGCGGTCCTGATCTCCGGGATGCTCGGGATGGGCGTCGGGCTGATCTCCGGCTACTTCGGCGGGCGCATCGACGACGTGTTCATGCGGCTGGCCGATATCCAGCTCGCGTTTCCGTTCATCCTGCTCGCGATCGCGGTGATCGGCGTGCTCGGGCCGAGCCTGCCCGTCATCATCGTGGTCATCGGCGTCTCGAGCTGGGTCGTCTATGCCCGCGTTGTACGCGGCGCCGTGCTCTCGCTCCGCGAGCGCGAGTTCGTGCAGGCCGCGCATGCGCTGGGAAGCCGCGACGGACGCGTGCTCGTGCGCCATATACTGCCGAATGCGTTCACGCCGTGGCTCGTGGTCGCGACGCTCGACATGGCGCGCGTGATCGTGATCGAGTCGGCGCTCTCGTTTCTGGGACTCGGCGTGCAGCCGCCGACGCCGACGTGGGGCGGCATGCTCGCCGACGGGCGCGTCTACATCTCGACCGCGTGGTGGCTCGCGACGTTCCCGGGACTGGCGATTCTCGTCACCGTGTTGGGGATCAATCTGTTTGGTGATGGGTTGCGCGATACTCTCGATCCTCGTTTGAAGCTCTAGGTTGCACTGTCGCGGGGTCGTCGGCGGGGCGAGGCGCGGCGGCGGGTCGGGGGGAGGGGTCCCGCGACCACGCGGCTCGCGTGCGCTGCTCCGGTGCGGCTGGGCTCCATCTGGTCGCTTCACCTCCGATTTCGCTTAGAGGGAACGGGTCGCGGTGACCCCTCCCCCCGACCCACCGCCGCGCCTCGCCCCGCCGGCTACCACATAACGGTTCGTCCCGGGCTCCGAACGGGGAGCGGCTCCGCACACGCTTAGGTCCCTAGGTGTGGAGATCGTTGGGGCAAGTGGCGCGGAGTCTGATGTGCGGAGTCGGACGCGTGGACGTTGGTGTTGGGCCCTGAGGCTCGTCCGTTGGTAGAGCGCGACGTCTATCCGCGATGTCTATCTGTGAACCTGATGCGTCTACGAGCGGACCGAGCCCGAGACGTCTGCGAGACGAGCTCGTAGTCTCTACGACTGGGCGGAGCCTGGGGTGTGGGGGTTGGCGTGGTCGGGGTGTTTGCGGTTGGGCGGGGCGATGGAGCGGCGGCGGTGGAGGTGGCGGGCGAGCAGGAGGAGGGCGGCGAGGGGGGTGGTAAGCCAGAGCGGGCCTGAGGGGACGGCGGTGATGGCGTTCAGGACCAGGAAGGTCACGCCGCCAATCAGTGCGAACCAGAGGAGGGTGGTGGTGGCGCGGTCGATCGCGGTGCGCCAGCCCAGGCCCACGATCGTCAGTGCGATCAGGGCGCCGACGCCGTCGAGGCCGACGTCCATGGCGCTCGCGGTGCGCGTGGGGGCGAGCGATTGGCGAAGCTCGTCGAGCACTGCCCAGCCCAGGCTGATCGCGAACGTGAACGCCAGCGCGATGCGCGGCGAGGCGCGCCGGCCTCGGGCGAAGGCGCGATACCACAGCAGCGCCAGCACGGCGTACTCGGTGAGGTGCCCCGCCTTGCGCACGAGACTGTGAACCGCGGTGAGCTGGCCCGGTGTCGCCGACGGGGCCAACGCTCGAAAGAGAGGCAGGAGCCAGTTCGCGGTGTGCTCCGCGCTGCCCACGTCGGAGGAGAGCGTGAGGATCACGGCCATCCACACGGCGGGCGGCGCCCAGTACTTGAGGGGCACGGTGCCATGATACAAACACGGTCGGTCGCATTCGCCGTGCTACAGTGGCCGCGATGCTCGGCGGGATCCTCGACGATCTGCTGACTTCTCCGTCGACGGGACCGTGTATCACGGCGACCCGCCACTTCCCCGCGCGCCCTCCGATTCTGGTGCCGTTTCCCGCGTCGCTCGACCCGCGGATCGGGGACGCGCTGCGCGCGCGGGGCATCGACGAGCTCTATTCGCATCAGGCCCACGCGTGGGACCTGATCGCGAAGGGCCAGCACGTCGTCGTGGTCACGCCGACCGCATCGGGCAAGACGCTCTGCTACAACCTGCCGGCGCTGCAGGAGCTCGTGCACCAGCCCGACGCGCGCATCCTCTATCTATTTCCCACGAAGGCGCTCGCGCAGGATCAGCTGGCCGAGCTGGAAGAGCTCGCCCGCCAGCTGCCCGAGATGCGCATGTTCACGTACGACGGCGACACGCCGCAGGACGCGCGGCGCGCGGTGCGCGCTCGCGCCAACCTGGTCCTCACGAACCCGGACATGCTCCACTCGGGGATCCTGCCGCATCACACGAAGTGGGCCACCTTGTTCCAGAACCTACGCTACGTCGTGATCGACGAGCTGCACGCCTATCGCGGCGTCTTCGGCTCGCACCTCGCCAACGTGCTCCGGCGTCTTCGGCGCATCTGCCGGCACTACGGCTCGGCGCCGCAGTTCATCATGGCTTCGGCGACGATTGCGAACCCGGGCGAGCTGGCCAGCCGGCTCATCGGCGAGCCCGTCGAGGAGGTCACCGAGAGCGGTGCGCCCACCGGCGACAAGGTGTTCGTCTGCTACAACCCACCCGTCGTCAACCAGGAGCTCGGCATCCGCGCGCCGTACCTCGGCGAGGCGGCCCGGTTCGCGATCCGGTTCCTGAAAGAGAAGATCGCGACGATCGTGTTCGCCCAGAGCCGGCTGGCCACCGAGGTGCTGCTCACATCGATCAAGAGCGGCGTGGCCGACAAGACGGGCGACAGCGGCATCGTGCGCGGCTATCGCGGTGGCTATCTGCCGACGCGACGCCGGGCGGTCGAGAAGGGATTGCGCGACGGCGAGGTGCTCGGCGTCGTCTCGACCAACGCGCTCGAGCTCGGCGTCGACATCGGCCATCTCGACGTCGCCGTGCTGGCGGGCTATCCGGGCGGGATCGCGTCGCTCTGGCAACAGGCCGGCCGCGCCGGCCGGCGCAGCGGCAGCTCGGTGGCGCTGCTGGTGGCGACCAGTGCGCCGCTCGACCAGTTCATGGTGACGCACCCGGAATATCTCTTCGGAACCCCGCCCGAGCACGCGCGCGTGAATCCGAACAACCCGTTCATCCTGGTGAACCATCTCAAGTGCGCCGCGTTCGAGCTGCCGATCGCCGAGGACGAGCGCTTCGGCGAGCTCGACGTGCGGCGTCTCCTGGCGGCGCTCGACGACGAGGGTGTACTGCATCACGCCGGGCGCCACTGGCACTGGGCGTCCGAGACCTACCCGGCCGATCACATCTCGCTGCGCACGGTCACGACCGACAACTTCCTCGTGATCGACACGACGGCGCGTGACGAGAAGCAGACGAAGCGGCGGCAGATCATCGCCGAGGTCGACTGGGGCAGCGCGTTCGCGACGATCTATCCCAAGGCGATCTATCTCGTCGAGAGCGAGCCCTACGAGGTCCAGGAGCTCCACTTCCGCGAGGACGAAGAGAAGGTCGCCTACGTCAAGCGCGTCGCCGTCGATTACTTCACCGACGCGATCAGCGCCAGGGGCGTCTGGATCCTGCAACGCCTCGCCGAAGCTCCGCCGGCCGCGTATCTCGCCGAGCAGGGCGAGGTGCTGGTGGCCGAGAAGGTCGTCGGGTTCAAGAAGATCAAGATGGGGACGCTCGAGAACGTCGGCTCGGGCGAGGTCGAGCTGCCGCAGCAAGAGATGCAGACCACGGCCGCGTGGATCACCGTCGCGCCCGAGACCTTGGCGCGAGTCAGCCCGTCGCGCGAAGAGCTGATCGACGGGCTGCGCGCCGTGACGTATCTGCTGCACCACCTGGCGCCGATCTTCCTGCTCTGTGACATCCGCGACCTTGGCTCGTGGCTCGGCGACACGACGCCGGCGACGAAGGGCGCCGTGGCCACGCGCGAGTCGACCAAGCGGCGGCTGATGGACGCCGCACAGTTCAATCCGACGATCTATCTCTATGACTCCCACGCCGGCGGGATCGGCCTGGCCGAGCACGTGTTCGAGATCATTCCCGACCTCCTGCGCCGCGGGCTCGAGACGCTCGGGACCTGCGCGTGCCGGGACGGCTGTCCGTCTTGTGTGGGACCGGTGAACGAAGTGGGGCGCAAAGCCAAGACCACGGCGCGAGCGCTCCTCTCGGCGCTGACCGACTGAGGCCGCGTGACCGCTCATTCGCTCGACGATCTGCGACGCGTCATCCGCCGCATCGAGACGCGGCGTCCCAAGCGTCCCGCGGGCCAGCCCATCGAGGAGGTGCTGGGCGGCGAGCTCGTCGACACCGGCGAGGGGCAGCTCCTGGTGGTCCGCCGCGAATTTCCGCTCTCGCACCGGCATGGGCGCCAGCCGCTCGGCGCCGTGCTCGACGCGCCACTCGATCTGCTGAGCGCGGTGGCTCGCGCCGAGCAGCCTCTCGCGGACGCGCGCCGGCTGCTGTTCCTCGACGCCGAGACGACCGGGCTCGCCGGCGGGACCGGGACTTACGCGTTCCTGGTGGGCGCCGCCTGGCTCGAGGACGATCGCCTGGTGCTGGTCCAGCATTTCATGCGTGATTTCGACGAAGAGCCGGCGCTGCTGGCGGCGCTGCGTCCGCTCCTCGAGCGCGCGAGTGGTCTGGTGACCTTCAACGGATCGACCTTCGATCTTCCGCTGCTCGAGACGCGCTTCATCATGACGCGCCGGCGCTGGCCGGCGACCCTGCCGCATCTCGATCTGCTGCGGCCGGCGCGCCGCGTGTGGAATTCGCACCTGGCCGATTGCCGTCTGGCGACGCTCGAGCGCGAAGTGGTCGGCGTGGTGCGCGAGGACGACATCGCCGGTGCCTTGATCCCGACCCTCTATTTCGATTTCCTCCGCTCGCGTCGCGCAGGACCGCTCGGCCGCGTGCTCGCCCACAACCGGGACGACGTCCTCACCCTGGTCGGGCTCCTCGGCTGGTTCGGCAGAGCGCTGACGACTCGCGAGGAGTTGACGGCCGGCGAGCTCGGCGGGCTCGGCCGACTCTGGGAGACGGTCGACGTCGAGCGCGCGCTCGAATGCTACCGCGCCGCGCTGGCGGCAGGCCTATCGGGCGCGCCGGCGCAAGTCGTGCGGCTGCATCTGGCGCGGTGGGAGAAGCGCTTCGCCCGCTGGGACGCGGCGTGCTCGTTGTGGGAGGAGGCCGCGCGGGACGTGGGGTTCGACCCGCGTCCGTGGGAGGAGCTGGCCAAGTTCCACGAGCACCGCCGCCGCGACTTCGTCGCCGCCCGGTCGTTCGTGCAGGGTGCACTCAGTCTGGCCGCGGCCACCGGCGCGCCGATCAGGACGCTCGACGCGTTCACGCATCGACTCGGACGCCTGGAGCGCCGCCTGAGTGTCTCCGCCGGTGACGCTCCGGAGCGTCGAGCGCGGACGGACTCGAGCAGCGCGGAGCCGCGCGACATCCAGTTCGCGTGAGCGGGGCGCGAGTCCGCGCCTTCACGCTCGGCGACCGGCCCGACCTCGCGGACGGCGTCCATCGACTCGTTGCCTCGGTATGGCCACCGGAGATGGAGTACATCCACCACGATCCGGTGTGCGGGCGTCTCTGGGGCCGACTCTATCGTGAGTTCGCCCACTTTCAGCCGGTGCTGTGCGACGGCAGGGGCGCGGTGGTCGCGGCAGGCTTCACGATTCCGCTGCGCTGGAGCGGGCGGCTGCGCGATCTACCCGCCGGCGTGGACGGCGCGCTCGAGCGCGGCACGCGCGGGGCGGCGCGGCGCCGACCGCCGACGACCCTGTCAGCGCTCCTGGCCGCGGTGGCGCCGGACCGGCAGCGGCGCGGGCTCAGCGCGCGTGTGATCCGCGCGATGCGATCGATCGCCGCCCGGCACGGCCTGCGCGAGCTGATCGCGCCGGTCCGCCCCACACTCAAGCATCGCTATCCGCTGATCTCGATGCGCCGCTACGTCCACTGGAAGCGCGCTGACGGCGCGCCGTTCGATCCCTGGCTGAGGCTTCACTGGCGCCTGGGCGCGAAGATTCTGCGCGTGGCGCCGCGCTCGATGATGGTCACCGGGACCGTCGCGGAACGGGGGCGTGGACCGAGATGAGGTTTCCCGAGAGCGGCTCATATACGGTACCGGGCGCGCTGGCGCTGGTGAGGATCGACCGCCGGAGAAACGTCGGCCGCTACGTCGAGCCGAACGTCTGGATGAAGCACCCGGTCAGGGCTCGGGAAACGTGACAAGGTGGAGCACGTGAGCCCCTGCCGATCTGTCGCCGGCGGCCGATCGCCGGCGAAGCGCTTCGTAGCATGTTCGAGCTCGAGCAGCACCATCCGGCTGGCGCGGCCTCCGATCAGGGCACCGGCGTCAGCGCCGGCTTGCCGTCGAGGACGGCCAGACAGTTGCGGACCGCCAGCGACGCCATCGCCAGCCGCGTGTCGAACGACGCGCTCCCGATGTGCGGCGCCAGCACGACGTTCTGAAGCGGGAGCAGACCGGGATGGATCTTCGGCTCCTCCTCGAACACGTCAAGCCCGGCGGCGGCGATCCGGCGCTCCTTGAGGGCGCTGACCAGCGCGGCCTCATCGACGACCGGTCCGCGCGAGGCGTTCACGAGCACGGCCGACTTCTTCATGAGCTTGAGCGTGCGTTCGTTGATGAGATGCCGGGTCTCGGGCAAGAGCGGCGTGTGCAGGCTGACGAAGTCGGCCTCGGCGAGGAGCGGCTCCAGTTCCGTCCGACTGGCTCGAAGCTCGCGCTCCACGGCGGTGTCGGCCCGCACCGCGTCCTGATAGAGGACACGCATGTTGAAACCAAGCGCCCGGCGGGCGAACGCCCTTCCGATGCGGCCGAATCCGACGACCCCGAGCGTTTTGCCGAAGACGTCCGCGCCCCACAGCAGGCCCCACTGCCAGCGCTGCCACTGTCCGGAGCGCGCGAAGTGGTCGGCCTCGACGACGCGCCGCGCGGTTGCCATCAGCAGCGCCCACGCGAAGTCGGCCGTGGTCTCGGTGAGGACGTCAGGGGTATTGGTGACGATCACGCCACGCCGGCGTGCGGCGGCCAGATCGATGTTGTTGTAGCCGACGGCCACGTTCGCGACGACCTTCACGGTGGGCGCCGCCGCGAGGACCTCGTCGTCGATCGTGCTGATGATGTGGCAGACGAGGCCCTCCTTGCCGCGGAGCCTGGCGATCAGATCCGACTTGGACAATCCATCCTGGGAATCGTTGTAGTCGACGGCGATCTCCGCCGGGATAATCCGCAGGGCCTCTGTCGGCAAGACGTTGGAAATTAAGATGCTTTTTGGCATTTTCTCATCCCCCTCGATTTTGCCGCTTGCCGCCGGCCTACTTCGCCCGTATATTTAGCACTCGACAAAATGGAGTGCTAACAGGCGGCTCGGAATCATCGCTCGATATCGCCCGCAGAGGCTAGCGCAACATCAACAAAGCACCAAGGAGGCAGAGACACCATGAAGATTCGTCCGCTGCATGACCGCATCCTCGTCGAGCGGCTCGAGGAGCAGGAGGTCCGCCGGGGCGGGATCATCATCCCGGACACGGCAAAAGAGAAGCCGCAAGAGGGCAAGGTCATCGCCGCCGGAACCGGCAAGGTCGGCGAGGACGGCAAGAAGATCCCGCTCGACGTGAAGGCCGGCGACAAGATCCTATTCGGCAAGTATTCCGGCTCCGAGGTCAAGATCGACGACAAGGAATATCTGATCCTGCGCGAGGAAGACGTCCTCGCCATTCTCGAGTAAGGGAGGAACGCGATCCATGCCGAAGCAGCTCAAATTCGACGAAGAGGCCCGGAGCGCGCTGCTCAAGGGCGTCAACATCATGGCCGAGGCGGTGAAGGCCACCCTGGGCCCGAAGGGCCGCAACGTCGTCATCGATAAGAAGTTCGGCAGCCCGACGATCACCAAGGACGGTGTCTCCGTCGCCAAGGAGATCGAGCTCAAGGATCCCTACGAGGACATGGGCGCCCAGATGCTGAAGGAAGTCGCGTCCAAGACCTCCGACATCGCCGGTGACGGCACGACGACCGCGACGGTGCTGGCCCAGGCGATCTTCCGCGAGGGCCTGAAGAACGTGACCGCCGGCGCCAATCCGATGGGCCTCAAGCGCGGTATCGAGGCGGCCGTCGAGGCGGTGACCGATGAGCTGAAGAAGCTCTCCAAGTCGACCAAGGACAAGAAAGAGATCGCCCAGGTCGCGACGATCGCGTCGAACAACGACAAGACGATCGGCAGCCTGATCGCCGAGGCGATGGAGAAGGTCGGCAAGGACGGCGTGATCACGGTCGAGGAGTCGAAGTCGGCCGACACCGTGCTGGACGTGGTCGAAGGCATGCAGTTCGACCGCGGCTACCTCTCGCCCTACTTCGTGACCGATTCCGAGCGCATGGAAGTGTCGCTCGAGGACGCTCTGGTCCTGATCCACGAGAAGAAGATCAGCGTGATGAAGGACATGTTGCCGCTGCTCGAGCAGGTGGCACGGTCCGGCAAGCCGTTCCTGATCATCGCGGAGGATATCGAGGGTGAGGCGCTGGCCACGCTCGTGGTCAACAAGCTCCGTGGCACGCTCCACACCTGTGCGGTGAAGGCTCCGGGCTTCGGTGATCGCCGCAAGGCGATGCTCGAAGACATCGCGACGCTCACCGGCGGTAAGGCCATCACAGAAGATCTCGGCATCAAGCTCGAGAACATCAAGCTCGAGGACCTCGGCCGCGCCAAGAAGATCGTCGTCGACAAGGACAACTCGACGATCGTCGAGGGCGCCGGCAAGGCGAAGGAGATCGAGGGGCGTATCAAGCAGATCCGCGCCCAGATCGAGGAGACGACCTCCGACTACGACCGCGAGAAGCTTCAGGAGCGGCTGGCGAAGCTGGCCGGCGGCGTGGCGGTCATCAAGGTCGGCGCCGCGACCGAGACCGCGATGAAGGAGAAGAAGGCCCGCGTCGAGGACGCGCTGAACGCGACCCGCGCGGCGGTCGAGGAAGGCATCGTGCCGGGCGGTGGTGTCGCGCTGCTGCGGGCGTCGAAGGCCGTCGACCGCGTGAAGGCCGAGGGTGACGAGAAAGTGGGCGCCATGATCGTGAAGCGGGCGCTCGAGGAGCCGATTCGTCAGATCGTCGAGAACGCCGGCATGGAAGGCAGCGTGATCGTCGAGAAGATCAAGAGCGAGACCGTGCCGAACCGCGGTTACGACGCGGACAGCATGGAGTACGTCGACATGGTACAGGCCGGCATCATCGACCCGACCAAGGTCGAGCGCGTGGCGCTGCAGAACGCGGCGTCGATCGCGTCCCTTCTGCTGACCACCGAAGCGCTGATCACGGACATCCCGGAGGATAAGCCGGCCGCCGCGCCGCCGATGCCTCACGGGGACATGTACTAGAAGACCACCCTCAGCCCTCTCCCGGCTGGTCGACCGTTCGACCGCCGGGGGAGTCTGAAGGGGGGGTCGCCCGACTTCAGACGGCATAACGGCCTGGGCCGAGAGATCGGTCCGGGCCGTATCTGTTTGTCAGCATTGACCTTGCACGGTTTCTGGATGTTTGATACGGTTAAGCGCTCAACCGGAGTCAGCGGGAGGTGAGGAGAACTGCGACCGTACGAAGTCCTCGTGATCGTCGATCCGCGTCCGACCGATGAAGAGGTCACCGCGCTGCTCGAGCAGCTCGGTGGGCAATTCAAGACGCTCGGCGCCGACGTCATCAAAGTCGACAACTGGGGAAAGCGCCGGCTGGCGTACGACATCCGCAAGCAACGGGAAGGGACGTACGCGGTCTTCGATGTTTCCGCCGAGCCGTTCATGGTGAAGGAATTCGAGCGCCAGGTGCGCCTCAACGAGAACGTGCTGCGTTTCGTCAGCACACGGGTTCCGATCCGCAAGAAGGCTCGGCCGGCCAAAACTCAGGAAGTCGTCGAGGAGGTCAGTTGATGGCGAGCCTCAACAAGGTGTTCCTGATCGGCAATCTGACCAAGCCCCCGGAGCTTCGTTACACGCCCAGCGGAACCGCCGTGGCCGATCTGCGGCTGGCGGTCAACCGCAACTACACGACCCAGGGCGGCGAGAAACGGGAAGACACCTGCTTCCTCACGGTCGTGGTGTGGGGTAAGCAGGCCGAGAGCTGCGGCGAATATCTCGACAAGGGCAGCCCGATTCTCGTCGAGGGCCGGCTGCAGACGCGCGAATGGGAAGCCAAGGACGGCGGCAAGCGCACCGTCATGGAGGTCGTGGCCGAGCGTGTCCAGTTCATGGGACGCGGCCGGGCTGCCGCTCCGGCGACCGTTCCGGCGTCGGGTGGCGAGCCGTTCTCCGAAGACGTGGGCTCCGGCAACGACGACGTCCCGTTCTAGCGCCGAGCAAAAGAAAAGGAGCGAGCCATTCCCCCGTCATCCCAGAAGCCCATCAAACGCCGCCGGTTCGGCCGGCGGAAGATCTGCAAGTTCTGCGCAGACAAGGTCGACCTGGTCGACTACAAGGACGTCCGCCGGCTGAGAAGCTTCGTCAGCGAGCGCGGTAAGATCATTCCCCGCCGCATCTCGGGGAGCTGTGCGCGCCATCAGCGCCAGCTGACGCACGCGATCAAGCGAGCGCGCACGGTGGCGTTGCTGCCGTACCTGGCGGCGGACTAGGACACGCCATGAAAGTCATCCTGCTGGACGATGTCACGAAGGTCGGGCGTCGGGGCGAGGTGCGCGACGTGTCGGACGGCTACGCGCGGAACTTCCTGATTCCCAAGAAGCTCGCGCTGTCCGCGACCGCCGGGAACCTCAAGAACCTCGAGCACATCAAGAAGCAGCAGGACGCCAAGGCCGACCGCCTGAAGGCCGACGCGGAGGGACTACGGGCGAAGATCGAAGCGCTGGTCTACGAGGAGCGCCGCCAGGCCTCCGAGGAAGGCAAGCTCTTCGGCTCGGTCACCTCGCAGGACGTCGCCGACTTTCTCGGCACGCGCGGCGTCGCGATGGATCGCCGGCGCATCACGCTCGAGGAGCCGATCAAGGCGCTCGGCGAGCACACGGTCTCGATGCGGCTGCACCCTGACGTCGTCGCGCAGCTGCGGGTGAACGTCGTCCGCGAATAGTTTGCTCGGCCGCACATAGCGGCGCGTAGTATCGAGCGACCCCCGAGCTTCGGGGGTCGCTTTTTTTGTTCACCGGCGTTCCACTCGCGATCCACGGGATCCGGCGCGATATCCACGGGATGTCCACCGCGAAGTCACCGAAAGCGCCGCGTGACTGAATTTTGTTGACGCCCATCGTCTCTTCGCTTGAGGATGCATCGATGCTCCGCGGTGGCTTTCGTCGATGAGTCGGCTCGAAGTCCCAGCGAGAATCCCGCCGCACAATCTGGACGCGGAGCGCGCCGTGCTGGGGGCGATTCTTCTCGAAGGCCGCGAGACCTTGCCGCGGGTGATCGAGCTCCTCAGGCCCTCGGACTTCTACACCGAGGCACACCGCATCACCTATCAGGGCATGCTCAGTCTGTTCAACCGGAGCGAGCCCGTCGACGTCCTGACCCTGACCGAGGAGCTGCGCCGCAGCGATCAGCTCCAGCTCGTCGGCGGCCCCGCGGCGCTGGCGCTGCTGGTCGAGCAAGGATCGATCTCCGCGTATCTCACCTCGTACGCGTCGATCGTGCGCGACATGGCGGTGCTGCGCGAGCTGATCCAGACCTCGAGCCAGATCATCGCGCACGCGTTCGAGGCCAAGGAAGACGTGCAGACCCTGGTGGACGACGCCGAGCGTCGGATCTTCAGTCTCGCCGAGCGGCGTCTCGAGGGCAGCGCGCTGCCGATCGGTCGGATCCTCGGCAAGACGTTCGAGTACATCGAGCGGCTCTACGAGCGAAAGGAGCACGTCACCGGCGTGGCGACCGGCTTCGAGAGGCTCGACCTCGAGACGTCGGGATTCCAGCCTTCGGACTTCATCATCATCGCCGGACGCCCGAGTATGGGAAAAACGGCCTTCGCACTCAACATCGCGCAGCACGTCGGCATCGCGCTCCGCGGCAAGGTGCTCGTGCTGAGCCTCGAGATGTCCTCGCAGCAGATCGTGCAACGCATGCTCTGCTCCGAGGCGAAGGTCGACTCGCAGTCCGTGCGCACAGGCTATCTGACGTCATCGGACTGGCATCGGCTCACCGCGGCGGCGGGCCGGCTCTCGGAGGCATCGATCTTCATCGACGATAGCCCGGGCCTCACCGTCCTCGAGGCGCGCGCCAAGGCCCGCCGGATGAAAGCCGAGCACGGGCTCGATCTGCTCGTCATCGACTATCTCCAGCTGATGCGTGGCCGCGCCGCGATGGAGAGTCGCCAGCAGGAGATCTCGGAGATCTCGCGCTCGCTCAAGGCGCTGGCCAAAGAGCTCAACGTCCCGGTAGTCGCGCTCTCGCAGCTCTCCCGCGCGGTCGAGGCGCGCCAGGCGCGCGACTTCAAGCCGCAGCTTTCGGATCTTCGCGAGTCGGGTGCCCTCGAACAGGACGCGGACGTGATCCTCTTCCTCTACCGGCAGTCGCAGTACAAGGAAGATCTGCCGCCGGACGAGAGGAACATCGCCGAGGTCATCATCGGCAAGCAGCGCAACGGTCCGGTGGGGACCGTGAAGGTCGTTTTTTTGCCGCAATACGCGCGGTTCGAGAACGTCGCGGAGCAGCACCGGCAGCCGCAGCCGTTTTAGAAGTTCCTCGCGGCTCGTCGTATGATGAGCCCCGTGCGTCTGAGTCGGCTCAAGCGCCTGTTCCTCGGGAGCCCGCTCCCGACCGCGCAGTCCCGGCACGAACGGCTCGCGAAGTCGACGGCGCTCGCGGTCTTCGCCTCCGATGCGCTCTCCTCCGTCGCGTACGCGACCGAAGAAATCCTGCTGGTGCTGGTGCTGGCGGGGACCGCCGCGCTGAGCTACTCGATCCCGATCGGCATCGCGATCGCGATTCTGATCGCGATCGTCGTGTCGTCCTATCGTCAGACGATCCGCGCCTACCCGCAGGGCGGCGGGGCCTACATCGTCAGCAAGGACAACCTCGGCGTACCGGCCGGACTGATCGCGGGCGCCGCGTTGCTGATCGACTACGTGCTCACGGTCGCGGTGAGCGTGGCCGCCGGAATCGCCGCGGTCACCTCGGCCGTACCGGCGCTGTTTCCGTATCGACCGTGGCTCTGCGTGGCCGCCGTCGTCGCGATCGGCGTCGCGAACCTTCGCGGCATCCGCGAGTCGGGCAAGATCTTCGCGGCGCCGACCTACCTCTTCATCGCGAGCCTCGGCGTGCTGATCGTCTACGGTGGGCTCGGCGCGTTCTTCGACTTCCTTCCGGAAGCGCCCTATCAGCGCCACCCGCCCGGCCTCGAGGGCGTCGGCCTCTTCCTGTTCCTCCGCGCGTTCGCGTCGGGCTGCACGGCGCTCACCGGGGTCGAGGCGGTCTCCGACGGCGTACCGGCCTTCAAGCCGCCGGAGGCGCACAACGCGCGCATGGTGCTGACCGTGCTCGGTGTGATCCTGATCGTGCTCTTCCTCGGCATCACGTTCCTGGCCTACGACTTCGGCATCGCGCCGCGCCACGAGGAGACGGTTATCTCCCAGCTGGCACGCCACGTCTTCGGCGGCGGCGCGATCTATTTCGAGATCCAGGCGGTCACCATGATGATCCTGCTCCTGGCCGCCAACACCTCGTTCGCCGACTTCCCCCGACTCTCGTTCTTCCTGGCGCGCGACCGCTTCATCCCGCGCCAGTTCGCCACGCAGGGCGACCGCCTCGTGTTCTCCAACGGCATCCTCATCCTGGGCGGGCTCGCCGCGCTCCTGCTGGTCATCTTCAAGGGCGACACCCACGCGCTGATCCCGCTCTACGCGGTCGGCGTCTTCCTCTCGTTCACGCTGTCGCAGGCCAGTATGGTGCGACGGTGGCTGCGTCTGAAGGAAGAGGGCTGGTGGTGGCGCTGGTGGCTCAACGCCGTCGGCGCGCTCGTGACCGGGCTCGTGATGCTCACCATCGCCGCCACGAAGTTCACGCACGGCGCGTGGATCGTGGTGTTGCTGATCCCGACCTTGGTCGCGATCTTCGCGATGGTGCACCGCCACTACGAGGAAGTGGCCGAGCAGCTCTCGCTCGACGCCTTCTCGCCGCCGCCGCCGATGACCAACACCGTCCTGGTCCTCGTCGGCGACATCCATCGCGGCGTCATCAAGGCGATCCAGTACGCGCAAACGCTCTCGCCCAACGCGAAGGCGGTGTTCGTCGAGACGGATCCCGAGCGCACCCGCCGGCTCGAGGAGAAGTGGGGCAAGTACGGGATGGGCGTGCCGTTGATCGTGCTGACCTCGCCCTACCGATCGCTGCTCGGGCCCCTGACCAAATACGTCGACCACCTGCAGAACCAGGGACAGAATCATGTCGTCACGATCGTGCTGCCGGAGTTCATCCCGGCCCGCTGGTGGCAGCTCGGTCTGCACAACCAGACCGCGTTCCTGATCAAGGGCGCGATGCTGTTCCGCAAGAACGTGATCGTCACGGACGTCCCGTACCACCTCGTTCACTGAGGCGCCGCCGCCACGCGCGCCGCAACGCCGACAGAGCCCAGTCGGCGTGCGAGGCACGAGCCACTCTCTGGTACACTCGAAAGCCGCGTGGTCACTCGATGAAGATCGTCCTGGCTCCCGACGGCCCCCTCGACGCTCGCGGGACGCTCGCACGCTACCACCTCTGGGGAGAGGATCCGACGAACCGGATCGCGGGCGACGTCTTCCGCCGCGTGCTCCGTCACGGCGAGCGGCTCGTCCCCTACGAGGTGCGGTGGAATGGGCCCGTGGACGACGCGCGCATCACCATCCGTCTGGCGGGCTCAGACGACGCCGTCGGCGCCGCGGCGGTCGCAGAAGTGCGCCGCTTGCTCGGTCTCGATCTCGATCTCACCGCGTTCTACCGTATGGCGAAGGCCGATGCCGCGCTGGCGACGCTGATCGAGCCGCTCTACGGCCTTCGCCCGACGCTCGCGCCGACGCCATTCGAGATGCTCGTGGGATCCATCACGGCCCAGCAGGTGAACCTTTCATTCGCCTTCGCCTGCCGCGCGCGGCTCGTCCGCCGGTTCGGCACGCCGGTGCGCGTGGGGCGCGAGACGGTGTGGGCGTTTCCGGAGCCCGCGCGCATCGCGAGGGCGCGCGTGCGCGAGTTGCGGGCGTTGAAATACTCCACGCGGAAGGCCGAGTACATCCGTGATCTCGCGCGCGCGATCGTGGCGGGCACGCTGAATCTGGAGGCGATCTGCCTCGCCGAATCCGCGCTGATCATCGAACAGCTGACGGCGCTGCGCGGCCTCGGCCGCTGGACCGCGGACTGGTTCCTCGCCCGGTGTCTCGGCCGCGGCGACGTCTGCCCGGCGGGCGATCTGGCGGTGCGCAAGGCCTTCGATCACTACTACGGACGCGGGCGGACGTTGAGCGAGATGGCGATCCGGCGCCGCGCGCGCGCCTGGGGCGAGCACCAGAACCTGGCGGTGCACTATCTCCTGGCCGGAATGCGTCTGCAGCGTCCCGCCGTCGGCGGTGGGACGTGAAGAAGACCAGCGGCCTCAAGATCGTCGGTCAGCCCGATCCCGGCGTCCCGAAGGACGTGCATCTGGTCGGGCGATACGCGCTCGGCGTCGACTGGGCCGACGGCCACGGCTCGATCTATCCGTTCGAGCGGCTCCGGCTCGATTGCGCGTGCGGCCAGTGCGCGACGATCGAGGAGCCGGCTGCGGACATGGCTTGGCCGGCCGAGATCAAGCGCACCGACGAAGGGCTGCGCGTGACGTGGGTCGACCGGCACGCGAGCCTCTACCCGTACCCGACCTTGCGTACGCTCTGCCGCTGCGCCGGCTGCACCGGCGGCCATTGATGACCGAGGAGGCGCGCAAGCGCTGGGTGTTCCTCGGCATCATGCTGTCGATCTTCCTGGCGGCGATCGAATCGACCGTCGTCGCCACCGCGATGCCGACGGTGGTCGCGAGCCTGGGCGGCATCCGGATCTACTCGTGGGTATTCTCGGGCTTCCTGCTGACGCAGACCGTGACGATGCCGCTCTGGGGACGCTTTTCCGATCTCTACGGGCGCCGGCCCGTCTATCTGGCCGGCCTGGCGACTTTCCTCGCCGGCTCTGCGCTGTCGGGCGCGTCGCAGAACATGCTGCAGCTGATTGTGTTCAGGATGGTGCAGGGACTGGGTGCCGGTGCGCTGATGACCCTCGGCTACACGATCATCGGCGAGCTGTTCGGTCTCGAGCGGCGCGCGCGCATGCAGGGCTACATCTCGAGCGTCTGGGGTCTCGCCTCGCTGATGGGGCCGTGGGCCGGCGGCTTGCTCACGGATCACGTGTCCTGGCGCTGGGTGTTCTACATCAATCTGCCCTTCGGTGTCGTGGCGATGGCCTTGATCGCGGGCGCGCTGACCGCGGCCGCGAGACCTGCCCGCCGGCCCGTCGTGGATGCGGCAGGAGTCGGACTCTTCACCGCCGGAGTCTCGGCGCTCCTGATCGGGATCGTTGAGGCCGGGCGCGTCGGATCCTGGGCCGGTGGCGACGTCGTCGGCCTGCTCGTGCTGGGGGCGCTCATGCTCGTCGCGTTCGTGGCGGTCGAGCGGCGCGCCGCGGAGCCGATTGTGCCGCTCCGGCTGTTCAAGAACCGGATGGTGCTGGCGGCGGTCATCACCCGCTTTCTCGCCGGCATGGCCATGTTCGGCGCGCTCTCGTTCGTTCCGTTGTTCCTGCAGTCGGTGACCGGCGCCAGCGCGACCAAGGCCGGGCTCGTCCTGACGCCGTTCGTGCTCGGGTGGGTGGTGATGTCGGTATTCAGCGCGCGCCTGGTGCTGCGCGTGGGGTATCGCACGGTCGTCCTGATCGGTATGGCCAGCCTCACCGTCGCGTTCTTGCTGTTCCGGCGGTGGTCGGTGGCGCTCACGCCGGGCAGCGCGATGGTGGACGTCCTCCTGGCAGGTATCGGCATGGGCATGGTGGTCGTGCCAATGCTGATCGCGGTCCAGAGTGTGGTCGCGCGCAGCGATCTCGGCGCCGCGACGTCGCTGACGCAGTTTTTCATGTCGATCGGCGGCGCGCTGGGCCTCTCGCTGATGGGCGCGGTGATGTCGCAGCGCCTCCACGCCGGCTTGCCGATGGTCGACGCGCTGCACGGAGTTTTCGTGGTGGGCTCGGGCGTGTGCCTCGCCGCCCTTGCCTCCGCGTTCATGGTGCCATCCGGCCGCGCGCAAGACCTCGCCAGGAGCGAAATGCGCGGGGAGCCGACGCGTGTGGGAGGATGAATCATGGCTAGTGACGCGCCGCTTCTCGAACGGTTGGCCAAGCTGCCGGCGGTGCCGGCGGCGGCGGCCATGGAGCTCCTCGAGCGGCTCGCGAAGCCGCAGACCGATCCGGTCATCGGGCCGCTGTTCGGCGTCGACGAAGACGGCGACGTCGGCGTGAGCCCGCTGGTACCGGCGGTGCTCAAGCAGCTCGGCGACCGCAAGGAGCTGACCTGCTACGCGGCGATGATCGAGGGGCTGACCGGCATCTGGAACGCGGCCGTCCGCGCCGCGGTCGTGGCGCGATTGCGCGCGGCGGGACTTCCGCCCGACGACTTGCTGCTCAAGCTGGGTGCGCTGTCGCCGACCCTCGGCTTCGCCGCCGAGAAGCCCGAATGGGCGCGCGAGTGGCTCGCCGATCCATTCACGCAGGATGCGCTACTCGTCCAGCAATGCGTGGTCAGGATGCTGCTGGCGCTGCGCACGATGGCCGACGCGCGCGCCTCCGAGCTGACCAGGACGATCGGCTGAGAAACGCCCGAAATCAGGAGAACGCGCATGGCAACGATTCCCGAGAGCTACCGTGATCTGCTGACGAAAAAGTCGTTCGCCCACGTTGCGACCGTCGGTCGAGACGGCTCGCCGCAGGTGACCCCGGTGTGGGTCGACTATGACGGCACGCACGTGCGGTTCAATACCGCGCGAGGCCGGGTGAAGGACAAGAACCTGCAGCGCAACCCCAAGGTCGCGCTCTCGATCCAGGACCCCGACAACCCGTACCGGTATCTGCAGATCCGCGGACGTGTCGTCGAGGTGACCGAGAAGGGCGCCGACGACCACATCGACGCGCTGGCTAAGAAGTACACCGGTCAGGAGAAGTACGCGCACCGCCGTCCGGGCGAGGTGCGCATCACCGTGAAGGTCCTGCCCGAGAAGATTCAGAGCATGGGATGACGGGTGGCGCTTTCATTCGTTTGAGGCAAGCGTGATCCAGGTCGAGGGTATCTCGAAGGGTTACGCGGGCCAACCGATCCTGGTCGACCTGTCGTGGCGCATTCCCGACCGCGAGCGTATCGGGCTGGTCGGTCCCAACGGCGCCGGCAAGACGACGCTCTGTCGCCTGCTGGCCGGCGTCGAGGAGCCTGACGAGGGACGCATCGTCCGGCCGCGCGAGACGACGGTCGGTTATCTGCCTCAGGAGGCCGCGGGCAATCCCGAGGGCTCGGTCATCGCCGAGGTGCTGGCGGGCTTTGCCGACGTCTGGCGAGTCGAGCGCGAGATGGAAGAGGTCGCAGCGCGCCTGGCCGCCGCGTCCGGTCAGGAGAGCGAGGCGCTGACGGCGCGCTACGGCGATCTGCAGCACCGTTTCGAGGCGCTCGGCGGCTATCGCCTGGAAACCGAGGCACACACGATCCTGAGCGGGCTCGGTTTCCGCCCGGCCGACTTCGCGCGGCCGCTCAGTGAGTTCTCGGGCGGCTGGCGGATGCGCGCGATGCTCGCGCGTCTCTTGCTACAGCGGCCGTCCCTGCTGCTCCTCGACGAGCCGACGAACCATCTCGACATCGAGTCGCTCGAATGGCTCGAGTCGTTCCTGGTCGACTACGAGGGCACGGTGGTGCTCGTCTCGCACGATCGATACTTCCTGAACCGGATGGTCACGTCGATCGCCGAGCTCGCGCCCTCGGGGCTGACCGTCTATCAGGGCGACTACGACGACTATCTGGTCCAGCGCCAGGCGCGGCGAGAGCTCTTGGAGGCGCAGGCGCGCAACCAGGCCAAGCGCATCGCCGAGATCGAGCGTTTCATCGAGCGGTTCCGCTACCAGGCGACCAAGGCGCGCCAGGTGCAGAGCCGCGTCAAGATGCTCGAGCGCATCGACCGCATCGAGGTCGAGCGCGACGCGCGGGTGATCCGCTTCTCGTTCCCGCAGCCGCCCCGGACCGGCCGCCGCGTGGCCACCATGAAAGGCGTGCACAAAGCGTACGGCGACAACGTGGTCTACGCCGGCGTCGACTTCGAGGTCGAGCGTGGCAACAAGATCGCACTGGTGGGCCCGAACGGCGCGGGCAAGTCAACCCTGCTGCGGATGCTGGCCGGCGCGCTCACGTTCGATCGCGGCGAGCGCACCCTGGGCGCGCATGTGGCAGTGCACTACTACGCGCAGCATCAGCTCGAGGCGCTGACGCCGACCCTGACCATCCTGGAAGAGCTGGAGCGCGCGGCGCCCGAGTTCGGCCAGACGCGTTTGCGGACCATCCTCGGCACCTTCCTCTTCTCCGGCGACACCGTCGAGAAGAAGATCTCGGTGCTGTCAGGAGGCGAGAAGGCGCGCGTGGCGCTGGCGAAGATGCTCGTGCGCCCGGCGGCGCTCTTGTGTCTCGACGAGCCGACGAACCATCTCGATCTGGCCTCGCGCGAGGTGCTCGAGGCGGCCCTGGCCGCGTTCCCCGGCACGCTGGTCTTCATCTCGCACGACCGCTACTTCATCAATCGCATCGCGACCGCGGTCGTCGAGGTCACGCGGGGACAGCTCGTCACCTATCTCGGCAGCTACGACGACTACCTCGACGCCAAGGCGCGCGCCGAGGCCGAGGCGACCGCAGGGGAAAAGCCTCCCGCTCGTCCTCCGGCCGTGACGGCGCCCACGCCGCGATCGGCGACGGTGGCTCACGCGGCGCGGGCCGAAGCGCCGCGGCGCAGCGGTAAGGTTGCCCGGGACGTGCGCGAGCTGCGCCGGCGGCTCGAGGAGGTCGAGCGGCAGATTCACGCGCTCGAGGCGCGCCTGGCCGAGATCGGCGAGCGGCTCGGCGATCCCGCGTTCTACGCCGACGGTGAGCGCGTGCGCGCCGTGGCCGCCGAGCGCAAGAGCGCCGAGGAGCAGGTGACGTGGCTCATGCGCGAGTGGGAGGAGCTGTCGACGGCGCTCGCCGCGCATGAGTGAGTTCTACGCGCCGATCGACCCCGACGTCTTGCGCCGCGAGCGCGCGAAGGCCCGCGAGCTGCGCGCGAGCCAATGGTGGAAGCGACGCATCGCCGACGGGGTGTGTTACTACTGCCGGCGAGCCGTCGGTCATCGCGCGCTGACGATGGACCACCTCGTTCCGCTCGGGCGCGGCGGCCGCTCGAGCCGCGGCAACGTCGTGCCCGCCTGCAAGCAGTGCAACACGAACAAGAAGGCGCTGGTCCCGCTCGCGTGGCAGGCGTATCTCGATCGCCTGCGCGCTTCCTCCACCGACTAATTCGAAGCGCGCCCGGACCGTCGCCTTGTCGGGTGCCCGCACTTGTCTCTTCTCAGATTGACTGCTTTTCAATACATGGCATCATGTGGCCGAAAAGTAG
>Ga0075424_100000253_pt1 | contig 38637 bp, 32 predicted proteins | sample SoiMethybrSBSTD3_FD_75301 | JGI IMG/M metagenome (GOLD analysis project Ga0075424, IMG submission 75301) | Bulk soil microbial communities from a Populus tree surrounding site in Tennessee, USA - Soil MetaG P. TD hybrid SBSTD3 | ecosystem: Environmental > Terrestrial > Soil > Tree plantation...
TCCAGCGCCGCGGCGCCCGAGACGATCTCGATCAGTTCCTTCGTGATGCGCGCCTGGCGGGCGCGGTTGTACGTCAGCGTGAGCTTGTCGATGATTTCGCCGGCGTTCTTCGAAGCCGAGTCCATCGCGGTCATGCGGGCGCCCATCTCGGCCGCCGCCGACTCGGCGAGCGCCTTGAACACCGTGAACTCCAGGAAGCGCGGCAGAAGCCACGCCAGGATCGTCGCGGCGTCAGGCTCGTAGATGTAGTCGACCGGCGGGGCCTCGGCGCTCTTCGTCTCGGCCTCCGTGGACAGAGGAAGGAGACGGTTGACCGTCACGACCTGCGACAGGATCGAGCGGAACTCGTTGACGACGATGTAGACCGCGTCGACCTTCTCGGTCGAGAACTCCTCGGCCAGGAATCCCGCGATCTCGCGCGCGTGCGCGTACTTCAGCTCCCCGAGGATCCCCGGATACGTCTTTTCGGTGAAGGGGTACTTGCGCCGCCGCCAGTATTCGACGGCCTTGCGTCCGACCGGGAGGAGACGGACCTCGGTCCACTCCGGGTGCTGGGACAGAAGGTGGGCGGTCGCGCGATGGACGTTGGTGTTGAAGGCTCCGCAGAGCCCGCGATCGCCGGCAACCACGACGACGATCACGCGCTTCTCGGGCCGGACCGCGAGGAGGGAGTGCTCGGCGGCGCCGACCTTCGCCGTGACCGAAGCGAGCACGTGCTTGAGCAGGCTCGCGTAGGGACGGGCGCCCACGACCCGGTCCTGCGCCCGACGCAGCTTCGCCGCCGCGACCATCTTCATGGCCTTGGTGATCTGCTGCGTGCTCTTGACCGAGCGCAGCCGGCGGCGGATGTCGATGAGGCTGGCCATCGTCTCCTAGGCCTTGGCCCCCGCCGCGACGGGCTCCCGCGGCGCTTGCTTCGGCGTCTCCTCGACAACCGCCGGCGCCGGCTTCTTCTCGGTCTCCCGGACGAAGCGCTGCTTGTACTCCTTGATCGCCGCCGCGAGCGCCTCTTCGGTCGCCTTCTCGAGCTTTCCGGTCGAGATGATGGCCGAGAGGATCTCCTTCTTCGAGGACTTCAGGAACTCGTGGAGGCCCTTCTCGAAATCGCGGACGGCGTCGACGGGGAGCGAGTCCATGTATCCCTTCGTGCCGGCGTAGATCGAGGCGACCTGCAGGTCGACGTCCATCGGAGCGAACTGCGGCTGTTTCAGCAGTTCCACCATGCGTTGTCCGCGGGCCAGCTGCGCCTGCGAGGCCTTGTCGAGGTCCGAGCCGAACTGCGCGAAGGCCGCGAGATTGCGGTACTGCGCCAGATCCAGGCGCAACGTTCCGGCGACCTGCTTCATGGCCTTGATCTGGGCGTTGCCGCCGACGCGCGAGACCGAGATGCCGACGTTGACCGCCGGCCGTACGCCCGAATAGAACAGGTCGCTCTCCAGGTAGATCTGTCCGTCGGTGATCGAGATGACGTTGGTCGGAATGTAGGCCGAGACGTCGCCGGCTTGTGTCTCGATGATCGGGAGCGACGTCAGCGAGCCGCCGCCGTTCTTGTCCGAGAGCTTGGCCGCGCGCTCGAGCAGGCGCGAGTGGAGGTAGAAGACGTCGCCGGGGTACGCCTCGCGGCCCGGCGGCCGGCGCAGCAGCAGCGAGATCTCGCGGTACGCCGCGGCGTGCTTGGAGAGGTCGTCGTAGATCGTCAGCGCGTGCTTCTTGTTGTAGAGGAACCACTCGCCCATCGCGCAGCCGGCGTAGGGAGCGAGGTAGAGCATCGGCGCGGGGTCCGAGGCCGTCGCCGCGACGATGATGGTGTGCTCCATCGCGCCGTTTTCCTCGAGGGTCTGGGCGACCTGCGCGACGGTCGACTTCTTCTGGCCGATGACGACGTAGATGCAGACGAGGCCCTTGCCCTTCTGGTTAATGATCGTGTCGAGGGCGATGGCGGTCTTGCCGGTCTGGCGGTCGCCGATGATCAGCTCGCGCTGGCCGCGGCCGATCGGAATCATGGCGTCGATGGCCTTGATGCCGGTCTGCACCGGCTCCTTCACGCTCTGGCGGTCGATGACTCCCGGAGCGATGCGCTCGGTCGGGTAGAACTCGGTCGTCTTGATCGGACCCTTGTCGTCGATCGGGCGGCCGAGGGCGTCCACGACGCGCCCGACCAGCGCGGGACCGACGGGCACCTGGATGATGCGCCGCGTCCGGCGGACTTCCTGTCCTTCCTTGACCTCCTGCGACTCGCCGAAGAGCACGACGCCGACCTGGTCCTGCTCGAGGTTCAAGGCGAGTCCGAAGATTTCGTGGCCGAAGTCCACGAGCTCGCCCGCCATGACCTTATCCAGCCCGTAGATGCGCGCGATTCCGTCGCCGACCGACAAGACCGTGCCGACTTCGGCGACGTCGATCGCCTTCTCGTAGTCGGCGAGCTGCTGCTTCAGGATCGCCGTGATTTCGTCCGCTTTGATCTCCATCTCACGCTCCCAATGTCTGGCTGACCTGCTCCTGGAACCGCCGGATCGCGGTGGCCACCGAACCGTCGAACACGCGCGAGCCCGCGCGGGCCACGAAACCGCCGATGACCTTGGGGTCCACGGCGATCTGCATTTTCACTTTCTTGCCGGTGCGCTCCGACAGCGCGCTCCGGATCGCTTCCGTCTCGGTCTCGTTCAAGGGCCCCGCCACCGTCACGTCGACGCGGAGGACCCCCTGGATCTCGTCGTACAGATCGCGCAGCGCCCGAAACACCGCACCGGCTTCGAGCAGCCGGTGATTGCGCAGCATGAGCTGAAGAAAGCGCGTTCCGTAGCCGTCCATCCCGACTTTCGCGGCGATCTCGTCGATCGCCTTGTGTTTGGCGTCGCGCGGGACGTTGGGAGCGAGAAGGAACCCGCGTAGCTTCGGGTTCTCTTCGAAGGATCGCGCCATCGCCTCGCCGGCTTCGAGAAACTTCGTGAAGTCGTAGCCCTTCGGCGCCGCCTCAACGAACGCGCGCGCGTAGGGACGCGTGAAGGAGCTCATCGGGTTCCCTGCTTGAGACCATCGACGCCGTCATCGATCAGCCGGCGGCGGTCCTCGTCGGTGATTTCGCGCGACAGGATCTCTTTGGCGCGCTCGGCCGTGAGGCCGGCCGCGGCGCGGCGGAGCTCCGTCTTGGCTTCTTCGAGGCGCCGGCCGATCTCCTCCTGCGCTTCCTCGATCGCGCGGGCGGCCTCCTCTTCGGCGCGCCTGGCCAGCTGCGCACGGGCGCTTTCGCCTTCGACGACGCCCTGCTTGCGGATCTCCTCGATGTCGCGCTCGATCTTCGCGGTGCGTTCCCGGATCTCTGCGGTCAGCTTCTGGGCGTCGGCGCGCTGCTTCTCGGCCTGCCGGCGGCGCTCCTCGATCTCGTCCTGACGCTTGCGGAAAGCCGTCGACAGCGGGCGCGCCACGAAGTAGACGAGAACGACGACGAAGAGGACGAGGTTGATGAGTTGCCAGATCGGCATCGGGATGCCGAGGAACTTCTCGGCCGCGTGCTCGCCCTCCTCCGAGGAGAGCAGGAGCACGGCCGGCAGCAGGCCCGGAAGAAGCGCCGGCCCGCTCACGCCGCGAGCTTTCGACCGAGAATCTTCTCGGCGAGCTCGCGGGCGAGACCCACCGCGCGCTCGGGAAGCTGACGCGCGAGCTCCGAGGCCTTCTCGGCGATCTCGCCGGCGCCGCGGTCGATTCGGTGCGACGCCTCCTCCCGCGCCTTCGCGAGCTTCTCCTCGAGCAGCGCCGTGCCCTCGGCGCGCAGGCTCTCGCGAACCTTCAGCGCCTCGCGGCGGGCGTCGGAAAGCTTCTGCTCGCCGGCGGCGACGGCCTGCTCGAGCGCGCGGAGGCTCTCGGCGTAGGCCTTCTGGGCCTCGCGCTCCTCGCTCTCGCGCGCGTCGAGAATCGCCCCGAGCGGCAGAAAGAGGTACTTCTTCAGGATCAGGTAGGAGATCCCGAAAGCGAGCGCGGCGTAGAGAGCCGTGACGTTGGGTAGATCGATCATGGAGATTTCGCGAGACGAAACCGCGGATGAATAACACAGCCCGGGACCATAGTCGAGCGCAATAAGCGCCCCGAAGACAGCTATTTGCGGGGCATTTCCACCAGCTTTCGGGCCGGCTCGGGCGCCATGTCGCACGAGCCCTGGAAGAAGGCCCCCTCTTCGATGCGGAGCACCGGAGCATGCAGGTTGGCGGTCACGCGCGCTCTCGGGTGAATCTCGATGCGCTCGGTCGCGTGCACGACGCCCTTGAGCGTTCCGTTGATCGAGACGCGCTCGACGTGGATCTCGGCATCCACCTCGGCCGAGTCTCCGATGATCAGCTCGCTCCCGGTCGGGATCTTGCCCTCGAACTTCCCGTCGATGCGGAAGGTCTCCTCGAACGTCAGCTCTCCCTTCAGGTGGCTACCCTTGTCGAGGAACCCGTTGAGTGTGGCGCCCTCTCCTCGTGGCTTCATGGTCGGCTCCTTTGGATCACTGCCATTGATTGTCCATCATGCGCTCGAAGAGTCCGATCAGCTCTTCCTCCGAGCCGAAGGCGAGTTCGATACGTCCCCCCCGGCGCTTGCGGATGATGCGGACGCGCGTCTGGAGGCGACGCGAGAGCTTCTCCTCGGCGTCTCGGGTGAACGGGTCCCGGCGCTTTTCGCGCTGGACGCGATCGCCCGCGGCCATGCGCGCAGCCCGCTTCTCTGCCTGTCGGACCGAGAGCGCTCGGCGCACGATTTCCTCCGCCAGCAACTCCTGGTCGTCGGTCGAGGAGAGTGAGAGCAGGGCTTTGGCATGGCCGGCCGAAAGCTCGCCGCTCCGGATCCTGTCTCGCACTGGAGAGGATAACTTCAATAGTCTCAATGAGTTAGCTACGGTTGTGCGATCCTTGCCGACGCGGTCGGCGATCATTTCCTGCGTCAACTCGAATTCCGCTTTGAGGCGCGCGTACGCCTCGGCCGCCTCGAGCGGGTTGAGATCCTCGCGCTGGACGTTCTCGACCAGCGCGGCTTCGAGCAGGTCGCGATCCGAGCTCTTGTCCCGGACCGTTACCGGGACCTTCGTCAGACCGGCCAGGCGGGCGGCCCGCCACCGCCGCTCCCCCGCGACGATCTCGAACTTTTCACCCCGCGACACGACGACGATCGGCTGGACGATCCCCTGCTCCCGGATCGAGTCGGCGAGCTCATTCAAGGCCGCCTCGGAGAATTCTCTTCGAGGTTGGAAGCGGGAGGGAACGAGACGATCGATCTCGATCTCACCCGGGTAGGTTCCACGTGGAACGTCTTCCTTCCCCGGCAGCAGAGCGGACAGTCCACGCCCGAGCACGGGCCTTCGTGTCGTCGTCATGTGGCCTTCCGTTTCTTCAAAAACTCGCGAGCCAGAGCAATGTACGCCTCGGCACCCTTGGACTTGATGTCGTAGGAAAGTACCGGTTTCCCGAAAGATGGGGCCTCTCCCAGCCGGATGTTTCGAGGAACCACCGTGCGAAATACTTTATCCCCGAAGTGCTTGCGGATGTCGTCGACGACCTGCCGGGAGAGGTTGGTGCGCTCGTCGTACATCGTCAGCAGGATCCCTTCGACCTCCAGCAGAGGGTTGAAGGAGTCGCGGACCCGACCGATCGTCTCCAGGAGCTCCGTCAGCCCCTCGAGGGCGAAATACTCGGTCTGGATGGGGACGAGGACTGAATCTGCGGCCGTCAGGGCGTTGACCGTCAGAAGAGACAGCGACGGCGGGCAATCGATGAAAATCGGGTCGTAGGCCTGTCTGACGCTTCCGAGGGCAAACCGGAGTCGAGCCTCCCGATCATCGTGGTCGACCAGCTCGATCTCGGCGCCAACGAGATCCCGGCCGGAGGGGGCGAGCCAGAGGTTGGGGAACCCAGTCTCCCGGACGACCGGGGAAAGGTCACCGCTGTTCAGCCCGCGGTAGACCGTCGCCTCCTCGCGCTTGGAAAAGCCCAGGCCGGAGGTCGCGTTGGCCTGAGGATCGAGGTCGACGAGCAGGACCCTGCGATCGTGGGCCGCCAGGGCCGCCGCGAGGTTGATCGCCGTTGTGGTTTTGCCTACACCGCCCTTCTGGTTGGCGACGGCGACCACGCGGCTCATCGGCCGGCATTATCAGCCAGGTTCCACGTGGAACACTCTTCAAACCCGTCGAAATAGCGCGATTTGACGGCTGCGCGAGCCGGGGATGGGCAATGTCGTTTCCAGGCGAAATCGCGGGAGGAGAGCCTCCGCCATTCGATCGGCCTCGGTGGTCCAGGCGAGGAGAGCACCGCCCGGGCGGACGAGGGAGCCGTCGCCGAGCCACTCCGGCAATGCGCCGACGGCCCTGGTGGCGACCGCGTCGAAGGCTTCGGCGTCGAGGCTCTCGATCCTGGCCTCGTAGACCGCCACGTTCCGCAGCGGAACGACCCTCGCGACATGCCGCAGAAACGCCGCGCGCTTGTGCCGGGGCTCGACCAGCGCGACCGACAGGTCCGGGCGGTATATCGCCAGGGGAACGCCCGGGAAGCCGGCACCGGAGCCGACGTCGGCGACTGCTGATCGCTGAGGAATCAGCCCGGCTCCGAGCATCGACTCGAGCGTGTGCTCGGCCAACTCCTGCGCCGACAGGGCGCCCGTCAGGTTCGTCTTGCGTCTCCAGGAATCGAGGGACTCGAGGTAGGTGCCCGCCCCCGCGAGAGTCGCTTGAGTGAGCTCCAGACCGTAGGCCGGCGATGCCGCCTTCAGGAGCTCTTCGAAGCGGTCAGAGGGGAGAGGAGCCTCCGCCGCGCGCGACATGGGCCGAGATTATCGCGACGGCCGCGTGCGTCATGCCGGGGATCCGGGAGGCCTCGCCCACGGTTCGGGGCCTTCGCTGCGAGCACTTCTCGACCGCCTCCCGCGAGAGACCGGGGATTCCCTCGTAGTCGAAATCGCTCGGAATCACCCTCGACTCGAAGGGCCTGAGCCTCTCGAGGCGCTCACGCTCGCGCCGGATGTAGCCCTCGTACCGGATCCGAGTCTCGAGGATGGTTTTCTCTTCCCGCGACAGACTGTCTGCGACAGGGGGCGCCAGGCCCCATACCGCCTTTGTATCTAAGTCATTACGTTGCAATAGTTTACGTAGACTCACGGGGGAGTCGGCCTCGATTCCGAGAGCCTCCGAAAGAAGGCTCCGATTCTCCTCTGTGGGCGTGAAGACGGCCGCCTCCAGCTCGCGCTCGGCGCTGCAAAGCCGCCTCTCGCTCGCCATCGCCTCCGAATACTCCTGCTCGCCGATGAGCCCGTAGCGGCGCCCGTGGGGAAGCAGGCGTGGGAGAACGGTGTCCACGCCGAGAAGAAGCCGGTACTCCGCCCGCGACGTGAAGAGCCGGTAGGGCTCTTCGACACCCCGCTGCGTCAGGTCGTCCACCATGACGCCGGCATAAGCCTCGTGTCGCTCGAGAACGAAGGGCTCCTCTTTGAGCGCGGAAAGCGCCGCGTTGATACCCGCGAGGATTCCCTGAGCCGCGGCCTCCTCGTAGCCTGACGTTCCGTTGATCTGACCCGCGAGAAAGAGCCCGGGCACGTCTCGAGGCGCGAGCGAGCGCGACAGCTGCTCGGGAAAGACGAAGTCGTACTCGACGGCGTAGCCCGGCCGGATCATCTTCGCGCGCGTCAAGCCCGGAATCCCGGCGAGGATCGCGCGCTGCACCTCCTCCGGAAGCGACGTCGAGAGACCGTTGATGTAGATCTCCTCGGAGCTCCAGCCGTCGGGCTCGAGAAAGATCGTGTGCGCCGCTTTGTCGGCGAACTTCACGACCTTGTCCTCGACGGACGGGCAGTAGCGCGGTCCGATGCCGTGAATCTGTCCCGAGTACATCGGGCTTTCGTGCAAGTGCTCGCGAATCAGCGCGTGGACCTGCGCATTCGTGGCCGTCAGCCAGCACAGCGCCTGGCGCTCCGGAAGCCGGCGCGTGCGAAACGAGAAGGGGACCGGAGGATCGTCGCCCTGCTGCGGCGTGCAGGCGTCGTAGTCCACGGAGTCGCGATGCACGCGTGGAGGCGTGCCCGTCTTGAAACGCCCGAGCCTCAAGCCCATCCGCGCCAGAGAGGCCGAGAGGCCCGTGGCCGCTGCTTCGCCGACGCGCCCTCCGGGAGTCTGGCGCTTCCCCGTGTGCATCAGCCCGTTCAAGAACGTGCCCGTCGTGACGACCACGCTCGACGCGAGAATCCGCGTTCCATCGGTCGTGACGACGCCCGTCACGCGGCCGGCGTCGTCGAGGAGGTCTTCGGCCATGGCCTCGATGAGCGTGAGGTTCTCGGTGGACGACAGACGCTCCTGAGCCTTCTGCGCGTAGAGCGCGCGATCGCACTGGGCGCGAGGACCCCAGACCGCCGGCCCGCGCGAGCGGTTGAGGATGCGGAACTGAATGCCGGCGGCGTCGGCGAGGGCCCCCATGACGCCCCCGAGCGCGTCGATCTCGCGGACGAGCTGGCCCTTGGCGAGGCCCCCGATGGCGGGATTGCACGACATCCGACCGATCGCGGAGAGAGATCCCGTCAGAAGCGCCGTGCGGCGCCCCATGCGGGCCGCCGCGTGGGCGGCTTCGATTCCGGCGTGGCCGCCGCCGATGACGAGGACGTCGAATCGCACGGCAGGATTGTCTCTCAGCCGGGCCCGCTCCGGCGTGAACCGGCCCAGTCTCAATTATACATTGTTATACAAAGTACTTTGCAATACACTCTCGGGCCATGCCCCTCCGGCCGATGCGGCGCGTCAAGCTCATCCTCCCTGCGCTGACGGAAGCAACGAGCCCCTTCTGGCGCCCGATCAAGTACTCCCTGTTCCCGCCTCTGGGCCTGGCCACCCTCGCCGCCTATCTCGATCCCGACCTCGAAATCACTCTCCAGGACGAGCACGTCGAGAAGCTCGATCTCGACGATCATCCCGACCTCGTCGTCATCCAGGTCTACATCACCAACGCCTATCGCGCCTACCGGATCGCGGACCACTATCGCGCGCGAGGCGCGTACGTCGCGCTGGGGGGCCTCCACGTCACGTCCCTGCCGGACGAAGCCGCGCCGCACGCCGACACGATCTTTCTGGGGCCCGGCGAGCACACGTTCCCGCAGTTCCTGCGCGATCTGGAGGCGGGAAGACCCCGGCGTCGCTACGAATCGGCCACCCGAACACTCGAAGAGCTGCCGCCCATCCGCAGAGACCTGATCCGGCGACGGCTCTACCTCGTCCCCAACTCGATCGTGGTCTCGCGGGGCTGCCCGCACCACTGCACCTTCTGCTACAAGGACGCCTTCTTCGCCGGAGGTCCCTCGTTCTACACGCAGCGGGTGGACGCCGCGCTCGCGGAGATCGAACGCCTTCCGGGCCGTCACCTCTACTTCCTGGACGACCACCTCTTCGGAAATCCGCGGTTCGCGAGGGAACTGTTCCGCGGCATGAGGGGAATGGGCCGAATCTTTCAGGGCGCGGCGACGGTGGACTCGATCCTCCGGGATGACGTCGTCGAAGAGGCGGCGGCGGCGGGACTTCGCAGCCTGTTCGTCGGGTTCGAGACGCTCTCTCCGAACGGCCTCGCGGGAGCGGGCAAGCGCCAGAATCTCGGCCGAAGCTACGCCGACGTCGTCCGACGGCTCGACGATCTCGGCATCATGATCAACGGGAGCTTCGTCTTCGGACTCGACGGAGACGATCGCGACGTCTTTCGCCGGACCGTCGAATGGGGGATTCGCAGCGGGATCACGACTGCGACGTTCCACATCCTGACGCCCTACCCGGGCACGGCGCTGTTTTCGGAGATGGTCACGCAGGAGCGGCTCGTGACCCGCAACTGGGACCTCTACGACACGCGCCACGTCGTCTATCGACCGATCGGACTATCGCCGTCGGACTTGAAGCGCGGCTACGACTGGTCGTACCGGGCGTTCTATCGCTGGGACTCCATCTTCCGGGCCGCCTCGGCCCACGGCTCGGCGAAGCACGCCCTCAAGCACGTCGCCTACAGCGCGGGTTGGAAGAAGTTCGAGCGGGCATGGAATCTCGTCATCCGGATCAAACAGCTGTCCCAGATGCGGCCGCTTCTGGAAGCCGTTCTCTCGTCCGTGGCGCGGAAGGCGGCGGGTCCTCTCTTACTTCCCGATACAGAACGTCGCGAAGAGCCGCGTCAGGACGTCCTCGGAGGTCGTTTCACCGACCAGGTCCGCGAGCGCGTCGAGGGCCGCGTGGCAATGCGTCGCGGCGTATTCGGGCGATAGCCCTTTGGATAGCGCCTCCAGCGTCTGCTCGGCGCCTGTGCGGGCTCGATCGACGAGATCCTTCTGTCGAAGCGACCCGAGGACCTCGGACGTCTTCTCGGTCGAGATTTCGGAGGCCACGGCTTCAGCGAGTAGCGCGCGCAGCGTCTCCCCTGCCGACGGCTCCAGGCCGCAGAGGCGCACCGCGCCGTCCGGCAGCAGCGCCTCGGGGGCGAGGTCGGACTTGTTTGCGGCGAGGACCCGAGGCATGTCCCCGTGGCGTGCGAGCGCGTCGCGGTCCTCGGCGGTAAGCCCCTCCGCCGCGTCGTAGACGTAGACCACGGCGTCCGCGCGGTCGCCTTCCTCGAGCGCGCGCGCGACGCCGATTTTCTCGACGACGTCCTCGGTCGCGCGCAGTCCGGCCGTGTCGACCACCGTCACCGGGATGCCGCGGACCTCGACCAAAGCTTCGAGCGTGTCGCGCGTGGTTCCGGGAATCTCGGTGACGATCGCCCGTGCGGATCCGACGAGAGCGTTGAAGAGGGTGGATTTCCCGGCGTTGGGTCTGCCCAGAATCGCCACGCGGCAGCCGCTGGAAAGAAGCTTCCCGGTCCTGTAGGTGGCCGAGAGCCGCGCGAGGTTATCCGCGGCGGCGCGCAATCGCCGCTCGACCTCGGCGTCCACGTTCTCTCCGACGTCGTCGGAGAAGTCGATCGCGGCGGCGATTCCGGCGGCGGCCGCGAGAAGATCCTCGCGGGCCGCCTCGAGCTTCTTCGAGAGGCCTCCTTCCATGCGGCGCGCCGAGAAGCGAGCGGCGGCCGGAGTTTGAGCCTCGATCAGGTCGCGCACGGCCTCGGCGCGCACCAGGTCGAGCTTTCCCCCGCGAAAAGCGCGTTCCGTGAACTCGCCCGGGCGGGCCGCGCGCGCTCCGGCGGTGATCGCGGCCTCGACCAGGCGGGCGGCGGCGACGGGGCTGCCGTGGATCGAGATCTCGACGACATCTTCGCCGGTGTAGGAATTCGGGGCTTCGAAGAACGTCACCAGACCGCGGTCGATCCGTTCTCCGGAGGCGTCGTCGAGAGCCGCCAGACGCGGCCGCCGCGGCTTCAAATCCGCCTTGAGCCGGGAAGCCAGAGAGGCGAGCACTTGCCGCGCGTCGGGCCCGGAGAGACGCACCAGCGCCACCGCCGATTTGCCCGCGGGTGTGGCGAGGGCGACGATCGTGTCGAGGAGAGCGTCGGACGGCCGCATCGGGATCCGGGCCTCTCTCCTAACGGCTCTTGAGTCGGACCTCCACGCGTTTCATGAACCCGTCGCCTTCGCTCTGCGTCTCGACTTCGGCATCTTCGGCCAGCGCGAGGTGCACGAGGCGACGCTCCCACGGCGAAAGCGGCGGCAGAAGCTGCGGACGGCGCGACCGGCGCACCTCCTCGGCCGACTGACGCGCCAGCTCCTCCAGGGCGTCCTTGCGGTGGGCGCGGAACCCTTCGGCATCCAGGCGCGGATGGACCGGCTTGCCGAGCCGCTTGGCGGCAATGCGGCCGACCAAAACTTCCAGGCCCGTCAGTCCCTCGCCCTTGTTGGCGAGGAGCGGTTCGACGTCGTCCCCGATGAGCTCGAAGAGAATCTCGTCGCCCGAGGACTCGCGCCGGCGGATCTCGACTAAGAGACCGGCTCCCGAAAGAAGCTCGGTCAGCGTGGACTCGCAGGCGGCGACCGCATCGGCGTCGGTCGCGCCCATCTGCGGCTCGCGCCGCGCCGCGGGGGCCGGCTTTTCGTCCTCGATCCCCTCGGAGGCGATCTCCTCGACCGGCGCCGGCCGGCCGCGCCCTTCGGTCCCGTCTTCGACCTCGATCTCGACGACGCGCCCGCCCCAGAACGATTTCTCGTCGCGAATCACGGTGTACTTCAGCTCCCCCGGCGACTTGCCCAGCGCCCGGGCCGCTCCGGCGACCGCTTCCTCTTCCGTCTTGGCTTCGTACTTCATCGCTTGGCTTCGACCGAGCGCGCCGCCTTGAGCCTGGCGCCCTTGGCGGGCGGCGCCGGGTCGTCCTCCTTCACCATTCGGTTCATGATCAGCTGCTGGACGATCGTCAGCAGGTTGGAAAAGAACCAGTACAACACCAGCCCCGCGGGCATGTCCTTGAACAGGAACCCCATGAAGACCGGCATGAACATGAAGATCTTCTTCTGCGCCGGGTCCAGCGTCGACGGTGTCATCGCCTGCTGCAGGTACATCGAGACGATCATCAGGATCACCAGGACGTAGCTCTTGTCGATCGCGGAGAGATCCTTGATCCAGAAGACAAACGGCGCGTGGCGCAGCTCGATCGTCTTGGAAAGCACGTTGTAGAACGCCACCAGGATCGGCAGCTGCAGGAGCATCGGCAGACAGCCGCTCATGGGGTTGTAGCCTTCGGCCTGGTAGAGCGCCATGACCTCGGCGTTCATCTTCTGTCGCTGCGCGGCGTCGGTCTTGGACTTCTTGTACTTGTCGCGGATGGCGTTCATCTTCGGCGCGAGCTTCTGCATCTTCTTCATCGACGAGTAGCTCTTGGCCGTCAGGGGGAAGAGGGCCAGCCGGATCAGGAACGTCACGACGAGGATCGCCAGGCCCCAGTTGTGGACGAGCCCGTAGGACCTCTTCAGCAGCCACAGGAGCGGCCTCGCCAGGATTCCGTACCAGCCGAAGTCCACCGTGCGTTCGAGGCCCAGCCCGTAGCTCTCGAGGACCGACACGTCCTTGGGTCCGATGAACGCCGAGCCTGCGCAGGAGCGCTCGCCGGAAAGACCCACGGCCAGATCGAGCGAGGGTTTGTCGCTCGTCGGCTGCGGCACGGCGAAGGTCAGGATCTTCGCGGTCGTCGCGGCGTCGGGCACGAGGACCTGGAGGAAGTAGTTGTCCTCGATGCCGGCGAATCCCTTGGGCGGAATGGTCCACGACTCCCCCGCCGTGGCCTTCTCCGGGCGCACGATCTTCAACCCATCGGTCGTGGACAGGACGGCCGAGGCCGGCATGATGTAGCGCGACCTCTTCTCGGACTCGGCGGGGTTGCGCAGGCCGGGTCCCAGCACGACGGAAAAGGGCGGTCCGGAGACGGAGACCCTGGTCGTGAAGAGGTATCCGTCGGAGATCCGAAATTCCTTGGTGATCGAGACCTTCGCGTCCGTGTACCGGAAGCGCACGTCGCGCGGAGAATTGCGCTCGACGACGAACAGCGCCGAGGCAACCCCCTTCGTCGTCTCGGCGTCCTTGCCGAAGTCCAGGCCCATCGGTCGCGGAAGATTCGGTGACGCGGCGCGCACCAGCTCCAGCGGCTGCCTCTGCTCGTCGGTGTAGCGCTTGAGGATGAACGACTTCAAGACGGCGCCGCGGTTGGTGAACGTGGCTTTGAAAACGTCGTTCTCGACCACTTCCGCCGTCTCCTCGGCGGCGCTCTCGGGCTTGGCGGGCGGCGCCGGGGCAACCGTCGCTTCCGCCGTCGAGACCGAGGCCGGCGACGCCGCGGGGGAAGCCGTCGGTGCCGACGACGCGGCCGGCGTCGGCAGGGCGGACGGCTGCGGTTTCGGAGGCTTGGGGGCGAGCCATTCCCACGCGAGCAGGACCGCGAGGGAGAGGCCGGCGGCGAGGAGGAGGCGCTTTTCCATGGCGTGGAGCGTTCCCTAGGGAACGGGGTCGAAGCCGCCCTTGTGGAACGGGTGACAGCGCAGCAGGCGCCCGACGGCCATTACTCCTCCCCTTCCGATGCCGTACCGCGCGATCGCCTCGCGGGCATAGACCGAGCAGGTCGGCTCGAAACGGCACGCGCGCGGCAGGAGCGGCGACACGAAACGCTTGTAGAGATCGAGCGCGCCGATTGCGATGCGCGAGACGACGCTCACGGGCGAGACAGGCGCGAGAGCGCCCGGCTCAGGGCCGATCGGTAGTCCTCCCAGAGCTCGGAGAACGGGGCCGAAGCCGCCGTCGGCCGGGCGTTGACGACGACTCTCGCGGGAGAGCCCCCGAACAGAGCGCGAGACCGGCGAAAGATCTCGCGCAGACGGCGTCGGACGCGATTGCGTGTGACTGCGCTGCCGACTCGGCGCGAGACCGAGACTCCCAGGCGAGGGCGGGTTTCGCCGGCGAGGAGGAAGAGCTGGATGTGTCGTCCGGAAACGCGCACCCCGGAGGCGTAGCACTCTTCGAATTCCCTGCGTTTGCGGAGGCGGTCGTCCCGGGAGAATCCCTCGGAGACGGCCGGGCCCGAGTTCACACCGTCAGTCTTTTGCGCCCCTTGCGCCGGCGCGCCGAAATCACGGCGCGTCCGGACCGCGTCCGCATGCGAACGAGAAACCCGTGGGTGCGTTTGCGGCGCCGATTGTTGGGCTGGTAGGTGCGCTTCATAAAGAGCGGGAATGCTAGGTGTCGGGGGACGTGAAGTCAAGCAACGAATCTCGAGTTGGACCTGGAACCTGGGACTTGGGACCTGCGACCCGTATATACTCCCGCCCCCGGTCCGCCACAGCTCCTTCCACAGGTTGTGGAAATTCTGTGGAAAACTGCCGGGCGGGGCGCTGCATGACCGAAGTCTGGAGCTCCATCTTGAAGAGGATCGAGGGAAAGCTCGATCCCAAGGAGCTGAAGACCTGGTTCGCCCCCACCCGGCAGCTCGAGCTGGACGCCTCGGGCTCCTCGCCGGTCCTGACCGTTGCTGTCCCCTCCCGGATGTTTGCGGACTGGATCGAGTCCCGCCACGGCGAGCTTCTCGCGCGGGAGGCCGAGGCGGAGGGTCTGCCGGGGCTGGAGATCCGCTTCGAGTCGGGATCGAGCGATGCCCCGTCCCCCGCGGCAGCCGCTTCGGCGGCGGCGCGCGCCGTGGTCGCCCACCCGCGCTTCACGTTCGACACCTTCGTCGTGGGCTCCTCCAACCAATTCGCCCATGCGGCGGCGCGAGCGGTGGCCGAATCGCCGTCGCGCTCCTACAACCCGCTGTTTCTGTACGGAGGCGTCGGCCTGGGCAAGACGCACCTGATGCACGCGATCGCCCAGGAAGTGCTGCGGCGCAACCCCGGAGCGCGCGTGCTGTACCTCTCGGCCGAGCGCTTCTTGAACGAGCTCATCAACGCGCTGCGCTTCGAGCGTATGCACGAGTTCAAACGCCGCTACCGCGAGCTCGACGTCCTCCTGATGGACGACGTCCAGTTCATCGCGGGCAAGGACTCGACACAGGAGGAGTTCTTCCACACGTTCAACGCGCTCCACGACGCACAGAAACAGATCGTCCTGACCTCCGACGCGCTCCCCAAAGAGATCCCCACACTGGAGGAGAGGCTGCGCTCACGGTTTGAGTGGGGGTTGATCGCCGACATCCAGCCGCCGGATCTGGAGATGAAAGTCGCGATCATCCGCAAGAAGGCGGCGGCCGAAAAGACAGAGATCCCCAACGACGTCGCGATGTTCATCGCGGGGACCGTCAAGTCGAACGTCCGGGAGCTCGAAGGACGCCTGAATCGCGTCTTAGCCTTCGCCTCACTGACCGGCAAGCCCCTCTCCGTCGAGCTCGCCCGGGAGACCTTGAAGGACATCGTGGGGACCGAGGAGCACAAGGCGGTCCCGTCCGAGATCCTGAAGGCCGTGGCGTCTCACTACGGCCTGCGGGTCTCCGATATGAAGGCCAAATCCAACGCCAAGCCGGTGGCTTTTCCCCGCCAGGTGGCCATGTATCTCTGCCGGAAGCTGACGGAGTTGTCTTACCCCGAGATCGGGAGGCTCTTCAACGACAAACACCACTCGACGGTGATGCACTCGGTGGAAAAGATCGAGCGCATGATCGAGGACGACGCGGATTTCCGCAGGGTCGTCGAGGGGTTTTTACAGCCCTATCGTTGACGCATTCGGGGGCGTTTCCGACTTTTCCTCGGGAGCGTTTTCCGCATTCGTCCACGCGCTTTCTTCACGAGACGGTCCTGCGGAAGATTCGCCGAAGTCTCCACAGAGGGAGCATGCGTTTTAGGCCCATTTTTATTGGGTTTTTTGAGCGTTCCCAATTTTGCATTCGCCCTACGAATGCCTCTGAATGTGATAGACTTTTTTCTCTTTTCGGAGGCTTCTTGCTCCCATGGAATTGACGGTAAAACGGGGCGACTTTCTCAACGAGTTGACCCTGATGCAGGGTGTGGTCGAGAGGAAGAACACGATTCCAATCCTCTCGAACATCCTGCTGCGCGCCGCCGACGGACACCTGTCGTTTACGTCGACGGATCTCGACTTGACTCTGCTCTCCCAGGCCCAGGCCAAAGTGTCGCGGCCGGGGAGCGTGACGGTGCCTGCCCGCAAGCTCTTCGACCTGATCCGCAATCTGCCCGAGGCGGATGTCGCCTTGAAGCTGATGGACAACCACTACCTGGGTGTAACCTGTCAAAGGTCTAATTTCAGGTTAGTTGCCCAGCCGGCCGAGGATTTTCCGACCGTTCCGAAGGTCGAGGCGAAAAAGGGCGTCTCTTTCCCTCTGAATTTATGGAAAAGACTGACCCGTAAGGTTTTATATGCCGTTTCGGCCGAAGAAACCCGGTTCCAACTCATGGGAGCCCTGCTTAAGGACAAGGGCAAGGAATTCGAGTTAGTCGCCACGGATGGGCATCGCCTGGCCTTGATCAACTTCCCCAAGGACGACGTGAAGGGAACGCTTCCCAACGTCCTGATCCCGAAGAAGGCCCTGGCCGAGATCCTCAAGATGGACGGCGGGGAAGACGCACAGGTGGAGATCCGGCACTCCGAGAATCACCTGCTCTTCACCGTCGGCAGCAGGCAGCTCGTCGCGCGGCTGCTCGACGTGAATTTTCCGGACTACGAAAAGATCCTTTCGAAGAACAACGACCGGATCGCGAAGGTGCCGACGACGGCGTCGAAGGACGCCATCCGGCGCGTGTCGCTCTTCTCTTCCGAGCGTTCCCGCGGCGTCAAGCTCTCCTTCGAGAAGGGAAGCCTGACGGTCGCCTCCAACAGCCAGGAGCTCGGCGAGGGAATGGAGACGCTCGACATCGAGTTCGATGGAGAGCCGCTCTCGATCGGTCTGAACGCGCAATACCTCCTCGATTTCCTCGAGGAGGCCGAAAGCGAAACGGTTCGTCTCGAGCTGAAGGACGAGAACACGCAGTGCCTCTGCCAGCCGGAGGGCGGCATCGAAGGGGCCTCGCGCTATCTGTACGTCGTGATGCCGATGCGCCTCTGACTGACGAGGTGGGATAACACCGCTTGTACTTTTCCGAGCTTTCGAACCAGGGCTTCCGCAATCTCTCCCCCGACGCCGTTTCTCTCGGCGAGGGTGTCACCCTGATCACGGGAGAGAACGCGCAGGGCAAGACCAACCTCCTCGAGGCCGCGGCCCTCGTGTGCGGACAGCGTTCGTTCCGAGGCGCGTCTTTGGCCGCGATGGCGAAGGACGGAGAGCGCTTCTCGATCACGGCGGCCTTCGAATGCCGTTCGGGCGCGGAGCGGGTCACGATTTCCTGGTCGAAGGAGACCGGCCGCGAGTTCTGGCGTGCCGGCAAGCCCGCCGGCTTCCGGGAAGTCTCCGAGAAGGCGCCTGCGGTCTTCCTCGCGCCCGAGCACGCCGAGCTTCTGACGGGATCTCCGTCCGGGCGCCGGCGCTTCCTGGATCGTCTGGTGCTCGGCGTGCGGCCCGCCGCCGGAGACGACCTTTCGCGCTACGCGCGGGCTCTCTCCGAGAGAAACGCGCTGCTGGCGAAGATGCGCCGGCACTCCTCGAGCGTCCCGGGGGAGCTCGAGGCCTGGACGGAGGAGCTCGTCCTCGCGGGCGCGGCGGTCCGACGCCACCGCAAGGCCGCGCTGTCGGAGTGGGAGCGGGACTTCGCGATTCTCGCGGGGCAGGCGGGCCCCACGTACGCCTCGATCCAGGCAGTCTGCTCGGCCCGGGACGATTCGGTCGAAGCCCTGCGCGGCGAGCTTTCGAAAGTCGCCGCGTTCGAGATCCGGCGCGGCCACACGCTGGCGGGCCCGCACCGGGACGACCTGCTGTGGCTGCGCAACGGCCGCGCGCTGGCCATGCAGGCCTCGGCCGGCGAGGTCGCCCGCGCGGTCGCCCTGATCAAGCTGGCGGAGTGGCACGCCGTCGCGCGCCGGGCGGGGGAGCCTCCGCTCTTTGCGGCCGACGACTTCGATGCGCACCTGGCGGAGGGCTGGGTCGGTGACTTCTTCGACGCGCTGCCGCCGCGGGCCTCCGTGCTCCTGACGACCGCGGCGCCTCCGGCACGGTGGGCGGCGCGCGCCGCCGTCGTGCTCGAAGTGAGAGAGGGATTCGTCTCGCGTCCGCGCGCGTTACGCGCGGTGAAAGCCTAGGGAGACGACTCAGAGCCACGATGAGCAGCACCACCGCTTACACCACCGACTCGATCAAGCTCCTGAAGGGCCTGGAGGCCGTTCGCAAGCGCCCCGGCATGTACATCGGGGACACCGACGATCTGTCGGGCTTGCATCACATGGTGTTCGAGCTCGTCGACAACTCGATCGACGAGGCGCAGGTCGGTTACAGCGACCACATCGCCGTCACGATCCACCCCGACAACTCCGTCACCGTCGAGGACAACGGCCGCGGCATCCCCGTCGGGATGCACAAGGAGCACAAGCGCGAGACCCTCGAGATCATCATGACCGACCTGCACTCGGGCGGGAAGTTCGACGACAACTCCTACAAGGTCTCCGGCGGCCTCCACGGGGTCGGTGTCTCCGTCGTCAACGCGCTGTCCAAGCGCCTCGAGGTCGAGGTCCGCCGCGACGGGAAAGTCTGGCAGCAGGCCTACGAGCAGGGCCGGCCGGTGGCCGCGATCAAGGCCGTCGGCACGTCCAAGAAGACCGGCACCAAGATCACCTTCTGGGCGGATCCGAAGATCTTCTCGGTCACCGAGTTCCACTTCGACAGCCTCTCGCAGAGGCTGCGCGAGCTCTCGTTCCTCAATCCCGGCGTGCGCATCTCGATCGTCGACGAGCGCACCGAGAAGAAGCACGACTTCGCCTACGAGGGCGGTATCAAGTCCTTCGTCGAGCACCTCAACAAGACCAAGCAGCCCATCCACGACAGGGTCATCTTCTTCCAGGACGTCAAGGGCGGAACCGGAGACCCCAAGCGCGACGCCGACAAGGAGAGAGTCGAGGTCGCCCTGCAGTGGAACGAGGGCTACGCCGAGACGCTGTTCACGTTCACCAACACGATCAACAACCGCGACGGCGGCACGCACCTCGAGGGCTTCAAGACCGCTCTGACTCGGGCCATCCAGAAGTACGCCGAGGCCAACGGTCTGACCAAGGGCCTCAAGGAGACGACGCTTTCCGGCGACGACTGCCGGGAGGGACTGACGGCCGTCGTCTCGGTCAAGATCAAGGATCCGAAGTTCTCATCGCAGACCAAAGACAAGCTCGTCTCCTCCGAGGTGAAGACCTGGGTCCAGCAAGTCGTCTACGACAAGCTGGGCTCCTACCTCGAGGAGACCCCCCGCGTCGGCAAGAAGATCGTCGAGAAGATCGTCGAGTCCGCCCGGGCACGCGAAGCCGCCCGCAAAGCCCGTGAGCTCGTCCGCCGCAAGGGCGCGCTCGACTCCGGGGCTCTGCCCGGAAAGCTCGCCGACTGCCAGGAGAAGGACCCCGCCTTCTCCGAGCTCTTCATCGTCGAGGGCGACTCGGCCGGCGGCTCGGCCAAGATGGGCCGGGACCGCCGCTCCCAGGCGATCCTGCCTCTGCGCGGGAAGATCCTGAACGTCGAGAAGGCGCGCCTCGACAAGATGCTCGCCTCCGCCGAGATCCGGACGCTGATCACGGCCCTGGGCGCGGGGATCTCGACGGACTTCGACGCCTCGAAGGTCCGCTACCACAAGATCGTCATCATGACCGACGCCGACGTGGACGGCTCGCACATCCGGACGCTGCTCCTGACGTTTTTCTTCCGTCACATGGCGACGTTGATCGACAAGGGGTTTCTCTACATCGCGCAGCCGCCGCTCTACAAGGTCACGGAGAACAAGAAAGAGATCTACCTGAAGGACGAGAAGGAGATGTCCAAGTTCCTTCTCGGCCGTCTCGGTGAGGACCGCACGCTCTCCTCGGAGATGTCCGGCACCAGCGTGTCGGGCGCCAAGCTCGCGGCGCTCCTGGAGAAGATGGAGGAGTACCGGACGCACGTCGCCAAGCTCGGCCAGCGGGGCATCCCCGAGGGGCTGATCCGCGCCCTCATCGACCGCGGCATGACCTCCAAGAGCGAATTCGCCGAGAAGAAGAAGGTCGAGGAGATCGCCAAGGCGGTCCGCGTCTTCGGCGTCGAGAAGGCCGAGGTCGTGGCCGACGAGGAGCACTCGGGCTGGGCTCTGGAGATCACGCGGAAGGTCAACGGCGTGCCGCGCACGGCCACGATCGACGCCGACTTCGTCTCGGCGTTCGAGTTCAAGCGAATCAAGGAGACCGCCAAATCCATCGGCGGATTCCTCGACGGACCCTACGTCGTGACGCGCGACGGCGAAACGGCCAAGCACGAGACCCTCTCGGCCGTCGTCGACGCGGTCTACGAGTCGGCCAAGAAGGGACTCGTCATAAACCGCTACAAGGGCCTCGGCGAGATGAACCCCGAGCAGCTCTGGGACACGACGATGAACCCCGAGACGCGGCGGCTGCTCCAGGTCGCGGTCGAGGACGCGGTCGAGGCTAACGAGGTCTTTTCGATCCTCATGGGCGACGCCGTCGAGCCGCGCCGCGAATTCATCGAAGAGAACGCCCTGAACGTGAGGAACCTGGACATCTGAGCCGATGGCGAACCTCCTGACCCCCGAAGAGAAGCTGCCCGTCACGATCGAGGACGAGGTCCGCCGGTCGTACCTGGACTACGCCATGTCCGTCATCATCGGACGGGCGCTCCCCGACGTCCGCGACGGCTTGAAGCCCGTGCACCGCCGCTGCCTCTACGGCATGTGGGAGCAGGGCAACCTCCACAACAAGCCGTACCGCAAGTCCGCCCGCATCGTCGGCGACGTCCTCGGCAAGTACCATCCGCACGGCGAGAGCGCGGTCTACGACTCGGTCGTCCGCATGGCGCAGGAGTTCTCGCTGCGCTATCCGCTGGTCGACGGGCAGGGCAACTTCGGCTCGGTCGACGGCGACAACGCCGCGGCCATGCGCTACACCGAGGTCCGCCTGACGCGGCTCGCGGCCGAGCTCCTCGGCGACGACATCGACAAGGACACCGTCGACTGGACGCCCAACTACGACGGCTCGCTCGTCGAGCCGCTGGTGCTTCCGGCGAAGTTCCCGAATCTCCTGGTCAACGGTTCGACCGGCATCGCGGTCGGTATGGCGACCAACATCCCGCCGCACAACCTCTCCGAAGTCGTCGACGCGACGATCGAGATGATCAAGCACCCCGACGCCACGCTCGGCCAGCTCATGAAGAAGCTGCCGGGCCCCGACTTCCCCACCGGCGCCTTCATCCACGGCGCCCAGGGCATCAAGGACGCCTACAAGACCGGCCGCGGCTCCGTGCAGGTGCGGGCCCGCGCCATGATCGAGAAGGCCGCCCGGGGCGACAAGGAGTCGATCGTCGTCACGGAGATCCCGTACCAGGTCAACAAGGCCAAGCTCATCGAGCGCATCGCCGAGCTCGTCAACGAGAAGAAGATCGACGGCGTCGCCGACCTGCGCGACGAGTCCAACCGCGAAGGCATGCGCATCGTCGTCGAGCTCAAGCGCGGCGAGAACGCCCAGGTCGTCCTCAACAAGCTCTACGCGCTGACCCCCATGCAGTCGAGCTTCGGGATCATCTTCCTGGCGATCGTCGAGAACCAGCCGCGTGTCCTGCCGCTGCACGATCTCCTGCGCCACTTCATCGACCACCGCAAGGCGGTCGTCATCCGGCGCACGCAGTTCGACCTGAAGAAAGCGGAGGAGCGGGCCCACCTCCTGCGCGGCCTCGCTCTGGCGCTGGCGAACCTCGACCAGGTCATCAAGATCATCCGGGCGTCCAAGGACCCCCAGGAAGCCAGGACCCGCCTGTCGGCCGAGGTCTCCATGACCCGCGCGACGCTGGAGAAGTTCATCGGCACCTCCCTCGGCGACGAAGGCGGCAAGGGCAACCAGGTGCTCCGCCTCGACGAGGTGCAGGCCCAGGCGATCCTGGACATGCGGCTCCACCGGCTCACGGGGCTCGAGCGGGAGAAGATCGTCGCCGAGTTCAAGGAGGTCCTCTCCCTCATCGCGAAGCTCCGCGAGATCCTGGGCTCGGAGAAGCTGGTCCTCGAGATCATCGTCGACGAGCTGCAGCAGATCAAGAAACAGTTCGGCGACGAGCGGCGGACCGAGATCGTCGCCGAGGCGTCCGACATCGACATCGAGGACTTGATCGTCGAGGAGGACATGGTCATCACCGTGTCCCGCGGCGGCTACATCAAGCGCTCTCCCCTGTCGCTCTACCGCGCCCAGCGGCGCGGCGGGAAGGGCCGGATCGGCGCCACCACGAAGGAAGAGGACCTCGTCGAGCACCTGTTCGTCGCGTCGACGCACGCGTATGTCCTCGCATTCACCTCGCGCGGCCGCATGCACTGGATCAAGGTCTACGACCTGCCGCAGCTCGGGCCGGCGACGCGCGGCAAGGCCATCGTGAACCTGCTGTCGCTCGGGTCCAACGAGGGCATCGTGGCGATGGCGGCGACCAAGGACTTCCCCGAAGACCGGTACCTGATGTTCGCCACGAAGAACGGCGTCGTGAAGAAGACTCCCCTCTCGATGTACTCGAACGTGCGCTCGGGCGGGATCATCGCGATCAACCTCGAAGAAGGGGACTCGCTGCTCTCGGTGCGCATCACGGGCGGCGAGAACCAGATCTTCATCGGCACCCGCCAGGGCATGGGCATCCGGTTCTCCGAAAAGGACGTCCGGCCGATGGGCCGCGACACCACCGGCGTCATCGGCGTCACGCTCAAGAAAAACAACGACGAAGTCGTCGAGATGGACATCGTCGACGAGAAGGCGCACCTCCTGTCGGTCACCGAGAACGGCTATGGCAAGCGCTCCGAAGTCGAGGAATACCGCTTCCAGGGCCGCGGAGGGTCGGGCGTGATCAACGTCAAGGTCACCGAGAAGAACGGGCCCGTTGTGGGCATCAAGTCGGTCGTGGACGCCGACCAGCTCCTGCTCATCACCGAGCGCGGCCAGCTCATCCGGATCAAGGTCAAGGACATCCGTGAGACCGGTCGCGCCGCCCAGGGCGTCCGCGTCATCCAGCTCGAGGAGGGCGACCGCCTCGTCGGCATCGCCAAGCTCGCCGAGAGCGAAGAGGGCGAAGACGAGCCGCAGGCCGCGCTGCCCGGAGCCGATGGTCCCAAGTCTCAGGTCCCAAGTCCCAAGGCGGAGAAAAAGGGCGGAACCGCCTTTCTCGACGACGAAGAAGAATAGGGCTCGGACCTCTCGCGGTCCGCTTCGCGGACCGTGGACATGAGAGGGGAAGTCGCTCCCGGCCCTCTCCCCGTGTCGGTCCCGCTCGGCTATAGAATCCCGCCTCCATGCGTTTTTTCCTGGACAGCGCGAGCGCGGAAGAGGCCCGCCGCATCAAGGATCTGGGCCTCTTAGACGGCGTCTGGATCTCGGTGGCCGGGGCTGCCGCCGAGAACGTGGAATTTCGCAAGGCCGTCCGGGATCTGGCCGGCATCACCGACGGACCCGTCCTCGCCGAGCTTTCGGCAGACGACCCCAAGGGCATGTACAAGGAGGCGCGCGAGCTCGCCAAGCTCGGCAAGGACATCGTGGTGCGGCTCCCCCTGCGCCCCGACGGCCTGCGCGTGGCGCGGCTTCTTTCGCAAGATCAGATCGCCACGTGCGCGTCGGGTTGCTACTCGGCTTCGCAGGCCCTGGTCGCGGCCAAGGGCAACGCGAGCTACGTCGCTCCCGCGGTCGGGCCGCTCGACGACATCGGGACGATCGGCATGGATCTGGTCGAGCAGGTCATCCGCGTCTACGACAACTACGGCTTCCAGACCCAGATCGTGGTGGCCGATATCCGCAATCCCGTGCACGTGCTCGACGCCGCCCTGATGGGGGCCGATGTCGCGGCCCTGACGGCGCCCGTGCTCGAGCAGCTGCTGCGACACCCGTTTTCCGAAGACCTGCGGGCGGGAAGGCCGTCGTGAAGATTTCAGCCGATCGGATCCTCTACCTCTCGCGGGTGGTCGTGAAAGCGCTCAAGGAGAGCCGTTCCCTGGAGCAAAGAGCCGACGACGAGACGGTCCGACGCGCCGTCGTGCGCGAGCTGACGGACGGGTTTGCCGAACTCGATGCGCTGGAGGAGAAGGTTCGGGCCTCGCTTGCAAAGCGGCGATCCATTTCCGAAAAGGACCGGGAGTTTCTCTTCTCGCGAAGCCTCGAGGAAGAGCTTCGAAAGCATGGCGCCTGAGAGAAGCTACAGTAGTGTTTCAGAGATACTCAGAAAAGAGACAATTTAGTCGTCGCAAACTACGGCCGTAAAGAGCCACGCTCCAAAGGCTGCCCGGGGCTTGTCAGGTCGCTCCACTCGGCAATACAATTGGGTCGATGGCGGGCCAATTGGATCTGACCCAGATCGGGATCGATCGAACCGCACCCATTCCGCTCGCGGAGCAGGTCAGCGAGGCCATCGAGCGCGAGATTTCGGGCGGTTCCCTGCCGACGAACTCGCGTCTGCCGACGACCCGCGATCTCGCGGCCGCTCTCGGCGTCAACCGGGGGACCGTCCAGGCGGCCTACCGCCTCCTCGCGGAACGGGGGCTCGTAGAGGGCCGTGTGGGAAGCGGTACGGTCGTGCTTTCGGGGTCGCCCTCCCCTGCCCCTCCGTTTCGGTTGAACGATCTGCTCTCGCAGCGCGTCGCGGGCCTCCCCGACGAGGCCTCGACTCCCCTGCCGGCTCCGCTCGTCGCGGATTTCTCGCGGCTGGCGCCCGACGAGCGCTTCTTTCCGCTGGAGGAGTTCACGCGCACCGTCTCCTACGCGTGGAGCCGGCGACGCGACCTGTGGTCTTACGCTCCGCCTCTGGGCTTGGACGAGCTGCGCGTCGAGATCGCGCGCCGCTTGAACGAGCACGGTATCCAGCGGTCGCCCGCCGAGATTCTGGTCGTCAGCGGCGCGCAGCAGGGACTGGATCTTCTCTTCCGCACCTTCACGGATCCGGGAGATCTCGCGGCGATGGAGTCGCCGACCTACTCGGGAGCGCTCGCGCTCGCGCGCCTGGCGGGCGTCTCGATCGTGCCGATGCCGATGGACGAAGGCGGGCCCGATCCGTCGGTGCTGCGCGGGCGGCGCGTCAAGCTCGTCTACGTCATGCCCGAGCGGCAGAATCCGACGGGCATCACGACCGGCCGCGACCGCCGTCTCGCCCTCGCGGATGCGGCGATCTCATCGGGCGCGCTCATCGTCGAGGACGGCTACGAAGAGCCGGAGTCGGGGCTGCTGCCGCTCGCCGCATCGCGGCCCGAGCGCACGGTGTGGCTCGGGACGCTGTCGAAGGATCTCGTCCCGGGCTTCCGGATCGGCTGGATTGCGGCGGAGGGCGCGATCGTCGAGCGGCTGGCGCGCGTGAAGAAAGCCACCGACTTTCAGACGCCCATCCCGCTTCAGGCGGCGGTCGCCGCGTTTCTGAAGGCGGGCGCGGATCGCCGGGTGCGGCAGGCCCGCGGGGAAGAGGTCTCGCTGCGCGCCGACGCGGCCCGTCGGGCGCTCCAAGAAAGGTTGCCTGAGGCAACTATTTGGGGCGGGGAGGGTGGAAATCCGCTGTTCTGGCTGATCCTACCCGGAGGTGTGTCGGGCCGTCGCGTCGCCGAGGCGGCGGCGCGGCGCGGCGTAGCCGTAGCGCCGGGGCAGGACTTCGATCCTCGAGGCGAGGATGTCGAACGCGTGCGCCTCTCGGTCACGCGCGTCGAGCGAAAAGAAATCGAGCGTGGGATCGCGCTCCTCGCGGAGGCGGTCCGGGAAGTGGAGTCGCGCAACCGGTCGGCGCTGTCGGCGCCGGTCGTCTGAGGTGACAGGGAGGATGGCGCAATGACCACGGCAGACAGTTTTCGTTTGAAGGTCGGATTGGCCGAGATGCTCAAGGGCGGCGTGATCATGGACGTCGTCAACGCGGAACAGGCGAAGATCGCCGAGGCCGCGGGAGCCGCGGCGGTGATGGCGCTGGAGAGGGTGCCCGCGGACATCCGGCGCGACGGGGGAGTCGCGCGTATGTCGCCGGTCTCAAAGATCCGGGAGATCCAGCAGGCGGTCTCGATTCCGGTGATGGCGAAGTGTCGGATCGGGCACCTCGCCGAGGCCCGTGTCCTCGAAGCGCTCAAGGTCGATTTCATCGACGAGTCCGAGGTCTTAACACCCGCCGACGAAGAGAACCACGTCTACAAGCACGACTTCGCGGTCCCGTTCGTGTGCGGCTGCCGCAACCTGGGAGAGGCCTTGCGCCGCATCGGCGAGGGCGCGGCGATGATCCGGACGAAAGGGGAGGCCGGCACCGGCGACATCGTGCACGCCGTCAAGCACCTGCGCGAAGTGCACCGCGAGATCAAGATGCTCACGCAGCTCTCCAAGGACGAGAGGATGGCCGCGGCCAAGCGCCTGCAGGCACCGTTCGAGCTCGTGGTCGAGGTCGCCGAGACGGGCAAGCTCCCGGTGCCGAACTTCGCCGCCGGCGGCGTCGCCACGCCCGCCGACGCGGCCCTGTGCATGCAGCTCGGCGCCGAGGCCATCTTCGTCGGGTCGGGAATCTTCAAGTCCGACGATCCCGAAAAGCGAGCGCGCGCGATCGTTCAGGCCACGACGCACTGGAAGGACGCGCAGGCCCTGCTGGCTGCGGAAGAGTCCCTGGGCTCGGGAATGAAGGGCATCGAGGCGGCGAGCCTCGCCGAAGAGGCCCAGCTCCAGACCCGCGGATGGTGAAGACGGGCGGCGAGAATCGCCGGGGCGTCGCCGTCCTGGCCCTTCAGGGAGACTTCGAGGCGCACCGTAGGGCGCTCGCGCAAGTCGGTGTCGCGAGCTTCGAAGCGAAGCGGCCGAGGGATCTCGAGGAGGCGTCGGGACTGGTGATCCCCGGAGGCGAGTCCACGACCCTGTGGAAGTTCTTCGAGGCCGAACCCTGGGAGGCGGCCTTCCGGTCCTTCGCCGGAGCAGGGCATCCCATCCTCGGCACATGCGCCGGTGCGATCGTTCTGGCGCGGGACGTGACCAACCCGGCCCAGAAAGGTCTGGGCCTGATCGACATCGGTGTGGAGCGCAACGCCTACGGCCGGCAGTTGGACTCCTTCATCGCCGACGTCGACAGTACGGCGCTCGGAGGAACGATGCCGGCGGTTTTCATTCGCGCTCCGCGGATCCGTCGCGTGGGCAGGGGAGTCGAGATCCTCGCGACGCACTCGGGCGAGCCCGTGCTGGTGCGAGAAGGCAATGTCGCCGCGGCGACGTTTCACCCCGAGCTGACGCCGGACCGGCGGCTCCATCGGGCGCTCTTTGCGCCGGATGCGCGGCAGAGGAGGACGGCGTGAGTCTGGTCACGATCGAAAAGCGCGGCGATGACGTCGCGGTCCTGACGCTCAACCGGCCCAAGGCCAACGCGTTTTCGCCGGAGTTGGTAGCCGAGCTCTCTTCGGCTCTTTCGGCGAGCGAGAAGGCGCGCGCGGTCGTTCTGGCCTCGGCGATTCCGGGGATCTTCTCGGCGGGCTGGGACCTGCGGTTCCTGGTCGACCGCGAGCGCAAGGACATGGAAGTCTTCGTCTCGGACTACTGCGACCTGGTGCGCCAGATCTTCGTGTTCGGTCCGCCCGTCGTCGTCGCGTTGAACGGCCACGCAATCGCGGGCGGGCTCATCGTCGCGATGGCCGCCGACGAGCGGCTGGCCGCCGAAGGAAAGGGCAAGTTCGGGCTCTCCGAAGTCATCCTGGGCGTTTCGGTGCCGCAGTGCCTCATGGAGCCGTTCCGCCACGGGCTCGGCGCGCGGACGATGGAGCGCCTCGCCGCCACGGGCGAGAACCTCAATGTCGAACGCGCCCTCGCCGTGGGCCTTTTGGATCGGGTGGTGCCCGCCGAGGGGCTTCTCGAGGCCGCGGTCGAACGCGCCGGCTTTCTGGCCGGTCTCGCGCCGGCCGCCCACGCGGCGATCAAGCGGCGCAGCCGCGCGGCCGCGATCGCGCGATTCGACCAGGCTCGCGACCACGATCCGTTCCTGGACTACTGGTTCAGCGACGACGCGCGGTTCCGCATCCGGGACATGGTCGCGAGGCTCTCCGGAAAGCCCGCCTAGCAGGGTGCTGCCGGTCGACGAGATCCTGGAGGCGCTCGACCTCTCGCGGGCGCAGCCCGGGAGCGGTTTTCTCGAGGCGCTCTTCGCGCGCTTCAACGCCCGCGTTCCCTTTGAGAACGCCTCGAAGATCGTCCGCGACGTGCGGATCGAGAGCCCGCAGGAAAAGCCCCGGGCGCCCGAACTCTTCTGGAAGGAGCATCTCGAGCAGGGCGCCGGAGGCACGTGCTTTGCGCGCGTGGCCGCTTTTGGCGCGCTGCTCGAAGCGCTCGGCTTTCCAGCGCGCCGGCTCCTCGGCAAAGTCGAGCGCGACTTCGATCATGCGGCCCTTCTCGTCGCGACTCCCTCGGGAGACGTTCTGGCCGACGTGGGCTTCCCCCTGCCGGCCCTCGTCCCGGCGCGGGGCGGGAGGATCGAGGGCGCAGTCGTGGACCTCGAAGCCTCGCCGACGCCTCGCGGGCTGCACATCGGATTTTCGGGCGGCGTTCCCGAGGGGCCGCGGGAGCTCGAGGTGTTCTTCGAAGAGGTGACCGACGAGCTCTATCGAGACCTCTGGCGCAGGACGTTTGCGCCGCGGGCGCGTTTCCTCCAGAGCGTCACGCTGCGCAAGGACGCCGGGAATCGCGTGGTCTCGTACTCCGGCGGCGTCCTTCGAGTGGACGACCGGCACTCGCGGCTGGCGATCCCGCTCGCCGCATCGCGGGCAGAGGCTCTGGCCGGCGTCTTCGGCGTCGAGAAAGAGCTGCTCGAGGAAGCGTTCGCGATCGTGCGCGAGGGGTCTGCCTCCACGACCGAGACCACGCTGACGGCGTACCTGGAGACCGACCGGAGCGCCGAGGACGCCTACGCGGCGATCTCCACGCCGCGCGGCTATCGGCGGCTCCTCGAAGGAATCGCCGACGTCGTCGGTGAAGAAGCGACGGGTTCGGGTTACCGCTTCGAACTCGCGGCGCCGGGAGCCGGCGCGGGCGCGCCGCGCCTCGTCGAGGAGGTCGCCACGGAGAACGGCCGCAGACGCCTCACGGTCGTGCGCCGTATCGGGGAGTCGCCGCAGCGCTCGAGCTTTCGCGCCGAAACCCGCGGGAAAACGACGTGGCTGATGCGCGAGATGACGCTTTCGGGATCCCGCGAGGATCTCCTGCGCAACGACGCTCTGCGCGGCCGCCTCGCCGGCACGCTGGCGGTCGATCTCCTGGCCTGGGCCAGGTTGCTCTAGGGAAGGCGCCTCAGAACCGGAACGATCGCTCCGACTCCAGGAGCCTCAACCGCGGCTCCTTCAATGCCGCCACCTCGTGGCGGATCCGCGACAGGGACGGAGGCTTCATGTGGTACAGGTACACGGGCACGTCGGCCGGCGCTTTGGAGAGCTCGCGCTTGAGAAGCCGCGGCGTCAAGTGACACGAGGCTCTCGCGACCGCGCTCTGGCCGTCGGAAAAGGAGACTTCCAGGAAGATCGCCTTGAGCGCTCGGCAGCTCCTCGCTTCCTTCCACAGCCGCTCGGTCGGCATGGTGTCGCCGGAAAAGAGGATCGCGCGTCCGGGCCGCGACACCAGGTAGCCGTACGCCGGCACGACGTGGTCGACGGGCACGGCAGTGAACTGGACGCCTCCCGCGCGAAACGGCTTTCCGGCCGGGACGGCGGTGAGCACGACCGTCGGTCGGCGGCGCGAGGGAAGGCGCGTGAAGTCCGGCCATGTCGAGTCGTTGAACATGTGGCGCGAGAGGGCGGTGAGCACGGGCGCGGGCGCGAGCACTTCGAGCGGAGTGGACCGACCGTAGAGGTTCTCGACGAGGAATGGCAGGGACGCGACGTGGTCGAGGTGCGCGTGCGTGAGCACGACGCGGCGGATGCGCTTCTGCGCCGAGAGCGGCAGCGCTTCGGTCAGCGCGCCGGCGTCCAGCGCCGTGTCGCCGTCGATCAAGAACGTCGTCATGCGATAGCCCGGCGCGGAACCGCCGTAAGGGCCGAGCACACGGACGGACATCGACTTGCGGGGAGTCACGCGGTGGGATTGTAAGGTGAGTAAGCGGTAAGCAGTAAGCGGTAAGCAGTCGGACTCGCTCTCGGTCCTGCTTACTGCCGACTGCTTACTTCTAGAATTCCGGTCCGATGTAGAAGAACAGCTTGAATCCGGTGAGGCTCTCCTTGAAGTTCCACTGCTTCGCGAAGTCGAAGTGGAGGGGGAGGCCGAGGATGTCCGCCTGGAGGCCGAAGCCCCAGTCGGAGTACCCGCCGACGGAGCCGTGGCAGCCCGCCGGAGCGCCGCCCAACGGAGTGCCGGTGCCGCAGAGGGTGTAGTCGCTCCAGAACTGGAAGGGCTGGTTCTTCAGAGCCGCGCCGCCGACGTCGAAGAAAACCTTTCCGCGGATTCCGCCGATGCCCAGGAGCGGCGTGGCGAGAAAGTCGATTAGCGGGAACCGGAACTCGGCGTTGAAGAAGGCGGCGGAGTTGCCGAAGATGCCGTAATAGGGAAGGGCCCGAATCGTGTCGAGGCCACCGAAGGCGAGCACGTCGGGGAGATTGCCCGTTGCGCGGAACCCGTAGAGCCGCAGCGCGATCAGCGAGCGGCGCGTGATCTTGAAGTAGTGGCGCAGGTCCGCGTCGAGGTCCAGCGTCAGCGTCGAGCCGCTCGTGCCGGGCAGCTTGGTGCCCTGGATGTACGGAGACCAGTTCGCCTCGAAGGAGATCCTCCGGCCCGAGATCGGTCCAAACTCCTGGTACTGCGTGGTGTCGCCCACGAAGCGCGCCCCGAGCCGGGGATAGTTGTTTTTCGTCGGGATCCCGACGATGGTGGGGGGGTCGCTGTCCGGTACGTAGACTGGATAGCCATCGTACTGGCGGGAGATGAACCCCGCGGTCCCCTCGATCCGGTAGTACCGGTTGAAGGGATAGGTTCCGAAGATGTCGCCCCCGGTGAACCGGTAGGCGCTGCGTGTTCGGACGACCTGTCCCGTGGTGCTGTTGATCGCCAGGTAGTACTGCCTCTGGTCGAAGGCCTCGATGCCCTTCTGGAGGCGCTGGGAGATGTCGGTGTACTGGAGCAGGATGTTCGTGAACGAGGAGACCGTCTGGAGGACGCCGACCAGCCGGCGGTCCCCCAGGTTGTCGCCGAACGTCAGGATCGTGTTGGACAGGAACGTCTGGTCCGTCGAGATACCGGCCAGGATCTCGGCGTTCTCGAGGAAGAGCTTGTGGCCCGGCTTCTTGGTGATCTTCTCCGGGTCGATCGCGACTTCGATCGGAGGCTGGTAGGGCGCGATCGTCTGGGGGCCGGCGGGCGAGGGAGCCGGGTTGACGTCGGCGAGCTTGCGGTAGGGCTTCTTGGCGTCCGTGACGTAGAGAGTGAAGCGGCGTTTGTAATACGCCGAGAAGACCAGCCGCTCCGAGCCGTCGCGGGCCACGAGGACGGCGGGGGAGAAGCAGCCGCCGACGACGTTGGTGAAGAGAGTCGTCTCGCCGTTGTCGAGGTTGATCGAGTAGATGTTGTAGATCCCGCCGTCGCGGTCGGAAGCGAAGTAGAGGCGCTTGCCGTCGGGCGACACGGACGCGTCCTCGTCGTTCCAGTCGCCGTAGGTGATCTGCTCGCGGGATCCGGGAACGCCCGGCTGGAAGCGGAAGATCTTGGCCGTCGTGCCCTGGACGCCCGAGTAATAGATCCACTTCCCGTCGGGCGAATAGGTCGGGGCGAAGTCGAAGGCGTCGTCCTGTGTCAGGTTGGTGATCGTCTTGGCCTGCATGTCGAAGAGGAAGATGTCGGCGTGGCCGGCCTGGACCCCGTGGAAGATGAGCTTCGTCCCGTCGGGGGAGAAGGCCGGATTGAGCTGCTGATCGATTCCCGGCATCGGGACCATCGCCTCGATCTTTCCGTCGAGGGCGTTCAAAAGGAGGAGCTCGCGACCGCGTTCGCGGCGGACGAAGAAGGCCAGAGTGTTGCCGTCGGGGGCGACGGCGAGATCCACGCCCCCGACCGGACCCGTCGTCAGCCATTGCGCGACGATGTACTCGTAGTCGGTCTTGAACCCCTTCGTCAGGTTCTTGAAGAGCTTGCGCTCGCGGCTCGAAAAGACGACGACGTTGGCGTCCTCGCCCAGAGTCGAGATCGCCGCGCCGAGGTCGCCCGAGGGGAACGGCCGGACCGAGAGCTCGGCGGACTGGTCTTCGGTCAGCCGGACGCGGTCGCCGAAGTCGATGGGCTCGCCCTTCTCCGTCAGTATCTTGATGTATCGCTGGCGCAGATACCGTCGGAAGCGGATGTCGAACTCCTCGGCCGAGACGTTGAAGGTGCGCTTCAGGACGCGGTCGACGCCGGGCCCGAGCTGGCCGCGGTACTCGAACACGAGGTCGCGTACGCCGTCCTTGCCCCATTCGGTCTCGACGAAGTCGAAGACGGCGTGGCCGAACCGGTACGCGAAGAAGCCGTAGATCCCGCGCTCGGCGATGTCGGGCACCTGGTCGGCGAGCACGGCATCGCGCAGGACCATCTTGTCCTTGCTGGTCTCGTCCTTCCCGAAGTAGGAAGCCATGCCCTCCGTGAACCACTGCGGCGTGTTCGAGGTCAGGGCCCGGAGAAAATTGCCGCCGAACAGGATCTCGAATTGGAAGACGTGGGTCAGCTCGTGCGCGACGAGCTTGGACAGCTCGACGTCCGGCAGATCGACCGGCAGGACCATGCGGTTGCGCGTCGGAAGGGCGAAGGCGCCGATGCCCTCCGGGATGAAGTTGGGCAGCGTGTTGGTCTGCTCGAACTCGGAGTGAGTCGCGTAATAGATGATGTTGATCGGCTTGGGAATCTGGAAGTTCAGGTCGCGGGAGATCTCGTCGTACGCGCTTTCGGCGTAGGACGCGACCTTCTGGAGTGAGACCTGTTCCCGGTCGTAGAAATAGATGACGAAGTGCGTGGACCGGTACGTCTGCCACGGGAACTTGTCGTAGACGATCTTGTTCTGGCCGAAGTACGTGTAGTACGGCGAGATGATCTGAGCCGCGGCGGGAGAAGAGAGGGCGGCACCGAGAGCCAGAGCAACCAGCGTCTTCTTCATAGGGTCCTGGGGGTCAATCCTTGAAGATGTAGCGCTCCGCCTCGCGGTCGCGCGCGACGAACGTGTTCAAGATCTGGTTCTCGAGAGAGAAGAGGTTCTCGAAGAGGCCCTGGAGCTCGTCGGCTTTCCGGCTGCTGGTCTGGCGGAAGTCCTTGAACTCGTCCTGGAGGAGCCGCTCGCCCGTGCGGCCGTCGAACACCAGGAACACGATGTCGAACAGGAAACCCGTCTGCTCGACGTAGACCTGGCGGTAGTACGTGCGACCGTCGATCGGGGAGGTGTACTCCTCGGTCTTGTAGCCGGAGCGGTCCTCGACCTTGAACTCGAGGCTTCCCGACACGACGACCTCGGAGTTGGTCTGGGCCCCGACCGACGCCCAGAACTCCTGGGCGCGGGCGAGCTCGGTCAAGTTCTGGGTCGGCAGCTTGACGTCCGCGGGGGTCTCGACGATCTCGAACTTGGTCTTCTTCTCCAGCTGCTTCTTCAGGAACCGGTGGAACTCTCCCTGCAGGTCGACGTTCTGCAGCCGCTTGTCGCGCGCCTTCTCGGCGTCGGTGACCAGGATGAAGGGTGCCAAGGCGATGCGCTCGTTGCCGCGCAGGGGAAGCTTCGCCTTCAGGGGGAGCCGGAGCTTGACCTCCTCGGGGCTCGCCGCGGCTCCCGCCGCAACGGCGAGGGCGAGGAGCACCGCGGCTGAGACCCGCGTCCTACGGAACACCGGCGGCCTTTCCCGTCGTCTTCGTGTACGACGTGTAGAACTCGGCGAACCGCGCGTAGTTGCGGCGGATGTAGTTGTTGTTGGGATCCAGCTCCAGAGCCTTCTTGTATTCGGCGAGCGCCCGAGCGAAATCTCCGTTGGCCTCCAGCGCGACCGCCAGATTGTTGTGCGCGTGGGCGTTGTCGGGCGCCTTGGTGATCGCCTGCTCGTAGCGGAAGGCCGCCTCGCGCCAGAGACCCTTCTTCGCGACGTCGGTGCCGAACTTCATCTGGGTCTCGGCGCGCTCGGGATGGTTGTACGAGGTGCAGCCCCCCGCGACAAGAAGAAAGGTGAGAATCCACGTGCGGCTGCGATTCAAGCTCGTCTCTCCGCCTCCCAGGTCGGGTGGCTATTATAGGTTTCCTCTCGATACGCAATCGGAGATTTGTCGCCGCGCCCCGGGAAGGATGAGAGGTACGTTAAAGCCTTGAGCCCCGATTCCCTCCCGCGCGCCGCCGCGATCTCCTGGTCGCGAGCCGGGGTCACGCCTCAGAGACTCTGGCCCGCGCTGCGCGCGCGAGGCAGCGTGGAAGCCGTCTTGTCCTCCGGCGAGGAGGAACTGTCCCAAATTCTTGGCAGTCGCGAACGCGCGCGTGAGGTTCTACGGGCCCCCGAACAGGCGTCGGCGCTGCGCTGGGCTGCGGACGTCGAACGTTCAGGAATCCGGATTCTGACCGCGTTCGACGCCGACTATCCTCCGCTCTTGACCGAGATCGCGGATCCGCCGCTGGTGCTCTTCGCGCTCGGCAGAATCGAGCGCCTGCGGCTTCCGGCCGTGGCGGTCGTGGGCTCGCGAGACGCGTCGCGGTACGGGCGGGACGTTGCCTGGCGGCTGGCGCGGGAGCTCTCGGGGGCCGGCGTGACTGTGGTTTCGGGCTTCGCGCGCGGCGTCGACGCGTCGGCCCACGAAGCCGCGCTGGAGGGGCCCGGCGGCACGGTGGCCGTGCTCGGATGCGGCCTGGACGTGGACTATCCCCGCGAGCATCGCAAGCTCAAGGATCGGCTCGCCTCCGAAGGGCTGCTGCTGTCGGAGCACTCTCCCGGAAGCGAGCCGCGTCCCCAGAATTTTCCGATCCGCAATCGCATCATCGCGGGACTCTCCTCGGGGGTCGTGGTGGTGGAGGCCTCGCGCCGATCGGGCTCTCTCATCACGGCCCGTCTCGCGGCGGACTTCGGGCGCGACGTGTTCGCGGTGCCGGGGTCCATTTTTTCGGAGACCTCGGCCGGAGCGCACGCGCTTCTTCGCGACGGCGCGATCCTGTGCCGGGGCGCCGAGGACGTGCTCGCGGAGCTGTTCCCGTCGGTCGGTTCGCCGCAGCGGATCGCCGCCGGGGCATCTTCCGCGCCGGTCGATCTTTCGCCCGAGGCTCGCCGCCTTCGCGAGGCCCTCGCGACGGAAGAGTCGCTGTCGGCCGAAGAGCTCGCGCAGGCGCTGGATCTGCCGGCGGCGACGGTGCTCGCAGCGCTCTTCGAGCTCGAAGGCGCCGGCCTCGCGGCGCCGGTCGAGGGCGGACGCTACGGCGTCCTAAGACGTTAGGAGTCAGATGTTAGGCGGATCCTCCGAGGGACCGGGAATAGCCGAATGTTGAGACAGTGCGGACCCGAGCCGTTTGCGCTTTGGTCGAGGTTATGAGACTTTCCCACGCCCTCTATGGCCGCTAAGTCGATCGTCATCGTCGAATCTCCCGCGAAAGCGAAGACTCTCGAGAAGTTTCTCGGGAAGGGATTCAAGGTCCTCGCCTCGTACGGCCACGTGCGCGACCTTCCGCGCAAAGGCCTCGGTGTCGACCGCGGGCAGTCCTACGAGCCGACGTACGAGGTCCTCCAGGGCAAAGAGAAAACGGTCAACGAGCTGAAGAAGGCGACCCGCGATGCCGAGAACGTCTACCTCGCGGCCGACCCGGACCGTGAGGGCGAGGCGATTTCCTGGCATCTGCAGGAAACCTTGAAGCCCGGGGCGAAGAAGACGAGCTTCCGGCGCGTCCGGTTCAACGAGATCACCAAGAAAGCCGTGCTCGCCGCGATGGAGGACGCCGGAGAGATCGACGGGCGCCTGGTCGACGCGCAGCAGGCGCGCCGCATCATCGACCGGCTGGTGGGCTACGAAGTGTCGGACCTTCTCTGGAAGAAGATCTGGCGCGGGCTTTCGGCCGGGCGCGTGCAGACGGTGGCGCTGCGCATCATCTGCGAGCGCGAGAACGAGATCGAGGCGTTCGTTCCGGTCGAGTACTGGACGGTGGACGCGTCTCTCGAAGGCAAGGTCCCGCCCTCCTTCACGGCGCGCCTCTCGGCCTTCGACGGCCAGAAGCTGAAGTTCGACGGCACGGACCCGCGCCTGCCCGACGAGGCGGCAGCGAAGGCCGTCGTCGACGAAGTCTCGAGGGCGACGTGGACGGTGGCCTCGGTCGAGACCTCCGAGCGCCGCAAGAATCCGGCGCCCCCCTTCATCACCTCGCAGCTCCAGCAGGCCGCGGCGCGACGCTACTCCTTCGCGGTGCGCCGGACGATGCAGATCGCCCAGCGCCTGTACGAGGGCCGGGAGATTCCGGGCCGCGGAACCGTGGGCCTGATCACCTACATGCGCACCGACTCCACGCGCGTCTCCGACGACGCGCTGAAGGCGGTCCGCGAGCTCATCGGCGCGCAGTACGGGGGAGAGTCGCTGCCCGAGTCGCCCCGCTACTTCAAGAGCCGCCGGGACACGCAGGACGCCCACGAGGCGATCCGGCCGACCTACCTGGACCTGCCGCCGGACGAGGTCGCCAAACACGTGGCTCCCGACGAGGCCAAGCTCTACCGCCTCATCTGGGAGCGCTTCGTGGCGTCGCAGATGGCGCCGGCCGTCTACGACACGACGTCCGCCGAGATCACGGCGGGGCGCGCGCTCTACCGCGCCTCCGGCTCCACGCTGAAGTTCGCGGGGTATCTCGCGGCTTACGGCGTCTCGGCCGCCAGCCTCGCGACGGTAGACGAGGAGGAGACCGACAAGGACTCGCCGAAGCTGCCGCCGCTGTCGCAGGGCGAGACGATCAAACTCCTCGAGGTCAAACCCGAGAAGAAAGAAACCCAGCCGCCGCCGCGCTTCAACGAGGCGTCGCTGGTGAAGTTCCTCGAGGAGAACGGCATCGGCCGGCCCTCGACCTACGCCGAGATCCTGCGCAAGATCGAGGAGCGGCGCTACGTCCACAAGAAGGACCGCCGCTTCATCCCGACCGCGCTCGGGCGCACGGTCATCGAGCTCTTGATCCCCTACTTCGACGACTTCTTCGAGACTGCGTACACCGCTCGCATGGAGGAAGCGCTCGACGACGTCGAGGAGGGAAAGCTCTCCTGGACGAAGGCGCTCTCGGATTTCGACAAGACGTTTTCCCGCGACCGCGACCGCGCCCTCGATGACATGGTGTCGGGCAAGGCCGGCATTCCGCTGGCGCAGGCGAAAAAGCTGAAGCTGTCCGTGGTTCCGCCGATCGACGAGAAATGCCCCAACTGCGGAAAAAAGCTCAAGCTCCGCATGGGCAAGAACGGACTCTTCGTGGCCTGCAGCGGATACCCCGGCTGCACCTTCACGCAGGACATCCCGGATCCCGAGGAAGACGCGGTGGACATGTCGGAGATCGAGAACACCACGTGCGATGAATGTGGCGAGCCGATGAAGGTGCGCCAGAGCCGCACGGGCTCGACCTTTCTCGGATGCACCGCGTACCCCAAATGCCGCAACGTCGTGAACATCGCGGTCGCCGGGGGCAAGGCCGAGGCCAAGCCCGACGAGCCGACCGGGCAGATGTGCCCGCGCTGCGGCCACGAGCTCGTGCGCCGGCACGGCCGCTACGGGGCCTACGTCTCGTGCTCGAACTATCCCGCGTGCAAGTACAAGCCGCCCAAGCCGATCAAAGACACCGGCGTGAAGTGCCCCAAGGACGGAGGCATCATCGCCGAGCGGCGCGGCCGCTTCCGGCCGTTCTACGGGTGCGTGAACTATCCCAAGTGCGACTTCTCGCTCTCGGTGCGACCGATCCCCGAGAAGTGCCCGCAGTGCGGCAACCCGTACCTGCTCTTCCGGGAAAGGAAGTCCGGCAACGTCTTCGCATGCGACAAGGCCGGCTGCGGCTTCGAGAAGCCCGCCGGGCCACTGCCCGAGATCGTCGAGGTTGTCCCGGAGGCTTCTCCCGAGCCCGTGGAAGAGGTCGCAGCGGAGCCCGCGCGCAAGCCGAGGGCGCGTCGCTCCGCGAAGGGTTAGGTCTTCACCGCCCTCAGGCAGATCCGGAACCGGAACGACCTTCCGATCCCCGGCAGGTTCTTCAGCGCCAGATCGACTCCGCGATAAAGCGGGTAGGGCGAAGCGGG
>Ga0075424_100000254_pt1 | contig 38621 bp, 23 predicted proteins | sample SoiMethybrSBSTD3_FD_75301 | JGI IMG/M metagenome (GOLD analysis project Ga0075424, IMG submission 75301) | Bulk soil microbial communities from a Populus tree surrounding site in Tennessee, USA - Soil MetaG P. TD hybrid SBSTD3 | ecosystem: Environmental > Terrestrial > Soil > Tree plantation...
CCCCCATCCGGCGCAGGTCAAGACCTTCAGAAACCGTTCCTCAGCGGTTCCCGACGTTCATTGGTTGAGTGTGCGTGAGAGCAACAGAGTCGTGATTAGTGCGCCAGCGAGAATTCCGGCGATGATCACCACAACAGTGACCTGCGTGGAAGTAAGCCAGGATTTCCGGGCGGCGGATGAGACATCCGGCAGAGTGGCTGCGGCCGGCGGAATCTGAACGGACTGCTCTGCGGCGGGAGGTGCAACGGCCGATGGACGGAGGTCTTCAGCAAATTGCGGATTTTGTGCTTTCCTTGATTCCACCGCTGCTTGTACGTACGCTCGATATACTTCCTGCTGCGGCTGGCTCCAATCTCCATAACGTGGATTTAGTAACCGGCAGAGCATATCGAGACTTGTGCCGGCCTGCAAATATCCTTCGGCTTGAGCCCACGCCGAATCGTCCAGCTTGTCCTCATCGGCTACGGAACTAAGATCGAAGCCAAAGTTGAACTTGGCGGCCTTGCATGAGGCCGATGGTGCCCCAAATTGAAAAGAGAATTTCCGGGCCCCGGTGTCCGGATCTCGAGCAAACTTCATGTCGAATTTAGGACCTGGATCCCGATGATCCCGCCCGGCGACGCGTCCCCGCAGCCCGAGCAACTGTGCTCCCACCCACAACAAGAATAGGAGATACAGAATGCCGAAATAAGCCTCTAGGAAAGGGCGATTGGCTTTGTCGAACGATTCATACAGATAAAACCCAAAGAGAGTCACACCTATAACGAGGGCATACAAGAAATATCTATAAAAAGTCCCAATCCCTTTTTCGACCTCATTCAGATCGCGAAGGAATTGCCGGCGTTTTTCTGGCGACCAGTTCACACTGGAGCTTTCCTAAAATCCAGCTTACAAAAACGATCCTGCACTAAAGAGGTCACACACCTCAGAACGCCATTATTCTAACGCCGTGTCCAACCCAGCACGCGTAACCCTTTGGTGTTTAGAAAGATTCGCGAGGGGATGGTCCGACAGACTAGCGCAGAGGAGGAGCAGCACCCTAGCACGGCCTCTACTCCAGTCTGAACGGTTGGTCTCCTCTCCAATCGGGAATGGAATTCACTTGCAGATCGGGATTCGTGGGCAGCCGGTGGATCAAGAATTTGATGCTGAAACCAACCGACTGTGTAGCGAAGTTTCGCGAGTTGTTGGCCACAGCAAAGAAGCCGAAATTCACATGCGGTCCTGCGCGGTAGTTCAGGCGCAACGCAGCACTGTAGTTCGGGCCAGTGTGCGTTTGACTGTTGTAGAAGGATTGAGGTGGAAGCGTTACACCTACGTTAACCGGGAAGAAAGGTGAGCGGTCCTGCTGAAAATACTGCACACCGCCGCTGCCATCAAATTCGTACTCCAGCCGATTGTGCCTGCCCCGCACGCTGATCGGGAGCGATGCCTGGTAGTACTGCTGCGGACTGAAGTAGCCGCCCTGTCCGAGTGTGAAGAAGTTGAGGTTCTTGTCATAGTGCATACCGCCGACGTTGGCGCCCACGGTGAAAGTTACGAGCGCTCTCTGGACTACCCCAAAGTAAAATCCGGCGTTTCCGTCGATGGCCGTGTTGTCAGCCACATTGCGCCCGCGGATGTCCGAGTACCGGACCATAAGATACTGGCCATTGCGGCGGGCCGCCCGTCTGAATTGCACCGACCCGGAATTGGACATGACGCCGCCCCAAACGATGCCCGTCCCGGGGTCACGCAGTCCGGCATAGGAGAGAAGGCTGTCTTTTACGCTGTCGCGCACGAAAAGGAACGTGACCGGCCCGTTCAGTGGACGAAACCGCGCGCCGCCGGTGAGATTTCGGACCGGAAAACCTTGCGGCGTAGTGCCGAACATGAGTCCGAAGGTGTTGGTGGACAGCTGCACTTCTCCTCCGTATCCAGCCGTCGACTGCTCACCAAACAGAGCACCTTGGGGCAATGTGCCGAGCTGAAGGCTTGAACTTCCGCTGGGCGCACCGCTAAAAAGGTAAACGCCGTGGGCCTCGAAGCCCAGCCGAACTCTGTCGGAAATGGCGCCTGAGGTACCCACAGCGCCGTCTTGAATAATGAGCCGATTGAAGCCAAGATCGCCGGTGCGTCCGCTGGCCAGCTCGTCAATGTTGAAAAAGGGTGTATTTCGGTTCTGTACGATGTCGATTTCGTCCTGAACCTGCTGCTCCTTTTTTGGCTCAGCTTGGGGCTGTTGCGCATCACTCACATCACTCGAATCGGCGTCCTCAATCCAGACTGCGGCAATGGGCTTGACTTTCGCCTCACCAGCCTCCCTGGCGTTTTCGCCGCCTTTTGTCCGACAACCAGCCACGGTGTCTGAAGTGGCAGGTCCAATCATTGGATTGGAAACCGACCCGGACTTTTCCGAATCCTCACCCTGCGGTGCAACGCGCGCTCCCGATCCACCGCGGGTGCGATCTTCAGCATCAGGGGTTCGCATCGCGGAAAGAGCCGATTTTAACTGGTACTCCGCCTGGTCATAATTTCCATGTGCAACCGCCCGCTTCGCATTCATACGCAATAGTTCGGGATCGTTAGGAAAGCGCTGTAATCCCTCGCGCAGGAATCCTTCTGCAACCGTATCTTTGTGTGCGACCAGGGCTGCCCCAGCTGCAGCGCGATAATCCGCCGCTTCAGCTCCCGACATGCCCCAGGACTGATACACGCCCAGGGCCTTCTGATAATCATGCTGCCGCACGTACACAGAAGCTAAGGCAGCGGGGATCTTCGTGTCATTGGGAAGCATGCTTTGGGTTTCCGTCAGAATGGCGACTGCGCGTGCAGGCTCTTTGCTTTGTAGGACCTCCTCTGCGCGACGAATGCTCCATGTCGACCAGATCTCGTCAATCGTACTGCGCTGCTTCGGAGTGAGATCCTTGCGCATTTTTGTCTTAGCTAGAAAATCTCGGGGATCTTCGATGTTCTGGCTGTCTGCCAACATCGCCCATGCAAGTTGCACGTCAAGATCGGCGGGCGACAATTTGCCTTCCGCCTGATAAGCCGCCTGCGCCTGTTTCAAAGATCGGACAGCTTCATGATGCTGTCCGAGACGGGATTGCGTACTCGCCAAGAGAACAAGAATGCCGGGATCTTTCTCGAGCCGGGCACGCACCGGTGCGGGACTGCGTTGTTCTACCGCCAGCACTGTTTCATCATCGCGCTTACTGTGAAGGGCCGTGATATAGCCGCGCCAGGCCTCAATAGAATTCTGATCGCGGTTGGCAATTTCCCGATACGCTTCAACCGCTCTGTCATAATTACCTTCACGTCTCCAAATGTCGGCTAATTGCAGGCGCGTGCTCTCGGATGGCTCGCGCCCTGCAGCTTTGTCCAGACTCAATGAGCGATTGAGAAGATCTTCTGCCTCGCTGCACTCGCCTTCCGCGGAATAAATGGCCGCGACGGAGCTCAGAAAGCCGGAATCCTTTGACGCGGCGTCAAAAGAGCTCTGCGGCATCGAGCGAATAGCCGCTTTAGCCTGCGCAAGATCCTTCTTACGCAAATACGCGCCGACCATTCCTTGCCAGGGAACCGGATTTTTGGGTTGCGATACTGCCGCTTGCTTATAGATCAAGACGGCGCGGTCCACATCCCCTTGGTCCATCAGCACACTTGCAACTTCAAGCCGAGCGGCCAGTGCTTCTTCACTGTCAGAACCACCAGCGGCATCGAGAGCGCGCCGCAATGCCAGTTCACCCGCGGAAGCCTGATTCGTGCGGTAGTACACAAACGCCATTTCGGCCAGGTAGTCTGCCCGCTTTTCCAATTGCTGCCTGGCTGCGGGGGGAATTCGGTTGGCCGCATCGAGCGCTGCCTTCGGGTTCTTCGCGGCGAGATGTGACTTTATGAGCCCGAGCCAGCTTTGCGTGTCATTGGGATCGGCTGTAGTGAGCTGAGTGTAGGCCTGGGTTGCTTGTGAGTAGTTGCCCTTCTTGGTCGCCGCTTGCGCTAAGCCAAGGAGCGCATCTTTGTCGCCGGGTTTCACTGTCAGCGCCTGCTGATAGCTTGCTATAGCGACATCAGAGTGATCTTGGGCAAGCTCGTTTGCACCCTGCTTCATTAATGCCCAGAACTTTGCAGTTCGGTAGCCTTCGTCAACATCGGGTCTGTTCGGGGACAGGGTGCGTGCTTTTGCAAACAGGGTTGCGGCTTCTTCAAATTGTTTTTGGTTGAGCCGAATGAACCCTAGCCCAGCTACCGCGTCTGCGTTGTTGGGGTCTTGAGCGAGCACTTGCTGGAATTTGGCTTCCGCATCCGAGTATCGTTTCTCGCGAACGAATGCCTGTGCCGTTCCCAGCAAAGCCTGCTGATTCGATGGCTGCATCGTAAGCGCCTCCTGGTAAGCGGCAATTGCCACCTCCGGACGATTCTGTTGCAGCGCAGTCGAGCCTTGCTGCATTGACGACCATAACTTTGCGGTCTCATATCCGTCACGGATATCCGCTCTTTGCGGCGCCAACTGCCGAGCCCGTTCAAATAGGCTCAATGCATCATCGAATCTCTTCTGATTCAAGCGAACGAATGCAAGACCCGTAATCGCATTCGTGTCATTGGGTGAGCGGCGCAGAACGTCATTAAATTTGGCTTCCGCCGCCGTCAGATTTTTGCCGTTCAGCGCCTCGAAGCCGCTTTTCTTGTTGGCTTCTTCGATCGCGTGCTCCCGTTTCTCGGTCAGAGATGCCTGGATCTGCTGTAACTCCGCATCCGGATAATGCTTGAGGTAAGCGTCAAGTGGATCCAATATTTCTGGATTTTCTTTCTCCCAAAGAAGCGCTTGCCGCCAGGTTGTGCGCGCCTGCTCGACGGTTCCCGGATCCTTGATCGATTCAAACAGGCGAAATCCTTCCATCCGAGTCTTCGGGTCATAGCTCAGAACACGCGCCAGCCACAGCCGAGACACTTCATTCTTCGGGTCGCGCGCGCACAGTCGGCGCAACTGAACGATAGCCTTCTCACGTCCCCCCGTGCTGGCTGCCTCGGTCTCGTAGTACGCCTCAGCCCATTTGCCCGAAGGGGGCTGATCGCCAAATACCAGACGATAGATCTTCATCGCCTCGTCGGGTTTATGCTGCATGGCGAGGCGTCCGGCTTCGTCCAGCCGGTTGCGCTCCTGCGGGCTTAGTATGTGCATCTTCTCTATAGCGGCGATGGCCGGATCTTTGGGATTGACCTTGCGCAAGCGGTCCAGGTACGTACGCAGCGCATCGTTATCACCGTTTTGCTTGGCGTAGCGTGCCAAACCGGCGAGCGCTTCGGGTTGATTGGGATTGACCAGAAGGACCTGTTTCCAATTCTGAGCAGCCAGGTCCATGCGGTCTCGGGCCTCAAGCGATCGGGCCTTTCCCAAAAGAACTTCGACGCCGTTCTGGTTTTGCGCAGTAGCAGGCGCAGTCGCCGCAAGCGTTAATACAAAGATCAGAACAAAACAACCGAGTAAGGTCTTTCTCATAGTCGTAAGCCACCCTGCGTTAGAGTTTCCCTGCAGCTAAGCGTCGTGCTGCAACTACTTCAGTGCCTTGAGACAACCAAGCCGCAAACATCAAGGCGAGCAACACAACCAATGCAGGGATGAGCCGGTGATTCTCAAAAAGAAAAATCTTGCTTTGCCAATAAGGATCGAGGTGGCCAGAGTGGTATGCCAGAGTACCCAGGAGGAAGGATTGAAAGCGTCCATTCTGCGATACTGCAAGCCCGCCGTACACGGGGCCTTGACGAGAATCAGGTGTGAAAAGAGCGGCGATCGCGTCAGAATTGTCAGCATTGCCAGACGCGATCGCCACAACCGTGCGGTCTGAACGAAAAGGTGAGACGAAGTCTTCTACGATGAGCTCAAATGGTGTCTGATCGGCCAGCACCTTCACCAGTTTGCCACGATCTTCGCTGCGAAACGGCCATTCGGGATGCAACCATCGCGAAGGCTCAGGTTGTCCATTGATCTGCATCTTGCCATCGGAGAGATCCAGGGGCATGCTGCCAGCCCACTTGGATAGCAGCGGCTGCGATGAGGGCGTTCCTAGCAGAATGATGTCTTTGTCGCGCACGCTCTCGATATCGTCTGGGTCCGTGAGAGCGATCGCAGTCGCCGGCCAACCGGTCTGCGCTCCGAAAAACCCCACCATGTCCAGCAGCGCTTCGTACTCTGCGACGGTTGGGGCCGCCGGCACCACAACCGCAGTCCTCCGAAGATCCGGCCATTGCGTGAAGGGATAGCCCGAATCCGCGAACAGCTCCAGTCTTGGCAGCACGACTGAGTGTGGAATCCTATGTAAATCGATCCAGGAGTCCCGATGAATGGCGGCGTACTGCCACACGTTCTCAGGTGGCCGGGCATTCCCGAAATCAAAGTCCACTGTTAGGGTGTTCGTGTACGTCCGCAATCTTCCAGTGGGAAGGCGAACAATTTCCGCTTCTTCTACCGTGGAAGAAGCCGGTTTTAGTCGGATACTATCCACGTCCTGCCCATTGAGGCGGATATGCAACGCCGCACGCGATCCCTCGGCCACGCCTGCATAACCATATTTAAGAAGCAGAGGAACGGATTGTTGCGCCTGCAAAAACAGATCAGGCGGCAGGCGGAAGTAGATATTGATGGATCCGGATCCCTTTAGCTTCAGATGCTCAGCCGTGGTGTACGTTCCGATGGGAGCGGGTTGGTCGCTCCTGAGCCAACGCGGGGCGTCATATTCATTACGTGCGGGCACCTTCACATCTCGCACATAAACCGTATCCGTACGGGATTGAAAATTGTTTCGGGTCACGAGTGCGCGGGCGGCCGTGAGCAGGTCGTTTGTCCTCTCGCCGGCGAGGATCAGCAACTTCCCGTAGGGATCGCGTGGGTTATCGCGCATTGCGATCAGCGGTCCTGGTTGCGATGGAAGCGACAACATGCGCGACAGTTCCGACTCGTGAAGCACGAAAACAACCGCATTGCCTTGCGGCAGCTCACCCACCGTTACAGGAAATCGCACACCGCGAACATCGGAAAACACGCCGAACCAGGAGGCGACTGCGCACCCAGCCTGTAATGAAGTCAAATCAGGAGGATTGGAGAAGACGACCGGCAACCTCCAGGATCGCTGGCTTGCAGGATCAAAAAAAGGTACCGGAAGCAGTGAAAGGTCGTTCCTAAGCGGCAACTTGGTCCCACTCAGGCTGAGCCTGCTGCTTGGATTGATGGTGATCCACGGTGTTCGCTCGCGGCCGCAAGCGGCACAACTTGCCACTAACTGAATGGAAAGAGTGTTGTCGCTGGTGAGTAGATCCGTCGGAAGGACAATGTCGGTTTGCACATCAGAGCCGGGCACGAGTGCCAACCCGCCAATATGCGTGCCGTTCAGATTTAGCTCCAAACTGCTTTCGTTGGGCCGCAGCATCGGTGCACTGTAGTGCAGCGAGAGCGTCGCGGAGCTTATGATTTTCGTGACCGGAACGCCAAAGAAGAAATTCTCGGAAACTCCTGTGCCTTGCAGCTTCACAGTTTTCTGGATCAACTCGTACTGATCATGAAAGTCAGCCGTGGGCTGAGGGGTAACGACAGCAGTTTCAGCCGGCTCGGTTCCGTGTAGAGGCAGAGGAACGGCCAGGATTGCGATCAAAAGGCCGAAAGCTGCTGGGACTGGTGCTCGTCTTCTTCTTTTTTGTCTCTTCAGCTCTAGTTCGCTGTTGTCCGCCGCTGGACGGCGTGTGAACAGTCCGAGCGGGACAATGATGAGGCCGCGCAGCGATAGCCCAAAGATATGCACGAAACTTTTGAGGGGGCGGTCCACACTTCGCGATTTCCGCCATGCCAGCCACGCGTCTGGCCTCGAATAAATCAAATTCACGAGGTGTTTTTCCTGGGGCAGAGGCAAATCAGGAAAGCAAACGTGCTGGGTGCGGCCCGCAGAATGCGCCACCCGCGCCAGAATTTCACAACGCGATCCGTTTCCTTCCAGGACCAGAACCGCCGGAGCTCCTCGCCCAAGTTTTATGGAACTGTCCAGACGAGCGGCCGCTCCTCCACGCGAGAGTTGTGCTGTCATGCCGGTGATTCGATGGCCGTTTGCCGTAATCAGGGTGCACGGCGTGCGCACATCCACTCGAACGTGAGATCTTCGCTGCCGTTTTTCATACGCCACCGATGCCGCGGCTGACAAGATCACGACGTTATAGATCGTCCAGACCGCGTTCATGATCACAGTGTCGCGGTGAGCCGGATCGTTCACATATCGGCGATGCGCCATAACCAGCCCAGCTATGTTGAGCCCCAACAGCAGCAAAAACGGAAACGCAATCCGGCGATCGAAATAGGAATGCCGAATAATGCCACCCTTGCTGGTCACATTGAATTTGCCCAGGCGTGGATTGATGAGCGCAAGCAGCGTTGGAAACAAAATGTACGGTGCCAGCACGGCCTCATAAATTTCATTCCAAAACGAAAAGCGGTGACGCCCCTGCACACGTGAATTCGTAATATTCGAAAGCACGATGTGGGGCAGCGCGTAAGCGAATATCGCCAGCGAGTAGCCGTAAATATTCACCATCCCGAAAAACAGGTAAATCAACGGAATAGTGAGGAAAATGAGGCGGGGCAGGGCAAACAGAAAATGCGTCGTGGCATTGAAGTAGCACAGTCGCTGCGCAAACGAAAGCCCGCTGGTGAACAGTGGATTTTCCATGCGCAGGATCTGCACCATGCCACGCGCCCAGCGGATGCGCTGTCCGATATGCGCCGCCAGGCTCTCAGTTGCGAGGCCGGCGGCCTGTGGAATGTTGATGTAAGCGGTATCCCACCCCCGGCGCTGCATACGCAAAGCCGTGTGCGCGTCTTCGGTGACCGTCTCGACCGCAACTCCGCCGATCTCGTTTAATGCTTTTCGGCGCAGCACTGCGCATGATCCACAAAAGAAGCTCGCATTCCACAAATCGTTGCCATCCTGAACCAGCCGGTGAAACAACTCCCCTTCGTTCGGAATTGAGCGAAACTGACTCAGATTTCTCTCGAATGGATCAGGCGAATAGAAGTGATGAGGAGTCTGTACCATCCCCACTCGATAGTCTTGCAGGAACCATCCCAGCGTCGCTTGTAAGAATGAGCTCGTTGGCACGTGATCGGAATCAAAGATGGCGATGTACTCACCGTTCGTGTATTGCAACGCATGATTGATATTGCCGGCTTTGGCATGCGAGTTCTCGTTACGTGTGATGTAGCTGACTCCAACTTGAGCAGCAAACTCGCGGAACTCCCTGCGCCTTCCATCATCGAGAACGATCACCTTTAACTTCTCGCTCGGATAATCCAGAGCAAGCGCGCCGAGAATAGTAGCTCTTACCACACTGAGCGGCTCGTTATACGTAGGAATGAAAACGTCTACTGTGGGCCAGTCTCGGGGACTCCCCGTCAGCGGCACAGGGCGCCGCCGCAGTGGGCGAAGCGTCTGGAAATATCCAAGTACCAGCGTCGCGAAAGCGTAGAACTCCGCAAGTAAAAGGACGATGACAAAAACCGTGTCCCATTGATGCAGATGCCCTGAACTTGTGACTCCTTCATACGTCTGCACGACACGGTAATACCCATATCGCAGCGTGCTGAAAATCGAGATTGTCATCAGCATCAGGGTGACAATCGCAGAGTGCGAAGTGCGATCCAGCAGGAGGGCAGCTCCGATCAACGCTGCGCCGAGAATGGCCTGTTCCTTCCATGCCAGCGGCAGCACTAGAAGCAGGCCGAGACCAGTTACGGCAATCAGGGCCAGCACGCTTCGGAAGAAGCCGATGCGAAGTCGTGTTGCCACGCCGTTCCCCGCAAACTCACTCATGCGTCTGCCTCGGTCCCAATGGGAAAAACGCGAAAGACTGCACGTGAAGGCACACTCTGTTCTCTCTCTTCTTGCCGGCGGTTAGCTGCCGCTTCATTGTGCAAGTCTCTTCGCTCTTGATTCGCCCTGGATTGGGTGGTCACGTACCTATGCACCTTTTTTAATTTGCAATATTGATGCCTGACCTCTAACCCGCGCTGCCCGTCAAATAATTGGTTCATAAACGTTTAACTCAGCTGTAAATTGTTCCGTAACAAGAGAAAATATTGCTCATCTCACTGCGCCGTCTCTCTCAAGTAACGAACAAAATCTCATGCATCCTGTGCATCTCACTTCTCGATACTGCGCATCCCCAAGTGTGACACAACCGGAATTAACGCAGGTCAGACTGCCAGGCCGTCAACGTCCGTCGTCCAGCTGCTCAGGAGGGAAGAGAATGATCGGAACAAAGCCGCTCTTGTTGTTGCTGCTGCTGATCGCGATGTGCGCTGGTAGTGCCGGACAGGAGTGGCCGCTTTGGAAGAGTTATGCGTCCAGCTTCATGGACAATCAGATAAGAGTGATTGATCGAGATGCAGGCGACCGCACCACGTCCGAAGCACAAGCCTATGCGATGTTTTTCGCGCTGGTAGCAAACGATCGGGCGCGGTTTGATGGTCTGCTTCGATGGACCGAGACGAATCTGGCGTCTGGTGACCTCAACGCTCATCTTCCTGCATGGTTGTGGGGCAAAGGGCCTAAGAAAAATTGGGGCGTGCTCGACAGCAATCCGGCATCCGACGCCGATCTGTGGCTTGCCTACACTCTCATCGAAGCCGGCAAGGCGTGGAATGAACCCCGTTATTCATCACTGGGAACGACCGTAGCCAAGCACATCGCAGACCAGGAAGTAGCAGAAATACACTCTCTCGGCACGATGTTATTACCCGCACCCAAGGGTTTTCATCGTGGTGATTCCTACCGTCTCAATGCCAGCTACGTTCCACTGCAATTATTATTGCGCCTCGCCCAGGAACTCCCCGACGGTCCGTGGCAGCGGATTGCTGCAGCAGTTCCTGCTCTGGTCAGCAGCTCAGCACCGCATGGTTTCGCCACCGACTGGATAGAGTACAAAGCCGGAGGAAATCCCATGCCCTCTGCGATCGGCAGCTACGACGCTATTCGCGTCTATCTGTGGGCCGGAATGCTTGATCCGGCAACTCCCGGACGCGATCTCCTGCTGAACCAGCTTTCAGCAATGACACGTTATCTGCACGCGAATCCTGTGCCGCCGGAGAAAGTCAAACAAGACGGAACCATTCCGAGCCCTAAAGGTCCTGTGGGATTTTCCCCCGCCGTGCTGCCGTTTCTGTCAGCCGCAGGCGAGAAAGACCTCGAGAACCAACAGATGTCGCGTGTGAAATCGGAATTCAACCCTAATACGGGTCTATACGGAAAGCCGCCAAAGTATTATGACCAGAACTTATGTTTGTTTGCACTCGGTTGGCGAGATCGTCAGTTTTGGTTCGACTCTCGCGGGAACCTACAGCTGAGTTGGAAGCGCGACTAACAGTCTCCCGACGCTGCCATCGACGGTGCTCTCCAAGGCTTATTCTTCCAAGGGCTTCCTCATTCACTCCAAATTAAAGGCACCCTTCCCTCCGGCCCTGGTTTCACAAATCTCAGCAATCAGGAAAAGGACACCCGACACATACCGAACACCGCCATGCACCCATTCCCGATCCCTTCGAACTCACTCGTCATAACAGCATTCTGGAAGACCAACTGCGAAGCGCCGACCCGGGCAAAGAAGGTGCTCGTCGCCGTGCATCATCCACCGTACTCCCTCGATTCTGCCCACGGAGGGTGCCCCGACATCCTGAATGCGATCGATGGGGCGGTCTTTGCCAGCAAGCATGTCGCGAAAGATAAGGGATCCAAAAAGCAACCCTGAGAGAACCATTCCCTATGTCGTCGCCGGTGCTGGTAGCTATGCCGACGCGGCTCGAAGCATGCACCGGTTGCAAAAAGGGCTGCATCGCAAACGACCGCCCATTCAGACGACGCTTCCGGAGGTCAAGCTGGAAAACTTCAATCAGCTAGAGCCGGGCTTTCTACGTATCACCGTTGACAAGAACGAGATTGGCTTTGAATATTTTCTTGTGCCACTTGACGATCCCGAGAACGTCAGCCTGTTCGAGACATTCACGACGTGAATAGCCAGTTCTGTCATTTACTCGTTGATTCGGGCGCGTGCGTTTGATCCCATGTCTCACAATCTCTGTCGGGCATGGGTTTTTTGGACGCTTCATTTGTCCTGCCACTGCGGCACGCGGCCTGGTGTCCAGGGCGCCCCCGCGGCTTCCATGTCCTTCTGCAATTTGGCCAACTCCGTGTCGATCAGCGTCTGCAGGCTGGAAACCTGCCGGGAGAATTCATCTGCGGCGATGGCGTAGGCGTCCTGTTGGGTCTGAGTGGGACGGGTAATGGTGAAGCGCGAGCCTTCCATGATGTAAACCACGCGATCGTTGATTGAAGCTGGAACATTTTCGTTTCGCGATGTCAGCGCAACATCGCCTCGCAGCGCGCGCAAGATTTCATTGCTTTGCTTCTCGATCGCGTCGGCTTGGGCTGTCATTGACTCGGCGCCAGGCGTGTCTTCCAAAGCTTTGTGGATCGCCTTGAGTTTCGATTGAACATCCTTAGCCGAATTGATCGCTCCCGCCACGGCACGGTAGAGGCGTGCCACTTTACGATTGAATTCTTCCTGGGCCGCGCGGTCCGCTGGCGACACGCCCGAGGTTCCATCGGCAACAACGTTGAAAGTTTGTGATTGGCCAAGTTCGGTGGTCACAGCGTCCACCTTCTTAAATAATCGGAATGAATACTTTCCGGGTAACACCAGCGGGCCCTGGCCGGTGGCCGGCGGATAGCCTGCTCCCTCCTGATTTTCTTCCGTTTCGGACGGCGCAAAGTAACGCAGGTCCCAAGCCACGCGATGGAAGCCTTCTTCGACACTGGCATTCACTCGGCGGATCGGCGCTCCCGACTCGTCGGAAATCATGGCATACACTTCCGGCTTGGATTCTTCAGCTTCGGCGCGCAATTCGTCGTGGCTCGGGTAGGGGAGCGTTTGATTTTTCTTACCAGATTCCTTCTCTGAATCCTGACGCCGTTCCTTTCTTGTTTTCAGCTTCTCCTTCAAGTAATACGTGAACGTTGCGCCATAGGGCGGGTTTTCGGCAGTGTAGAAGGCATCGCCCTGAAAACCCTTGGCCGGTTCCCCGAGGGGGTGGCGCTCAATGTACATGAGCGCATCTTTTACCGGGAACACTGCTACCGCCTGCTCCAACATTTCCGGTTTGAGTTGCCGCAGGGGCGTGATGTTATCGAGCACGTAAAAGCCCCGACCGAATGTAGCCAGCACGAGATCGTTTTCTCGTTGTTGAATCACGATGTCTCGAACCGCGATTGTGGGCAAGCCGCCTTTTAACTGTGTCCATTTCTTTCCGCCGTCGATGGTGAAGAAGACTCCAAACTCCGTGCCTGCGAACAGCAGGTTGGGGTTGACAGGATCCTCGGCGAAAGCAAGCACCGGGCCATTGTCAGGCAAATCGCCCACAATTGAGTTCCATGTCTTGGCCTGATCTGTGGATTTCAGCAGGTAAGGTTTGAAATCTTCATTTTTGTGATTGTCGAAAGCGGCGTAGACCGTGTTGGCGTCGTGATGCGAAGCCGCTAAACGGCTGACGTAAGTACTCTCGGGCACGCCAGGAAATTTCTCGTACTTTGTCCAGGTGCCGTGAATGTCGGCTGTAACCTGGATCAGGCCGTCGTCGGTGCCGATATAAATCAGATTTTCCTGCTTCGATGATTCGGCGAGCGATACGATATTTCCGTAAAAAGATGTCGAAGCGTTCTTGGCCACAGCGTCGGGGCCCCATATCTTGCCCATCACCGGAAGCTTGTTGCGGTCAATTTGCCGCGTCAGGTCGCCGCCGATCGGCTTCCAGGTGTTGCCCCGGTCATCGCTGCGGAATAATTTGTTGGCGGCAAAATATACGCGCGTGTGCGAATGCGGGCTGATGATCAGCGGCGAGTCCCAGTTCCAGCGCAGCGGCGGTTCGCCTTTGCCCTCCTGCGGTTGGATCACGAGTTCCTCGCCAGTGCGTCTGTCGTAACGCACCAGCACCCCATATTGCGACTCTGAATACACCGTGTTGGGATCTTCGGGATCAACCTGAGATCTGAAGCCGTCGCCACCAGTGGTCACATACCAGTCCGAGTTCATGATGCCGTTTACGTTCTTTGTGCGCGATGGCCCGCACCAGGAGAAATTGTCCTGCGTGCCCCCGCAGACGTTATAAAAGGGAAGCGCATTGTCCACAGTCACGTCATAGAACTGCACGGTGGGAAGGTTCGACTTGAATCTCCAGCTCTTGAAATCATCATAGGTTTCGGCGACCCCGCCGTCGCTGCCTACCAGACAATGCTTGGTGTTCTCGGGATCAATCCAGATTGCGTGGTTATCAATGTGATGATTGTTCTCGTTGACCTTGCGAATGGTCTTGCCGCCATCATCGGAGACGCGGAGGAACACATTCATGACAAAGATGCGATCGACGTTCTTTGGGTCGGCAATGATCTGGCCGTAGTACATTGCGCTCTGATCGAATTCGTTGCGCCGCTCCCAGTTCGCCCCTTTATCAGAAGAGCGAAAGATGCCACCTTTGCTGTTCGCAGCTTCGATCGTGGCGTACACAACGTTGGGGTCACCGGGGGAGACGGCGAGGCCGATGCGTCCCATATCTTCGGTGGGAAGACCGGACTTCAGCTTGTTCCAGGTTGCGCCCGCGTCACTGGATTTGTAGATGGCGCTCTCCGGTCCGCCATCGATCAACGTGAAAACGTGGCGGCGACGCTGGTACGCAGCCGCGTAGAGAATATCGGGATTTGAAGGGTCGATGACTACGTCGACCACGCCCGTGTTCTCACTGACGGTGAGCACCGCTTTCCAGGTTTTGCCGGCGTCCGTTGTTTTGTAGAGGCCACGGTCGCCGCCCGGTCCCCATAATGGGCCTTCCGCCGCCACATACACCACCTTGCTGTCACGCGGATCCACGACGATTCTGCCGATGTGTTCGGATTTCTTAAGGCCCATGTTCTTCCAGGTCTTTCCGCCGTCTTCCGAGCGGTAAACGCCATCGCCATAGCCAACGCTGCGCTGGCTGTTGCTCTCGCCGGCGCCCACCCACACCACCGACGGATCGTTGGGATCGAGGGTGATCCAGCCGATTGAGTACGAGCCTTCACCGTCGAAGACCGGAGTCCAAGTGGTGCCGTCATTCACGGTTTTCCAGACGCCGCCTGCGGCCACTCCGACGAAGTACTCGGCGTGGTTTTTGGGATTTACGGCAAACGCGATTACGCGACCTGAGGCGCTTGCCGGGCCGAGCAGGCGGAACTGCAAGCCCTTGAACGTGTCGGCGATCATGCCGCCCTTCTTTTCTTCGGGCGCAGGCGTCTCAGGCTTCTTGTCGGCCTTCCCCAGCTTTTGTGAGGGCTTCTCTTTCCGGCGTTCGGGGGCTGATGTCTGGGAAAAACCCGACGGTGCGGAGATTGCAATCACAAGGAGAATCAATGTAACGCGATGAGATGAGTTCAAGAAGAGGCTCCTGTTGCAAGATCGAATGGCTCTTGCGGTAAAGCCCGATATGTATACAGGATTTTGCGTTCGGAAAAAAGTGTCGGGCAAGATCTAACCGCAGAGGGCGCAAAGAAATTGCAAAGTGCGCGAAGGAAGCTCATGCGACTCCTTTTCTAATAAGGTGACCACGGTAAAATCTCTTCTCTATGCGCAAACCGTCACCCGGGCGTGGACATGACACGCGGTATGCACGCTTGCAGAAAAATTATTGCTTTGCTTGTGGCAAGAACAATCCCGACAGTATGCGTTTGAAATTTGTCTTCGACGACGAGCTTGGTTGTTTCGTGTGCCGCTTCCGGCTCCGCAAGCGCTTCACCGGACCGCCGGGTCATGCGCACGGAGGGATTATTGCCACAATTCTCGATGAAGCCATGGGTAAGGTGAACAGGTTACGCGAAGTCGTAGCGCTAACTTCCCAGATTACTGTGGACTATCTTAAGCCGGTACCGCTGAACCGGCCATTACGAGTCGAATCTCGGGAAATAAAGGTGCGCGGGCGGCGCCACATTAATAGGGCAGAAATCTTGAATGACAGAGGCGAAGTGTTGGCCCGCAGCCGAGGTACGTTCATTGCCATCGATCCGCATCGCATGTTCAGCAGGTTTGTGAACCGCTAATAATCTCAAACCTGAGATGGACTTCTACTCCAAATACAAACCAGCCGACGAGCCAACCCACTCCATGTTCTTGTTGTGATCCACGCCCATCATCAGTCCGCGTCCCATGCGGATGATCGTCATCACCGGCAGCAGCTCCTCCAGCCAGATATACATAATTCGTACTTCGGCCTTGGTACCGCCGAACGGAGTCTGAATTAGAGGGGCAAAATCCATGCGTTCCTGCAGGATGTATTGCGAATGCTTTTCCCGCGGAATTGCGCTAATGTCGTCTTGGGTGAGATTCATGACGACGCCGAGGCCGGCGAAGGAAAACAGTGGTTTGAGGATATAGTTTTGCAAGTTATCTGGTAAGCATGCGATGCGGTCCAGGAACCAGCTCTTGGGAACGCATTCGTGCTGCAGGTACGGCAGGGAGAACTTGCTCATGCGGAAGAACCAGTTCGGGTGCCCCGCCCACTCGACCTCCAGGTCATCGTTAAGCCGGAAGGCGAGTCGGGGATTCTTGCGCACTAGCTCGTCCACAATTGCCCGATTGTAAATACGCCTGATCGGAACTCGCCGGCGTGCATCTTCGTAGAACAGCTTACGTCCTTCTTTCTTAAGGTCGGTGATGGCGACAGTCTTTACCTGCAGCAATTGTTCCGTGAGGAGAAAGTCGGGCATCGTCTTTTGGTGTAACGGATCGATCTCCATCAGGATGACATTTTGTGGATCGTGATCCCCCCTGATCGCGCGCTTTAGAAGATGCTGATAGCTCTCCCAGTCCAGCCTGCTCAGCAGGTACTTGAGACTTGTATCCAGTCCAAATGCTTCCAGATACGCTTGCGACAGCGTCGCCTGATACGCGTATAGGGAAGGGAATCCCTGCAGCTCCACCAGCTTCGGTTGCAGCTCGCCGTTCGAGTCCCGCACCAAACCAAAGTCCACCTGGATGAACATCGGATGCGGGGTTTCATTGGGCACATCGAACTCGGGCGGGATCGCCTCGGACGAGGCTTTGCGGTACTCCGGGGTCTGCAGCTGTCCGATCAGTTCCTTCCCGTAATCCGCCATCTTTTCCAGCAGCGATTTGGGAAAGAAGCAAGGAGTTTCACAGATCCGGAATTGCACTGGCGTCCCGCAGCGCTGTTCCAGCAGTTTCATTAAGTGTGCGTATTTTTGTGGCGTGAACTTCGCATTGAACTGCTGGCGCAGGTCAGGAATCATGGCCTGGAGCAAATCATCAGTGCACCCGCTCTCCTGTCGCTGGGTCACGTCCCGCCCCATACGGACATTGCGGGCACGACTTGCCTTCCGGATAATCGATCCCCTCTTCGTGAGGACACCCACTGATTCGGTCCACCATAGCCAGCGACTTTCCCTGATGCTTTTTCGTGAACTGCAGAATCTTCTCTGGGAGCTCGATGTTGTCGCGCACATCCCGCTCTTCGGAAAACCAGCGTTCCAGAATGTCTGGAGTATCTTTTTCGCTGAAGCAGGCGCTAACCGCTAACTTAGTAGCGTGGGATGCCGTCGGACCGTACACTGCGACTGTGATCACGGGATAGCCGCGGAAGTCATACTGGACCAGCTTCCCCAGCGCGGCCCGAGATGTTTGGGGGTTGTTCATGTAACGCTTCGTCCTGGAGGCGATGCCGGCGTGGGGTCGGCAACCAGCCCGAGCATTCTTACGCCTCGATCAAAAACCTTCCAGCGCGCATGATCTGTTCTTCGTCCACCCAGATCTCGAACTTGCGCCCGACCACGTCGATGTGCGTTGAGGAATACCACTCCGCTCCGGTGTGCGCGCCGTAAGGATTGCCAAACGCGATGTGCACGCCAGGGTACTTCTCGTCCTGCAGGATTTGCCCGATTACGTCTGTTAATTCGATATTCGTGCCGATGGCAAACTCGCCGACCTGGTCGCTGTTCTCATCAGTGTGGGTGTAACGCCAGAAATCGTCTTTGAGTTCGCGATTCTCGGAATGCGCTTCACTCAGGCGATTAGCTCTAATCTGAATCGTGAGCGGATAGTCGCGAAGGTCGCCAAATTTGGCGCAGAGCCAATCCCCGACGACGCCGTCAATAACGAATGTTCCATTTACTTCGCCCGGGGTGGTAAACACCTCTCCGCCGGGAAGGTTTCCCCATTTGTCCGGGCTGATAATGCCGCTGGTCTTGATCCATCGGTAGGCGGGATTCAGTTCCGCCGTTAAGTCCGTTCCCGCTGGCGTTTTTGCATGAATGTGCCTTGCTTTTCGCACCATGTCGAGAACTTTCGTGCTTATACGGTCAACTTTCATGAAGTCCGCGCGCATTCCCTCGATCATGATTTGCCGGTTGATGTTGACCATGTGCGCATGGCGGATTCGGCGCCGGTTCACGATATCGGTCATCTGCATGCGTGAACGGAGTTCGTTCGTCTGCGCCTGCACGGCAAAGATGCTCACCTGGCTGGTTTCGAGGTCCTGCGCAATTTCCGGTGGCAGATCGCCGAGCGGCCTCGGTGACAGATCTTCCAAGAGCCACGCGCGGTATGGAGCGCCCATGCGCTCCAGTTCATGGACAATACTGGCTGCGATTTCCCTGGTAGCTTGATCGGTGATGATTGTTACCTTTTCATGAGGCTGTATCCTCAGACACACGCTTACCGCATTTCGTGCCCCGGGTGTAAGTTCAGGATCGAAAGGTAAGGTTTTTAGGGTGGGAATATTCGCTCGATCTTCGGAAACTCTCATCAGCCTACTTTTCTGGCGGGAACTGAAGTCTGTTCAGCCAAGCCCAATTCCGTCTCTTCAATAATGTAATCGACCACTTTCTTCAGGTCACCACTTTGGTTGTAGACGCGCAACTGGCGATCCGCTCCGCTGCCCATTTCCAAAATTTCGTGGATGCAGCTTAACTCTTCGCGTGAGTCCAGTTCGTCTATCACGTCGTCCACGAAATCCAGGTACTCGTGAATCAATTCGCGCACCGGCACTTCCTTCTGCTTACCAAAATCGATGAGCTTGCCCTCCAGACCATAGCGCGCCGCTCGCCACTTGTTTTCCATGATCAGCGCGCGGCGGTACAGGCGGAATCCCTGGTTTGCCGCGTAGAGCTTGTACAGCTTGGCCACCGTAGCCTGGATCAGCGCCGCCAGCGCGATCGTCTCATCCACTCGCATCGGGATGTCACATACGCGGAACTCGAGAGTGTTGAAGAACGGGTGCGGCCGGATATCCCACCAGATTTTCTTCGCGTTGTCGATGCAGTTTGTCTTGATGAGCAACTTGATGAAGTTGTCGTATTCCCCCCAACTGGGGAAATAGTCAGGAATATTGGTGCGCGGAAATTTATCAAAGACTTTGCAGCGATACGATTTCAGGCCCGTGTTCATTCCCAGCCAGAAGGGTGAATTCGTCGAGAGCGCCAGGATGTGCGGCAAAAAATAGCGCGCATGATTCATCATATGGATGGCGGTCTCGCGGTCCTCTATCCCGATGTGCACGTGCAGCCCGAAAATCAGGTTCGCGCGCGCCACCAACTGCATGTCTTCCACAATATTTTTGTAGCGATCGCCGGGAGTGATTTCCTGGGTGCGCCAATCGGCGAAGGGATGGGTGGCTGCCGAAACCAGCCGCAGGCCGTTCTCTTTGGCCAGCGCGATCATGTCGCGCCGGAGCTTCTTGACCTCCGCCTTGGCATCCTTAATGTTGTTACAAACGGCAGTGCCGACCTCGACGACGGAAGCGTGCATCTCCGCCTTCACCTTTTCCTGCAGGATCAGCTTGCCTTTTTCGATGATTTCGGCGTGAATGTGCGAGCGGAGATCGCGGGACTCGGGATCTACGGTCTGGTATTCCTCTTCAATGCCGATGGTGAAGGTAGGGAGCATCTTCAGCAGGAGCCGCGTGGGACAGCCGCCCTCGGCTGTCCGGCCGAGCGTAGCTCGGCGGTTCCCCTAGTATAACCTGCCTTCAACAGGAAACCGCGTGAATGGCCCTAAAGCCCCCCTCTGTGTTTCTCTGTGTCCTCTGCGGTAGCCCTACGCCTTTGCCTGACCTTCTTTGCTGCAGGTTTTCTCACTCCCGTTCCCCCCAAAAAGCCCGCCCATCTCAATTCCTGCGCCGGATTCTCATCACTCAAAGCTTTCTTCACTGCCATCTCCGCCACGGCATTTACGATCCACTCAAAATTCTCCCGTCCAACCGAGTTCACATCTGCATCTGGAGCGGGATTGAGAAAATCAATCGCGTAAGGAATCCCGCCCTCCACGGCGAACTCGACCGTGTTCAAGTCATAGCCAAGGGCGCGGCAGAGAATCTGCGCATCCTTAACGACCCTGTCACCCAGCTTTGCAGATGAAGGCGGCGGGTTTCCTCGAACATATCTTTCGTGAAACGGAGCCTTGGGGTCATACCGCATGACGTGAACGTTCTCCTGTCCAACGACATAGCAGCGGTAATATTCCTCGAAGTCAACGCCGTGCTGGAGCGTCATGCACAAGTCGCCGGTCTGGTTGTAGTAGTGGAAGAACTCTTCGGGGGAATGGACTTTGTATACGTGCTTCCAGCCGCCACCCGAGTAAGGCTTCAGGAAGGCTGGGAACCCTACATAGCTGAAGAGCTCATCCCAGTTCAGGGGATAAATGAGGTTCCGCATCGACTGCTCCGTCGTGCCCTCGGGATGCTTGTTATGGGGCAGAATCACCGTTGGCGGAATCGCCACACCGAGTTTTGAGGCCAGCGCGTAATTGAAAAATTTGTCGTCGGCAGTCCACCAGAATGGGTTATTGATCACGATCGTCCCGTTGAGCGCCGCATTTTTGAGATACGCACGGTAGAACTGGATGTCCTGGGAGATGCGATCGATAATCACCTGATACCCGCTCGCCTCAGCCATTTTCACCCCGCCCAGCTTGACGAACTCGGCCGTAACCCCGTCCACGTTCATGCCGTTGATCTTGTCCACCACGGCTGGCGGGAACGTGTTTTCCATGCCGAAGATGATGCCGATCTTCTTCACCATAAGCTCTCCCCCTCATCCAAAGAGCCAACGACGAACCACTAGAAATACTTCTGCGCCATTTGCTGCCACCAGGGCCAGTCATGACCCGTGTGATCGCCCCAGACATCGAGCCAATGCGGAATGCCCTTGGCATTCAGGATTGCCGAGAGCTTTACGTTCGCGTCCAAGCATATGTCCCACTCGCCTGAGGCGAGCACGACTTTCATCTGGCGGTAGCGGCTCAGAAACCATTCGTCATTCAGGTTGGACAAAAAATCTGGCGGGCAGTTGAAATAGCAATTGTCGTCATAGTACCCATCCAGAAATTGATGGATGTCAAAAGCCCCGCCCATGCTCACGCATTGTGTCGCGATATCCGGATGCTTGAAAGCAAAGTTCACGGCATGGTACCCGCCAAAGCTGCATCCAGCGACGGTCAATTGCGCGCTCTGATTTTCCCAGCGGAGAAATGGAATCAGCTCATGCAGCAAGTAGCGTTCGTACTGCAGATGCCGCAGCACCCGCAAGCGCGGGTGCACGCTTTTGTTGTACCAGCTCTCCGCGTCTACGCTGTCGGCGCAGAAAACATGCAGTTCGCCGTTCTCAATCTTTGAACTTAGCGCCGCGATCATGCCTCGGTCCTCGAAATCAAAAAAGCGTCCGCCAGAGGTCGGAAAAACTAACACCGGTGTGCCCGCGTGACCAAACACCAGCGCCTCCATGTCGCGCTGCAATTCCTGGCTGTAGCTCTTGTGGTATTCGCGTTTCATCCTTGGTGGCTGATTGACTGCTTCTAATCTTCGTCGTCGTCCTTGTCTTTGTCCTGATCCTGCTCCCTTTCCTTGGCGTCTTTCTCTTTTGCTTCTGCGCCCGGCATCACACCCTTCAGTGGCGCAGTCCGCTCCTTCTCCAGTTCCGGATGTGGCAACGGTTTCCGCGGCAACATCTGATCGCGCATCGCCGTGTTATACACAAAAGTGGCTTCCACCAGCGCGGCTTGCGCCAGATCCTCCGCCTGCAGGCGTTCGTAGGTATCCATATTCGAATGGTGCGTGCGTGAGCCGTAGTCCAGTGGATCCTGAATGAACTGGAACCCAGGAATGCCCACGGCAGTAAAGGCCTCGTGGTCGGTGCCTCCGGTGTTTCGCTCAGTCAGCGTGGTCACGCCTACATCCCTTAAGGGTTCCATCCATTGGGCAAAGATCGGGGTGATGCCGACGTTTTCCTGAAGGTAAACCCCTCGAATTTTGCCGCTTCCGTTGTCCACATTAAAGTAGCCGGAAATCTTCTGCTGGTCAGGCTTAAGCTGCGGCGGGCCCGTCGCCTTGCGATCGTATTCGGTGAGCTTCATCTGATCGGGCTCCGTCGAACGCGGAATGAATCCGAAGTGCTGCTTCACGTAGCCATACGAACCAAACTCCCCCTGTTCTTCCCCTGTCCAAAGTGCGACCCGGATCGTGCGCCGCGGCTTGACTTGCAGCGTGTTCAGAATTCGCATCACTTCCATCGCCACTACCGAGCCGGCTCCATTGTCGGTCGCCCCAGTTGCTGACGCCCACGAATCCAGATGTCCCCCGACCATCACCAATTCATCTTTGAGCTTCGGATCGGTTCCGGAGATTTCGGCAACTGTGTCAAAGCCGTGTTCGTGGTCACCGGTGAATTTCACCTCGATGTTCATTTCAATCTTCACCGGCACGCTTGCTTTGAGCAGGCGATACACGCGCCCGAAGTTTTCGATTGCAGTAACAACAATGGGCAGCGGATTGGCGTGCTCCCGCTGATAGGTGAACCATCCGAACGTGGCGCCGCTGTCGACGAAAATTGTCCCTCCTGACCCGCCGCCATTTCTCCCATCTCGGCTGGGAACAATCACCGCCAGCGCCTTTTCAGACGCCAGGAATTTCCCGACCTTCTCACGAAACTCAAGCTTCTTTAAATACTCAGCAAAGCGCTCCGCTGTAGGTTTCAGGGGGAACTCAGAGATTCGCCTAAGGTCGTTATCGTCATGGCGTACGAACAATGGCTTATCCACTGGTTTAACGGGGCGCATTTCACCAAGAAAGACAATTTTTCCTGCCAGCTTGCCTTTGTATTTCTCAAAATCTTTTTCCTCTTTCATGTTGGCCCACACTGCCGGAGCGTTGATCGGTCCGCTGGTTGACGGCGACCACGGCGCCGCTTGCGCGATGAGAATATAGGTATCCGGCGCACTCATCCTCACCCACGTATTGAGCTGCTGCCACCCCATGCCAAACTCGCCCCAATCTTCCAGGTGGGCGTTGCTGCAACCCATCGCCGTGAACTGATCACGCGTCCACTCGTTCGCATGATGCAGATTAGGCGAGCCCGTGAGCCGTGCGCCGATGCCGTCCATCAACCCGGAGGCGTACTCCATCACGTGCGAGTGCGCCAGGGCCTCTTCCCGGATTCGCTGGTACATCTGAAAGTCGAGTTTCTCTTTATCTGGTTGCGGCAGTTCGTAGGAAGGCATCGGTGGCTCATGAGGCGCACTCTTCCGCTTGTCCGCGGCTAATACTGAACCGCCGAAACCCACCACAACAAACCAGATGAAAGCTCTTCGGAGGGCCATAAAAGCGTCCTTATTGATAGGGAATCGAAAAAACAAGGGTGGAAAGCGTATCAGACGAGAAGCCGGAGGCCAAATGCGTGCCTTCACGGAGGCTGCATCTGTTGGGGGTTCGCAAGCGGAATGAAGTCGATGTACACTCATTCGCGTTTCCTCGGTCAGAAACGAGAGTTTGCTTGAAACCCTTCGCGATGATCGTGTTGTTGTTCATTTGGGACAGCAAGGTCAGTCTTTCCGAAATCTGCTTCCGCCGAATACAAAATTCCTGCTGAAGCGAAAAATCTGGTTAACCCGGTGAAGCCCACTCCAGAATCCCTCGCACAAGGCAAGAAAGATGTACGGCTTCGATTGCGCCATTATGCCGTCATCGTTCCGCTCATGATTTCGAACCTGGTAAGTCTTCTTATTTCGTCCCGATTACAAAAGCAGCCGATCTACGAAGCCCTGGCCATGCAAGTTGGCATCCATTTGCCTACCGCCGAATCACGACAGCGCAGTGTCGAGCGGCAGGTGCGCCGACTGATGCGGGCGGCGCCGAGAGCCGCTGCCAGCCGAGCTAACAGTCCTAGAGCGGATCCGCTTCAGTGAATTTCAAACATCGTGGCTGACGAACGAGGTTTAGTGGGCGTCCTCGATTTATCAGCGCTGGAGCGAGAACTCGCCAAACATGCTGACAAGCTGGCAGAGCTCGCCGAAATGATTATTTTTCCGCACGTCCACTCCGATCAGGGAGCCTGATGCGGCGCTTGAACGAATTGGTGCTAACCACTTAGATACTATGCCTGTAGTTAGCGGCGCGGACGTTCACAAGCTTGAAGGTATTGTGAGGTTGCGTGATGGGTTGAACTCCTATGGACTTTCGATCCAAGCCACAGTCCTGAGCCGTGAGGTCTGCTGAGAGAATTACAATCTTCTCCATGCGCGCGGTGGTGCTGCACAAGCCTGGCCCTATCGAAACAAATCCCTTATTCCTGGAAGAAGTCACCTTACCGGTGCCGCACCCGCGCGAACTCCGCGTGCAGATTCGGTGCTGCGCCATTTGCCACACCGATCTCCACATCGTTGAAGGCGACCTTGCCTTGCCGCGAGCGCCTGTAATTCCTGGTCATCAGATAGTCGGATTCGTCGAAGCTCTCGGGCCCGGTGTGCGCCTGTTCAAGGAAGGAGACCGGGTCGGCATTCCCTGGCTTCACTCGACCAATGGTACCTGCTACTACTGCCGTCACGGAGCGGAGAACCTCTGCGACAATGCCCAGTTCACCGGATATCACGTCGATGGCGGCTACGCTGAGTTTGCGGTGGTCGGCGAAGACTTTGCTTATCGCATCCCCGACATTTTTTCCGACGAACACGCCGCCCCGTTGCTGTGCGCGGGAATCGTGGGGTATCGGTCGTATCGAATCAGCGGCGCCCGGCCTGGGGACCGTCTCGGACTTTATGGGTTCGGCGCGTCAGCACATCTGATATTGCAACTCGCCCGTCATCAGGGCTGCGAAGTATATGTTTTTACCCGGGCTGATACGCATCGCGAACTCGCAACCCGACTGGGTGCCGTCTGGGCAGGCCGTGCAGAAGACAAGCCGCCCGCCCCGCTGGATTGCGCCATCATCTTCGCCCCGGCGGGGTCGCTAGTTCCCCTCGCGTTGGGGAGCTTGCGTAAAGGCGGCACGCTTGCGCTCGCGGGTATCACGATGAGCCCGATTCCGGAGATTGATTACTCGCTGCTCTACCAGGAGCGGGCGATCCGCAGCGTTGCCAACAGCACGCGTCAAGACTGCCGTGAGTTCCTCGACCTTGCAAGCCAGGCTGCTCTTCGCACTGAGATCGAGCTGTTTGATTTGCCCCAGGCAAACCAAGCGCTGCAGGCTTTAAAGAAGAGCGAGATCAGGGGCGCCGGTGTGCTCCGCATGGCTGCTTAGCTTAGACGGAGAGTAACAACACGACCTGTGCTCTGAAGCAACACTCACGAGCGTATGATTAAAGTATGGATCTCAACTACATCTCGGAACGCGTCACCAGCATCCGGCAGGAAATCAGTGAAATGCGCAATCTGAACGCGAAATACTGGGCTCGCAATGAACATGCGCCAGTAGAAAAATCGGCTTATCAAAATCGCCAGCTTCGTCTTTCCCAGATCAAGCAGGAACTGGCTCTAATGTTGAAACATTGTGGATAGGTGCATCCCCGCGTTTTCGCCATCAACCCCGTCTATGCAGCATGTCTTCGCTGATCCCGGCGGCTACTCACTCGCCGCACTGCTGTCCAGCGCGTCGCGAGCTATCGCGGTCCTTAACAATCACGACGTTCATTGACGTTCTGCAAAAATAAAAGGCGGCCTCTCGGCCGCCTTCTTGCAACGCCCGCCGAACTATGCCGGACGTACGTTCTCTGCTTGCCAGCCCTTCGGTCCCTTAGTGACGTCGAATGTTACCGTCTGGCCCTCCTGGAGGCTACGAAAGCCGCCTGCCTGGATTGCCGAATGATGCACAAAAACGTCTTCGCCCGTCTGCCGGCTGATAAAGCCGTAGCCCTTGGCGTCATTGAACCACTTTACTGTTCCTGTTTCCATTGTTGTACTGTTTTACCTTTCGATTATTTACGCTGGAGGGAGTCGGAGGTACTGACGTGCAGTTTTTGCTGTTTGAAGGCGAGAGCTGCTCACGACCGATTCGGTCTAACGCATTTTTAATATATCACACGAGCGACTGCGGTCCGTTGCCCGGTCGAGTCACATGTTACCAGCGTGTAGCGAAAGCCCCGCGTGGCTTGCACAGTCCGTTGACAAGGTTGAATTTACCGGACATACTCCGAAAATGTCTTTTGGCCGACTGTTTCGGCTCGCCAGAGGATCACTTTTTTGGGAATAACTTTGGAGCAATCAGTCGCTCCCGAGGCGATTGCCGGTCTCGGGCTGATTTTTTCCGGATCTTCGGAGGAGGTTTATGCAAGCAAAGCAACCCAATAGGAAGCTGGGCGGCATGTTTCTTGTTCTGTCCGGCAGCATGATCCTGGCACTCGCAGCAGTTCTAATGCTCATGCGAGCAGAAGGCCGTTACAAGGGTCGCGCTTTGCACAGGACAGGGAAGCAGCTCGCCGCATTGTCCGGCGCACAGCCATTGGCATTCGAACTCAATGAAGGACAGGTCGATCGTCAGGCAAAGTACTTCGCTCGTGGCGGCGACTACACCGTTTATCTCACCGAAGAAAACGACGTTGTATTCTCGATGAGACCGGATGCGGCAGTGCTGCGCATGCAGATCGCGGATGCGAACCCCCAGCCGCAGGTGAAGGGCGCGGATACTCTCCCGGGTATCAGTAATTACTACATCGGTAACGATCCACGAAATTGGCATACCAAGGTGCCACATTACGGACGCGTGGCGTACAGCAGTATTTACCCCGGAGTTAATCTGGCGCTTCACGGCGAGGAGCGGCAACTACAGTTCGAATTTGCGGTGGCGCCAGGGGCGGATCCCTCGCGCATTCATCTTCGTCTCGATAGCAAACATGAGCGCGCAAGCGATTCTTCGGGAGATTTGGTTATTTCGTCAGCCGCGAACGTGCGGCTGCTGAAGCCGTCCGCGTATCAGGAGAACAACGGAGCGCGTCAGTCAGTCGATGCGAATTTCATCGTGAACCGCGCCGGCGAGATCGAATTTGCGCTTGGTAACTACGATCACAACAGGGAATTGGTGATTGTGCCCTCCGTCGGGCGCTCAGATATCAGAAATGTGGCGACAGTCGCCTCCAATCGGCACAAACTTTCGTACGTTCTTTGGTGGCCGATAGCTGGATTGGCGCTTGCCGGAATCGGTTTTGCCCCGCGCCACAAAAAGCTCGTCGGCATATTGTTAGCCTGCTTCGCCGTCTCCGGTTTCGTCTTCATGGCGGCTTGTGGCGGTAGCGGAGGCGGAGGAGGTGGCGGGGGCGGAGGTGGTGGTGGCGGCGGGGGTGGGGGCGGCACTCCCAGAACCCTAGCCTTCTCGCGGTACCTTGGAGGACCCGGCGACGATCAAGGGAGAGGTATTGCCGTTGATGGCAGCGGGAACGTGTACATAACCGGCTTGGCAGCAATTGGCTTTCCCACAACTACAGGCCCTGCCTTTGCCGGGGGCGCTCACGATGCATTCGTAACGAAGCTCGATTCGTCCGGTACCGTTTCCTACAGCACATTCATCGGCAGCGGGGCAGACGATGCAGGCCTGAAGATCGCAGTTCAGGGAACAAATGTGTTCGTCGTAGGAAACACTCAGCAAGGCAGCACTTTTCCCACAACTAACACCGCAATCGGTCCTGGTGGCGGACAGGACGTCTTTGTGGCGGAGTTCAATTCCACGGGCGGAAAGGTGTTCGCGACCGTCATCGGAGGCAGCGGCAGTGAATCCGGGAACGCCATCGCGGTCGACGGAAGCGGTGCCATCTACCTTACTGGGGAGACTGGCTCAACCGATTTCCCTGTGACCGCCGGTGCCTTTCAGGGCATTAAGGGAACTGGAACCAACTCAGACGCGTTCCTATTGAAACTCACTTCCGGTGGTGGTGGCCCACCCACCTTCTCTACGTACCTAGGTGGAACTGGCGACGACCGCGCGCGGGGAATTGCTTTAGACAGCAGCAACAACGTCTACATTGCGGGCTCGACAACCTCGTCAAGTTTGGGAACTGGCGGCAGCACGTTGTCCGGAACTTCCGACGCTTTTGCAGCGAAATTCGATACCACCGGCAACAGGGTCTATTTCACCTACGTCGGCGGTTCGGGCGGTGATGGCGCAGACGCGATCGCTGTCGATAGCACGGGTGCTGCTTACATTACTGGGCAAACCCAGTCCAGCAGTCTGCCGCTGCAGCAGGGTACGCTGCAGGGCACTCAGGACGCGTTCGTGGCAAAGCTCGATACAGGTGGAGCTGTCTCGTTCTCAACTTATTTAGGAGGGGCGCCCACAGGCGTGGGTGCCGTCGATGTTGATGAGGGCTTCGGTATCGCGCTCGACGCCAGCAAAAACATTTACGTTACGGGTACGACGGGTGCCTCGAATTTTCCAGTAACTATGGACGCCCCTACCGGCACGAGTGCACTTCAGGGCCCGACGGATGCCTTCGTCACGGAGCTCAACAGCTCCGGATCAACCACGGCGGTCTTCTCCATGTTCTACGGTGGGACCGGAAATGAGGATATTCTCCTTACCGGTGCCGCCGATACAGGTATTGCGGGCGCAATTGCGGTGGATTCAACTGGTAACATCTACATCACCGGAACTACGAACTCGAGCGCGGGTATAGCAGCCATCCAGAACAGTTTTGGTGGCGGGGTATCTGACGCGTTCGCGGCTAAGATCGCGCCGTAATACGCATTGTATGCATCGTCAACACCGGCCGGAAAAACGGCCGGTTTTTCTTGCGGACTTTAATCCGGCCTGCGGACTTGTAGACTGAAATTCCATGATACCCTCGCACCGGAGCAAGCTTGTTTCTCACGTGGGCACGCTCCTGTTGGCTGTTTTCGTTGGGAGCGCGGCCGCCAAGGACAAGCACAACTCCACTCCGGCTGTCCGCTGGGTGGAAGGCCAGCCAGCATGCACTTTCAGCCTCGATGATGACGGAAAGTATCGCTTCGGCATGTGGTCCGATGATCTCGCAGTGGTTCTCGCAGTCGACTCCCAGGAAATTCAAAAAGTCCGGCAACACGGAATTGAACCGCTGTTTGGGGTGGCACTAAAGTTCCGCTATCGTGGCCAACAATCGGTCCTGACGCCTGATAGCGCAACCCTGGAGTTTGTCAGACATAAGCACGTAATTCATCGCTCTTTTGACCCGGATGCACTCTCCACCAGACTGCAAGAGAATGCAGACGCCGCTAACGATCAGGTCGACCGCGAGCTGCGCAAGCACCCGGAAAGGAAGCAGGAAAGAGAGGCTCTGCTGGCGGCCTTCGAAAAGGACGTCGCTGCCATGCAGGAATTTCTCAGGGGGCACAGCTTGCGCGCCGTGCAGCTTGACTCGGGCACGCGCGAAGCCGAAGGCTGGCTTTTCTTCAGCGCGAGAGACAAGTGGATCGGGGACCTGAAGGAACAAGAAGAATTCGTGTTGCGGATATCATATGGGAAAAAGATCTTTGAGTTTCCTTTTAGATTGCCGATGAACGAACGCGACCTGGTTCTGCGGAAAAGGAACTGAAAATGAGCCGCGTAGACTGAGATGGAGGGACCGGGCGGAGCCGCAAGAAAGAGGGATGGGTTTTCCCGGCCAAGAAGGGAATCGGGCGTAAGGACGATTCAAGACCGATGGACATTCGGAACCTCGGGCAAAAACACATGAAAGTCGTCATGGACGAACGGGGTTCGAATGGAAGGGACTCTTCGCGTTTCGCCGTGGGCTGGCCACTCATCTGAAAGATCTCGATATTATGTCTGCTCAGGCGATGCTGCGGCACACTTCTCCCGACACCACTGAGCATTTCTATGCAAAACTCTTGGCGGCTGACAGGGTGCGAGCGGTAAAATATCTTGAAGGAAAAATTGGACAATCGGGCGTGTAGCTCAGATGGATAGAGCACCTGCCTCCTAAGCAGGTTGTCGGCAGTTCAAATCTGCCCACGCCCACCATCACATGCCAGCTAATTCACTTCGTAGACTATCTGGCGATGCGGAACGCCCGGTTATAAATCGAAAGGAATATGGAGTTCGCTCATCGACAAGGCGCGCGTGCATGACAAAGTTCAGGTTGAGGAATTAGCGGGAGCGACGGGACTGGCCCCTCCCGGGCGATTGCAGTCAAACATTGAGATTTGATAAGCAGCGCACCGACCGCTTTATCGTAGCCGTCAAGACCGTGTTTGAGGAAATCGGTCACAGCATGGCGTGTTTCGCGAACGAGGGCTGTGGAAAACTCGGCGTATAATTCAGCTATTCTTTTCGACTGACATGAATCACGAGTACCTGTCCAGCCTAGTGAAAGCCCTCTGTTTCTTATGCGGCGCTCGTTCATGGTCGGAGTGATACCGCTTAGAGAAGTATTTCCGGATACCGGATAGAGGTGCTGTGATAACCGAACAGGTCACGGTTGCCGAACGATTAAGGCGAATGGGCTATGCCCAAGGCAACGTTGTGAAGGTGTATGGAGAAGAGTTTGAGCTGGTCTCCGATCCAATCGATATTGGAGATCAACTGGTTGTCGTCGATGCAATCGAAATAAAATCAGGAAATCTCAGGCGGGTACGGTTGCCGCTCTCGCTTTTGCACAGGTTGAGGAAAGAGCGTCGAGTAGCTTGATTCTGCCAACGTATCTCGCATCCCTGGAAAATTGCCCAGCCCGTTGTTTGGTGGACGGGTCGAATGCGGTACAGGTCACGCCGACCATCTGTAGAGAAACCCGAAGCGCTATGACGGTTTTTCAATCGTCAGCACCTCTCGAGTCGAGATGGAAGCGTGCCTTCCATCGGCCGCAATAGGTAATTGAATAACGAATGCAGAGCCAACCCCATCTGCACTGGTAACTGTGATCGAGCCGCGATGTTGCTCAGCGATCCAGCGCGCAATGGCAAGGCCAAGTCCAGCGCCTCCCGATTCACGGTTTCTTGCTTTGTCCGTGCGATAGAAACGCTCGAAAATCCTAGACTGTTCTTCCGGGCTTATTCCGACGCCAGTGTCGCGCACGGTAATCACGGCTGTACCGTTTCTCCGCTCCAACCTGAGTTCTATGCTGCCGGGGCTGGGGGTATATTTCAGGGCGTTATCTAGCAAGATGTTCAGCAAACGTGCAAGTGCAGTTTTGTCTGCCGCAACAAAGAGATCCTCTTTCTGCACATCCTCAATGAATCGCAAACCCTGGTCAGCGATCGGTCGCCGCCAATCGTTCGCAGCGTTTTGAACCGCGTCGCGGAGGTCGAGACGCCTGATGTCTAAGGACTCCCTGCCAGAATCGGCGCGGGCCAGAGACAAGAGATTTTCAATCAGCACGGAGGTTCTCTCTGCTTCCCCAAGAATGTGCCCCAACGCTGTTTGATATTCAGACTTATCGCGCGATTTTCGCAGCGCGATTTCTGCTTCTGTCCGCATCAGGGAAATGGGAGTGCGTAATTCGTGCGAAGCGTCGGCTGTGAACTGTGAAACCCGCTGAAATGCGGCTTCGATACGTGAGAGCATTTCATTCAGGGTATCCGACAAACGTTGCAGTTCGTCTCCGGTGTTCAACGTCTTGAGACGGCTGCTGAGGTTCGCCCCAGTGATGCTGCGCGCCGTTCGGGTGATAGCATCGACTGGAGCCAAAGCTTTGCGGCTAAGCCAGTAACCCACCCCAGAGGCCATGAGAAGCATTAGCAGAGCCACTATCAGAAGATTCCTCCGAAATGAATCCAGCGTTCTCAGAATGTCTTTCTCTGGTACGCCAGTCTGAACGATGAAGCTACGGCCATTAACCTCGATAATCTGGCTCAAAAACCGAAACTCCCGGCCGTCCACCTCCCAATCTTCGTAAAGCGGCTTCTGCAGTTGCCCAGCACTGGCGAGAGGGAGGTTGTTTTTCTCCAGAAACGATGCACGATAGAGCCATTGGCCGTCCTGGTCCTGGATTTGCAGGTAATCACCGGAGTGTTCAAGAACATAGGCCTCGCCGATTTCTTCCTGAAGCTTGGGAACAGACGCATCTTTACGCTGGGCTTCCAGGAAGTGCTTCATATCGTCGATTTGTTCTTCTAGTGTGTCGTCGGCAATGCCATACAGGTTCTGGCGCAGAATCAGCCACATTCCCACCCCAAAGATCAACTGCGCAACAGCGAAGACGAGCAAATAGGACAAGGTGAGTCGTAGACCAATAGAAAGTCTTCTCATCAGAAGTCCACGCGAATGATGTATCCGACACCGCGCACCGTATGAATCAATTTGCGTCGTCCCTGGCCGTCTACTTTACCTCGGAGCAAGCGAATGAACACGTCGAGCGTATTATCTTCAATCTCCCTATCAAAACCCCACACGGACTCGATCAATTGCTGCCGCCGCACGACTTTTCCAGCTCGGTTCATGAGACGCTCGAGCAAACTGTACTCCGTGCGAGTAAGGCTCAGCCGGGTACCGCCGCGCGAAACTTCTCGCGTCGACGGATCTAGCAAAAGATCGTCTATGTTAAGGATTGTCGGCTGAGGCACGAGAGCACGCCGTCTGACCGCTCGCAAGCGCGCCAGAAGTTCATTAAACGAGAATGGTTTGGTAAGGTAATCGTCGGCGCCCAGATCCAAACCCCGGACGATATCCTGAACTGAATCCTTGGCCGTGAGCATAAGAATAGGCGTAGGAACTTTGTCAGCACGCAGCCTCTTTGCCAGTTCATAGCCGTCGAGTTTGGGCAACATGATGTCGAGAATGATCAGGTCAAAGCCGTAGTCTTTGGTTAGCGCCAATCCTTCGACTCCATCCGCCGCACAGACGACCGCGTGTCCTTCTTCCTCCAGTCCTTTGCGCAGAAGCTCTACCATCCGTTTTTCGTCTTCGACGAGCAATAGCTTCATAAGAACAAGAGACCCGACATCCCCACGCACAACAAGCTAACCGCAATGAGGTGAATATTGGCTGAAAAACAGCAACCGGCGAAGGGGCAAATCTGAAGAAATTTTAACGGTCATTTTACGCGCTATTCACGCGGCGTCATTAAAGTTCGGGCCCAGGGCATTCCTCGAATACTGGATCAGGAGTGAAGCTCATGAACTTCAGGCGCCTTCTGCTCGCATTCAGCATCATGTTTCCCAGCCTTCTGCTCCCAGCGATCATCTGCGCACAGATCGGTACCGGAACGATCAGCGGCTGTGCTACGGATTTTGGCGGCGCGGTGCTGCAAGGGGCGAGGGTAGAGCTGCAACCCAGAGGTACACCGACCGTGACCGGGGTGCAAGGCGAGTTCACGATTCCCGACTTGCCGCCCGGCAAATACGTGTTGACCGTTTCTTATGTCGGGTTTGCACCCTTCTCTGCCAATGTGGTGGTCGCAGCAGGCCAAGTCGCACACCTGGATGCTGCACTCAAAATAGCCAGCACAAGGGAAGAGGTAAGGGTTTACGCAGAACGGCTACATGGAGAAGCTGACGCCGTCAACCGTGAGCGTACCTCCGACAATATCCTTCAAGTGCTTCCTGTTGAGGTGATCACCAGCCTGCCAAACACCAATGTCGCGGATGCTCTTGGACGTCTACCAAGCGTCACTCTTGAACGCGATGAGGGAGAGGGGAAGTTTGTCCAAATTCGAGGTACTGAACCACGGCTCAGTAATGTCACCATCAATGGAGTAAACGTAGCTTCGCCCCTGAGTGACGTGCGACAGGTGAAGCTGGATATCGTGCCCGCCGATCTCGTCGAATCCGTTGAAATCAACAAAACCTTATCCGCAAACCAAGACGCTGACGCCATAGGCGGATCAGTGAACCTGGTGACAAAAACTCCCGGCGAGCATCCGACGCTCTACCTCAACGGTATTGGTGGTTACACCCCGATCCTAGGGGGGCGCGCGCTTTCGGAGGTCGATGGGACAATCGGGAATCGCTTTGGAGCCAACAAACGTTTGGGCGTGATCTTTGGCGGTAGCTACGATTGGAACGGCAGGGGCATCGATGACATCGAGCCCTCCGCGGATGTATTCAACGGTCAACCCGTAGTTCCTGCGATTGACCTCCGCGAGTATCGCTATTCCCGGAGGCGCTGGGGCTTTGCCGGTGGGCTGGATTACAAGCTGGGAGATATTTCCGGCCTGTACCTCCGCGGACTGTACTCACATTTCGACAATTTTGGCGACCGCTGGGTTTACAGCCCGGAGATCAATACCTTCATCGCGCCCAACCAAGGCGACACTGACGGGGATGTTTCCTTCAATACCCAAATTCGCCGTCCCACCGAAACCATTGGGAGCCTGTCCGCAGGCGGAAAGCACGTATTTGCGCGATCATGGCTGGCTTATGATCTCTCGGTATCGCGGTCCAGTGAGGTTAATGGTGATCCCCGCGCAAACTTCGGACCCATTGACGATGCTTCCCCTCTCAACCATGTCCAATTCAATGTTGATACGAGCAATCCGAGCCGGCCCAAGTTTATCGTGCGGAATGGGGTCAACATCTACGATCCCAGCCTTTACTTTCTGAAAAGCTTGACGCAGGTTTCGGAGGCGCGAACTGCTCAGTTGAATTTGCAAGGCACCGTATCCATAGCCCGAAACTACACTTTTGCTGGACATTTCGGGACCTTGGAGTTCGGCGCCAAAGTACGAAATGCCCACAAATACAATGATGCCGACGAGCGCGTGTTCACGCCGATTGATCCCTCGTCGTTGCCGATGACCAGCTTTTTGGATACTTTTCACAACTCCGACTACTATGACAACAGCTACACGCTGGGACCACTCGCAAACTTCGGCAAAGTTCAATCATTCTTTAATAACAATCCAGGGGCATTTGAGTTTGACTCAAACGACAGCCACCAGAATATAGATCCTAACAATTACGACCTTAATGAGCGTATATCCGCAGGTTACCTGATGAACACCCTGAACTTTGGACGTGTACGCGTCCAAACTGGCCTGCGCTTTGAAAATACCTCTGAGGACGTGCTTGGTTATCAAATCCAGCTCGATACAGACGGGAACTATATTCCCGGCTCCACCACACCTTTGCGAAAGACTGGTTCCTACCTGGATGCGCTGCCCAGCGTGCAACTGCGTTTCGGCATCGACCAAAACACCGCGGTTCGCGTGGTTTACGGCCGGGGCATTGCCCGGCCGAACTTTGTAGACTTAACTCCTTTCATGGTGCAAGACGACAGTGCCAACAAAGTGAGCGTCGGGAACCCGAATCTGAAAGCCACCCATTCGAATAATTTTGATTTGCTATTCGAGAAATATCTGGAGCCGCTCGGCGTCATTCAAGCTGGCGTCTTCTACAAGGACTTGAGCGATCCCGTCTATATCGTGGATTCACTGGTTGCATCCGGGAAATTTGCCGGCTTTACGCAGGAACAACCGGTGAACGGATCAAGCGCTCACCTGACGGGTGTCGAGATCGCGTATCAGCAGCGCCTCAGTTTCCTGCCCGGCAAGTTGAGCAGCTTGGGATTCGCGGGAAACTACAGTTACACGACTTCGCGGGCAGCGAATGTTCCGAACCGTTCTGACCGTCCTGCATTGCTGCGCCAGGCCCCGAACACGTGGAATATCAGCCCCACCTACGATCGTGGGCGGGTCTCGGTCCGTGTTGGCATCTCTCACAACGATGCCAACATTTTTCAATACAACTTTCAGGACGGCGCTCCGTTGGGAACAAAGGGACCTTTAGGAGATGTTTACCTCTATGCTCATACCCAGGTGGATGCGCAAGGAAGCTTTCGCATGTACCGTGGCCTTCAGTTAATTGTCTCTGGGCTCAACTTGACTAACGAAGTCTTTGGCTTCTACCAGGGCAGTCCACAATTTCCCATACAACGCGAATACTACAAGCCCACCTATTCGTTTGGGCTGCGCTACACGTTGTCAAACGAGCGGAGGTAAGCTGCTGAATTTTTTGAAGACATTTCACGAAAAATTCAGATGTGTTGTGCATACTTTGCGAAGCTCTCAGCAGGTTGAAGAACCGGAGGTTCCTCAGGTGCAAATCAAAGTTCTGGCGTTGTGCGTTGTGATGCTTTCCTCGTCGTCATTTGCAAAGGAAGGCTACAGCGTAACGAAGAAAATTCCAATCCCCGGTCAAGGTGGATTTGATTACCTCACCGTCGACGAAACGGCGCGTCGGCTCTATGTTTCCCACGGAACTCAGGTGGAAGTGCTGGACGTCGATACTGGCGCGATCGTCGGCAAGATTCCCCATACTCTCGGAGTTCACGGTGTTGCTATTGCTCCTGAATTCGGACGTGGCTTCGTTAGCGATGGACAGTCTTCTGCGGTCACGATATTTGATCTGAAAACGCTGGATACGTTGGGGGAAGTGCCGACCGGCAAAAAGCCAGATGCGATTATCTATGATCCGGCCACATCGCAGGTCCTCGCCTTCAATGGCGGGAGCGATAGTGTGACGGTTATTTCAGCCAAAGACGGCAAAGTCGCCGGAACCGTTGACCTGGGAGGAGGTCCGGAGTTTGCCGTAGCGGATGGCGACGGTTACGTGTTCAACAATCTGGAGGATGAGAGCATGGTGGTCAAGATTGATTCCCGCAAACTTTCCGTCGTGCAGCGCTGGCCAACTGCTCCCTGTCAATCACCCTCGAGCATGGCGCTGGATAAGAAGAATCGGCGGTTGTTTATCGGCTGCCGGAGTCGCGTGATGGCGGTGATGGACGTCGATTCCGGCAAGGTCGTTACGACCGTGCCGATCGGGGACCACGTGGATGCCACGGCATTCGATCCCGGGTCAGGCCTCGTCTTCAATTCCAATGGAGAAGGCACGATCACAGTCATTCACCAGGATGACGCTGATAAGTATTCGGTAGCGGAAACGGTTAGAACACTTCCCAGGGCTAAGACGATGGCCCTCGATCACAAGACAGGCAAGCTGTTTCTCTCCACAGTAGAGAACCGACAATTCGAAGTGCTGGTGGTGACAAGGTAATGAGATCCCGGACAGGAGAGCAGCGCTCGGCGGCATCCGAACAAGTTACGTCTTCTCATTACAGAGCTCTTCCGCTCCTTCTACTAGTGTTCTGCGCGGCGGCATGCCTCGCTCAGAATCAGCCAGTCGAGTTGACTGCGCCGGTCGGGACTGCGTTCCGTTTCGCATTTTTTTCTGATTCCCGCTTTACCGATCCTAAAAATACGAGGGACTCTAATGCTGCGATCCGGCAAACGCTGGTTCGAGCCATTACTGAAGCTCACCCCGCCTTCGTTTCAATCGGTGGAGACATCGTCTATCACGGCGATGATGCCAATGACTGGAAAACATGGTACGCCGAGACTGCAGCTTGGCGCGAGCAACATATTCCTGTATACCCGGTGCTTGGCAATCATGACCTTAGCGGCGGCAAGCTCGCACTCGAGAATTATTTTCAGCGCTTCCCCGAGTTGAGAAACAACCGCTATTACTCTGTTCGCGCCAAGAATGCTCTCCTGCTGGTGCTCGACAGTTCGCTTTCGGAGGTGTCAGGACCACAAGGCGAATGGCTTCTGAAGAAGCTGGATAGCATACCTGCCGATGTTGACTTTGTTCTCGTTCTTCTTCATCACCCTCCTTACACCAGTTCGTCGGATGACAAGGAGTTTGGTGGGGGCCATTCGGCGCGATCGGAAGAGCAGGAACTGGGCAAGATGCTGGAGAAACGGCAGCAGTCCACACACGCTCGCTTTGCAGTGTTCTCCGGCCATGTTCACAACTACGAGCGCCACGAACATAGCGGGGTGACATACTTTGTCAGCGGAGGAGGAGGAGCACACGCCTACCGCATTTCACGCGCTGCTGGCGATCTATTTCGGGACAACAACATCAATTATCACTTCCTGCTAGTCGAGGTCGAACGCGGCCGGCTGCACGTGGCGATGAACCGGGTTGAGCTGGAGAACGGAAAGAGCAAGTGGACTACACCAGATACGGCAACCATCTCTGTTCCGCCACACTCAACAGTCGCGACGACCGGGAACTGATCTCCAATGCGCAGCGATCAAAGCATATTCTTCCAGCTCGACTCGGCCGCTATTGTCAGCCTTTTTACCATTTATTCATCTTCCATTAACCTGCGCTCTTGATCACTCCGGCTATGCTGGCTGACTTTGGGGCGTGGAACTCTCCTAGGAGGAATGCTTCCTATGAAGAAAAAGTTGTCGCTGGCGCTGGCAGTCGTTGGCGTGCTCGCTGCCGCTACGTTTCCGAGCAACGTGTCGGCCGAGCCACATTTGAATCAACGCAATCACATCCGTCACGTGTTGCTGATCAGCGTGGACGGGCTGCACGCCCTGGATCTCTCTAACTACATTTCCGCCCA
>Ga0075424_100000257_pt1 | contig 38555 bp, 23 predicted proteins | sample SoiMethybrSBSTD3_FD_75301 | JGI IMG/M metagenome (GOLD analysis project Ga0075424, IMG submission 75301) | Bulk soil microbial communities from a Populus tree surrounding site in Tennessee, USA - Soil MetaG P. TD hybrid SBSTD3 | ecosystem: Environmental > Terrestrial > Soil > Tree plantation...
CTGCCAGCGGGGATCGGACCGGCCCCGGTATGTGGGGCGCAGGAGTCTTTAAGGGACGCCGTGGGGGCGTCAAGCGATAAAAAGTGTGGGACATTCAACCCTTCCGCGGGGTGCGTGAAGGTGTTTTGTTGTCCCCTTATCCTTATTCGCAAACCTGAATAGCAGTTCATTGTCAGCCCTAACCCACGGGGGAGGAGTGTATGCCCATGTTTTCCCGAAGTCTTCGATGGTTTCCGTTGATTGTTCTTGCGCTCGTGAGCCAAGTATTCGCCCAAGGCGGCGCGACTGGTGCGATCACCGGCACTGTGCAGGACCAGACCGGCGCGGTAGTCGCCAACGCCGATGTGCGCATCGTGAATCAAGACACGGGAACAGTCACGCGCACGGCGAAAACGGATCCTACTGGGAGCTTTACGGCCCCGCTGCTGCCGGTTGCGACGTACACCATCACCGTGACAAGCAGCGGTTTCCGGGAAGCAAAATTTCCCGACATCGCCGTCCGCGTGACTGAAACCACGCGCATGGTGGCGAAACTTGTGCCTCTGCAGGTACTGGAGAAAATCGAAGTTCAGGCCTTGGTGCAAACGGTTGAAACCACCACGGCGACGACAGGGCAGGCCATTGAATCCAAGACGATCCGCGACCTTCCCCTCGCAACGCAGAACTTCCAGCAACTGCTCACTCTCTCCTCCGGTGCGCAGAGCGAGTTGAACGCATCAGCCCAGTTGGGTCGCGGGAACGTGCGCGTCATCGTGAATGGACAGCGAGAGGACAACAACAATTACCTCATCGAAGGCATTAGCGCGACCGACTATAACGTCGCGCAGGCTACCAATATTCCCTTGCCCAATCCGGACGTGATCCAGGAATTCAAGGTGCAGACCTCCTTGTACGACGCGTCCCAGGGCCGCAACGGCGGAGGCAACGTCAACGCGATTCTGAAGTCGGGGACCAGGAATTTTCATGGCGATGTGTATGAGTTCTTCCGCAACGATGTTTTGAACGCGAACGAGTATTTCCTCAATCGAGCCGGACTGGATCGTCCTTCGGTGAAGCAGAATATTTTTGGCGGGAGCTTTGGCGGCCCGATCGGCAAGGAGGCGCAAGCGGGATATTTCTTCGTGAACTACCAGGGAACCCGCCAGCGCAGCGGCCTTTCGCCGGGTACTTTCATCAGCAATACGCTGCCCGTCATTCCGGCCTCCGTTCGTGACGATGCGACGATGGACGCACAGCTCGAAGCAGCCTTTGGTGTTCCCAGCATCGACCCTGTCGTGCACAAGCTGCTATTGGTAAAGAGCGATCAATTCGGTGCTCCCGCTGGGGGGTATCTCTTCCCAGCGCTCTCGGGAAATCTCGGTGACAGTGGTTCATTCATCGTGAGTAAGCCCGGAAAGTACACGGAAGATCAGTTCACCGCCAATTGGGATCGAGAGTTTCGCGGGGGAAACGACAAGCTTTCCGCACGATTCTTCTTCTCGAACGGTGAGTCGCTCCTGCCCTTCGGCGCTGGAGGATTACAGGCGTCCTTGGGTGGAACCCTGGCCAGCAGCATTAGCGCGGGGGATTTGAATTTTCCTTACGATCTTCCCGTCAATGATCGCTTTTTCAGCATCAACGAGACGCATCTGTTCTCGCCCGCGCTCGTCAACGACTTTCGATTCGGCTTCGTCCGCATCAACAACAGCCTGATCAACCAGCCGCCGATCACCGCGGACGACTTGGGAATTGATCGGCCGATGAGCAACGTCACCAAGTCGATTTACAAATTCTCGCTTTCCAGTTTCCAACTCGGGCCTACGCCCCCCGCCGATCAATTCCAGACGCAGGATAACTTCAACTTTGTTGACACGGTCAGCTGGGTGAGGGGTGCGCACAGTCTTCGCTTCGGCGGAGAGTACACTCGCGTCAATCTCGATAAGAAGTTCCCGCAGGTCTTCAACGGGCAGCTGTTTTTCGGAGCAACCCCTGATGGGGTAAGTGATTTCCAGCACTTTCTGGAAGGGTCAGCCACCGGCAGCTTCGGCGGCGGCGGAGTCTTCGATCACGAATACCGCAATAACAACTATGGATTTTTTGTTCAGGACGACTGGAAGGTGCGCTCGGATTTCACGCTGAATCTGGGTTTGCGGACTGAGATTTTGGGGGCCTTCTACGACGATAAGTGCCACATCGGCAACTTCGATCCTCAATTAGGAAACGGCGGAGAGTTCCCATTCGTCTATGGCAAGTGCGCCAGCAAATTTAACATGCCGGGCCTGACTGGAGCAGGGAACAATACGACTCTCAAGAACAACTATGCGACCGGCGTTGGTCCACGGATCGGCTTCGCGTGGGATATCTTCGGGCATCATGACACGACTTTGCGCGGCGGTTACGGAATTTACTACGTGCGCGAAGACGTTGGCACTGTAGATCAGCTTTCGTTCCAGGCTCCTTTTTTGCCCATTGCTGGTCTTCCGAACAATGCTGGTTGCCTCGGCACGTTTTTTGCGCCAGCGGGGGCGACGACGCCACCCCAATGCTTGACGAATGGTGCAAATCTGAACGCTTTACCAGCGGGTGGCGTACTTGATCCAGGCTTCGTGCCATGTCTTGGACAACTGATCGATTTTCCGGGTGGCGACACCACTCAATTCCCGAACTACGGTTGCGTACCTGGCAGCACAGGGCTGGTACCCTCCAACCTGCTTTTCGTGCTCACCGTCCCACGCCATTTTGTGACGCCGAGCACGCAGCAATGGAACCTGACCTTGCAACGCGACTTAGGCAAGCAGTGGGTTCTTGAAATCGGATATGTGGGGACCCATGCGGTGCATCTGCGCGAAACGCGAACCAACATTCAGGCGAAACTTGCTACCCAGGCTCAACCGGTGGTCGTTACACTCGCCGATGGAAGCCAGGTCCCGATTACTGCAAGCACTAGTTCCAACGCGATTGCGCGCTCGAATTTGCTGGGCGTGAACGGCTACGGCGGCTTCCAGATCTTTGCCAACGATGCCTACTCTCACTACCATTCACTGCAGGCGACTGTGTCACGTCGCTGGGGCGGCGGCTACTTCCAGGGTGCCTACACGTTCTCGAAGGCCCTGGATGCGACGTCCAGCGGCAATACCGCTCTGAATACCGCCTTCAACGACGAAAGCGACATCCACAATTCGTACGGACTGGCAGACTTCGACCGCAAGCATCGCCTGAGCGTCAGCTATCGTTACGATTTGCCTTTTATGAAAGGCGCCACGGGAGCAACGGGCGCATTGCTGGGCAATTGGTCGATCAGCGGAGTAACCATCTTCCAGTCCGGGACGCCGTTCTCAGTGCTGGACTCCGCAGCCGGATCCGCCTACCTGGCAACCTTCCTGTCATTCGCGAGTTTGGGTGCGGATCTGGCGCCGGGAGGCTCTATCTCGGGAGGCACCACCTCTGGCGATGTCCACAAGCGTATCGACGGATACCTGAACATTCCCAATTTCATCAATGCGCCACCAGCCGATCCCGATGGCTGCGCGAACGATCCCACGTTCGCGGCTTGCACCACGCGATTTGGAACCCTCCACCGTAACATCTATCGCGGCCCGTTCCAGCAGAACTGGGACTTTTCGCTGATCAAGCACTTCCGGATCCGTGAAAAACAGGATCTGCGATTCACAGCGGACTTCTTCAATCTATGGAACCATGCCAATTTCGGAAACCCGACGTTGACCGATGTCGAGACGACGCTATGCGGCACACCAGGGGTGGGTGGATGTTCGGTGGATGGCCGTCTACCCCAAGACCAAACTGGTTTTGGCAAAATCACCTCCACCGTCGGTACTCCGCGCCTGATCCAATTCTCGCTGCGGTATGCTTTCTGACATGACGGAGAAAACGGTCTCGCCCCGCATTCCGCTGCTTGAGCGAGACCAGGTTTCGCCTGAGATTGCCGCGGTCTACGACGCCCTGCTCAAACAGCGGGGCGTCGTTCCGAACATGTTCAAGACCCTAGCCTATACCCCCGCATTGGCGATGGGGATTGCGGGATTTCTAAAGTCGCTGCTCGGTGACAGCGCATTGCCCGGCTGGTATAAGGAGTTGGTGGCGACGCGGCTATCCGTTCTCCAAAATTCCCAGTATGCGATTTCGGCCCATGCGCTTTCTGCCAAGCAAAAGGGCGCGAGCGATGAGCAAATCTCGGCAGCGAAGGCGGATTTTGAGAGCGGCCCGTTCACTGAAAAGGAGAAGCTCGGCTTTCGTTGCACGGATCGCTTACATCGCTCGCCCCAGGAAATTGACGATGCGTTTTTCGGGGAACTGAAGCGCGTGTACTCTGACCCGGAGATCATCGAACTCTTCGCAGCGGCTGCGGCTTTTGAATTGTTTCCGCGCCTGGTAGATGGCTTGCGTATTCCTACCACTCCGATTCCAGCCGAAGTCGCAGGAAAGAAGGGCTGATGCGTCCCCTGGCTTCACGATTATCGGGAATGAGCGGCGAAGGCGCGCTCTCAGTATTTGCCCGCGCGAAAGAACTGGAGCGTCAGGGCCGCTCTATCATCCATCTGGAACTTGGCGAGCCGGATTTCCATCCTGCGGAACCGGTGATTCATGCGCTCGAAGAAGCTCTGCGTGCGGGCCGGGACCGCTACTGCTCGGTTGCGGGTATTCCGGCGCTGCGTGAGCAACTGGCGCGATATCTCCGTCGCACGCGGGATCTCGAGGTCGCACCTGCAAACATCGTGATCGCTCCCGGCTGCAAGATCGCCCTCTTTCTTGCTTTGATGGCCATCATCGAGGCAGGCGATGAAGTCCTCTATCCCGATCCTGGATTTCCCGGCTATCCCTCGATTACTGCCGGTATGGGTGGAGTTGCGGTTCCATACGAACTCGCCGAGCGCAACCAGTTCCAGCCCGATCCTGACGAGATTGAGAGCAAAATTACTGCGCGCACCAAAGCCTTACTGACCTGCTCGCCGAACAATCCGACCGGCACGGTCTACGCCGATGCGGTACAACGTCGAATCGCGGAACTGGCGGTAAAGCATGACCTGTACGTGCTCTCGGATGAAATCTACGCGCGTATCCTCTACGCCGACCGGTACATCTCGATGCTCAGTTATCCGGGCATGGCGGAGCGCACGGTCATTATCGATGGCTTCTCGAAGAGCTTTGCGATGACAGGATGGCGCATTGGTTACGCAGTGGCGCCAAGAGCGATTGCCGAGCAATTGGAGTTGCTGGTGATCAATACCTATACCTGCGTGGCGGAGTTCACGCAATACGCGGCAATCGAAGCTTTAAAAGAGCGCACGGGCTCCACGCAGAAGATGGTCGCCGAATTCGCTGGGCGCCGCGAGCAGTTCGTTCGTGAGTTGAATCGCGTTCCCGGATTCCGTTGTCCGCATCCGGATGGCGCCTTCTACGCCTGGGTGAATATCAGCGGGACCGGGTTCGCTGCTGAAGAAGTCTGTCGGGTGATGCTCGAAGAAGGCGGTGTCGCTGCCATTCCCGGAGCCGCATTCGGCCAATCCGGACGCGATTTCGTACGCTTCTCGTTCGCATCTTCTGACGCGACATTACACGAAGCGGTCGAGCGCATCATGAAAGTCTCCGCCGCGTGGCAGGGCGCTCCGGCGACGCGGTAGTCTCCCAAGGAAGCCAGCGGTCGACTCCGACGCGCATGTAGCAGTACTGCGGCTGTTCTGGAGAATTCTTTCGGTCAATATCGTTTGGAGAAGCGGAATGAAACTTAAGTTTCAGATGTTGCCGACTGTCTTCATCGCCTTGACATGGAGCGTCTGCTTGTTCGCACAAGCCCGCCCGCTGGCGAGTCCTGCCCAGGTCCAGGAAATCTACAGCCGCCTTCTGCCACAGATCGAAAAGATTCCCATCTTCGATCACCACGCCCATCCGGGGTTCCCGGACGATCCCGATGTCGACGCCATGGCCGCCCCGCCCGGCAGTTCTCCGCTGCGCGAGCGGGACACCAATCCAGAGCTAGTAGCGGCTGCGAAGGCGCTTTTCAAGTATCCGTACGGCGACCTGTCGCCCGAGCACGCCAAGTGGCTCGTCAATCGCAAAGCAGAGCTTAAGAAAGAAAAGGGAATCGCGTACTTCTCCGACATTCTTGACACCCTGAACATCGAGCAGGGCGTCGCCAATCGGGCGATGATGGCCGACTACCTTGATCCCAAGCGCTTCGTCTGGGTCTTCTTCGCGGATTCTTTCATGTGGCCTTTCGATAACGAGAAAGAACGCTCGCGCAATGTGGACGAGCAGGTCTACATTCCTTTGCAGGAGAAAATGCTCCATCGCTGGATGGAGCAGGAAAAACTCGCTCGTATACCCGCTGCGTTTGAGGATTACCTGAAGTTCGTTACACAGGTGCTCGAGGACAACCAGAAAAAGGGCGGCATTGCGATGAAGTTCGAGGTCGCTTATTTCCGTCCGACGAAGTTCGGCGATCCGAGCCGGGAGCAAGCGGAGGAAATCTACAAGCGCTATGTCGCAGGTGGCGTTCCTTCCGAGCAGGAATATCGCACCTTCCAGGACTACATTTTTCGCTACCTTGTCCGCGAAGGCGGCCGCCTGCACCTGCCGATTCATATTCATTCAGCGGTGGGCATCGGAGACTACTTCAGCATCTCCGAAGGCAATGTCATGAACCTGGAGAACATTCTGCGCGATCCTCGCTATGCCGACACTGTCTTTGTGTTGATCCACGGAGGATATCCGCTGGAGCGCGAGGCAATCTGGCTGGCCTCGGTCAAAAATGTGTACATGGATTCGTCACTGATGGAAGTTGTCATGTACCCAGCTGCATTCAAAGACTCTCTTAAACAGTGGCTGGAGACATTCCCAGACAAAATCACGTTTGGGACCGACTGCTTCCCGTACAATGACGCGTTGGGTGCGGAGGAAAGTTACTGGCTGGGTGTGCAGACCGGCCGCACTGCCTTGGCCGCTGCTTTGGCAGAGATGATCGCCACCAATGAAGTGAGCGAGTCCAAAGCTCTGGAAATGGCCCACGGCTACCTGCACGATAACGCGGTCCGCATCTACGGAGGGAAGGTCCACTGATGGCGAAGGTGAAAACGAAATCTCTGGGAAGGATGGCGAAGTTGAAGAAGGCTGCGACGATTCCAGCAGGGAAGCGGGCAGGCCGTCGGGCTACAGCCAAGAAAGTTGATCTGAAATACATCCCTTGGAACACGGTGCCGCTTGAAGATTTGAACCCCCTCTTTCAGCGCCAGTTCGTCGTAGGCGAAGACATCATGGTTGCCCGCGTCCTGATGAAGAAAGGATGCATCGTTCCACTCCACAGTCACTACAACGAGCAGGTCACCTACATTCTGGAAGGCGCACTCAAATTCTGGATCGACGACAAGGAAATTGTCGTCCACGCCGGCGAAGTGCTAACGATCCCCAGAAACATGCCGCACAAGGCTGAAGCGCTGGAAGACACCGTGGATCTCGACATCTTCAATCCACCGCGCGCCGATTGGATCAACAAAACCGACCAATACTTGCGTAAATCGAAATAAGCGAGGGGGGCTAGTCTCTGCGCCCTCTGCGGTATTCCTCCGCGTTCTCTGCGGTTGAGTCCTCCGGCGCAGCTCCGAATCCGCCTGGGACTATCGAAATCAGCCCTTCTTGTTTATTCTGAAGATTCGGATGAATCCCGTCGCCGACAAGACCAAAATCGCAACCCGCCCTTCGCAACTCCGCTGCATCGGTTGCGGAGCGATTGCCGATCATGCCGATCAAGACTTCCGCTGCCAGAACTGTGGCGATCTGTTCGAGATCTTCTATCTGGGATGGTCGGGTTCAGCGAGTTCTAAGGCGGCTCGCCCTGATCCCGCGTCACTCAAACAATTGTGGCTCAACCGCAAGTCGTCTTTTCTTCCCAGCGACACGAGCGGCGTCTGGCGCTTTCGTGAAATGCTTCCTGCCCTCAAAACAGGCAATGAACCCATCACGCTGAGGGAAGGGAACACGCCCCTTTACGATTTACCCGGTTGCGCGCGTGCAGCCGGCGTGAATGCTCTTCTTGCCAAACATCAGGGCATGAACCCGACGGCCTCCTTCAAGGATACCGGGATGACGGTGGCCGCATCCTTCGCGCGTCAGGGAGGCTTTCGCTGGGTGGCATGTGCGTCGACCGGAAATACATCGGCGTCGATGGCTGCTTATGCGGCCCGCGGTGGCATGCGCAGCCTAGTTCTGATTCCAGAAGGGAAGATTTCCTGGGGCAAACTCTCGCAGTCGCTCGATTACGGCGCTGTGACGTGCCAGCTGCGGACCGACTTCGATGGTTGCGTGAAAGTCTTGAGTGACGTGGTTAAGCGGATGCCGGTGTATCTGCTCAACTCAGTGAACCCCTACCGCCTCGAGGGCCAGAAAACCGCCGCCATCGAACTGCTCGAGCAGTTGGGCTGGGAGGCGCCGGATCACCTCATCGTGCCCGGCGGAAACCTGGGGAACTCGTCGGCGTTGGGCAAGGTGCTTGTGGAGATGAAAGACCTCGGCCTCATCACTCGGTTGCCGAAGCTCTCGGTGATTCAGGCGGAAGGCGCCAACCCCTTCGTGCGAAGCATTCGCGAGCATGAAGGAAAGACTCTCACTCCGGTTGAGGCGGATACCTTGGCCACGGCGATTCGAATCGGTAACCCCGCTTCATGGAAGAAAGCGCTGCGGGTCATGGAAGCCACCGCTGGCACGGTTGAGCAAGTGAGCGAAGTCGAAATTGCGTTGGCGAAAGCGGAGATCGGGGCCGACGGTGTCGGATGCGAGCCAGCTTCTGCCGTTACGCTTGCCGGCTTGAAGACACTTGTCAAAAAAGGATTCGTAAAGCCCGTTGAAAACATTGTGCTGATTCTTACCGGGCATGTGTTAAAGGATCCCGAATTCACCCTTAAGTTCCACCGCGGCGACTTGTTCCAAGGGACGCGGCATGAAGGCGACGCCCGGGGCCTCGCTTCGCAACAGCGCGCACCCATCGTGCTCGACGCCAGTGTTGACGCTGTGATTCGCACCTTGGAGCAGTTCGACCGCGCTGCCTCGCAGAAATGAAATCCTCAAGCTCCATGCAAAGCAAAAACACCAATCCTCAGAAGCGTCGTTTGCAGCTCCGCCTGCCCGCAACCTCTGCCAACCTTGGTCCCGCTTTTGATGCGGCGGCTTTGGCTTTTGATATTTACTTGACCATTGATGCTCGCCCTGCTGCCGATTACTCCATTGACGCCAGCGGCCGCGATCGCGAAATTTGCGGAAAAATCGAAAACCATCTCATCCTCGACACTTATCGCGAAGTGATGGAAGCAGCTGGAAGAGTAGCCATCCCGCTGGCTGTGAAGATCCGTAACGATATTCCCATTGGCAAAGGCTGTGGTTCTTCGGCTGCGGCGCGACTTGCGGGAATTGCTCTCGCCAATCACTTTGGAAATCTTCGCTGGACCGACAACCAGATTGTGGGCGAAGCCTCCCGACGCGAGCACCATCCTGACAACGCTTCGGCCTGCTGGATGGGAGGCTTGACGGTGGCACGCATGTCCGGCGAGGCCGAAGCACAAATCGCGCAAATCAAGCCGAAGGGAAAATGGCTACTGCTGGTGGCGATTCCGCCAAGTAGCCTGTCGACCGAAGAAGCACGCCGCGTCCTTCCCGCGCAGTATTCGCGGGCCGATGCAGTCGTGAACATTCAGAATTCGATGCTGTTGTTAGCGGCGTTCGTACAGGGAAGAGGACACTATCTGGCTTCGGCGCTCGAGGATCGGATTCACCAGCCATATCGCGCCACTCTGTGTCCGCTGCTGCCGGCCCTGCGCGAACTGGCCGGAACGCCCGGAATCCTGGGCGTCGCTCTGAGCGGCGCAGGCCCGTCAGTTCTGATTTTTCTGGATCCTCGTGCAAAAGTGCCGGCAAAAAAAATCGCCGCCGAAGTGGCGGCGCATCTCAAAAAGAAGGAACTCTCAGCTGAACTCCTACTCACCGCGATAGCAGGAAAAGGCGCCAGACCGTAGCGGCGGCGTCCCGCCGGCTGTCCTGAGGACGTCTCGCCGTCAGAACGAAAACTCAAGTTCGCGATTCCCTAACGTACGGTTGCTCAGTTCGCGCGACCGCTCTCGAGTTCCGCGTACACGGTCCAGCAGTGCGTCTCGAAACTCACCTGCGGCTCGCGTGCCGCGCGTGCGGGATATGATTCCACTGCCAGGAAGTAACTAAGGATCTCGTGCTCCACTTCGCGCCTGAGAGCCTCTTCCGCCAGATCGGCACTTGTTTTTGCCTTCATAGACTTCTATCCCAATCTTGGCACTCACGCTGTTGCGCAGCGTTTCATGCCGTGAGTTCAGATCTCTCGATCGGGGGGAAGTGCAAGATTAGTGTCTGGTGCGCGGAGACGTAAATGGCACCGCTGTGCCACTCAGTGCACAACTGGGTACGCCGTCTCCGGATGAGCATTTCTTCAATTGGCGCTCATCCTTTGCTGGCGGGAGGCACAATTCCATTGTGTCGCAGATAGACGACCATCTGGCCGTAATGATCAAAGCAGTGCGCCACCGTGAGCGTCGTGACACCCAGGCGCGTGATCGTGTTTTGGCCCCAGGGACTTTTTAACGATTCCGTGGCATTTTGTTCGTTCATCGAAGCGATCGCCTTGTGCATGTAAGCGAAGGAGTCCTTGAGAAACTTTAGAATGTCGGCCTTCGTCTTGATGGAGTCCGGCCCTTCTTCTCCGCCGAAGTCCACCGGAGGTTTTTCCTGGAGAATCGCGCCGCCAAACTCGTAATTCGATGCGGCCACGTGTTTGATCTGTCCCGCAAACGTGCGGACTTTCTTGAATTCACCGTCGGAGGGAACATATCCGTACTTGTCCTCGGGCATTGCCTCGGCAGCGGAGACAAATTCCTTTTCAGCATTCGTCAGAGATCGGTCCATGACCTGCGTTAACGTGCGGCGTTCCTCGGGCTTCGGCATCGCCTGACCAAACGCGGCCGACGGCACGCCAACCAGCGTCAAAAGCGCCAGAATAAATTTCTTCTTCATCGTCGTTCCCCCTCGAAAATTGGACTGCACCGGCTTTCTCAATCCCGCACGACCGAAGGCGCCATGGCCAAATGCTGCGCGCTCAAGCGGTGTCGGCGGATCGTCAGAAGCCCCGCGCCCAGCGCCAAAGCAGAACACAGCAACGTGTTCGGTAAGCCGATGCGGGTCGCCAATGCGCCCCAGAGTGTACTACCAATCGCCATTCCGCCCTGCAAAACCAGCAAGTACATCGACAACGCGCGCGCTCGCACCCAGGATGGAGACATGGTCTGCGCGGCTGTGTTCAGGCAGGCCAGAATCCCAATCCATGCGGCTCCAGCCGTGGCCAGCACGATACATAGTCCGAAAAAGTCTTGTACACGGCCCGCCGCGAAAGTCATGATTGCGAATACAACTATAGCGGTCGCGACTAGCCCGTCCACTGATAGCTTGCGGCGCAGCCTCGGCAGAATCGTCGCTCCCGCCAGCGCGCCAAAGCCGAAGCATCCCAGCAGCACGCCGTATCCGGTGGCACCGAATGGGCGCGCCAGAATTGGCAGCAACGCCAGCAGAGCGATGGCACCGATGCTGAAAGCTCCCGTACGAATCAGCACTGACTTCACCAGCTGTGAGCGCCGCACATAAGCAATGCCACTGCCTATCGCCTCCCACAAAGCGCCGGCCTCGACTCGTTCCATAGGCTGACGCTTCCAGCGATACAACACAATGATTACGCCGAAGAATGAAAGCGCGTTTAAGAGAAAGGCCGTGCCGGAGCCCGCAGCAGCGATCACCATTCCGCCGAGAGCGGGACCCACCGCCCGGGCAACATTAAATCCGGCGGAATTCATAGCGACAGCCGCGGCATGCTGCTCCGCGGGAACCAGTTCCGGTGTAATAGCCTGCCACGCCGGATCGTTCATTACGGCACCAAGACCGAGGACAAAGGTGAAGCCCAACAGAACCCAGGGCGTCACGACGTGAAACAGAGTCAGCACGCCAAGCGTGCCGGAAGCCAGTACCATCCATCCTTGTGTGATGAGCAGAAATCGCCGCCGGTCAACCATGTCGGCCAGCGCGCCCGCGGGAAGAATCACTAGGAATACAGGCAGCGCTACAGCAGCCTGCACCAGGCCGACCATCAGCGGTGAAATGGTGAGCACCGTCATCATCCAGCCGGCGCCTACCGCCTGCATCCACGTGCCGATGTACGAAATGATCGCAGCAATCCACAACGATCGAAACAGCGGTTCGCGCAATGGCGCCCAAGCCGACACGTTCACGGTCGCAGGAAAACTGGGTGGGATGGGCGCCGGTGTCTTCACCATCTCGGCCATTTAGCGGGAAGCTCCCTCCAGCGCAGGAGACACGGATCTGCCGAACGGCCATTTGTCCAGCCAGCGGGCGCGCACCAGGTAGATGACGATTCCAAGCAGCAGAATCACCACGGCGTAGCGAATCTCTTTTAGAGCATTCACTCGGATGAAAAGGATGTAGATGAACCCGACAGAAGCAATCAGGGCAGGCAGGGGATACAACCACATCCGGAAAGGCCGAGGCAACTCAGGTCGACGCACACGCAGCACGATGAGTCCAATCGCCTGCACCAGGAACTGTAACGTAATTCGAATCACCACCAGCGCTGCAATCACGTCGGCGAGCCGGAGAAAGCAAAATACCGCCGCGACACCGCCGAGCGTCACCAGCGACACGCTTGGGAATTTGTACTTGGGATGGATCTTCGCGAAGGCCCGAAAGTAATTACCATCCAGCGCAGCAGCATAAGGTACACGGGAGTAGCCGAGCATAAGGGAGAACACGGAGGCAAAAGCCGTCCACATGACGAGTGCGGTCACCAGTTTCGCCGCCCAGTCTCCATAGATTCGCTGCATGAACAATGAAACAACATACAAACCGCTTCCCGCGCTGTTGGCGGCGGTCATCTCGCGCCACGGCAACACGGCCAAAATACTCAAATTCATCACTATATATAGACCCGCCACCAGCAGAATTGATAGCAGAAGCGCCCTGGGAATGTTACGTCCGGGGTCTTTCACTTCATCGCCCAGAAAACACACGTTGTAATAACCCCAGTAATCGTAAGTCGCGATAAGCATGGCGCTGCCCAATCCGTGAAAAAAGCCGGTCGAAAGCGTGAAGGCGCCCGGTGGAAAATCAAATGCCCGCGAACTGTTGAAGTGTGTCAGTCCGGCGAAGATGATCCAACCGATTGTGCCCATGACCACGACCCACAGCAGCTTGGAAAGCTGGCCGATGGCGGTGATGCGTCGATAGAGCAGAAATACCGCGAACAGGCACATGCCCACTGCCACGGCGGTGCCTGCTGTCCCGACCCAACTGACCTGCAGGTTGCCAATCACGGGAACCTGCAAGGCGGCCGTATGGGAGAAATACGATCGCTCCAGTCCTGGCCAGAAATAAGCAGCGTATCCTGCCAATCCCAGACAACCAGATGCAATTGAGAGGGGTGCGCTAAACGAAAGTTGCCATATGAATAAGAACGAAATCAGACGTCCGAGTCGATTAGGCCCGTAGATCTCTTTGAGGTAAGCATAAGAACCGCCCGAGCCGGGCATGGCGGCACCGAGTTCGGCCCAAACCAGTCCGTCACAAATCGCGAAGCCCGCGCCCAGAATCCATCCCAGCATGGCTTGCGGCCCGCCCATCGCGCTGACAATCAACGGCATGGTGATAAACGGCCCCACGCCGATCATGTCGAGCATGTTGAGCGACGTCGCACTCCCCAGTCCCATCCCGCGAATCAGCTGTGGCGAGGCAGAAGAATCGGACGAATCACTCACGGATTTGAGCGGTAAGTGCATAACGACTTCTGCGCAGGTGCATAACGGCAGACTTTTAAGGCACTTGCCAACGACCAACGACGTATCGTCTACCGGCTGGTCTTCTGTCCCGCGCTGAGCAAATTCACATACAAGCGCACGGCCCCGGGAACACCGGCAGGCAGCTGCCGGAAGAATGCGTACCCGGTGTAGATATAGGTTCCCTTGCCGTATTGCGCCCGCAACAGCCCGCCCTTCAGGATCTCCTCCCCGGGGTCGTGCGATGCAATCAGTGGAGTGAACTTGTCGTCCCATTTATCCATGAAGTACAGCCCGCGCTCCTGCACCCAGCCTTCGAAATCTTCCTGCGTGATGCGATTAGGGAAATTGAAGACGCTGTCCTGTGGTGCAAGAATTTCTACGGGCGCCTCTTCCACCGAGACGCGTCCGCGACTGAGAGTTGCCGGATACGGCGTGAAGTGCCCGCCATTGAAATTTCCGACGTCTGCTTCGTACTGAACCACCAGAGTTCCTCCGGCCGAAACGAAGTCCAACAACTTCTTATTGTTTTCGACAACAGCTTGCTGCGTATCGTAGGCACGGATCCCGAGCACGATCGTGCCGAACTGCGCGAGATTCTCGGTAGCCAGTTTGTCCGGCGGAATGTCTACGACCTCTAGCCCGACCTGCCGCAACACGGTGGGGATGTCATCGCCGGCGCCCATGATGTAACCGACCTTGAGTTGCTTAGGCACCTGTACATCTACGATGCTCACACGCTGAACGGCTGGCTGATAGTAATAGAAGGTGTCGAGATCCTCGCGCGTGACTATGCTGTAGCCTTCGCTGAATTGTTGACCTCCGGCCGCCAGAACGGCCCGAACTTCTGTACGGCCCTCTTTCAATTGCGACGGAGTGACCGTAAAGTTGAAATCCTGCTTTTCTCCGCGATGAGCGAACCTGACCTTAACCTCCGAGGGTGCGACCTTCCAACTCTCCGGCACCGCGAGGCGAAGCGTCCCCTGCGCAGGCGAGCTCAGGTTGTAGCTCACGCCGACCTTTACCTCCCGGGTTGAACCAGTTGTCGGCACAACCTGTGTTCCGGGCTCCAGCGTCACTGAGTAGGCAGGGACGATGGCCAAAGAACGCTTTTGGAGAGATCCGTTCTTATCCGTGAACGGAGCAAGGACGCTACTGGGGATTTCCGTATACGGATTTGGCGGCGGTGCTTTCTGCGGCGTCCAACCCTGAATCGACAACCTTCGATCGGGCTTTGGCGCAATCTGGTACGCAACCACAGCGCGCGCAACCGGCGGTGGCAAAGCTAATGTTGCGTACGTTTCGTCATCGACCGCGTTCACGGCATCGATGTCGGGATTGGCACGATGCCAATACGGCCGGGTGTATCGGGGTTTGGGGGGAATTTTCAGCCCAAAATTCGCGTAGTAGTCCTCGCCCGCCGCAAGCGTGGATTTTTCAGCGTCAGCCATCTTGAGCCAGCCCTCGGGGAGTTGCAGCCGGGCGTTTGCGATGAACAGCGGGTATTTGGAACCGTTGTGTAGCTTCACTCTCACCGTTAGCGCCTGACCAGGAGACACTGCCGTCAGCGCATCGGCCTCATGCGGAATGTCGGTGGACGAAGACTTTGCCGGAGCCACATTCGCCTCAAGCGTGACATTCATGGCCATATTCACCGCGCTTTCGGCTTGCTGCTCTTTTTCTTTCAAACGATCCAGGAGGTCAAGCCGAGCCACGTCGCTCAGTTCCGAGCTGTCGACGCGCCGTACCAACTGCCTGAGCGCCTCAGTGATGGCAAACAAGGGTTCGGAAGGCACCACGCGATCGGCGTCGCTTGTCTTTCGGACCGCATCAATCTTGCCGGCGATTGTAGTCAATTCCGGCCGCAACCAAGGTACTTTGTTCTCCTCATTGCCCAGGCGCGACGCCAACCCGGGAAGACTGGTATCGATGCCATCGAAATAATCCTGCTCGTGTCCATCCTTGCCCGCCGTCGAAGGCGATACCGAATCCACCAGGCGGTAGAAGGCATAGTGGGGACCGGCGTCGATGGACCACCCGCCCGCTCCTTGCGATAGCTGATGACGTAGACCCTCCATGGCGAACTGGATGTACGTCATACGCAACAGCGGATCTTTTTCGCCTGTGCTCAGCTTGACGGTGTAATTCTCGGGTGCGCATTCATTGCTCCGGAAGGGGCACACGTTATCGAAATAGAACTTCTTCGCTTGCCAAGGCAGCAGTCCTTCTCTGATTTGCTCTGGAAACCGGTCTGGGTCGGCCGCCGCCCGAAACGCTTCGCGCGACACAATCCCCGAGGCCTGATGGTTTCCGTGCCCGTCCCGGTCAGTGCCCTGAAAGCGGGAGACCAGCACGTCGGGCCGGAACGTGCGAATCACGCGCACAATGTCGGCCAAGGCAACGTCATGCCCCTGCCACTTCTGAAATGTCTCATCAGGATTCTTTGAAAAACCGAAGTCTGCGACACGGGTAAAGCGCTGCTCAACACCGTAGTATCGATCTGAGGCCGTCAACTCCAGCGTACGCAAAACGCCCAGGACATCGGAAAGATTGCTGCCCACTTTGTTCTGTCCGCCTTCCCCTCGATTCAGCGTAAGCAATAGCACGGTGTCGCCCTTGCCGCGGGACTCCAGGGTCATCATTCCGCCGTCTTCATCGTCGGGATGGGCAGTGGTGTGCATGAGGCGGGCGGTCGTGCTCAGCCGCCGCAACATCAGCTGTAGGCCGGCAGAACCGGTATCCTGGGGCAGGGGGCCGAAGGGCGGGACTTTGTTGGTGTCACTTTGAGCGCGCGATGAGAGAAAGAAAAAAAGCGCGATTGCGAGAAGTACCAGAAGCGGCCCTGCAAAACGCCGCGCAGAACTTCGCCGTTGAGAATCAGTCATGTATTCAAGTAGATGGCCCGCGCGGAGATCGGACGCAAGTTCTATTAACAGATAAAGATACTAAGACTCTATCAGGCCGTAAGCGTTAGCAGAAGTGGAGGCTTCCTACTTGGCTGATGTGCCCGAGGCGGCCAGAATGGGTTTCTGGCAAAAGCGTGCGATTCGCAGCAAGTCTGCGAACTCGGGTGCCGCTCGCAGCTTCTCCAAGAGCGGATCATTTTCGAGCGCGGAATAGGCACAATAGTTCTGCTCGATGGCCATCCGGATCATGTGCACAGCGGCATCCTTTTTCCCCCCCGAGGCGAGCACTGCCCCCTGGGCGTAGGAAGGCTCAGGATCAACGCCCGCAACCATGGTGGTAGCGTCTTCCTGTGCGATCCGATCCAGGTCAGCCGGCGGTTTTATCCCCACGACTGCTTCGAGGAGCTCACGATGATATTGAACGGCGCCAGGCATGCGGCCCACGGCATCGCGCGCCTCCTTCAGCTTTCCTTCCCGCAGCAGAATCCCAACTGTCTCCGCATTCGCCCACTCGGAGCCCGCGTCGAGATGGACAAATTCGCGCGCCCGCCGCGTGTCTCCCGAATACAGAAAAGCCCGCGCACAGGACCGAAACATGAAATTCCCCGGGTCAAGCTTCAGCGCTTCATCACACTCATGCATGGCATCGTTCAGCATGCCTGCGTAACGGTAGACATAACTGAGTGCGAAATGAGCTTGCGCGCTCTGCGGACGTTTCTTGACTAACGCCAACGCCTGCTGATGGGCCGCCTCGAGCTCCCCGCGTTCCACGCGATTCGTGATTAGATTTCCAGCAGCGAAAACCAGGTTGAGGTCCAGTGCCAGGGCCCGTTCGTAGGATGCGTTGGATTTCTGAAAAGCTTCTTCGCCGCCACTCGAGTAAGAAGAATCGTAGTAGTAACGAATTCCCAATGCCTGCCACGGTGCGGCGTACGTGGGATCCATTCCCACCGCGCGCTCCAACATCATAATCGCTTCTTTGTTTGGCTTCTCGTCGTGAGGCACGGCGATACTGCGCAGGTACAGATCGTAGGCTTCCTGGCTCTTCGGTCGCGTGCTGGTCTCGAGGAACTCGTTCCCTCCGCCCAACTTGGGCAATAAGCCCGAGCGCACTTCTTTCGACAGGGCGTCCTGCAGACCGATGAAGTCCTGACTGAGTGCGGTAATCTGTGGACTCTGCCAGGACACCGAGTTCGAATTTACATCCACGGACTGCAGAACAACCATGATTTTGTTTCCCTGCCGCATGTAATGGCCGGTGATCACGTTCGCGACGTGTTGTTCGCGCCCCGCTTGCTGCGGATCGACATCCGCATTGGAATATTTCCGCGTGCCCCCGGTGGGGCGCACGTCCAGGCCCTGGTTGTAGGTCAGCACGGAAGCAATCTCGTCGGCCAACGCAAAACGCAGATACTCGAGATCGCCGTCGTTGGTCATGTTTTGAAGCGGGAGCACAGCCACGGTGCCCTTCGCGACTTGTGGCGGTGGAGGCAGTCGACGGTGTTTGAACCACCAGGCTCCTACAGACCCGAGCACTGCCAATAACAGTCCAGTCATGGCCAGAAGCAGATAAGTCTGCATCTTGCTGGAATTCTTGAACGTGCTGCTGGCCACGCGCAGTGGTTGCACCACCTTCGCCCCGGTGCGGGTCAGGCCAGACTCGGTTTCCTTCTTCAGGTGTTGCAGGTCGGCCCGCATCTCGCCCGCGTTCTGGTAACGCTTGGTTTTGTCCTTCTCCATTGCCCGCCCGATGATGTTCTGCAGTTCCGGCGGAAGGGCGGGGTTCAAGCTCAACGGTGGGGCTGGTTTCTGATGCAGTACCGCATCCAGCGTGGTGACGATATTCGTGCCCGAGAAAGGCTTTTTACCCGTCGCCATCTCGTACAAAACGACGCCGAACGAAAACAGATCGCTGCGTGGATCAAGTGGCTCGCTGCGTGCCTGTTCCGGAGCCATATAAACGGCTGTACCAGGAATCACCCCGACGGCTGTAAGCGAGTCCTCAATACCCGTGTCGGTGCTGGTGGCCAGCTTCGCTTCGGTGGTCAGCTTGGCGAGTCCAAAGTCGAGCACTTTGGCTTGTCCGCTGGGCGTAAGAAAAATGTTCGCCGGCTTGATGTCGCGATGAATAATTCCTTTCGCATGAGAGGCTGAGAGGGCATCGGCCACCTGCACGCCAACATCGAGAATGGTATCGGGATCCAAGGCTTTCCCCTGGATCATCTGCTTCAAGCTTTCACCCTCCAGCTTTTCCATCACGATGAAGGGGTGCCCGTTGTTGTCTTCGATTTCGTGAATGATGCAGATGTTGGGATGATTAAGTTGGGATGCAGCCCGGGCTTCGCGCTCAAAGCGCTCCAGCGACTTGGGGTCGCCGACCAGATTGTCCGGAATAAACTTGAGGGCAACGCGCCGCCCCAGGCGGATGTCCTCCGCCTCGTACACCACACCCATGCCACCGCCGCCGAGTTTTCCCAGGATGCGATAGTGGGAGACCGTCTGCCCGATCATGGAACGCCCATTGGTGCCCGGCGGCCATGTTAGGACGTGAACGGACTCTGGTCAACCTCGCGACCCCACTCCGTGACGCAAGTGTTCAAAAATGAGACATCTCCAGCGAAATAACGTACGAAAAGTGTTTTTCTGTTGCGCTAGCCATGGACCGAATTGTCTGTCGAGACCCGTCCCACTAAAAATTGTCATCCCGAGCGGAGAGAGGCGCCAGCCGAACGGAGTCGAGGGACCTTGTGTTTTGATGCGAAGTAGGGCCTGCCTGCAATCCTGCGAATCAGCTCTTGCCGGTCGCGGAGGGATAACCGAATCCCTCACACAAGATCATCACGCCGGATACAACCCCGCCGACGACCCCACCCATTCCATATTGCGGTTGTGATCTACACCCATCATCAGGCCGCGGCCCATGCGGAGGATGGTCAGCACAGGAGTGAATTCGTTGACCCATATGTACATCACGCGCACTTCCACCTTGGTGCCGCCAAACGGAGTTTCGATTACGGGTTCAAAGTGCAGGCGCTCCTGCAAAATGTATTGCGATCGGTTCCCCATGGGAACCGCCGCGATGTCTTCTTTCTTCGGTGCGATGATTACGCCCAGGCCTGCGAAAGAATACAGGGGCTTAAGGGCGTAGTTCTCCAGGTCCTCGGGCACGTGTTCGAGCTTGTCCAGAAACCAAGTCTTGGGAACGGAGGGATGCTGCAGGTAGGGAATCGAGTACTTGCTGATTCGAAAATACCAGTTGGGATGCCCGGCCCACTCCACATCGAGGTCATCCCGAAAATCAAAAGCCAGCTTGACCCCCTTTCGCTCCAGTTCATCGACGATGGCGCGGTTGTAGATGCGCTTGACGGGGACGCAATGTCCGGAATCCTCCCAATACAGACGATTGCCTTCCTGCTTGAGCTTGGTAATGCAGACTGTCCTGATCCCGAGTAGCTTTTCGGTCACAAGGAAGTCGGGAAGAGTCTTCTGGTGCTGGGGATCAATCTCCATCAGGATGACGTTTTCGGGGTCCTGATCGCCCACGATCGCTTTACGCAACAATGCCAGATAGGAGGCCGAATCCAGTCCGCTGAGCAGGTATCGCAGACTCTCATCGAGTCCGTAAACCTCCATGAAACTTCGCGCCAGCACTGGCTGGTAGGCGTAAAGGGAGGGGAAGGCCTGCAACTCGACAAGCTTTGGCTGAAGCTTGCCCGAGGTATCGCGCACCAGGCCGAAGTCAACCTGCACGAACATGGGATGCGGAGATTCACGTGGGACGTTGAACTCGGGAGGAATCGATTGGGCAGAGTGCGCGCGGTAGTCGGCGCTGCTTACCAGTTGATGAATCAGATCTTTCCCGTAAGCCGCCATCTTTTCGAGAAGATCCGCCGGAAGAAAACACGGCGTCTCCGAGACACGGAACCCAATGGGTACTCCGCACCGCTCGGCAAGCAGGGAAAGCAGTTGCGAATACTTCTCCGTCCGATACTTCGTATTGAAGGATTGCCGAAGGGAGGGAATCATCAGGGCTAAGCGCTGCAACTAAGTCTGTATTGCCAAGGACCAACGACCAGGGACCAACGACCGATGACTATGCCCTTACGCCTCAATCAAAAATTGCCCACCGCGCATAATCTGTTGTTCCTCCACCCAGATGTCAAAATTGCGTCCCACGACATCGATGTGGGTCGACGAATACCATTCCGCGCCAGTGTGTGCGCCGTAGGGGTTCCCAAACGCAATGTGCACGCCGGGATACTTCTCATCCTGGAGAATCTCCCCGATTACATCCTTCAGTTCAATGTTGGTGCCGATAGCAAATTCGCCGACCCGGTCACTATTTTCGTCGGTGTGGGTGTAAGCCCAGAAGTCATCGCGCAATTCCTTGTTACTGCATTCTGCGTCCGTCAGGCGATTTGCCGAAATGTGAATCGTGAGCGGATTCTTCTTCAAATCGCCGAACTTCGCGCACAAATAATCCCCCACCACGCCGTCAATCACAAATGTGCCGTTGACTTCGCCGGGGGTGGTGAATACTTCTCCGCCTGGAAGGTTTCCCCATTTGTCAGGGCTGATGATGCCAGATGTCTTCAACCACTTGTAAGAAGGATTCAAGTCCGCAATCAGATCCGTGCCAGTTGGAGACTTCGCGCGAATGCGCGAGGCTTTCCGAACCAACTCGACTACCTTCTGGCTGATGCGATCCACCTTTTGAAAGTCGGCCCGCATTCCCTCGAGCATGATCTGGCGGTTGATGTTCACCATGTGCGCATGGCGAATCTTGCGGCGATTCACAACCTCGGTCATCTGCATCCGCGACTGCAGCTCGTTTCTCTGGGCCTGTACTGCAAAAATACTGACCTGCGAAGTTTCAAGGTCGTCAAGAATCTCCTGCGGCAGTTTGGCAAGGGGCCGCGAGGCACATTCTTCCAGGATGAAGGCGCGATATGGACTACCCAGTTTCTCCAGTTCGTGAACGATCGCGGCTCCTATCTCGCGGCAAGCTTCATCCGTAATAAGCGTGACCTTCTCCGATGGCTTTACCCGCAGGCAGACGTGCACGGCGTTGCGCGCGCCCGGGCTCAATTCAGAATCGAAAGGGATTGTGTTTAGCGGATGGTTTACGTGCGTAGCTATGGTCATTACCCTACTTTTCGTTCGGAAACCGAGGCGGCCTGCTCGGCCACACCTACTTCTGTTTCCTCAATGATGAAATCTACTACCTTCTTTAAGTCGCCTGTCTCGTGGAAGACGCGAAGCTGACGATCGGCACCGTTCCCCACTTCCATAATCTGGTGGACGTATTCAATCTCTGAGCGCGAATCGAGCTCATCCACCACATCATCGATGAAGTCCAGGTACTCCAGAATCAGATCGCGCACCGGAACCTGCGTCTGTTTTCCGAAATCAATCATCTTTCCATCCAGCCCGTAACGCGCCGCCCGCCACTTGTTCTCCATAATGAGCGCGCGCCGGTATAGACGGAACCCCTGATTCGCCGAATACAGCTTGTAGAGCTTGGCCACCGTCGCCTGTATCAATGCAGCTAGGGCGATCGTCTCATCGACCCGCATCGGAATGTCGCACACGCGGAACTCGATCGTATTAAAGAACGGATGCGGCCGGATGTCCCACCAGATCTTCTTCGCGTTGTCGATGCATCCGGTCTTGATCAGCAGCTTGATGAAATTCTCGTACTCCCCCCAGCTTGGGAAGTAATCCGGAATATTTGTTCGCGGAAACTTGTCAAATACCTTGCACCGGTAAGACTTCAATCCGGTGTTCATCCCAAGCCAGAACGGCGAATTCGTCGACAGGGCCAGGATGTGCGGAACAAAGTACCGCGCATGATTCATCATGTGGATCGCGGTCTCGCGATCTTCGACTCCAATGTGCACGTGCAAACCAAAGATGAGATTTGCCCGGGCGACCAGTTGCATGTCCTCAACAATGTTCTTGTAGCGCTCATCGGGATAAATCTCTTGCACCCGCCAATCCGCAAACGGATGGGTAGCCGCCGCCGCGAGTCGCAGGCCATTTTCCCGCGCCAGAGTGATCATGTCGCGGCGCAGCTTCTTGACCTCGACCTTGGCATCCTTAATGTTGTTGCATACTGACGTCCCCACCTCGACCACCGACTGATGCATCTCGGCCTTCACGCGCTCCTGTAGAAGAAGCTTTCCCTTTTCGATGATTTCAGCGTGAATATGAGAGCGGAGATCGCGAGTAACCGGATCAACTGTCTGGTACTCTTCCTCGATCCCGATGGTGAAAGTAGGTTTCATAGCGAGTACGACGTGGGGGAGGAGCCAACCCAGTATAGCAACGCCCATGCAGATTTTCGCTTGGTTTGCGACAATCGGGACCAAAAAACCGTGCCATCCCGACCGGAGGACTCCGATGCGCATTATGCATCGGAGTTCGGAGTGGAGGGACCCTGTGTTTTCAGCATGCAGTCGAAGCGTTCACGGACGCATCGCGTCCCTCACTAAGAAATGCCCGTCTCCTGCGCTGTACTGGCAGTCGTCTGCGCGCTTGCTTTCCTGACTTTCTTCTTGGCCGAAGGCTTCCCACCACCCGCCAAGAACGAAGCCCAATGCAGTTCCCGGGCCTGATTTTCTTCACTCTGTGCTTTCTGCACCGCCATCTCAGCCACGGCGTTTACGATCCATTCAAAATTCTCCCGGCCTACCGAGTTCACATCCGCGTCGGGGGCCGGATTCATGAAGTCGATGGCATAGGGAACTCCCTTTTCCACTGCAAATTCCACGGTGTTCAAGTCATATCCCAGTGCCCGACACAGGGTGAGCGCGTCTTTCTCAATCCTCTCTTCCAGTTTGGGGCTAGCCGGCGGATTGCCTTTCACGTAGCGTTCGTGGTGCGGGGCCTTCGGATCGTAACGCATGATGTGTACCTTCTCCTGCCCGACCACATAGCAGCGGAAGTACTCTTCAAATTCCACGCCGCGCTGCAAGGTCATACACAGGTCCCCAGTCTGGTTGTAGTGGTGGAACAGTTCTTCGGGGGAATGCACCTTATATACGTGTTTCCACCCGCCTCCCGCGTAGGGTTTCAGGAAGGCAGGGAAGCCCACGTACTGGAAGATCTCATCCCAATTCAACGGATAGATCAGGTTCCGCATGGACTGGTCGGTTGTTCCCTCCGGATGCTTGTTATGTGGAAGGACCACCGTGGGTGGAATCGCCACCCCTAACTTATCGGCGAGCGCGTAGTTGAAGAACTTGTCATCCGCGGTCCACCAGAAGGGATTATTGATCACGATCGTTCCGTGCAGCACCGCGTTCTTCAGATAGGCGCGATAGAACGGGATGTCCTGCGAAATACGATCAATGATGACATCGTATTTTTTAGGCTCGTCCATCCGTACTCCACCGACTTTTACAAATTCCGCAGTCACTCCCTCCACGCCCATGGAGTTGATCTTATCCACCAGCGCCGCCGGAAATGTGTTCTCCATCCCAAAAACAATTGCGATTGTTTTGCTCATGAGAATTACCTCTGATAAGTGGCGCCAGCGTCCCGCCGGCTGTCCCCCGCTTTGCAGCCTAATGCCCTGTGGCCTCTCGAATCACACGGAGGAAATTTTCTCCCATGATCTTTCGTAGGTCCTTTTCTGAGTATCCCCTTTTGAGCAAGGCTGCGGTCAGGTTTGGCATCTTGGAGACATCCTCGAGCCCACTTGGGACGCTAGGTATTCCGTCAAAATCGCTTCCCATTCCCACATGATCAATACCAGCCACCTTGACGATGTGATCGATGCACTTCGCGGCATCTTCCACGGTTGCGCTGCCAATCTTCGGATGAACCTCGTCGTACTGTGCGTGTTCCTTCGCCGCAAAAGCATCGAGGTCCGCCCCCGTCAGTTTCGGTTCCATCTCACTTTGTTGGGAGACATGTTTTCTTAGCTCGTCCCCATCCTTCTGGCTGAGAAAGGACGACCCAAAATTCACCCCCACCACACCACCGTTCTTGGCGAGCGCCCGGAACATGTCATCTTTCATGTTCCGCGGGACGTCGGAGTACGCGAAACATGACGAGTGTGAGGCTATCACCGGCTTCGTTGACACCTTGAGCACGTCATAGAACGTTTTGTCGGAAACATGCGAGATATCCACAATCATACCGATCCGGTTCATCTCCCTGACGACCTGCTTGCCAAATTCCGTAAGGCCATTGTGTTCCGGTTTCCCGGTTGAGGAGTCTGCCCAGTTGTTGCTGCGGAAGTGGGTGAGTGTCATGGAAAGAATTCCTGTCCGCCGGTACATTCGCAGTACGGCCAGGTCATCGGCGATCTGATGCCCACCCTCGATCGTTAGTACCGCTGCAATCTTCTTTTGTGCAACGATCCTCTCGATGTCTTGCGCGCTGGTGGCCAGCTCGATCCGATCTGGGTACTTATCAAAGACCCCCTGCATGGCGTCGCGAAGTTCGAGAGTTCGCCGCACGGCTTCCGCTTCCGGGTAGTAGGAAGGAACCCACAGAGCGAAGAAAGGTACATGCACGCCGCCTTCTTGTAACCGTGGCAAATCAATCATGCCATCAGACAGCCTCTGGCCAATGTCAACCTTTTCGATCAGTACTCTCTGGGCCGTGTCGTTATGGGCATCGACCCCCAGTATTGTTGCTTGTATGCGGCGCGCTTCCTCAAGATTTTGGGCCACCATAGAGCTACAACACAGAAGTACCAACCCGGCAATGATATGCTTTTGCAATCCCCGGCCCTCCCTCGCCAACAACCACTCGAACGACTAAAAATATTTTCCCGCCATCCGCTCCCACAGCGGCCAATCATGCTTCGAGTTATCTCCGTAAACGTCGAGCCAATTCGGAACCGCCTTTGCGTTCAGCATCGCCGAAAGCTTCACGTTCTGATCCAGGCACATGTCCCAATCCGCCGATCCGAGCACGATCCTCATCTGACGGTAACGACTCAAAAACCAGTCGTCATTCATGTTGGGCAGGTAATCCGCCGGACAATTGAAGTAGCAGTCATCATCGTAGTACCCATCCAGAAACTGATGAATGTCGAACGCCCCGCTCATGCTTACACAATGAGTCACCGCATCGGGATGCTTCAGCGCGAAATTCACCGCATGGTAGCCGCCGAAGCTGCACCCCGTAACCGCTAACTGCGGCCCCGGGTTTTTCCAACGCAGGAAGGGAAGTAGTTCGTGAAGAATGTACCTCTCGTACTGCAGGTGACGGAGGACCCGGATACGCGGGTGCGCGCCCTTGTTGTACCAGCTTTCCGTGTCAATCGCGTCAGGACAAAAGAGCTGCAATTCTCCCCTGTCGATCTTGTGCGCCAGGATCGCCACCATCCCGCGGTCTTCGTACTCGAAGAACCTCCCCATAGAAGTTGGGAAAACGAGCAGTGGAATGCCGCCATGCCCGAAGACGAGCATCTCCATCTCCCGATGTAGTTCCTGACTGTATTGTTTGTGGTATTCGCGATTCATGAGCCGAAGTATCTTACCTGAACTCCGAAGGACGGGTTTCACAGGAAGGTGTGTCCGCAGTCACACCCGTTTTGCTTTAACATAGCCATCACTGTGCACGTCCTCACGGAAGCTGAAGTCCATCGATACCTTGACCCACGCGCTCTGATCCCGGCGATTGAAGAGGCGTTTCGGTCGCGTTATCCCTCTACGGTCATGCCGATGCGCACGCAAATGAAGCTGGCGGATGGCGTTTTCCTTATCATGCCCTGTTATGACCGGGAAGCCCGAGGCCTCGGGATGAAGCTGGTCAAGTTCAATGAAAATCCTCGTCTCGCAGAAGACCGCATTCAAGCGACCTATATTCTTTTGGAGGCAGAATCGGGATGCAGCAAGCTGGTCATCCCGGCAAATTACCTCACTGACTTGCGCACTGCTGCGACTTCCGCGGTGGCAACCAAAATTCTCGCCCGGGAAGACGCGAAGGTTCTTGGAGTATTCGGTACGGGACGTCAAGCCCGAGCCCATCTGCAGGTGCTGCCGTGCATTCGGAACTTTGAGCGGGCGCTGGTCAGTGGCCGGGATTCCGTTCGCACCCACGATTTCGCGCAGCAGATGGAGCACGAGTTGGGAATCAAAGTCGAATCGGTCTATTCCCGTGCCTGTGCCGCCGAATCCGACGTGCTTTGCACCTGCACCACTGCAACTACGCCGTTGTTCGATGGCAACATGCTACGCAAGGGTACTCACCTGAACCTCATTGGCAGCTTTCGCCCGACGACCAGGGAAGTGGATGACGTGACCATTCGGCGCTCACGCATCGTCGTCGATACGTACGACGGAGCGTTGAGCGAAGCCGGCGACCTGATGATCCCATTGAATAGCGGAATCATTCGACGTGACCATCTGTTAGCCAACTTGCACGAGTTGGTGAAGGGCAAGAAGCAGGTGCGCAGCACCCCCAGCGACATCACACTGTTTAAGAGTGTGGGTTGTGCCCTGGAGGATTTGGTCGCCGCCGAGTACTTGAATTCCGCAATCCTCTCAAGCCCGGAAATCAAAGTTCAAAGCTCGTGAGTAATTTCAATGTTCGTCGATAGGGAGTTGGATTTTCGGTCTAATGCTGCCACGGACACGCTGATTAGGCTTTGGTCTTGAACGGGGCGGCCTTCAGGCCGCCCGTCCCTGCTACAAAATCCTTGCGGCTTTAGCCTTTTAGAGGCAGCGCTCGAGTTAACTGAAATCGCGCAGCACGCCAGACCTCATTAAATGCACGCGAATCCTCTCTCAGAGGATCAACTAGAATCACTCCATGCGCGCGATGGTCCTGGAAAAACCGACTCCAGCCGAGCAAACTCCACTGCGCTTGGCCCAAGTCCCGGACCCTCAGCCCGGACCAGGAGAAATTCGCGTCCGAATTCGCTGCTGTGGTGTTTGCCATACGGACCTGCACATCGTAGAGGGTGACCTGGCGCTGCCGAAGATCCCAGTCGTTCCCGGACATCAGATTGTCGGAGTCGTCGATGCTCGAGGTGCCGACGTTCGCACCTTCAAAGAAGGTGATCGTGTCGGCATCCCTTGGCTTTTTTCAACGGACGGAACCTGCGATTTCTGCCAGCAAGATGAAGAGAATCTCTGTGAGCAAGCCAAGTTTACCGGCTACCACGTCAATGGAGGCTATGCCGATGTCTGCGTCGTTCGCGAAGACTTCGCCCATCGCCTACCCGCCGCCTTCTCGGATGAGAACGCCGCACCGCTGCTCTGTGCCGGCGTCATCGGATATCGCGCCTATCGATTGAGTGGGGTGAAGACGAGCCAGCGACTCGGACTCTACGGCTTTGGCGCCTCAGCCCATCTGGTTTTGCAGTTGGCCCTTCACCGTGGATGCCGAGTGCACGTCTTCACGCGCAGCGTAAATCATCGAAATTCAGCGCGTGAATTGGGCGCCGCATGGGTGGGTAGCGCAGAAGATACCCCTGCCCACCTAATGGATGCGTCGATTATCTTTGCCCCCGCGGGCGCGCTGGTGCCGCTCGCACTCCGCAACCTCCGCAAGGCGGGCACGTTAACGCTCGCGGGCATCACCATGACTCAGATTCCAGCTTTCGACTACAGCTTGCTCTACCACGAACGCTCCATTTGCAGCGTTGCCAACAGCACTCGTCGGGACTGCCGCGAATTTCTGGAGATTGCGGCTGAAATTCCGATTGTGACCCAAGTCCGCCCCTATTCGTTATCCCACGCAAATGTGGCGCTGCTGGATCTGAAGCACAGCCGTATCGACGGAGCGGCAGTTCTTCGAATCGAATGACCTTCAATTCGGAGCCGAGAGCAGAATGCGCGATTGTAGGATCCACTCACGAGGCGAACACGGTGCTGGAAGCTGCTGATGTCCGGACATAAGGGACCCTCCGGCGCGTTCCGGATATCGCGGACGATTGAACCGGGCCCTCAGCTGCCTCGATCCGTCCACCAGACCTCTTAATAAAGGTGGGTGTCCCCGTATCTTCAACCTAAACAGGTGAGAGCAGTTTTTTTGACCAATCTCATGCATCTGGATGATGACAGGTGTCTCCCCTATGCCCTAAAGTCTCCTCCAGTTCAAACAAGGCCAGACTCCCCATTTGGCCGGATGTCCCCCAAAACAATGAGCCGCTGCGCGGGTCCTCTCCCTCACCCTGTGTCAGCAAGCAACAGTACGAAGAAAAGGCATTAATCGCCTTTTGACCCGAAGAGTTCTGTGGAGGACGCTCGTGGCCCAGAAGTACGCCCGCCCGTCCCCTGGAGAGGGATTTACCGCTCGCCGCATGGGAATCAGTGGGGACCTACAAGCAATGACAGGAATGCAGAAGTTCTCGCTGCCTGCAGAGCGCATTCGATTTGTCCCTCTGTGGTTCTCCAATCCCCCACTTACCGAAATGAGGCGCTCGATGCGCCGCCAGGTCCGGAAGGAGGCTGCAAAGCCATGAGGAAGTCATACCAGGTTTGGATCCCAATATTTCTCGTCTGCTTGCTAACCGTTGCAGCGTCGGCGCAATCGTTTCAGGTTCAGTGCCCGACCAGCACCATCACGCACCCGGTAGCCGCCAACAACAATTCGGAACCGGCATACACCGCGCCCACTTTTACCAGCGGGCAAGGGTATGACTCAAACGGAGCTGGACATGTGAACGGCGCGATCAAGTGCCAACAGATCTCAGGCGGCGATGGTTTCGCGACGATGGGCGACGGCTCTCAGACCTATCTGTTTGCCTTCGGCCCACTCTCTGGCTTGGCGGACATGGCCAATGGCTTGCCTGGTACACAGTTCCCCAACGTCTTCAACACGCCGTATTCGGGAACTTTCCTGCCCGGTGATCCGGCCGCCACGGATGGAGCGAAACAGGATCCCTATTCGTTGGGCAATCCGAACCTGTTCACGTTCAACGGAGCAGTAGGTCTGGCTCCCGAGACCTACACCGACTCTAACGGCAACCCCGTTACCGTGATGAATGGGCATGTGGACGTGCGCCAGATCATGGACGTCGGCGTCCTGAACGGCAATATGCCGGCCCCGTTGATGGCGATTGACGAGGACGACGAGTTCTTCCTCACGCTGACCAACGTCGGCCAGGTTATGCGCCCAGACTTGTTCGAGCAGCACACCGTCCACTTCCACGGCTATCCGAACGCCTCAGCGTTTTATGACGGCGTCCCCGATGCCTCAGTCGCGATCAACATCGGCGGCAGCTTCACGTATTACTACCTGGCTCCCGACGCCGGCACTTACTTCTGGCACTGCCACATCACACCGCCCGAGCACTTGCAGATGGGCATGGTCGGCCAGATCTACGTGCGTCCTCGCCAGAATCGCGTTCCGGCCGGCACCAGCCTCTACGGCGCTCTTGACCGGCAGCAACGAGACCTCCGCACGCGTTGCGACAATAACGACATTCTCTGCAGCAATCCTCTTCCTGCCGTTAATACCGGTGCCGTAGCAGGTGGGAAGTATGCCTACAACGACGGCGACGGTTCCACTGCCTACGACGTCGAATATCCCCTCCAGATCCACGGCTTTGATCCTAACTTCCACTTTGTCGGCATGACCTTCAACCCGGAAGGCTTCACCGAGATGAAGGACAAGTATTTCCTGCTCAATGGTCGCAGCTATCCGGACACGATCCATGACGGACCTCTGGCGACGCAGACCACGGATGGCGTGATGCACTACTCGCAGCCTCTGTCATCGATCATCAACATTCCGGCTGGCGGGAAAGCGTTGCTGCGCATCGCCGACCTGGACGTTACCGAACACATGACCCTGGCATCTCTGGGGATCCCGATGAAGGTCATCGCGCTCAATGCCAAGCTGCTGCGCGATCAGGCAGGGAACAATCTCTACTACAACACTAATTCGATCACGCTCGGCGGTGGCGAGTCTCTGGATGTGATCCTGGACGCGAGTGACACCACGAAGTATCCGTCCGGCAGCGTGTTCTATCTCTACACCCCCAATCTGGACCATTTGTCAAACGATGCAGAGAACTTCGGCGGCTTGATGACCGAAGTCCGGATCAACTAGGAGCGCAGCCATGAGGACAACGAACATGAACAAAAAGATTGCGAAGACACAACTGCTCCTGGCGCTGATGGTGACGGTAGCAATGCTGCTCACTCGATCGGCAGAAGCTGCGGCTCCTGGGATCACAGGTCCGACCTTCAACCTCACGGCGCAGCCTGCTTTCATCACGCAGCCTGACGGATCATTTGTCTACTCGTGGGGCTACGGGTGTAACGGGGCGCCGGCAGGATTTCTTCCCGCGGCCATTTCGAGTGCCACCTGCTCCTTGATGCAGGTACCGGGCCCGACGCTTATCGTCACGCAGGGTCAAACAGTCACGGTAAACCTGGTAAACAATTTGCCCGCCAGGGCTGGGAATACTTCAATTTTGTTTCCCGGTTTTAATGTGGCCACTGTCGGCGGTGTAGCCGGATTGCTAACCCAGGAGGCTGTTCCTGCCACCGGCGCCGGTTGCGTACCGGCAACAGCCTGCGTCAGCTACACATTCACAGCGACTACCCCGGGTACGCGGGCTTATTACAGCGGCACGCAGGGCGACCTCCAGGTCGAAATGGGCATGTACGGGGCAATCATCGTGCTGCCTTCCACGATCCCAGCGGCCTGCACGAGCGGTGTTCACACCAGTAACTTGTCGGCGCAAGGCAGCCATGGCGAAGCTAATTTCCGGTTGGCGGCCGCTGCTTACAGCCATCCCGGCGCCTGCTACGACCGCGAGTATTTGTTCCAGTTCTCCGAAATGGATCCGAGAATTCACAGGGAAGCAGAAGAAATTGCAACCTGTGTTGCCGCTGGCGCGGTGACTTGCCCTGCCAACATGGACGGAGTGGCCACGGAGCCTTACGTGCCCGCGTTCTTCATGATCAACGGCCGCTCCATGCCGGACCTGATGGACGGCAACTATGCCCCTGAGTATCCGCACCAGCCCTACAACGGAAACCCGCACATGCACCCAGGCGAGCTTGTGCTCTTGCGCATTATCGGCCAAGGGCGCTGGCAGCACCCCTTCCACGAGCACGGCAACCACGTCCGAATTCTGGCGCGGGACGGCAATCTGATTCAAAGCGCAACGGATCCCGCGAACAACCTTGCCGGTCCCCTTTTGTTTACCACCAGCACCACGCCGGGGCAGGCAATGGACGGGATCTTCTACTGGACGGGGAAGGGTTTGAACTGGGATCCGTACGGTCATGCGGCGGGCGTCACGCAAGCGAGCTGCACTCCTGACGCAAACGGCTACAACACGGGTTCTCCTTTGGCCACTAACTATTTCGAGTGGTGCCAGGATCACAACAAGCCCCTGCAAGCGTTTCCAGTGGGCTCTGTTGGTGCCGGCGGTCCCGTCACGCTGCCCAATCCCAACATATTCGCGAACGGCGCCTGGTATGGCGGCAGCCCGTATCTGGGTCCAGAAGCTACGGTCCGCGCCGTCGGCTCAACCGGCACCACACCTCCCTCCGGTACGGTCGCGAACTCCCCTACCGAGGAAGCTGGCTTCGCTTTCATGTGGCACTCGCACGCCGAGCGCGAAATCACCACCAACAATATCTTTCCGGGCGGAATGATGATGATGATGCTGGTCGATTCCCGGGAATTTGTAATCGACGAGTCGTTTTAATTGAGGAGAATAGCGATGCGATCCAACTATCTCAAAACTTTGAAGACAGCGGTCCTGGCGGTAACTGTTCTCCTCCTCGGAGCGGGCCTGTCCTTTGCCCAAGTCAACCTGACTGCGGGTCCGACCACCCTCACGTTGCCGGATGGTACAGCAGTGCCGATGTGGGGCTACACCTGCGGAGCGGTCACGGCCCCGGCAACCTGCGCCAGTTTGAGTTCCAATGCTGCCGGTTGGTCGCCCGTGGTGATTACGATTCCCACGGGCCAATCGCTGCAGATCAATCTCACGAATAGTCTGACCTTCGGCGCGAATAACATCCCCACGTCTCTGGTGATCGTCGGACAACTCGGTGGTGGTCTGGGGAGTACGCCACAGAGAACGGCGAGTCCCCCACATGACCCACAGGGCGCCACCTGGCCAGTCGCGGACCCCGCAACCACAAACACGCCGCCTCCGCAAGAAGACCGAGTGCAATCCTTCGCCACCGAGGTGGCGGGGGGAGCAACCACCACCCTCACCTGGACAACTCCCCGCGCTGGTACCTATCTGCTCGAGTCGGGCACTCATCCTTCCATTCAGGGTCCGATGGGTCTGTATGGAATGGTTGTGGTCACCGACCCTGCCGGTACCGCCTATCCAGGCGTCACCTACAGTGCGGATGTTCGCTTACTCATGAGTGAAATTGACCCGGTGCAAAACCTTGCGGTGGACACCGCCGTTAATACTCCGGGTTTCAGCGAGACCGCAGTGTGGTCCGGTCAGCCGGGTGGTTGCGGCATTCCGACCACGCACACTTGCTATCCGCCGGCGGTGAACTACACGCCGCTCTACTACCTCTTTAACGGGGTGGCCTTCAGCAAGGCCAGCGCACCCGCTTCAGTGTTTGCGGCAGCCTCCAGCGGCGGTACCGGCGGCGTCCTGGTTCGCCTGGTAAATGCCGGCTTGCGCATGCACGTGCCATCGATCGTGGGAGCGCAGACCGGGACTACTACACCCGCTGCTTCGGGCTTCACTCTGATCGCGGAAGATGGCAACCCGTTGCCGGGAACTCCGCGCGTTCAGAGTTCGGTGTTCATGGCTGCTGGCAAGACCTACGACGTGATGATTAATGTGCCTGCCGCTGGCGGAACGGCTCTTCCGATCTTTGACCGTTCGTTGGGTCTGTCTGGAAACGCGACTGCGCGCGATGCCGGCATGCTTGCCTACATCAGCGTGAACGGCGCCGGTGCGCCTTCGGCCGGTGTCCTGGGAACTGCCGCTGCGGTTGCGGATACCTACAACTCGGTGATCAACGGTAAGACCTTCACGGTGTCCGATCCTGCGAGAGGTGTGATCGCGAACGACGTCAACATTTCTGGAGTTCAGGTCGTTGCGGGCAGCGTCACCGGTGGCACCCTCACGCTGAATACAAACGGCACGTTTACGTTTGTCGCGACGGCCGGTTCGGGTGGATTCAGCTACTGCGGTAACGGTGCGACTTCGGGACCTGCTTGCACCACGGTGACCCTTGGCGCAGCGCCGATTGAAGCGGCCGGCGGCATCACCTGCAGCTTCCCCAATCCGACGTTCACATCGAATGTGGCGTCGGTACTGAGTATCAAACCCCCGGGTGTCCTGGCGTTCTGCAAGGACGCGGCAGGCTACCCGCTAACAGTTGCCGCATCGCCGGCTCCATCTGTCACCGGCGGCACGGTTGCTCTAGACGCGGATGGTGGCTTTACTGCGAATGTTTCAGGCGCGGGTCCACACAGCTTGACTTTCACGCCTCAGAACTCGCAAGGCACCAGTGGCGCCTCAGCCACAGCCACTCTCCTTTTCCCTGCAGCGAGCAATCTCCAGGTTTCGGTTGTGGATGGCCTCAACAATAGCGCCGTTAGTGATTACCGGTGGATTATTGAGGAAGATAAGACGTTCTATGTCGATCCCGCTTGCCAGACAAACCCGGTGCCGTCGACTTGTCCGACCGTCACGCCGCAGGGAGCGCCTCCGATCTTTGGAACGAACTTCCACACCAGCTACATGCCGGTGGTAGCGCAGGGCTGCGTAGGAACAGTTTCGTGCGAATCGGGCCAGACGCTGTTAGGACAACCTGCGGCGTGTGACATTGGTAATGGTGTTTGCCAGACTAATGCCGCCACCAAGGCGGAACTGAATCCGAGCCAGGTCGCTCTCGATCCGACCAAGCGTTACTACATCTCGGTTCTGCCGGGCGATGCGATGGATACAGACGCAAATGACACTCCCAACGGTCATGCCATGGGCGGCTCTGAAATCGTCTTCGCGGATGGTGCGTGGCACAACGCCGTCGCACCAGCCACGGCCGGCGTCCGGGTTATTGTTGAACCTCAGAATCAACAGCCCGCAAAGGTGTCGGTGTTTGTGTTCGAGGACGATCATCCGCTCAACGGCGAACATGATGCCAGCGGCGGAATCGACATTCTTGCTCCCAACGAGCCCGGTTTGGGAGGCTTCAATATCACCATCGTCGACATGGTGGGCATGTCGGGTGACTCTGCCGGACAGTTGACTTACGACGAGTTCAACCAACCGCTGTCGAATGCTCTGGCGGGAACCATTGATCCGGTAACGGGCAACGATGCATGCCCGATCGTGGCAAACCCCAGGAACGGATTTGACGGAGTCACAAACGACGCCGGCATCACGGGCGTGATTCCGGTTTGCCCGAAGTACGAGTCCGACGGCACTACCCTCTCGCCAATGGCTGGCCAGGCGGTGGTCGCCAACATGCCTCCTGGCAGGTACGGCATCATTGCCACTCCGGGAGCGGATTTGATCGCCCGCGGCGAAGAATGGCTGCAGACAAACACCCTGGACGGTGGCCCGGACCATGAGGCTTTCATCAAGGCCAACGAACCAGCCTACTTCCAGGAGTTTGGACCGGCCGGGTACCACGTTGCCATCGGCTTTGCCAATCCCAAGATCATCATGGCCGCTGGAGACGCACTCTGCACTGGTCCCGGAGCCCCGGCATGCAATCACACCGTGACCGGAATGGTGACGGGCGTCCACATGAGCCGGCCCTCAGACGAGCGGCTGTACGGCACAGGAACGCGCGACACGTTTGGTTACACGCAGTGCTACGCGAGCTTGGGAAGCCCGGACGGTGCTGACATTCGATTTGCAAAGTGCGCCGACGACGGCACATATACCCTGTCTAACGTCCCCGCCGGTGATTGGAAGGTTACCATCTTCGATCAGTGGAACGATCAGATCGTCGATGGGATTGCGACTCCAGTACGGGTGGGCAACTCAGACGTCGACATGGGAGAGGTCGCGGTTCACGCGTGGAAGAACAACCTCTCCACCCGGACATGCTTTGACGTGGGCACCGGAGCTCCGGGCAGCCCCGGTTACGGCGATGGCGTCTGTCAGGACAACGAACCAGGGCTCTCGCTCGTCCCAACCAACATCCGGTATCGCGACGGCAGTATCTCCAATCTTAACAGCACCGACCTGGCAGGCAACGCAGGCTTTAACGAGGTTTTCCCCATCTTCAGCTGGTACGTGGTGGAAACCGACGCCAACCGGTACAAGAATACAGGAACGCACGTGATTAACGACGCCGGCGGCCCGGTCGACGGCTCCACCGGTCCTTACGCGTGCGGGCAAGGCGGCTTCCCGGCATGCGGAAACTCAACTGTTCTTCAGAACCTGGCAAGAACCAGCGAAGATTTTCCTTTGCCCACGAACCTGCGAGTACCGGGTGCCGTCTATTGCGACAACGCGGACTGCAACGGCTTCTCGATTGGGAATCGTCCACAAAACGGCGGTCCGGGTGGCGCTACCGGCCGAATCGACCCGTCTTGGGTTACCAGCTACGGCTGGCAGTCCTTTGCGGGCCAGAATCAGTACCTTGGGTTCGCCAAGCTGCCTTTCCAACCCGGAGAGAACGGCGGCATCCGCGGTCACGTCGTTTACGCCTCCACTCGTCCGTTTGACGATCCGGCGCTCCTTCTGCAGCTCACTTGGGAGCCCCAGGTCCCGAATGTCACGATCAACCTCTACCAGGTAGGAACAGCGCCCGACGGTAGCCGCTCCCTCACGATGGTGGATACCACGAAAACCAGTAGTTGGGACGCTTGGGCGCAAGGCTTCCGGTCCGATGGCATCCCGAACATGAACTGCCCCGGCCAGGATCCAAGCGATCTGTTCCTCTACACACTGACCAACCAACCTTCGTATCTGGACTGGTACAACTCGCAGCACGGCGGGCCTGCGGTGACTCCGCTGCCGGCGAACTCCCTTTACAAGTGCTACGACGGTTTGCACGCATGGAACCAGTTGCAACCAGCGCCGTACGACGGCATGTATCAGTTCCCCAGCATCGTGGACAGAAATCCGAGCACCGGAGTACCACAAGGTGTCGGTTCGACCAACGGTACGCCCGGAACTCGTCCGGGTTCGAACTGCACGATCTGCGTGGCCAATCCGGCAGACGGAAATCCCATGCTGCCGGCTGGCAAGTACGTCGTGGAAATGATCGTGCCCCCCGGGTATGAGCTTGTGAAAGAAGAAGACAAGAACATCCTCCTCGGCGACACATATGCAGGCCCGGCTACTTCACAGTTCGCCGGTTTCGGCAACATCTTCATCATCCCAGACCAGGCATCGGTCTCAGCCTTCTACAACCCCAACAACGCCTTGATTCCCAACACGAATGAGGGCGTAACCCCACGCCATGAGGGCGACACGGGAAGCGTGGAAACCTTCTGGCCTTGCGTGGGCGCATCCCGCATCGTGCCGGACTTCATGAGCCTGTACCCGCTATCGGGTCAGAACGCTCCGTTTGCCGGGGCTACACGCAACCTCTGCGATCGCAAAGAAGTGGTCCTGGAGGACCAGATGACGGTGCTGGCGAAGTTCTACGTCTTCAGCTCGACCCACGTGGCTGGCCGCTTCACGGGCATCATCACGGACGACTTCACCTCCGAATTCGATCCGTTCTCACCAGCGTTTGGCGAGAAGTTCGCCCCACCGAATCTACCTGTTGGCATCAAGGATTGGGCGGGCAACGAGATCGCTCGTATCATTTCCGATCAGCATGGAACCTACGACGGTCTGACGTACTCGTCGTTCTCGGTGAACCCGCCTGACCCAAGTGGATATATCCCCCAGATGATGGTCATGTGCATGAACGACCGTGGGAAAGGTGCGTCACCGGATCCGTTCTACCAAGCAGCCTACAGCCAATTCTGCTACGAATGGTCCTTCATGCCAGGCCAGACCTCCTACATGGATACCCCGGTGATCCCAACATCGGCCTTTGCGCCGGGTTATAACCATCCCGACTGCGCTTACCCGGATGCGACTCCGGCCATAAGCGAAGTTGATGGCGACGGAGGGGTCGGACCATGGGTGAGCGCCGCGGGACACACCTTAACCATCTACGCGCTGGGCGACCAAGCCGTTAACAACTACGGGTACTCCGGATCTCAGGCTACGACGGCTCCGTTCAATCAGAAGACTGTAAACCGCCACTACGGCTTCGGTACCTCGCAAGGGTCGGGAAGTGTCACCATTGGTGGGGTTAATGCGACCGTGACCGGTTGGAGTGACAGTCAAATAACGGTCACAGTTCCCAATAACGTGCCGCAGTGCAGCGTGCAGCAACAGCAACAATACGGGGGCCCCGTCGGCAACGCGAACGCTGCCCGTTGCGGTGAATTGGTGGTAACAGCGGGCAACGGCAAGATGTCTGTCGACACCGTAACCGTCACGATCGGCGGCAAGATTCCGACACGTCTGACCGCTGGACAGTCAATTCAGTCCGCGATCGACGCGGCAAGGCCGGGCGACCTGATCATCGTGCCTGCGGGCATTTACCACGAACTGGTGATTATGTGGAAGCCTGTCCGGCTGCAAGGTGTCGGCGCGGCCTCCAGCATCATCAACGCCGATGCGCATCCGTCGGGTATGCTGAACGATTGGCGCAAACGGGTAGTCTGCCTGTTCGGAATAGGGGAGGATGGTTCACCGGCGTCTTGGGATCCGGCATGCGGTAGCGGTTGGTTCGGATTCACCGGAACCCAACCGCAAGTGGATCGCATACCAGCGGAAGCCACTGTCGGCTGGGATACCACTTTAAACGGCAACCTTGCCGAACAGTTGCAAGAGCCATCGCTAATGGGAGCCTATGAAGGAGCGGGAATAACG
>Ga0075424_100000259_pt1 | contig 38393 bp, 34 predicted proteins | sample SoiMethybrSBSTD3_FD_75301 | JGI IMG/M metagenome (GOLD analysis project Ga0075424, IMG submission 75301) | Bulk soil microbial communities from a Populus tree surrounding site in Tennessee, USA - Soil MetaG P. TD hybrid SBSTD3 | ecosystem: Environmental > Terrestrial > Soil > Tree plantation...
CGATCGCGGGGTTGGCGCCGGTGGCCGCCACGGATATCCGCGACGAGGCGCCGGACACGATCCCGCGGATGATCCCGGCCTGGGTGGCGGACGCGTTCGAGTAGTAGAGGTGGGCCGCGGTTGCGCCGCTGGGCGTCTTCGTCAGCACCACCAGCGCGTCGCGGTCGCCGTCCTGCACCTGCTTGCGCGCATGGGCGACGTCGGTCTGATCCGTCTTCACCGTGACGCCCTTGGTGGTGCTGAGCGCGTGCACCATCGCCGCCGATGCCGGTGTGTGCGAGGCGTCGATCACGGTGATCGTGCCGGCATCGATCGAGCGGCCGAACAGCAGGCCCAGCAGCGCCATCAGGATGATCGGGAACACCAGCGACCAGAACAGCACGATGCGCCGGCGGAACATCATCTTCATCTGCGCCAGCGTGGTGGCGCCGATCCGGCTCAGCGTCATTCGCGGAACTCCCGCCCGGTCAGGTTCAGGAACACGTCCTCCAGGCTGGGCCCGCGCACGGACAGGCCTTCGATCTGGACGCCGCGCTGTCGTGCGGCTTCCAGCGTCTCCAGCACCGCGGTCTGGGCGTCGTGCGCGTAGGCCACCCGCTCCTCGCCGCCCTCCGTGTAGGAGATGCGCACCTCAGCGCCCAGCGAGGCGATCAGCCCGGCGGGCGTGTCGAGTGCGATCACGCGGCTCTCGTCCATGATCGCGACCCGGTCGCAGAGCGTCTCGGCCTCCTCCAGGTAGTGGGTGGTCAACACCACCGTCTTGCCGCCGTCCGCGTGGATCGCGCGGATCACGTCCCACAGGTTGCGCCGGGCCTGCGGGTCGAGGCCGGTCGTGGGCTCGTCCAGGAACACCACGTCGGGGTCGTGAACCAGTGCCAGCGCGATCGCCAGGCGCTGCTGCTGGCCGCCTGACATGTCGTCGGCGTAGGCGTCGGCCTTGCCCACCAGGCCGACCTGCTCCAGCACCAGCTGCGCCCGCTCGGCGCCGTCGCTGCGGTTGTAGAAGCGCGCGAACAGCTCCAGCAGCTCGCGCGACGTGAGCCTGTCGAACAGGGTGGTGGACTGCAGCTGCACCCCGATCAGGGACTGCACCGAGCGGGGGTCGGGCCAGACCGGCCGGCCGAGCACGTGCACCTGCCCGGAATCCGGCTTGCGCAGCCCCTCGATCATCTCCAGGGTGGTGGTCTTGCCGGCGCCGTTGGGGCCGAGGATGCCGAAGGCCTCGCCCTGCTCGACCTGGAAGCTGATGCCGTCGACGGCGACGTGTTCGCCGTAGCGCTTGGTGAGGGTGTCGACCTGGATGGCGACCATCGCGGGGCCGGATGATAGACACGCGGCGCTTCCGTCCCGCCGGCCAGGCGCGCCGCAACTAGATGTCGCAGGACTCGCCCGGCGCCAGCTGCACCACGCGCACGCCGGGCGCCAGCTCGGCGACGCGGGCGGCGAACTCGCGCGCCGGCGCGTCGCCGGAGTCGGCCATCCCCACCGGGCTGACCGTCCCCCAGTGGATCGGGATCGCGATCCGCGGTCGCAGCCGTGCCGCGGCCTCGGCCGCAGCCCGCGGGTCCATGTGCCCGGGCCCCAGCGTCGGCCCCCATCCGGCCACCGGCAGCAGCGCCACGTCCAGGCCCAGGTCGCCGATCGCCCGCATGCCATCGAACAGATCGGTGTCGCCGGCGAAGTAGACGCTGCCGCCCGGCGCGGTCAGCACGTAGCCGAGCGCGTCCGTCTCCTGCCCCAGCGGTGTCCGCCGCGTGGGGTGGTCGGCCGGCACCGCCAGCACCTGGAAGGCGCCCAGGCGCAGCTTGCCGCCCTCCTCGATCGGCAGCGGCTGCAGCCGCGTGCGGCGCATCGCCGACACGCCCGATGCCGGTAACACGGCCGGCGTCCCGTCGGCGATCCGCTTCAGCGAGGGCGTGTCCAGATGGTCGCGGTGCAGGTGCGAGATCAGCACGCCGTCCAGCTGCGGAAGCGGCGCGGGCAGTTCGCCCTGCCGGCGCAGGTGCCCCACGCGCCGGCGCAGCAGCGGGTCGGTCACGATCGCGCTGCCCGCATCCTCGATCAGGACTGTGGCGTGCCCGACGTATGTGACGCGCATGGCCGCAACCCTAGATGGTTGATCGGTATCTCCGTGTCGGCCGCCATCAGCCGGTGGGGCGCCGCGGCACGAGCACCTTGCGGCGGAACTCGCAGACCACCTCGCCGCGCTGGTTGGTGCCGATCGATTCCACCGTGACCACGCCGCGGTCGGGCTTGCTCTTCGACTCGACCACGTCCAGCACCGTCGTCTGAGCGTAGATGGTGTCGCCGTGGAAGGTCGGCTTCGCGTGCTTCAGCGACTCGACCTCGAGGTTGGCGATGGCCTTGCCGGAGACGTCCGGGACGCTCATGCCCAGCACCAGCGAGTAGACCAGGTTCCCGACCACCACGTTCCTGCCGAACTGCGTCTCGGTCTCGGCGTAGTGGGCGTCGGTGTGCAGCGGGTGGTGGTTCATCGTGATCATGCAGAACAGGTGGTCGTCGGCCTCGGTGATGGTCTTGCCCGGCCAGTGCTTGTAGACGTCACCCACCTGGAAGTCCTCGAGGTAGCGGCCGAAACGGGTCTCGCGGGTGTCGAACTCGCGGCCGCTCACAGCGGGTACCTCGCCAGCATGCCGCGGGCCACGATCAGCTTCTGGATCTCGCTGGTGCCCTCGCCGACCAGTAGTAGCGGCGCGTCGCGGTACAGCCGTTCGATCTCGTACTCCTTGGAGTAGCCGTAGCCGCCGTGGATGCGGAAGCTGTCCTCGACCACCTCATGGCAGATCTCGGATGCGTACAGCTTGGCCATGCCGGCCTCGACGTCGGAGCGCTCGCCGGCGTCCTTCTTCCGCGCCGCCGACAGCATCAGCAGCCGTGAGGCCTCGATCTTGGTGGCCATCTCGGCCAGCTTGAACTGGATGCCCTGGTGCTTTGCGATCGGCTTGCCGAATGCTTCCCGCTCCTGGGCGTAGCGGATCGCCAGCTCGAAGGCCCGCTGGGCCACGCCCACGCCGCGCGCGGCCACGTTCACGCGGCCCACCTCGATGCCCGACATCATCTGCTGGAAGCCGTGGCCCTCGCCGCCGCCCAGCAGGTTGGCGGCGGGCACCCGGTGGTCCTGAAACACCAGCTCGGTGGTCTCGACGCCCTTGTAGCCGAGCTTGCCCAGCTGCGGCGGGATCGTCAGGCCGCCGTCCTGCGCGGCGCCGGGCGGCTTCTCGACCAGCAGGCAGCTCATGCCCCTGTGCGCCGGCTTCGCGTCCGGGTCGGTCTTCACCAGCAGCGCCACCAGCCCCGAGCGTAGACCGTTCGTGACCCACATCTTCTGGCCGTTCACGACGTAGTCGTCGCCGTCGCGGACGGCCCGCGTCCGGATCGCCTGCACGTCGGAGCCGGCCTCCGGCTCGGTCATCGAGAATGAGCACCGCATCTCGCCGGTCGCCATCTGTGGCAGGAACCGCTGCTTCTGCTCCTCGGTGCCGTCGCGCATGATCATGTCGGCCACGATGAAGTGGGTGTTGATGATCCCCGACACGCTCATCCATCCGCGCGACAGCTCGATCACACACAGCGCGTAGGTGGTCAGGTCGAGGCCGAGGCCGCCGTACTGCTCCGGGATCGTGAAGCCGAACAGGCCCAGCTCCTTCAGCCCGGCCACGATCTGGTCGGGGAAGATGTCGTCGCGCTCGAGGTCGGAGGCGACCGGGATGATCTGCTCGTCGGTGAACTGCCGCACCAGCGAGACGACCTCGCGCTGCTCCTCGGTCAGCCCCTCCAGCGTGATGCTCACGTCGCCGCCTCTCCGTCGCTCATGCCGGCCGCAACGCCCCGTGCGACGACCGCCTCGGCGATCTTGCGAGACGCCTCGTCGATCATCTGGCCCTCGTGCATGACGGCCCCCTTCCGCTCCACCTGGGTGGCATGCTCGTAGGCCGCGAGCAGCCGGCGGGCGTCGTCGAAGTCCTTCTGGCTGGGCGCGAACACCTCGTTGGCGATGCCCACCTGGTCGGGGTGCAGCACCCACTTGCCGTCGTAGCCGACCTGCCGTGCGCGCAGGCACAGGCGGCGGTACTCGTCGGTGTTCTTGATGTCGGTGTACGGGCCGTCGATCGCCTGCAGCCCGTAGCCGCGGGCAGCGGTCACGATCAGCGACAGGATGAAATGCCACTGGTCGCCCGGGTAGTCGGGGTCGATCGATCCGATCACGAGCGAGCCCACGCCCATGCTGGCGGCGTAATCGCCGGGGCCGAAGATCAGGCTCTCCAGGCGCGGCGAGGCCTGCGCGATCTCGCGGATGTTCATCGCGCCGCGGCCGTTTTCGATCTGTGCCTCGATGCCGATGCGGTGCTCGATGCCGTGCTCGATCTCGAGCTGGGTCAGCACATGGTGGACGAAGTGCAGCTGTGCGGCGTCCTCCACCTTGGGCACCATCACGCAGTCCAGGTTCGCGCCGGCGCCGGCCACGACGGCCGTCAGGTCGCCCAGGCACCACTGGGTGGTGACGCCGTTGACCCGCACGACGCGGGTCTTGCCGGAGTAGTCGTGGCCGTTCAGCGCGTCGATCACGTTCTGGCGCGCCGGCACCTTCTCGAGCGGCGACACGGCATCCTCGAGGTCGAGGAAGATCTGGTCGGCGGGCAGCACCGCCGCCTTGGACAGCATCTTGGGGGATGAGCCCGGCACGGCCAGGCAGGATCGGCGCAACCGCAACGTTTTCCGCTCCGCGTCGGGTTTGACTGTGCAGTCAGTCTACCCAGCGGCGGCCGCCTGGGCGGCAACGGCCGGGCGCCCGGGAGGCTACAGCAGGCCGATCCGGTCGAGCGGCCAGTAGCGCACCCGGGCGATGCCGATCATGTCGCCGCGAGGCTCACAGCCCCACATCCGCGAGTCGTCGGACTGGCTGCGGTTGTCGCCCATCATGAAGTAGCACTTCTGCGGTATCACCGTGTGGGGAAAGCTGGCCGTGCGCCGCCCGTGCAGGTAGGGCTCGGACAATCGGTGCGCGCGCTGGCCGGGGCTCTTCACCCAGACCGACCCGTGCCTGGCCCAGATCGTTTCGCCGGGAAGCCCGACCACGCGCTTGATGAACGTCTGCGACGAGGCGCCGGCGCGGAGCGACAGGTCGTTCGTGTCGCAGGCGCCTTCGCTGTTGTGGTCACCCCGGCAGATCGGTGGATGGAAGACGATGATCTCGCCGCGGGCGGGGTCGCGGAAGTCGAGGGTGAGGCGGTCGGCGATCACCCGGTCGCCGGGCTGGAGCGTCGGGATCATGCTGCCGGTGGGCACGCGATAGGGCTTGACGATGTACGCCTGCGCGATGAACGCGATGGCCGCGGCCACGACCAGGGTCAGGACGATCTCGGCGACGGCGCGCAGTGGGGGAGGGAGCAGTGCGATCGGGTTCATGGGTTCGGGCAGGTTATCGACGACACCCCGGAGCGGCTGAAGTGGTGATAGAACACACTTCCGGCGGGCACCCGGTTGAGAGTTCGTGGTGCGCTGCCGATGGAACACACCATGATTCGCCGCACCCTCCTGGTCACCGCCGCCCTGGGCGCCTCGCTGCTCGGCTCGGGCGTCGCCTCCGGCGCGACGCTGTTCACGCTGAATGGCCACGGCTGGGGGCACGGCATCGGCATGTCCCAGTACGGCGCGCTCGGCTATGCCCAGCACGGGTGGACGCACCAGCAGATCCTCCAGCACTACTTCACCGGCACCACCATCGGCCAGCTGCCGTCCGGCACCAAGGAGCGGGTGCTGCTGATCTCCAGCCGCCCCTCGATCCACCTGTCGTTCACGCAGGCCGCGACGGGGAGCGATCAGGCAGGCACCAGCCGCTCGCTGCCGGCCGGCTCCTACCGCGTCGACCCGGGCACCGTCACCGGGCAGCTGCGCCTGTGGAGCAAGGCGAGCGGCAAGTACGTCTGGAAGGGCATCGTCAGCCCGTTCCAGGTGGCGCCGCACGGCGGCCCGCTGCAGCTGGACGATTCCGTGAACGGCTTCATCCACGACCACTGGTGGGGCAACTTCCGCATCGACCGCAGCGGCGGGTCGCTGTCGCTGGTCGACGTGGTCGGGATGGAGCGATACGTCGCCGGCGTCGTGCCGTGCGAGATGCCCGCGTCCTGGCTGGCGGAAGCCGTGCAGGCGCAGGCGGTGGCCGCACGCTCCTACGCTGCCGCAACCGCCGGCGGCGGCACGTTCGACGCTTACGCAGACACCCGCAGCCAGATGTACTGCCCGGTCGAGCACCAGGTGGCAGCATCCGACGCGGCGGTCGCCGCCACCAAGCACCAGGTCGTCAAGTACGGGGGCCAGGTCGCCACCACCTTCTTCTCGTCCAGCTCGGGCGGTCGTACCTCGTCCCTCGCCGCGTCCTGGGGCAGCACCAACCTGCCCTACCTGGTGCCGGTGCGCGATCGCTACGACGGCGCGGACGGTCTCAACCCGAACCACACCTGGGCACGGCGCGTGTTCTCGCCGTCCGCGCTGGGCCGGGCGCTGGGCGTGGGTGGCAGCGTCTCATCGCTCGACACCACCATCGACGGCCCCTCGCAGCGGGTGCTGTCGGTGCTCGTCCACGGTGGTGGCGGCGACCATTCGCTGACGGCCGGCGATGTGTTCTCGCGGCTGGGACTGCGCTCGACCTACTTCCGGATCCTGCAGGTGACGCTGGCGGCGCCGAAGTCCTCCACCGCCGGCGATGGGTACCACCTCAAGGGCCGGCTGTGGCCGCGTCCCAAGGGAGCTTTTCGGCTGGAATCGAAGGCGGGTGCGTCCGGCAGCTGGCAGCAGGTGAGGGCGCCGGTAGTGCTGGACTCGACCGGCCGCTTCTCGATCAACCGCCGCCCGGTCGCCGACGCCAGCTACCGCCTGGTGCGCAAGGGCGCGTCATCGCCGACGGTGCGCGTGCGGGTGCATGCCGCGCTGACGTTGTCGAAGAAGGGCGGATTCCACGGCACGATGCTGCCGCGGCTGGCCGGCGCCACCGTCATCCTGGAGCGCCTCAGCGGGGGACGCTGGGTCAGCGCCGCCACCGCCACCGTCGGCGCGAAGGGCGGCTACCGGTTCTCGACGGCGGTCACGCCGGGCAGCTGGCGGGCGCATTTCCGCCGTGACAGTGATCACAGCTCCGGGGTCTCGGCCACGCTGGTCGTTCCCAGTGCGAGGTACCCTTCGTTCCGTGGCGCACATCGCGATCGGTAAGCGAGACGGCAAGTGGTTCTTCACGGCGCAGGGCTGCTGTGACTCCACCTCCGCCCGCGCGATGTACGAACGCGCCCATGCCGTGCAGGTGCTGGAAGAGGGTGGGCACCTGAACGCGTGGGACGCGGCCGGCTTCGAGCTGGAGGACCGGCGCGGTCGCCTGCACCGCTACCCCCGGTCGTGGCGGCCCTACCCCAGCAGCTCTTCGTCCGGCACCTGACGTAACACCCGGGCCGGGCTCCCCACCACCAGCGCGCGCGGGGCCACGTCTCTGGTAACGACCGCCCCGGCGCCGACGAACGCCTCCTCGCCGATCTCGATCCCCGGCAGCAGCGTGGCACCGCCGCCGACGCGCGCGCCGCGGCGGATCACCGCGCCCTTGATCAGGGCGTGCCGCCCCTCGGTACGCCCCATGAAGTTGTCGTTCGTGGTGACCACGCAGGGCGCGATGAACACGTGCTCCTCGAGCAGGCAGTGGGCGGTGATGTAGGCGTTCGACTGGATCTTCGTGAACGATCCGATGGTGGTGTCGTTCTCGACGCAGACGCCGCGGCCGATCACGACCTGCTCTCCGATCGAGCAGCGCTCGCGGACGGTGGCCAGGTCGCCGACCACGCATCCCGGGCCGAGCGTCGATCCGGCCGCCAGCACGGCACCGGCTGAGATCGCGCATCCCGCCCCCAGCGTCAGCGGCCCCGGCTCCTGGCGACGGGCCCTCGACCGGGTGGAGAGCGTCGGGCGCTTGCCCAGCACGGCGTTGTCGCCGATCGTGCAGCCGTCGCCGATCACGGTACCGGCATGGATGGTGACGTTGGCGCCGAACCGCACCTCGCCGCCGATGGCCGCGCCGTCGGCCACGGTCAAACCGGGGGCCTGGTCGGCCGGCCAGCTCACGCGCGTACGCCTTCGAGGGTGACCGGGGCGCCGCCCTGCTCCAGCGAGCGCTGCATCGCCTCGAGCACCTCGACGACGGCCACGCCCTCGGCGGCGTTCGCGGGGTGCCCGGGATCGCCCGAGCGAACCGCATCGAGGAAGGCCTGGCACTCGATCCGCAGCGGCTCCTCACGGGAGACGGCGGGGCTGGTGATGTCACCGGTGTGCGTCGAGATCTTGCCGGGCGCGATCAGCACCGGGCCCTTGTCGTAGACGGTCACCTTACGGTCGGCCTCCATGTCGTCGAACACGGCCATCCGCTTGGACCCGACCACGGTCATCTTGCGCATCTTGTGGGGGTCGAGCCATGACAGGTGCAGGTGCCCGACCTGGCCGGAGGCAAGCTTCAGGTAGCCGAACACCACGTCCTCGACGCCGGGGCGGAGGTAGCACTCACCCCGCGCCGACGCCTCGACCGGGCGTCCGCCGAGCAGGTACAGCACCACCGAGATGTCGTGCACGCCCAGGCTCCAGAGCGCGTTTTCGTCCTCGCGGATCACGCCCAGGTTCTGGCGGTTGCCGTACACGTACAGCACGTCCCCGAGCTCGCCCGAATCGATCAGCTCACGCAGCTTGACGACGGCCGGGTGGAACCGCAACAGGTGGCCGACCATTACGATCCGCGATCGCTCGGCGGCCAGGGCTTCGAGCTCCCGAGCCTCGGCGACCGTCCAGGCAAGCGGCTTCTCGACAAACACGTGCTTGCCGGCCAGCAGGGCGCGCCTGGCCAGTGCGTGGTGGGAGGGCACCGGTGTCGCCACGACCACCGCGTCCAGCGCCTCGTCCTCGACCAGGTCGTCGAAGCGCCCCGTCATCCGGGTGTCGGGGAACTGCGCCGCGAACCGGCCCCGCCGCTCCTCGTCCGCGTCACAGCACCAGACCAGCTCGGCGCCGGGCAGCTGCGCGAAGTTGCGGGCCAGGTTCGGGCCCCAATAGCCGAGGCCGACGACGCCCACGCGAAGTCGGTCGCTCACAGCACATGCACCTTTCCGCCGTCGCGCGGGACGGCGTTTCGGAAGTCGAACACCAGCTGGGCGCGGCCGGCCAGGTCGGCGTAGTCGATGCCGGAGTGGGCGGTGACCACGCACACGATGTCGGCGGCCTCGACGACGCCGTCGGCCAGCTCCACCGACCGCAGGTCGAGCCCCTGCTCGAGCAGGTCGGGCACGAACGCGTCGTGGTAGCTGATGTCCGCGCCGAGCCCGCCCAACAGCTCGATCAGCTTCAGCGCCGGCGACTCGCGCACGTCGCCGACATCGGGCTTGTAGGACACGCCCAGCACCAGCACGCGGCTGCCGTTGACGGGCTTTCGGGCCTGGTTCAGCGCCTGGGAGATGCGCTCGACGCAGAAGTAGGGCATGGTCGTGTTGACCTTTCCGGCCAGCTCGATGAACTCGGTCTGGAAGTCAAACTGGCGGGCCCGCCAGGACAGGTAGAAGGGGTCGATCGGGATGCAGTGCCCGCCGAGGCCGGGGCCGGGTGTGAAGCGCATGAACCCGTAGGGCTTGGTGGCGGCCGCGTCGATCACCTCCCAAACGTCCAGGTGCATGCGGTCGCAGAGCATCGCCAGCTCGTTGACGAGCGCGATGTTGACGCTGCGAAAGATGTTCTCGAGCAGCTTCACCAGCTCGGCGGCGTCGGGGGAGGAGACCGGGATGAGGGTGTCCACGCAGACCGCGTACAGCGTGACTGCGCGCTCGGCGCAGGCGGGTGTCAGGCCGCCCACCACCTTGGGGGTGGTGCGCACCGTGTGGTCGGTGCGGCCGGGGTCGATCCGCTCGGGGGACATGGCCAGGTGGAAGTCCTGCCCCGCGCGCAGGCCGTTCCGCTCGAGCAGCGGTGCCACCAGCTCGCGGGTGGTACCCGGGTAGGTGGTCGACTCCAGCACCACCAGCTGGCCACGGCGCAGGTGCGGGGCGATCGCCGCGGCCGCCGCGGCGACGCTGCTGACGTCCGGTTCGCGGTTGTCGGAGAGCGGCGTGGGCACGCAGATCAGGATCGAAGTCGTGTCCGCCACGGCGGCAAAGTCGCCACCGGCCGTGAGCATGCCCGAGGCGGCCAGTGGCCCCAGCGCGTCGTCGTCGACATCGCTGATGTAGCTGCGGCCGGCCGCGATCGCGTCCACCTTGTCCGGGTCGGTGTCGATGCAGTGCACGCGCTGCCCCGCCTCGGCGAAGGCGACGGCGAGCGGGAGACCGACGTAGCCGGCGCCGATGATGGCGATGTCGGATGGCATCAGCGCCAGATCGTACCGACCGTCAGCGGGGCGGGGCGGCAACCAGCTCCGCGATCCGGTCGGCGGCGTGTCCGTCGCCGTAGAGCGGCGGGTGCTCGGCGGGTGTTTGTATCTCCGCGAGCGCCTTCGCCACGGCCGCCGAATCCATCGCCACCAGCCGGTTCCAGCCCAGCTCGATCGTCTCCACCCACTCGCTGCTGTCGCGCAGCGTCAGGCACGGCACGGACTGCAGGTAGGCCTCCTTCTGCACGCCCCCGGAGTCGGTCAGGCAGACGCGGGCCGAGGCCAGCAGCGCGGTGAAGTCGAGGTAGCCGAGCGGCGGCGTCACGAGCGCCGCCCGCTCGACGCGCTCGAGCAGCCCGCGCCGCGACAGCGCGGACTCGGTGCGGGGGTGCAGCGGGAACACCAGCGGCCCCTCGATCGACTCCAGCACCTCGACCAGCGCTCCCAGCGCGGCCGCCTCGGTGTTCGACTGCCGGTGCACCGTGATCAGCGCGTAGGCCTGCGGCTCGATGCTGAGCCGCTCGAGGATCGTCGAGCGGCGCCTGGCCAGCGGGCCGAACTGAGCGGCGACGTCCACCATCACGTCCCCGACGAGGTGGACGCCGTCGGTGATGCCCTCGGCCATCAGGTTGTCGACGGCAACCTGGCTGGGGCAGAAGCGCAGGTCGCTGATGACGTCGGTGACGACCCGGTTCACCTCCTCCGGCATCGCCCGGTCGAACGAGCGCAGTCCCGACTCGACGTGCCCGATCCGGTAGCCGGACTTGACCGCGACCAGCGCACCGGCCAGCGTGGAGTTGGTGTCGCCGTAGACCAGCACGACGTCCGGCTGCTCGGATGCCAGCACCGGCTCCAGGCCGACCAGCATCGAGCCGGTCTGCTGGGCATGGCTGCCGGATCCGGTCTCGATGCGGTGGTCGGGCGGCTGCAGCCCCAGCTCGTCGAAGAAGACGGCGGACAGCTCCTCGTCGTAGTGCTGGCCCGTATGCACCAGCACGTGGTCGCAGAGCGGGGCCAGTGCCCGTGCCAGCGGAGCGGCCTTGATGAACTGGGGGCGGTTGCCGACGACCGAGACGACCTTCACGGCGGCCAGCCTAGATGATCGACCGCCCCAGGCACCGTCGACACCACGTCGACGCGTCTGTCACGGCGCGGTCACGGGCTGCACCGCCGCCGGCGCCCAGATTGGAGTCAAACACCGCTCTCGCCCCCGCCACCGGTTCGTGACGGCGCCGTGACGCGTGTCACGGCTGCTGTGGCAGGGGTTTCGCATGGTTGCGCAGATCGACCCGGACCGGGCTCAGAGCCCGCTTCGGGGTGCGTTGCAGGTCGCTGCCAGGGCCGTGACCGGGACGTGACCGGGGCGTGCGGAAACGGGGAGGTTTGCAAGCCACATCGCTGTAGCGGGGGGTGTGACGGCGGCTGTGACGCCGCTCAGCCGGCCAGGCGTGCGGTCAGGTCGGTCAGCCGGCCGCTGGCCAGCAGCACGCCGGCAACGATCAGCACCGCACCTGAGATCCTCGTGACCATGCCCCAGTGGTCGCGTAGCGTGCGGGTGGCGCCGATCACGACCGGCAGCCAGATGCCGGCGGCGATGAACGGGACGCCCAGGCCCAGGCCGTACACCATCAATAGCAGCGCGCCCTGGCCGGCGTGGCCGCGGCTGCCGGCGATGGCCAGGATCGCCGCCAGCTGCGCGCCGATGCAGGGCGTCCAGCCCACGCCGAAGGCAGCGCCAGCAGCGGCGGCGCCGATCGGGCCGTGCGGCCGCGCCGGCGCCGGCAGCTTCCAGCTGCTGCGCATCACGCTGGCGGTCGGCACCAGCATCACCACCCCCATCGCGATCACCAGCGCGCCTGCCACCAGCTCCAGGCCGCGCTGATGGTCGAGGAACTGCGCGCCCAGCACGCCGGTGCCCGCCCCCACCAGCGTGAACACGGCGGTGAACCCCGCCACGAACCAGCATGCGGCCACCGTCACCCGCCGCCGGTGGTCGGTCAGGTCGGCCCCCGCCACGCCGCTCACGAACGACAGGTACCCCGGGATCAGCGGCCACACGCAGGGCGACACGAACGACACGAACCCGGCTGCGAACGCAACCGAGAGCGCGGTCGCCGACACGTTCATGCCAGCAGCCGGTCGAGCACGCCGCCCACGCGCTGCTCGGTGGTCTGGCCGATGATGCGATACACGACGCGGCCCTGCGCGTCGATGATGTAGGTGATCGGCTGGCCGAGCACGTGGTAGGGGTCGATCAGGTTCCCGTGCTCGTCCCACACCACCGGCCACGACATCTCATGGTCGTGGACGAACCCCCGCACGCTGGACAGCTGCGGGGTGCGGACGGCCACGCTCAGCAGGTTGACGCGGCCGGCGAAGCGATGGTCGAGCTGCACGAACGCGGCCGCCTCGCGCCGGCATGGATCGCACCAGGCGGCGAAGAAGTTGATCACCAGCGGCTTGCCGCGGAAGCTGCTGAGGCCGACCTTGTCGCCGTTGATGGTGGTGGCGGTGAAGGTGGCGGCGGGCGCGCGGCTGGCCGGCGCGGGCAGGGTCAGCTGGGCCGGCTGCTTGATCGCGTCGGAGTGGGCGCGGCCGAACAGCACCACCACCAACAGCAGCACGGCCGCAATCGTCCCGAGGGCCACGGTCAGCATGCGGCGCATGCCGGGATGGTACCGCCGGTTAGTCGGCGGTTGGTGCGTCCGCCAGCCGCCGCGCGTACGCGGCCACCAGCACCGCGCAAGCCTCGAGGTCGGCCGGGTCGAGCAGCTCGTTGGGCGAGTGCATGTGGCGCAGCGGGATGCTGACGACGCCGCCGGGGACGCCGCTTCGCGTCAGCTTGACGGCGTCCAGGTCGGTGCCGGTGTCACCGCCGGACGGCTCCACCTGGTAGGGGATGCCTTCCGCGTCCGCCGTCTCCATCAGGCCCTCGAACACCTTCGGATGCACGCCGCCGCCGCGCAACAGGGCCGGGCCCTTGCCCAGCTCGACGTGCCCGTACTGCTGCTTGCTGGTGCTCGGGTAGTCGGTGGCGTTGGTCACGTCGACCGCGATCGCGACGTCCGGAGCAGACGCGTAGCCGGACGTGTAGGCGCCCAGGAAGCTGGTCTCCTCGCCGATCGTGGCCACGCCGGTCAGCGAGGCGGAGCCGGGCTGCTCGCCGTACAGCCGAACGGCCTCGGCGGCCACGAACGCCCCGCAGCGGTTGTCGGCGGCGCGCGTGGCGATGCGCCCGTTGGCCAGCTGCACCAGCGGCTGCTCCAGCACCGCCAGGTCGCCGACCCCGATCAGCCTGGCGGCGTCCTTCGCGTCCGTGGCGCCGACGTCGATCCACAGGTCGCGCAGCTTCGACGGCTTTTCGCGGTCGGCCGCGTCCTGGTGGTGGCGCGACTTCTTGCCGACCACCCCGGCGACGGGGCCGCCCTTGCCCAGGATCCGCACCCGCTGGCCGACCAGCACCTCCGGGTCCCACCCGCCCAGCGGGCCGAACCACAGGTAGCCCTCGTCGTCGACGTGGTTGATGACCAGGCCGATCTCGTCGATGTGCCCGAAGACCGCCACCTTCGGGTCGCCGTCCGGGACCGCCTCGGCGAAGCTCGAGCCGAGCGTGTCGTGGCGCGTATCGGCGAAGGCGGCGGCGTACTCGCGCCAGATGCGGGCCGGCAGCCGCTCGTCGCCGCTGGGGCCGGCGGCGTCGACCAGGCGCTCGAAGAACTGCATCGACTGCTTGCGCATCCGGCGAGTTATAGCCGTGCGTGCAGGCTCTGCGCTACACGGCCGCAGGCGCCGGCAACGTGACCGTGAAGACGGTCGCCCCCGGCTGCGAGCGCAGCGTGATGTCGCCGCGGTGGCCGGCCACGATCCGTCGCACGATGTCGAGGCCGAGGCCCGAGCCCTCGCCCACGCCCTTGGTGGTGAAGAACGGCTCGTACACACGGGACTGCTGCTCGGGCGGGATCCCGGGGCCGTCGTCGGCGATGTCGACGACCACGCCTCCCGTGGTGCTGCGCCTGGTGGTGATCGTGATCGTCCCGTTGCCGTCGATCGCGTCCAGCGAGTTCACGATCAGGTTCGTCCAGACCTGGTTCAGCTCCGATCCGTGCGCCGTCACCCGTGGCAGGCTGCGATCGTAGTGCCGCTCGACCGTGACGCTGCCCTTCTTCAGCCGGTGTCCGAGGATGGTCAGCGTGCTGTCCAGGCCCTCGTGCAGGTCGACTTCGGCCACGGCCGCCCGGTCCATGTGCGTGTAGTCCTTGATCGCCGACACCAGCTCCGAGATGCGCGCCGTCGATTCGTGCAGCTCCGCGACAAGGCCGGTTGCGGTCAGCGACGCCGCCACCCACTCGAGCGCCGCCACCCGTGCGCTCCCCGCGGCCTCGGCCACCTGCTCCAGCCAGGCGTCGTCGACGCCCGCTCGGGCCAGCGGCTCGGCCAGCCGCCAGCCGTCGGCGCCGAGCTCGTCGAGCCGTGCGGCCAGTGCGTCCTCCCGGTCGGCGGCGTCCATCGCGTCGCCTGACGCCGCTCGGGCCGCGCCTTTGCGGGCAGCCTGCTGCAGCTCCACGAGACGCGCCACCTGTCCGCGCTCCAAGCCGCTGGACACGAACTGGTGGGCGGTGTCCTGCAGCGTCTCCATGGCCTCGGCCAGCTCCGACGCTGTGCGCCGGGCGGCCGCGGCCGGGTTGTTGAGCTCGTGGGCGAGCCCCGCGGAGAGCGTGCCCAGGGCGGCCAGCTTCTCCTGCTGCCGCACGATCGACTCGGCCGCCTGCGCGATCGGCGCGATCAGCCGTACGGCCGTCCGCATCGCCAGCGGTGTGTCGTGCAGGAAGGCCAGGAAGCTGTCGGCATCCCAGGTGATCACGTGCGCCGGGGTGCTGGCCCGGCCGGTGGCGACGGCGGGATCCCCGGTCAGCAGATTGGATGCGCCCGAGTAGGTGGGGCCGTGCCGCTCGCTCAGCACCGTGTCGACGCCGTTGATGGAGCGTGACCACTCGATCGTACCCTCGGCGATCACGACAAACCGCTCCACCGGCTTGCCCTGGACGGTGACCGGGTCGCCGACCTCGAGCGTTCCCTCGACGCCGCGCGCCGCGAATGCGGCCAGCGTCTCGTCGTCCACGCCCTGGAACAGGTCGAGGTCGGCCAGCAGCTCGATCATTCCGCGCCGGCCAGGTACTCGTGTACGAAGCTCACCGCCATCGACCCCTCGCCCACCGCCGAGGCCACGCGCTTCATCGACTGGCTGCGGACGTCGCCGGCCACGAACAGCCCGGGCATGGTCGTCTCGAGCAGGTAGGGGTTGCGTTCCAGCCGCCAGCGCGGGCGCACGTCCTCGAGCAGCAGCTCCGCGCCGGCCAGAACGAAGCCGCGCTTGTCGCGGGCCACGTCGCTGGGCAGCCACTCGGTCTGCGGCCGCGCTCCGATGAACACGAACATCGCGGCCAGCTCCATCTCCTGGTCGGCTCCGCCGGCCCTGTCGCGCACCGTGATCCGCTCCAGCTGCTCGTCGCCGTGGGCGGCGGCCACCTCGGCATTGGTGCGCACGGTGATGTTGGGCGTGTCCTCGATCGTGTCGATCAGGTAGCGGGACATGCTCTTGGCCAGGCTGTCGCCGCGGTAGAGGATGGTCACGTGCTGGGCGTAGCCGGCGAAGTAGATCGCGGCCTGCCCGGCGGAGTTGGCGCCGCCCACGACCACGACGTGCTCGTCACGGCACGACACGCCCTCGGTGCGGGAGCCGCCGTAATAGACGCCGCGACCGGTCAGCTCCTCCACCCCGGGTGCCTCCAGCAGGCGGTAGTCGACGCCGGTGGCGACGATCACGGCGGCCGCGCCCAGTTCCTCGCCGCCGGCCAGGTGCACGACCTTGGACGGGCCACGCTGCTCGATCCGGGTCACCTGCTGCACGGTCAGGAGCTCCGCGCCGAAGCGCTGGGCCTGGGTGGTAGCGCGGCGGGCGAGGTCACCGCCGCTGAGCCCGACCGGGAAACCCAGGTAGTTCTCGATCCGCGAGCTCTGGCCGGCCTGGCCGCCCGGGGCGTCGCGTTCGACCAGGGCCGTCTGCAGGCCCTCCGACGCGCCGTACACCGCGGCCGCCAGCCCGGCCGGCCCGCCGCCTACGATCACGAGGTCGTAGAACGGCCGCTCGGCGCGGCGCAGCACTCCCGTGCGCTCCGCCAGCTCGGTGATGGTGGGCCCGTGCAGCGAGCCGCCGTCGGGGAACAGCACCAGCGGCAGCACGCCGTCGCCCTCGGCGGCCGCGAGCAGGCGCCGCGCCTCGTCCTCGCGCTCGACGTCCAGCCACTGGAACGGCACCTGGTTTCGGGCCAGGAAGTCGCGGGCGTCGTGCGACTCGCGCGACCAGCGGTGGCCGACCAGCTGGATGCGGTCGGCGGCGGGCGGCGCCTCGGCCCGCCAGGCATCGAGCAGGTCGTCGACCACGGGGTACAGCTGCTCCTCCGGCGGATCCCATGGCTTCAGCAGGTAGTGGTCGAGCGAGACGCGGTTGATCGCGTCGATCGCGGCCTGCGTGTCGGCGTACGCCGTCAGCAGTGCCCGCTTCGCGTCCGGGGCGATCTCGAGCGCCGCCTCCAGCAGCTCGACACCCGACATGCCGGGCATGCGCTGGTCGACCAGCAGCAGCGCGATCGGCGTGCCCCGGAGCTTCGCCTCGCGCAGGGTGGTCAGCGCCTCCTCGCCGCTGCCGGCCCGCAGCACGCGATAGTCGCGCCCGTAGCGGCGGCGCAGGTCGCGCTCGACCGCGCGCGCCACCGACGGCTCGTCGTCGACCGCCAGCAGCACCGGCCGTGCCGTCTCGACTGCGACGGGCGACTGGTCGGTCATGCCGCTGAGCCGACCGTGAAGGCCACCTCGTCCGGGTAGCACCAGAACCAATCCTCGCCTGGCTCGGCCGAGCGGATCACGGGGTGGCTGGTCGCGTTGGCGTGTGCAGTGGCGTGGCGGTTGGGCGAGGAGTCGCAGCAGCCGATGTGGCCGCAGCTGGTGCACATGCGCAGGTGCAGCCAGCGGCTGCCCATGCGCAGGCAGTCCTCACAGCCCGCGATCGGCTCGGGCAGGTCGGTGATCGTGATCTGGTCGAGATGGGTGCATTGACCGGGCAACGCTGCCTCCTGGGGTGGATGCAGGCAGCGTAGATCAGCGGTCAAATGGCCTGGCTGCGGGCCCGGTCAGCCCGAGCGTGATCGCGCCCATCGCCGCTCCGGCCACGTCCATGCCGAGGTCGCCGATGGTGTCGCGGTACGCGCCGTAGCCGGTGGCGACGGGATGCGTGAAGGCCGTCCACTCGGTCAGCTCGATGCCGATGCCGAGCATGGCCGCCACGCCCGCCGCGGCCAGGATCGTGACCAAGCGGTCAGCGCTTCGGGTGGCGAGCAACGCGCCCGCGAAGCCGGTCAATGCGATGGTGCCGACCAGGTGCGAGAAGTTGTCGAAGTTGTCGATCCGGCCGTAGAGGCCAAGGCTGTTGCCGGCGGCGTCAAACGCGAACGGCACGAGCAGGTAGGCGTCGGCGGCCAGTGGGTAGCGGCCGCGGCCGCGCGCGGCCCAGATCAGCGGCAGCACGATCAGACCGACCGGGTAGACGACGCCGCGCAGCCACAGCGCCTGGCCGTGGAAGCCGCCGGCAGCCGGCACCACGAAGCTCGACGCCAGCAGGCAGGCGACGGTGATTTTGCCGGCGGCCAGCCAGGCCGGTGGATCGAGGCGGATGCGGCGACCGGTGGTGACTGCGGGGATGGCGATCAGGCTCATGCCGCCCACGGTAGAGCCGCGCTCCGTGGATGGCGTCAGGGCTACCCCTACGCGTCGCGGCGCTCCCGGGCGCCCGCTCCGAGCGTCAGCCCGTGACGTTGAACGAGAAGATGTGGCGGCTGTTGTCGCTGATGTACATGCGATGCACGCCTGGCGACGGGTCGCCGCCGAACTCGACGAAGTTGGCTCCCACCATCCCGGCCTGGAAGAACCCGGCACCGCCGGACTGTCCGTTGACTACGGTCTGGCAAGTGCCGTTGCCGGTGCCCGGCTGCCAGCGCACGACGCGGTCGTTCTTGACGTCGCCGATGTAGTACCAGCCGTTCTCGTAGGTGATGCCCCAGGGCTGGGCGAGGTTCTTGCCGTCGCAGCTGGGCCTGATCTGGGTGGCGGTGCCGCCGCCGTTGAAGCTACCGGGGGCGCCCAGGTTCAGCTGCCACTTCGTGATGAAGTTTCCGTTGGTGCTGACGACGTAGACGGTCGAGGGGTTGGTGGGATCGACCGCGATGCCGCGTGGCGCGCTCATCAGGTTGCCGGTGGTGCCGCAGCCGCCGACGACGTCCTCGAGCGCGCTGGTGCCGCTCGGCACCGACAGCAGCTGGGCCTCGTCGAACACCTGCAGCCGGCAGCCTGCCACATCGGTCGCGTAGACGCGTCCGCCCTGCACGCGGATGCCCTGCACCCCGCCCGAGAACATGCCCGGCGACTTGCCCTGCGACCCGAAGCGGTGCACGAACCCACCCTGCTGGGTGAATGCCATCACGTCGTTGTTGTTGTCGCCGACCCAGATGTAGTGGTGGCCGTCCGGCTCGTAGGTGAGTGCGCGCGGATAGCCGAAGCCCTCGTTGTTGGGGTTGGACGGCGCGCGGCCGCCCCACTGGCGGATCCACGCCGGGCAGCTCCCGGCGGACGAGCAGGCCTGGTTGGTGTCGAACTTCTGCACCCGCTGCTCGAACGTGTCGACCACATAGAGGCCGTCGGCGCCGCCGGTGGCCTCCGAGTCGCTGGGCACGACCGCGATCCCGTTCTGCTGGTTGAACCCGCCTTGCGGCGGCGGCTCGGTGCCGGCCGACCAGCTGAGCGGGTTCGCGCCGGCGCACGTGTTCTGCGCGGTCGCGTTGCCGGGATTGCAGCTGGGCTTGGTCGTCCAGTCGTTGGGCGTGAACTTGAGCACCCGGTAGCCGGGATCCTGCACCGGCGTCGTGGACACGCACTGGCTGGCATAGGCCGGGCAGCCCCAGGTGTCGCCGGTGTAGACGTTGCCGGAGCCGTCCACCGCCACGAACCGGATCGAGTCGAAGGTCTGATGCTTCAGCGCGAAGTTGGTGCCGTCGGTGTTCCGCCACTCGTTCACGAACCGCACCACCGTGCTTCCGGGGCCGGTGCCGCTGGCGATGGTGGCCGGGTCGTAGGAGTACTCATAGACCCGGTTCAGCGCCGCGCCGGCGGCGTAGATCAGGTGGCGAGTGGGATCGAGCGCGATCCCGCGCACGTCGCGCAGGTCGCTCTGGGCGGCGCTCGAGGCGATGATCTTGCGCGTGGTCGAGTTGAACACGAAGATCCGGCGCGAGTTGTACTCGGCCACGTAGATGTTGCCCGCGGCGTCCTCGGCCAGACCGCGCGGGATCGGCGTGCCCACGCCCGAGCCCGTCCAGTCCAGCTGGCCCTGGAACACGCCCTGGTGGTTGAAGATGTAGACGTTCCGGCAGGCCGGGTCGGACACGTACAGGAAGTGGTTGGAGGCGACCGTGTCGACAATGATGTGGGTGGGCACGTTCATCTGGCCGTTGCCACAGCCAAAGGGGTAGCTGTGGCCGGGATGAGTGGCGTCGGTGCCGGTGACGGTGGACTGCTGGGCGCCGATCGTCTGCAGCCAGGCGCCGGTGTGCGAGAACTCGGCGAAGTTGGAGCTGCCCTGGTCGGCCGCCCAGAACGAGGAGCCGCCACCGACCGGATCGGTCGGGTCGGAGGCGATGTCGTAGGGGGCGCTGGCGATGCCGCCGTTGGCCTTGGGGCCGGTCACGTCGGGGTAGGTGGCAAGGTGCGTGCCGGTGGTCGAGAAGCGCTGCACGCGGTAGTTCCAGTAGTCGCCCACCAGGATCGTGTTGTCCGAGGCGTCCCACTCCATGCCGTAGGCGTAGATGCCGGCCGGGCCGCTGAAGCCGTAGGACTTCTGGAAGGTGACGGTGGGCGCCGCGCCGGCGGCCGAGGCCAGGGTCAGCCCCATCACGGTCACGGCAAGTGCGGTCAGCGGAGCGCGCCAACGGCTGCGGAGCATGCGGGTCATGGTCCCTCGTTCAGGTTGAGGATCACGACGCGGTCATTGTAGACGTCAGCCACGTACAGGTAGGCGGTGCCCGAGCCGTCCACGTGCACGTCGAGGTGCGTCGGGTGGTTGAAGGCGCCGTTGGGCGCGCTCACGGTCTGGATCGGGGCGCCGCCGGCGGCGGGGAACTCGACCAGCTTGTTGAAGCTGGTGTCCGACACCCAGATGTTGCCGTTGGTGGGATCGATCGCCACGCCCTGCGGCGAGTGCAGGTAGCTGGTGCCGACGGTGGCGATGTAGGCGCCGGTGTTGGCGTTCAGCTCGACGATGCGCTTGTTGGCAGAATCGGCCACGTAGACGATGCCGCCTGCGACGGCCACGTCGTAGGGGGCTTTGAACGCGATGCCGTTCGCCGTGGTGGCCGACCAGTTCACCGTCGAGCCGGTCCGGCTCTCGACCCTGTTGGCGAAGGTGTCTGCGACGATCAGGCTGCCGCCGCTGGCGTCGACCGCGTAGGGCCAGGTCAGCGCGCCGCCCACGGTGATCGAGTTTCCGGTTGAGGTTCCGTCGGTCTTGAACTCGAGCAGGCGGTTGTTCTTGGTGTCCGCCACCCACAGCGTGGTCGTGGACGGCGCGAAGCTGACGTCGCGCGGCCAGTTGAAGCCGCTCAGGTCGCTGGCGCCCCAGCCACGGGCGCCCCACATCGCGCCCTTCGACCAGGTCGCGCCGTTCGCGCCCGGCGTGAACTGCTGGATGCGTTGGTTGACGCTGTCGGCCACGTACAGGTTGCCGTTGTTGTCGAACGTCAACCCGGAGGGCTCGTTGAAGAAGCCCTGCTGCGGTGGCCCGAACATGGCCGGATATGTCTGGGCCGGCTTCGGGCCGGGCGCCGTGAAGCGGTCGATGTGCAGGCCCCACAGGTCGGCGCCGTAGACCTGGCCGTTCGCGACCGCGACGCGCCGCAGCTGGAAGAAGTCGCCGCTGCCGCCGTTGGCGGGCGTCTTGTCGCCGTAGGTGGCGATCAGCGTGGTGCCGGTGGAGTTGAACTCCTGGATGCGCTCGTTGTCGGAATCCGCAACGTAGACGTTGCCGCTGCCATCGACGGCCACGCCGTACGGGCGCTTGAACTGGAGCGGCCCGTTGCCGGATGTGCCCCAGCCGCCGTTCACGTTCTGTGGGCAGGTGTTACCGACGACGGGCGGGAACTTGTCGACGTGGTCCTGCTGATAGGCGGCCACGTAGATGTTGCCTGCGGCGTCGGTGGCGGCATCGCGGGGCAGCGCCGTCTTGCCGTTCAGCACCGGCACCGGGATGGTGCATTTCAGCGTGCCCGTCGTCGAGTAGACGGCGATCTTGTTGGACGTGTCCTCGCTGACTAGGATGATGTTGTTGCCGGCCGAGTCCTTGCCCGCGGTGATGCCGAGCGTGGAGGGAAGGCCGGTCCAGGGCGAGCCGATCGTGTTGCCGTTGGACGCGTCCAGCACCTGGATGCGGTTGTTACCGGTGTCATCGACGTAGAGGTCACCGTTCAGGTAGGTGAGGTCGCGCGGGTTCGCGAAGTTGCCGGCGGTGCGGACGCCGCGGGCGCCCTTGCGCCAGAGCAGCGTGCCCGACTGCGAGTAGGCGGCGACCTGGTCGTTGCCGGTGTCGGCTACATAGATGGTGCCGTCGGGGCCGACGTCGAGGCCGGACGGGTACACGGTGGCGTGCCCGGTCGAGCCGCTGCCGATCTGGGCGGCGAAGGTGGGCAGGGCGATGCCCGGGTAGGTAACGGTGCCGGTGAACGAGACGGAGCTGCCCGACTTGGCCTTGACCCGGATCTTGTAGGTGCCGGTGTCTGTGGCGTTGAAGGTGACTGTCTTGGGGTTCGCGTTGGTCGCGTTCAGGGCCACCTGCACCCCGGACGGGTTGACGATTGCGACCGTGAGCACGGCCGAGGGCGCCGTCCAGGAGATGGTGGCGCTGATCTGGCCGGCCTGGGAGACGGGGATGCTCTTGTTGTACGGCGTGCCGCCGACCGAGACGGTTCCGGACAGGTTCGTGGACGCGCCGAGCGCGCTCGTCACCCACAGACTGGCCGCGAGCACGGCGAGGCCAACCACGACCACGCGCCTGCCCGCTACCGGCATCCGACCCCGCATGTGCCCCCTCGTCTTCTGGAACCTTCGACCACTGTACCCTCGTTTTGCCCCGGGCGTCGAGTTCGAACTCACATCGCCCTGACGTCCTACGGCGCGGCCGGCTGTGTGGATGTCGGGCGGCGCGCGGCACCGCGAGACCCGCGAGGTCGGAGCGCAAACGAACATGGGCCGTGTAGGGATCGAACCTACGACCTTGGGATTAAGAGTCCCCTGCTCTACCAGCTGAGCTAACGGCCCCGGCGGCGCAGTCTACCAACGGCCCATCGCCCGGCTTCTCACATGCGGCCGGCCTCGATGATGCGCTGCAGGAACTGCTGGGTGCGCTCCTCGCGGGGTGAGCTGAAGATCTGCTCGGGCGGCCCCTGCTCCAGCAGCACGCCCTCGTCCAGGAAGCACACGCGGCGCGCGATGTCGCGCGCGAAACCCATCTCGTGGGTCGCGATCAGCATCGTCATCCCGCCCTCCGCCAGCTCCCGGATCACGTTCAGCACCTCGGCCACGAGTTCCGGGTCGAGCGCGCTCGTGACCTCGTCCAGCAGCATCAGCTGCGGATGCGTCGCCAGCGCCCGCACGATCGCCACCCGCTGCTGCTGCCCGCCCGACAGCCGGTCGGGGTACTCGTCCCGCTTGTCGGCAAGCCCGAACCGGTCGAGCAGCTCCACCGCCTCCGCCTCGGCCTGCGATCGCGACAGCCCCATCACCTTGCGCGGTGCCAGCGTCACGTTGCCCATCACCGACATGTGCGGGAACAGGTTGAACGCCTGGAACACGATCCCGATCCCGCGCCGAACCTGGTTCACGTCTACTCCGGGTGCGGTGATCTCCTGACCGCCCACCTCGATGCTGCCGCGATTGATCCGCTCCAGCAGGTTGATGCAGCGAAGCAGCGTCGACTTCCCCGATCCCGACGCCCCGATCAGGCAGATCACCTCGTGCTCGTCCACCGACAGGTCGATGCCCTTCAGCACCTCCAGCTTGCCGAACGACTTGTGCACGTCCCTGCAGACCAGCGCCGGGGTTACGGTGCTCATACTTGCCCGCCCGCCATCTGCCGCTTGCGGTCGCGCGCGATCAGCCAGTCGGTCAGCCGTGCCTGCGGCACCGTGATCAGCACGAAGAAGAACGCAGCCACCACGTAGGGCGTGTAGTTGAACTCGCTGGCCGACCCGATGTTCGCCCGCTGCAGTGCCTCCACCGGGCCCAGCACCGAGATCAGCGCCGTGTCCTTCTGCAGCCCGATGAAGTCGTTCAAAAGCGGCGGGATCACGCGCCGCACGGCCTGGGGCAGGATCACCGCCCTCATCGCCTGCCCGCGGGTCAGTCCCAGCGATCTGGCCGCCGCCTCCTGGCTGGGATGCACCGATTCGATGCCGGCCCGGTAGACCTCCGACACGTACGCCGTATAGATCACGATCAGCGCGGCGGCGCCGAGGTACACCGGATTGATGGTGACGTAGGAGAGATGCAGCGCGGGAATGCCGAACCCGAACAGCAGCACCAGCAGGATCGTGGGGATGCCCCGGAACAGGTCGGTGTAGCCGATCGCCAGCAGCCGGATCGGGAAGAACACCGGCCCCGGCAGTTGGCGCAGTACCGCCAGGAATAGCGCCAGGATCAGGATCACCACCTCGGCTACGAGGAAGATCTTGATGTTCAGAACGAAGGCGTGGCCGATCGTGCCGAAATAGGCGCGGAACTCCGCGGGGTTGAAGAAGGCCTCCTTGACCTTCGGCCACCCCGACGAGTTGACGACAATCAGCGCCAGCCCGGCGAACACCACCACCGTGCTGGCCAGCGCCACCCACACGCTGCCCGCGGACGCCGGCAGTAGCAGTGAACCGCGTCGGGCTCGGTCGCTGCCCCGCAGCATCCGCTACTGAAGGACCGGGGTGCTGACCTTGTCGGACAGCCAGGTCTTCTGCAGCTGCGCGAGCGTCCCATCCGCCGTGAGCGCGGACACGGCCTTGTCGACGCACGCCTTCAGCGGGCTGTCCTTGGTCATCACCAGCCCCCACTGGTCGCCGCCGGGCGACGTCGGGAACTGCCCGACCACCGTGCTCTTGGGGATCTGCACGGCCGTCATGTAGAAGGCGGTCGGCAGATCGACCACGATGCCGTCGATCTGTCCGGCCTGCAGCGCGTGGATGGCGTCGTTGGTGGTGTTGAACGCCGACGGCTGCTGGCTGGGCTGGATCGTGCCGGTGATGAAGTCGTAGCTGGTGGTGCCCACCTGCGTGCCCAGCTTGTACTTCTTGAGGTCGGCCAGCGTCGTGGCCGAGGTGATCGGGGTGCCTTTCAGCGCCACCACGGCCTGGTTGGCGCGGTAGTAGGGCAGGCTGAAGTCGACGTTCTCGGCGCGCTTGGGCCGGATCGACACCTGCGCCAGGTAGAAGTCGAAGTTCTTCGGCCCGGGCGCGAAGCTCTGGTCGAAGTGCGTGACCGCCCAGGTCACCTGGTCCTTGGTGAAGCCCATCTTCTCGGCGACGGCGTAGGCGACCGCGGCCTCGAAGCCCTTGCCCGTGTAGGGGTCATTGTTGTACTTGCCCGACCAGTCGTGCCCGGGCCCGCCCGTGTAGTAGGGCGAGTAGGCGGGGTTGTCGGTGCCGATCGTGAGCTTCCCGGACGTCAGGGTATGCAGGCTGGCCGGCGAGCAGTCGGCCGCTCCGCCGGAGCTGGCCGGCGGCGCCGAGCTCGACGACGAGCTCGAGCTGCCGCACCCGGATGCGGCCACGGCGAGGGCGACGAAGGCGACTGCCAGGAGCTTGTTGATCATCTCGTGCACCTCTCGAAACGTGGCCGCGGAAGCGCCGCAGCCTACCATGTGCAGGTGTCCGGCCCGTGGTTGACCGGACACCCGCAGCATGCCTACCTCATCCGACTGGCCACTGCGAGAACGTCGTCAGTGGCAGCCTCCACACCTGCTGGTATGGAGGCGAGATCGGCGACGTGAGAAACACCTGCGTGCCGATCGGAGGCGGAGCGTGGAACACCTGGTGCTCACCCCATGTGCCCGCGAACCGGAACCAGCCGGGCCGCCTGGAGCCGACCCGGCGGATGGCCGTGGGATCCACGTCGGCGAGCGACGTGGGGCCGAACGATCGTCCGGCGCCGGAGCGGTCGACGGGCGCCGGCAGGCCGTTCGCCGCGAGGATCTGCAGCGCGGCCGGCGGGATGCACTGGGCGGCAACCGGATGGCTGCCGGCCTCGAACAGGTTTGCGTGCGACCCGATCGCGACGTGATCGATCGGGTGGCTGCCCGACCGCTCGACGTCGTCCCAGGCCCGTCGCTCACCCGTGCAGTGCTGGCTGTACGCCGCGTACAGCGGCTGCTGCGTGCGGCGGTCGAGTACCACGCTGACGACCTCCCAGTCACCCTCGTGCGCCTGCCAGAACAGGTCGTCCGGCGGGTAGTCGTACGAGTAGAAGTCGTCGTAATAGAAGTACCAGTACTCGAGCACGGTCTTGTGCGGCTTGCGGGCGACCCGCCCGTAGAGGACGCTGCGTGGATCACCCGCCTGCTCCGCGTTGCTGTAGCAGGCAACGCCGGCGGTACCATCGGCCGGTGAGCAGGCCGCCTGGTTCAGGCGGTAGCAGTCGCTCGCCAGACCGGCATCGATGCAGCTCTGTGCCGGCCGTGTTGGCAGCGTCGCCAACGTGGGGTTCGCCTGTGCCACGCTCCACACCTTCGGTGCCGTCTGGATCTCCAGCACCGAGTCGTTCACGAACCCGTTCACCTCCGTCGGGGCGAACTGCTCCAGCGGATCGAGCACCGTCACCGGCTGGTAGCGGTGCAACAGCTGCCGGGGCGTCGCCGCCTCGGCCGTCCCCGCCCACACCACGAGGTAGGCGAGCGCACAGGCGGCGGCCAGCGCCGTCCGTACCCATCTGACGTTCATGGCGTACCTCCCTGTCTGAGACGGCCGACGGCCGCCGTCCGGATCATGTGCCGACGCCACCTTGCCGGCATCGGGGAGATCCCTACGTGAGACGTGTCAGCAGACGGCCCACCGCTGCGGCGCACGCGTCCAGCTGCTCGATCGCAATCGACTCGTCGGCGCGGTGGGCGTCGCCGATGTCGCCCGGGCCGCAGACGGCGGTGGCGATGCCCAGCTGCGCGTACAGCCCGGCCTCCGTGCCGAAGTCGATGGCATCCCCCGTGGCCACGCCGAGCAGGTCGCCCAGCGCGCCGGTCTCGCCGTCCAGGGCCGGGTAGGTGGCCAGCTGTTCGATTTCGGCTGCGCCGGTGCCGGGCAGCAGCGAGGCCGGATCCTCGCCGGGCAGGTTGCGCACCTCGAACTCGACCGTGCAGCGGTCGGGCACCACGTTCAGGGCGCGGCCGCCGTGGATGGGTCCGACCGAGATGGTGGAGTGGGGAATCGCGAACCGGCGGTCGCGGCGGCCGTCGGCCAGCTCGCGGCCACGGTCGCGCAGCGCAAGCACCAGCTCGGCGGCGTGCTCGACCGCGTTGTCCGCGAGCGGCGCCTCGCTTGAGTGGCGGGCGCTGCCGTGCAGGGTCGCGCGCAGCGCCAGCTTGCCCTTGTGCGCCGTCACCAGGCGCATTCCGGTCGGCTCGCCCACCAGGCAGGCGCGTGGCCGCTGGGGCAGCGCCGCGATTGCGGGCAGCAGGTCGCGCACCCCCACGCAGCCGATCTCCTCGTCGGTGGACACCGCCAGCCGCAGCGGCTCTCGCAGCGCGAGCGCTGTCGCGTCCGCCATCGCCCGCATCGCGCAGGCGAGAAAGCCCTTCATGTCGGCGCTACCGCGTCCCACCAGACGGTCGCCCTCGCGGCGCAGGCGCCAGGGGTCGCCGCGCCACGGCTGACCCTCGACCTCGACCACGTCCATGTGCGCCGCCAGCAGCACTCCGCCGCCGGGGCCGGTCGACGCCAGCAGGTTCACGCGCCCGCCGTCGCCCGGCACCTCCGAGCACTCGACGCCGTGCTCGCGCAGCCAGCCGGCCACGAATCCGGCGATCTCGTCGTTCGGCCGCCCGGCCACGCTGGGGAACGCGACCAGCTGCTCCAGCAGCTCGTGCGCCTCGGTCAACGGTGGTTGCAGTCCGCCCCGTGCGGGGGCGGCACGTCCAGGGCCGGGCTGCGGTCGAAGAACCCGACCGGCCGCAGGTGGAACCCGCAGTAGGCCACGGGCATCACCGGCCAGTCCTCCAGCCGCGGGATGTGGTGTGCGCCGAACGAGTACCACAGCACCACGTCCTCGTTCTCGAGCGGGCGGTCGGCCGCCGTCCAGCGCGGCAGCCCGTCGCCGCCCTCGTGCTGGTTCGGGTATTCGCCGGCCGGGAACCGCTCATCGCGGCGGTAGGGCGTCACCCACAGGTGGTGGTCGAGGAAGCCGGCCCGCCGCCGGAACTGCGAGCCGGGCAGCGCCATCGGCGCCACGTTCTCGCCCGGCACCAGCTCGTAGGCGACGGCCTCGCCCATGCGGTTGGTGCGGGCCGGATTCTCGACCCGCCAGCGGCGGGCCTGCAGCGGCGCCACGTCACGCTTCGCCTGCGACTCGCGGTGGAACGTGCGGCGATGCGTGGTGAAGGCCGATCCCTCCGGGTTGTCGGGGCCGGCCGGCTCGGGCGCGGAGTCGACCTCGAAGGCCACGTTGCGCTCGCCGTCCACGTCCATGTCCAGCCGGGCGGTCAAGAAGTGCTGGTGATAGCCCGCGGCGACCCCGGGCGCGACCTCGGTTGCGTGGCGCTGCGGCTCGCCGGCCGGGACACCGGCCGTCAGCACGATCCCGGTCAGCTTGCCTTCGAACTGGATGCCGCCGTCCTGGTACAGGTACCAGAAGAATCCATACTCGTAGTTGCCGACGGTGGTGATGCACGAGATCACCAGGCGCCGCGATCGCGCCACATCGGTGCGGCCGGTGTTGTCGTCGTGGTGCTTCCAGAGGATGCCGTAGTCCTCCTCGTGGATGCAGATCGCGTTGGGCAACACGTCCACCTCGCCGCGGCTGTTGACGCAGGCGGCGTCCAGGTAGGTGATGTCGCCGACGCAGTCGCAGCCCAGCTCGAGCGAGTTCACCAGCGGGCCGACGCCGTATTCGCCGATGTCGAACACGTTCTTGAAGTGCACGGTCGGGTTGGGGTCGCCGTAGGGGATGACCAGCTCCGCGATCGACGCGCGGTGGCAGATCGGCCGCACCTCGCCGTCCTGCTCGTAGCAGATCTCGTGCAGCACGAGGCTCTCGCGGTGCGAGAAGCCGACCCGCAGTCGCCACCGCTGCCAGCGCAGCTCGCGGCCGTGCAGCGTGAAGCTGGGGCCCTCGGGCTGCGTGATCTCGATCGGGCGCTGGTCGTCGCGGTAGCCGTCGCCGCCGCCGTCGCGATAGTCCCAGTCGCCGTCGGGCACGGGCAGCGTTCCGTGGTCGTCGACCCGCAGCACCCGCATCTCGGTCAGGTCGACCAACGCCACCAGGCCGCCCAGCGGCCGGCCGTAGGGGTTGACGTCGTCGAGCGAGGAGCGCAGCCACGACAGGCAGCGCGCCATCCGCCGCGGGCCCTGCTCGAAGCTGCCCACCGTCCACGGCTCGATGTGCACCAGCTCGACCTGGTCGCCCTCGATCCCGCGCCGGGCCAGCGCCTCGCGGTAGCCGGCATCCAGCCGGCAGGCCGCGCCGGCCTCGAAGTACTCGTCCATGCTGACCGCGGGCTGCATGCCGGCGAGCAAACGCGTGTCCGAGATCGTGTCGCCCTCGAGGGCGATGGTGCACTCCCGGCCCTTGCCGCCGATGTCGAGTACCACCGCCAGCGCCTCGCGCTGCGGCACCGCGCCGCCCTCACGCCAGGCGCGCAGCGCGGCCTTGTCCGGCTCCAGCAGGTCGACGCTGATCACCCGCGACCCGAGCTCCGCCAGGCCGGCGCGGCGCAGCGCGACCACCGAGCGTTCCAGCTCGTCGGGGCTGAGCGGATCGAGTGGGTGCGTGCTGGTGGCTGTGTGGTCGATCGGTGTCACTCCTGGGGTGGCGGCATGCCGGGCACGCCGGCCGGCGTGATCGAGTCGCGGCAGTGCTGTTTGAAAGCGTGCACGGTGCGAGTCTCGCGGATCCCTCGCATCGCTGCCAGCCCAAGGCGCATCGGGCGCGGGTCGCCCCGCAGCGGCACCGCCACCACCGGGCTGCCGTCCAGGGCCGTGCCGGTGCGCGGCAGCGCGTTCACGATCGCGTAGCCGAAGCCGTTTGCCACCAAGGTGCGGATCGTCTCGGGATGCTCCGATCGCATCGCCACGTTCGGCTCCACGCCGGCGTCGCCGAACAGCTGCATGAAGTACTCGCGGCTGAGCGGCAGGTCGAGCAGGAGGTGCGGCTCGCGCGCCAGCTCCGACAGGGCGATGCTCTTGCGCAGCGCCAGCCGGTGCCCGGCGGCCAGCAGCGCGTGGGGCGGCAGCTGCGCCATCGGCTCGAATTCGACCTCGGCCGGGAGCTGCAGGTCGTAGGTCAGCGCCACGCTCGAGAGCCCCGTGCGCAGCCGCTCCAGCAGGCCGTCCTGGTGCGATTCGACCAGCTCCACCTGCACACGCGGGTTCGCCGACTGGAACCTGCGCACCAGGCTGGGCGCGACCAGCGGCGCCAGCGTCACCAGGCAGCCCAGGTCGAGCGTGCCACCCACCTCGTCAGTGAGCGCCGTCGCGAACCGCTGCACGTCGGAGGCGTGGCGCAGCAGCGCCTTGGCCTCGCCCAGGAAACGCCGTCCCTCCGGCGTCAGCGACAGGCCCTGGGCGTGGTGGCGCACGAACAGCTGCACGCCCAGCGACGCCTCCAACTTGGCGATCGCGGCCGACACCGTCGGCTGCGAGCTGTGCGAGCCCTGGGCGGCCCGGGTGACGCTGCCGGTCTCGCCGGCCGCCACGAAGTACTCGAGCTGGCGGAACGAGAACCTCATCGGCCGGGATCCCCGGGCACGCCGTAGCTGGGTGCCGTGCCCGGATCCAGCGCCCGCGTCACGTACGCGTCGGCCTGCGGCTTCCAGACCAGCCAGAGGTCGTGCAGCCGCTCGATCGGCAGGTCGTCCCAGTCGACCCGCAGGTCGGTCACCGGCCAGGCCTGGGCGTCGCAGATCAGCATGCCGGCCGACCTCACCGGGCCTTCCTCGCCGCCCGCCCGCAGGCCGGCCGTGAGGCCCGCCGTCAGCCGGTCGCCGATGTGCGCCGCGGGGTCGGCGGCGAACGCCGCCAGCATGGCGGCGGGCACGTCGTCGGCGGCCAGCAGGTTGCCGGCCGCCACGGCGCCCGCGTCCTGCGCCGTGGCGTGGCGGCCCAGCGTGTGCTCTCCGGAGTAGGCGCCGGTAACGCCGTTCGCGTCGACCGCCGTCAGCTGGCGGTAGCCCGCGTGCGGGGCGGCCGCGGCCACCCGCGCCACCGCCTGGTCGGCCGCCGCGCCCGCCTCGATCAGGTCGAGCAGCTCGGTGCCCAGCCGCGGGTCGGTGATGTTCTGCGACGCGGCCGCGCCGACCCCGGCCCGGGCGTGTGCGCAGCGGGCGGCGACGGCCGGGCTGGATGAGGACACGACGATGCCGACCATGCCAGTGCGCTGGCAGCGCCCGGCCAGCGAGAAGGTCACTCGGCGGCGCCCGAGACGACGGCCGTGGCATCGATCTCGACCACCCACTCGGGCCGGGCCAGGGCGGTCACCACCAGGCCGGTCGAGACCGGGAAGACGCCCCTCAGCCAGCGTCCCATCACGCGGTACACGGGCTCGCGGTAGCGCACGTCGGTCAGGTAGACGACCACCTTGACGATGTCCGCGAGCTCGCCGCCGGCCTCGTCCAGCAGCATCGCGATGTTGGCCATCGCCTGCTCGGCCTGGGCCTCGGCGTCGCCGATCCCGACCGACTCGCGCGTGTCCAGATCCTGGCCGATCTGGCCGCGCAGGTAGATGGTGTCGCCGGCCCGGACGGCCTGGCAGAGATCGTTGTCGAGGTTCTGCTCAGGGTACGTGTCCCGCGTGTTGAACGGCCGTATCCGGGTGTGCTTCATGCCGCGCCTCCCACCTGCTCGGCCAGCACCCGCTCGGACAGCCCCGCTGAGCGCTGCACGAATTCGAGTGGCCCGTCGAAGTCGAACGCCCGGTAGACCGCGGCCAGGTGGGCGAACGGCGGCGACTGCGCGAACAGCTGGAAGGTCAGCCGGTGCCCGGCGTAGTCGGAGTTCAGCAGGTCGCGGGCAAAGGCCAGCAGCCGGCGGCGGTCCTCCGCCTGCCAGCGCTCGTTGATGGAGTAGAACTTCTCCATCCACGGCCCGGTGTCCGGGCTCTGGAAGGCGGCGGCGTCGGGGGTGACGCAGATCTGGCCACCGACCAGCTCGCGGGCGATGTGCATCATGGCCGGCAGCTGCGTGCAGGCGTAGACGCGGCCGGCCATCAACAGCGACTGGTTGGGCATCAGCAGGCCGCCCGGCGACGGCTGCGCGGAGGCGATGGCGGCCGTCAGGTGCGCGTTGATGCCCTCCCGGTAGCAGGCCAGCGCGGCCAGCTTCTCCTGCACCGCCTGCTGCCGCTCGAGGCCGGTCTGGCGCACGTTGAACAGGGCCGCGCCGATCAGCATGTCCGCGATTCGCTGGATTCGCTGCACGAACGGGAAGGCGCTGTAGCGGTGCAGCGTCGCCCGGATGAAGGCGGCGGCGCGGGTATGCCGGTAGAACAGCACGTTCTCCCAGGGGATCTCGACGTCGTCGAAGATGACGAGCGTGTCCACCTCGTCGAAGCGGTTGGACAGCGGGTAGTCCTCGGCCGGCGCGCGACCGGCGAAGCCGGTGCGGCAGATGTGCTTGACGCCGGGCGCGCCCATGTCGCAGATGAAGCCGAGCGCGTAGTCGGAGAGCTCGCTGTCGCCCCAGTTGGCGATGGTCGGCTTGACGAAGGCCTGGTTGGCATAGGCCGCCGCGGTCTCGTACTTGGCTCCGCGCACGACGATGCCGTTGTCGGTCTCGCGGACGAGGTGCAGCAGCATGTCGGGGTCCTGGTCCTGCGGGCGCTTGGAGCGGTCGCCCTTGGGATCGGTGTTGGCGGAGACGTGGAAAGGATCGCGGTGCAGCACCTGCTGGATGTGGCGCTCGATATTGGCCGAGAACTGCGGGTCGACCTCGTTCAGCACGTCCTGGCCGTCGTACAGCGACCACATCTCGCCCACCGTCTCGTCGCCGACGCGGATCACGACCCCGCCCAGGTCGTCCATCACGGCGTCCACGGCGCGGCGCTTCTGCTCCCAGTCCTCGCGCGTGTGCGGCAGCTTCAGCCCGACCGCGTTGCGCTCGCCGCTGTCGGCGTCCTGGTAGCTCATCAGGTCGCTGGTGGCCGGGTCGTGGGCCATGTCGTAGATGCGCGCGCGGGCGTCGACCAGCGGCCTGAAGGCCGGATGGGCCGTCACGTCGGTGATCCGCTCGCCGTTCATCCAGACCTCGCGGCCGTCCCGGATCGATGCTCGGTACTCGTCTCCGCTGCGGATCATCAAGCCCTCCTCGGTTGCTCGTGTGAGTATGCGGAATCGCAGAGCATTTGGAAAGGAGATTCTTACGCTCTTCTGCAGAGTCGCTCACTATGCAGCGGCGGCAGCCGCGGCAAGGCCGTCCGTATCACCCCGGCGGGGGAGGGCGATTGACGCGTTCGCGCCGACCATGAGTGCAGACCGGCGCTATTAGCCGGATCGGTCCCTTGCACCCGCAACACCAGGAGCCTCCGGTTAATGAAGCGTCATGCTCGCACTCTTCCGCTGTTCATCACCATGGTCGCGATGCTGGCGTTCGCCGCGCCCGGCTATGGAGCCCTTGCCAAGCCCACCGTGACCGCACCCACGAACGGCGCGAGCTACAACACGCTGCCGCACTTCTCATGGAACCCCGTTACCGGCGCTGATCACTACGAGTTCCAGATTGCGGCCGACGCGGCGTTCACGAGCTCCGTGCTCGGGTTCGGGCAGGACGACTTCATCACCAAGAACACGACGGCAACGATTCTCAAGACGCTGCCCAACGGGACGTACTACTGGCGCGTGCGCGCGCAGAGCCTGACCGGCAGCTCGCAATCCGCGTGGTCGGACACGCAGTCGTTCACGATGGCCTGGTCATCGACGCCCTCGCCGACGTCGCCCACGAACGGCGCGTCGCTGGTCTATCCCCAGCCGCTGCTGCTGAACTGGTCGAACGTCGCCGGCGCACAGAAGTACCGGCTGACGGTTGCCACCGACCCGGCGCTGGGGTCGGTGCTGAGCGGCTATCCGGTCGACACGTCGGCAACGTCGTTCTCGCCGTCCGCCCGGCTTGCCAACGGCACCTACTACTGGGCCGTGCAGCCGATCGATGCCGAGGGCCGCGCGGGCGCCCAGTCGCCGATCTGGCACTTCACCTGGAACTGGCCGACCGACACGAGCCTGACCGTGACGGATCTCGATCCCAGCTCGCAGGTCTACGACCCACAGTTCTCATGGGACCCGGTGGCCGGAGCGGCCAAGTACGAGATCGAGATCAACTCGGACGAGGGCTTCGCCTCGGGCGGCAAGGTCTGCTGCTCGAACACGACCATCTCGACGTCGTTCACGCCGTCCACCCTGCTGCCCGCCGACACCTACTACTGGCGCGTGCGTGCGATCGACTCGAGCGGCCACGCCGGCGACTGGAATGTCTACGGCGGCGTGACGCCGGACACGTTCACGATCGCGTTCGACACCGGCTCCGGCGCCATCACCAACCTGCACATGCGTGACAACCTGTCCGACCCGGGCGCCTGGTCCCCCGGATACACGACGCAGGTTCCGATCGTCACCTGGGACCCGGTCCCGGGAGCCGCCCAGTATCAGGTCAATGTGACCCCGTTCACGGGCGGGATCTGCGACTGGGGCGCGAGCGCGAGCTCGCAGTGGAAGTCCGAGACCGCCTCGACGTCCTGGACGCCGCTTGGCTCGGGCTATTCCGGTGCGAAGCCGTACAACACCTCCGCGAACGTCGCGTCCGACAGCCCCTCGCTGTCGGTGAACGGCTACTACTGCGTCCGCGTGCGGGCCGAGCGGAACACGGATACCGGGAACCACACCGTGTTCGGCAACTACTCGTGCCTTGGCAACTGCAACAACCAGGCGTCGTTCCAGTTCACCGGCTATCCGACCGGTGGCGCGTGCACGGCTCCGTGCAACGCGAACTACCCGGGCGCGGGCGACTACCTGTCGCCGATCACCGGCACCTCGACGGTGAGAAACCCGCTGTTTACATGGAATCCGCTGTCCGGCGACCACAGCTACTACGTGGTGGTTGCGACCGACCGCACCTTCCAGAACGTGGTCGACTACGCGTTTACCCAGGTGCCGGCCTACGCGCCGCGCCAGAGCTTCCAGGTCACCACCTACCCCGACTCCAACACCAGCTACTACTGGGCCGTGCTGCCGGCTTCGGCGGCCGACGGCACCGGTGCTGTCGGTGACCCGACCGGGCCCCTGGACGGTGGTCTCAACTACCCGCAGGACTTCCAGAAGCACTCGAACGCACCGACCCTCGATGCTCCCACGAACGGTCAGGTTGTCACCACCCAGCCGACCTTCCAGTGGTCGCCGGTCGAGGGCGCGCTGCGCTACCGCCTGGAGGTGTCGCAGGACCCGAGCTTCGGCACGCTGGTCGGAAACGCGGCTGTCACGACCGACGAGACCGCCTACACCAGCGATACCACCTACCCGGCCGACACCACGCTCTACTGGCGGGTGCGCGCGGAGGATGCCAGGCAGATCGGCCTGGCATGGTCGGCCACGCATACCTTCCAGAAGACCAACGCCGCGCCGACGTTCCTGACCGTCTCCAACTCCACCTCCGGATCCCGGATCCCGGCGTGGCAGTGGGACGCGATGCCCGGTGCCGTCGGGTACGACGTCCACGTCGACCTGCCGGATGGGTCGCCGCGGGACTTCAGCAACATGGACACGACCGCCTTCACGGCCACCAGCATGACCGGCACCGGCATCTTCACCTGGAAGGTCAGGGCGCTCTACCCGACCAGCTCGTTCGGCACGATCACGAGCCCGTGGTCGGCTCCCCAGACCTTCGCTCGCACCATCCCGGCACCGAGCAACCCGGTCACCAGCTACAGCGCGCACAAGGTGCTGCTGTCCTGGGACGCGCTGCCGGGGGCGAAGCAGTACACCGTGGAGCTGTCGACGACCAACTCGTTCTCGAGCACCATCGAGACGCTGACGACCGACAACACCTCGGTGGCACCGCGGCTGGAGAGCTCCGCCTACGACAACGGCGGCGTCATCTACTGGCACGTGTTCGCCACCGACGCCGACAACAACGCCGGGGGCAAGACGCCGGCGCAGACCCTGACGCTGCCGACCAAGCTGGTGCTGACGTCGTCGGGCTTCCCGATGAAGGGCAAGGCGGTTTCGATCACGATCTTCACCAAGGACGCCTACGGGCACGCGGTGAACGGCGTGAAGGTGACCGCTTCCGGCGCGGGCGTCACGAAGACGTCCAAGCTCTCGTCGCGCGGCAAGGTCACCTTCAAGCTGAAGGCGACCAAGTCGGGCAAGCTGACGTTCAACGCGACCAAGACCGGTTGCGTCGGATCGAAGCTGATCATGACCGTGTTCTAGATCCGGGAGGGCCGGGCGCTTCGCCCGGCCCTTTCACCGTCGCCTAGTCGGCGGCGGTCGTCTCGATCGCCTGCGATGTCCTCCGGCGCACGACCGGCAGCAGCCGGCCTGCGGCCAGCAGTGCGACCAGCGCCAGCAGCGCGACCGGGATCACAACACCGGCGCCCACGATCACCGCGGTGACGACGTCGGTGGCGCGCTGCCAGCTGCGGCGAAGCGCGCTGCCGATCGCGGTGGCGTGTCCGGGGTGGTGAGGCGCGGCGGCCGGCTGGGCCAGCAGCATGGTGATGGTCGACATGTCCGCCTGGTCGTGCAGATAGCGCAGCCGGCCGTCGAGCTCCTCGATCTGGCCCTGGATGTCGAACAGCTCGTTCTGGATCTTGATCGTGTCGCCGACCGTGACGGCCTGGTTCATGAGCCGGATCAGCGCCCGTGACTGGGCCCGCAGGTTGCGCGCGCGTGCCGACAGGTCGACGAACTGCTGGCCGACGTCCTCGCCGCTGACCTGCTGGGAGCGCACGCTGCCGATGCCGGGACCGCTGAGGTCGGTCATGGCCTGGCCGAACCGGTCGGCGGGGACGCGCAGCACGATCGTGGACGACGCGTGCCTGCCGGACGAGATGTTGCTCGAGCTGATGAAGCCGCCATAGCGGGCGACGACCAGGTTGGCGCGGTCGACTGCCTTGCTCAGGTCGCCGCGGCCCAGACGGATCGACAGCCGGCCGGTCTTGATCACCGTCGACGGCATCTGCGGCAGCGCCTTGCTCGTGCTTACGGCGGCGGTGTGCGCGGCCTTGCCCGGGGAGGCCACGGCGTCTCCGGCGACCGCGCCGCCGCTGCCCGACATGCTGCCGACGGCCCGCTCCTCGGGCCCGGGTGCCGTCGTCCCGGAACTGCTGCTGGAACCGCTGCACCCGGCCACGCCGGACGCCGCCACCAGGACTGCCGTGATCGCCGCCACCGTGCTGAATCGCATCGTGCCTCCTCCGATCGTCGGCAATCAGACCGGCGATCGAGGCGGACGGTTCCCGCGCTGTTTCGCCTACACCGCCACCGGCAGCACGCCCGCCACGGATTCCTCGACGGCCGCGCGGTCCGGCCCGCACACGAACACGAGCTCGGTGTTTCGCAGGTGCGAGATGCGTCCGACCCGCTCGCCGGAGGGGTTGTGGATGCCGATGCGAGCGCCCACGTAACGGGGCGCGTCGATCGCGACGGCGGCCACGTGACGCCGCTGCTCCAGCAGCGCCCGCACGTCGGCCGGCGCGTGGAACCCCTCGTTCGAGAACGACACCACCAGCCAGGGTGTCGTCAGGCTGGACACCAGTTCTGAGAGGGCGTCCCAGGCCAGCGTCTTCGAGTTGTAGGGGCTGCGACGCTCGCGCACGTCGAGCCGCTTGCAGGCGACGCCGTAGTGCCCGGGTGCGTCGTTTCGGACGATCGTCTCCCACACGTGGTAGTTGCCGGCGTAGCTGTGCTGGTTGTAGGGCGGGTCGAGGTACGCCAGCTCGACGTCGCCCAGCTCGGACGCCAGCCGGTTGGCGTCGCCCATCCGCGGCGTTCCGGCCGGGCCCGGCACGGCGACCGGCTCGCGCAGCTGCAGCGGGTTGGAGGCGCGCGGCGCCCAGCGCTTGAGGTAGGCCATCTGCACGCCGACCGTGCTGTCGACGCGGTCGGCCGCCTCCAGCAGGCTGGTCAGAAGCAGGCCCCGCTCGACCGCATCCAGGGGCAGCCGGTCGATCTCGGCCCGGATCGCGTCGATGCGCATGCCGTTCTCCGGCATGAAGTAGCGGGCGCGCTCGCAGAACGTCTCGGTCACGTACCCGCGCTCGCCCGGCAACGAGTTCAGGTGGTCGAGCAGCGCGCCCAGGCGGACGCGGTCGACCGAGCCGTCCGCCTCGATGTAGGCCCGCCCGAGCGCCTGGGAGTACGCCGCCGTGTCGTTCGACAGCACCCGGATGCCAGCCGCGCGCAGGGCCTGGCCGACGCGGGTGGTGCCGGCGAACAGATCGGCCGCGGAGGCGACACCGGCCCTGCGGGCGATCTCGGCCAGCGACGGCGCCAGCAGCCGCTTCGAGCCGAGGTACTTGATCACGGCCGCCACTCTACGCGGCGGCGCGGCTAGCCCGAGCTCAGCGCAGGTAGGTGAGGACGGCCAGGACGCGGCGGTGGTCTTCGGATGCCTGGGGCAGTCCCAGCTTCTGGAAGATGCTGGTGACGTGCTTCTCGACGGCGCGTTCG